>Ga0193755_1000145_pt1 | contig 19331 bp, 16 predicted proteins | sample H1a2metaG_FD_144921 | JGI IMG/M metagenome (GOLD analysis project Ga0193755, IMG submission 144921) | Soil microbial communities from a riparian zone of the East river system, Colorado, United States - H1a2 | ecosystem: Environmental > Terrestrial > Soil > Riparian zone | place: USA: East River...
CTACAAACAATTGATCCTGGCGGCGTCACTTTTTGATCTCGGGCGCGGCAGGCGCGCGAGCAGCCTGTATCCGTTTGACGATCTCGTTAGCCATCTCGGTCGAAGCCTTGTGGCCATCCCAGGACAGCGTTTTGCCGCTCGTGACCAGGATGCCTGTCTCCGGGTTGAAGACCGAAAAAGTGTAGAAGAAGCTTATGGGCGAAGTCCGGTCGAGCTGAATCTCAAGGTCGGCGAGTTTTTTGTCGTTGACTATTCTCAACCCCAGCGTCTTATACTCGGGCCTCTTGCGGATCTCGTTTTCGAGCTGAGAAGGCTTGAGAAATTTAGTATTGGACGCGACAAAGATGGTTCGAACTGAGCTCAACAATTGGGCCGCGTCAGCGCCGGCCGCTCTGGCTTTCTTCTCGTCCGCCGGGTTAGCAGCTGCGGTGGAAGCAACTTTAAGCGGCGCGAGCGCGATCACTAACTCGTCAGCCTTGTAGCCCTCGATCACGGCAAAAGGGCGCTGTTTTTTGTCCTTCCCGAAATCCCGGGAAATCTGTTTCGGCACCGTCTCTTCCAGATACCTGACTAGACGCCCCAGCGTTACCTCTCCGTTCTCATTTGCAGCGCCGCCCTTCAAGCCTTCCACCAGCGCCGATGTGAAATACCCCTGTTTCTTTTCTCTGTCTTCGTAGGCCCGATAGCCAATGTCGGTCGCATACAACGTCGCAAACGCTTTCACTTCCTGGTTTCGTACGTCGAATCTGAATCCGCGCGTATACGTCTCGGTCAACCGATTGTCTCCTTCGCCCCGTCCGGCTACCGGGTCATTGCGGCACGCATCAATGATCATCAGAACCTGTCCCACGCCGGTATGTCGAATCCAGTTCTTGATTACGTCCACGTTGATTGCGGTCTCTTCAAGCAGCGCCACGTTTTCGCTCATCTGTGCGTCGCTGGGGAGCAGATAGGCCCGGCCGCCGCGCTCTATTCCGTGGCCGGCAAACGCCACGACAAGTAATCCTTCGGCGGGGACCGCGCCCTGGAGGTTTGACAGCCGCCGGAGGATGTTCCCTCGCGAGGGCCGATTCCGGGGCGGCCCATCGGAGGTCAATACGATCACCTGATCTCGGGGGAACCCACCATGGGAAATGAGAGCCGCCGCGAGTAGCTTTGCATCATTAGATCCGGCTTCAAGCCCGTTTATCTGAGGATCTTCATACCCGTCTATCCCGACGATGAGCGCCCAACGCTTTTCGGAGCCCGGCAGCGCAGAGACCTTCTCAGTGGGTTTCACCTGCAAGCCTCGCTCGTCGGTCTGAGCTTGGGCGGTCAAGCCCGGCATGGCTAGCAAGCAGCAGCTAACGACGAACGCCGCACAAAACCTCGGAAGGAATCTACCTCTTTTCATAGATGAACAGAGCCTACGGCGGGCTGCGCGGGCTGTCAATTCAGGCCAGGGTGAGCTCGTTGTTTGTTCACACGCTGGGTGGTGACTTCGGTCCGGCGACGCGGTTGCGCGGCCGCGTAGCGGTTTCCTATCGATAGTACCGGTCGACCGGCGGCTCGGCTGGGCCGCATAGCGGTTACCTGAATCCCGCATTCTGCAATAGGATGTCACGCCCGGAGGTTTGCGGTCGGGAGGTAGCCGCTATGCGGCCCGGTTGGTGCTGGATGACCGGTGCTATCGATAGGAGACCGATACACAGCCCGGTTGACACCTGATCAACGCCCAGTCGCGATGTCGCCGTAGAACTTCCAGCTCGAGCTGAAATCCCGCGTCAGCCTCTGATTCGTCAAGCTCGCCCGAACCATCTCGATCGGTATCCGATTCGTCTTCAACACCGCGTCGTGGAACTGGCGGTTGGTCATCTTCCCCGAATCAACAAGCTCTCGCCGCAGCCCGCGAAGCTGCAAGCCCCCCAGCAAGTACGCGCATTGATACAGCGGCGCGTAGTCCCCGGCAAACGAGCGGCGTACTTCGGCCGTCGCGTTGTCGCGCTCGTGGCCTACGCTGTTCACCAGCAGATCGATGCACTGCTCGGGCGTCATCTTCTCGAGGTGAAAGCTCAGCGAGAAGATGATCCGCGCCGAGCGGAACATACGCCAGAACAGCATGCCGATTCGGTTCTCGGGTGTCTTTGCAAAGTTCATGTCCCAGAAGACCATCTCCCAATACAGGGCGCCGCCTTCCGTCCAGAACGGTGTTGTGAACACGCTCCGATAGGCGCGATACCTCGAGGCCATGAAGCCTTGCAGGTGATGACCGGGGATCAGCTCGTGAAAGACAGTCGCGCGAGAGAAGTGCCGGTTGTTGCCGCGCATGCTCATCAGCTTCTGCTCGTGAGTCATCGTGTTGGTAGGATAAGAAACAAGGATCGTCTCGCCGCCGAGAAAGAACGGGCTGACGAGCTGGCGCTCTGGCGACATCATCTCCATTCGCCAGGTGTCGCGTGCTAGCTGAGGGACGGTCACCAGGTCGTGCTTGTCTACAAAGTCGATCGCTTCAAGCGCCAGCTCGCGTATCAAGTCGGGTTGCTTGCCCGGCTCGACGTAGAGCGTCTTCACGTGTTCGAGCGCTTTGCGCCAGTCGTCGCCGAAGCCCAGTTCTCGCGAGGCGCGTTTCATCTCGGCTTCGCACCATTCGTATTCTTTGTTAGCGATGGCGATCAGCTCTTCCGGGGTGTAGGGAATCATCTCATACGCAAGCTCGCTCATCAGCGCCTCGCGGCCGATCGGGTCGCCGACGATGGCGGTATCGTCGCCGGGCTTTACGCCGACGATCTTCTCGCGGAGGGACGTCGCATAAGTTTGAAGCGCCTGATCGACGGCTTTGTAGGGCTCGCCGGCCCACCACGTAAAAACCGGGTCGTAGCCGTTGTAGAATCCGAACCAGTTCTTGAGCGTGTTGCGAAGGTTGTTGATCTGAACGGCGGCGCGATTGGCCAGGGTCTTTTTGATCTTAGCCGCTTCGGCTTTCTCATCCGGCTTTGCTTCTGTCCTGGTTTCGGGTTTGAGCGAGGCTTCGACCGACTTACGCTGCGCCTCGATCTGCTTGCTCAAAGCGGTGAGCAGCGCCGCGATCTTTGGTGAGTCGACATTCTCCATCCTTCGGCGCGCGTCTTCCAGGTCGGTGATCGTTTGAGAGAAGGGAATGAGTGTTTGTGTTTCGGCCAGTGCTTTGGCTCGCAGATCGAGTTGGCGAAGCTCGTGATCGAGGTGGTTCTTGAACAGAAGGTAATCGATCTTTCCTTCCTGGCTCATCACATCAAAGTTGAGCGGGCGGAGAGCCGCAAGCCAGTCTGTGTAAAACTGCTTCAACCGAGCCTGGCGCGCCGGCGATGTTTCGACGGCGAAGAAGCGCCCCAGCGAAAAGCGGTCTACGGAGTATCGCTCGATCATCGCGCGCATCTCGCTCGGGGAGGCGTCGAGATCATTCGGCGCACCCGCGGACTTGTTCGAAGCGGGCTGCGAGGTGCGGGAGTCGAGAGCCTTCTGCCCGGTGAACGAGAGAACGGGCGAATAGGAAAGAAGATCGATGCCGACGACTAGCGACAAAGCGATCACGCGCGGTTTGAATCGTGTCATTCGAGTCTCTCCTTAAGGTGTGTGGGCCCGCGAGGGTCGTAGTCCCGCCTTTAGGCGGAAGTTTGTATCGTAGCCCTTCTGGCTAACCAGCTTCTAGGATTTCCAACACAGTCCCTGGCGTTGACGCGCGAGAAAGAAAGCGATCCTCAACCTCGCGAGTTTCAACTTCCGCCTGAACGCTGTACTACGAACGTTCAAGGTCTGATTCTTGGGATCCAGCGCGGCACCTCTTCGCGAAAGCGAAGGTACGAGTCCCCGAACTTCCGAGCAAGCGCCGGTTCTTCATACAACACGACGAACAAATGAAACATCAGTAAGACCGCTCCCACGTATTCCAACAACGTGAGCGACTGAAACAGCAATGCTTCGCCGATCAACACCGACGCGACCCCGACGTACATCGGGTTTCTAACGTAGCGATAAAGGCCGCGCGCGACAAGCTCCTTTGGTGGGTCAATCGGCGCAGGCGTGCCCTTGCCGGCAAACGTGAAGTCCGACGCGCACCATAAGTAAATCGACGCTCCAACCACGACCGGAACCAGCCCCAGGTATCGAACGACCCCGATGTTGTAACGCTCAACGCCCGCCGCCGACGCAAGCAGCCAGCGCGGGATCAAGATGGTGACGGTTCCCGGTACGAGGATGGTGAAGATCAGTGTTTTTATGAGCGTCACTTCGAGCCTCAGCACGATGACAGGTCGGGAAGGTGGGCTTGCCCCCGCGGCCTTGATAGCGTCGACGATTGACCACCTGAGGCCGGTCTGGTCTCCTAAGAATCACAGGCGGGGGCAAGCCCCTCTTCCCAACCTGTTATCGCTTCGAGGAACATCGGACCCTCGATCGCCTTGGGCCCATGTTCTGAATCGGGGGCTCAGAGTCAGCTCACAATCGCCGAACATCAAGTGTGGTCGATCGGCCCGATACTCGTTGCGGCCAAACCTATGTCTTTTGCCATTTCTACGCCGGGATGATCGTGGCCAATCGTGTCTTCCACCTTAACGGCTGAGTATCCCGCCTTCTCGTAGAACCCGACTGCATTTGGTGTCGAATGAAGTCTGACTAACCCGATTCCGCGTTGCCGTGCGGCCTCTTCGAGCGTTTCCAGGATTCGGAAGCCCACTCGCAAACCTGATTGTTGATACTCAGGAATAACATAGACGTATCGAATCTGCTCCGTCGCGCCGAAATCAATTCCGCCAAAGCCTATCGCCATTTCTTCCCCTTCTGCGATGAACATCCCGCCTTGTCGAAAGATCTTCTCCCAGTGTTCGTCGGTCCTGGTAGTTTCGGTGATGATGGCTCGATAGATCCGCTGGATCGCATCGGCATCGTTCAATGAAGCTGGACGTATAGTGATTTCCTGAAAGCCCATCTAGTTTTACCTCGGCGCTTGAAGGCGGAGCGATACGGACTACTTATTCTCAGCCAGAGCGAGTCCCGCGCCTGCGGCAATCAAAAACCCACCGGAGACCCTGTTGGTCGCACGCGCGAAACGCGGCTGCCCGGCAAATGACCAAGCCCGGCCGGCAAGGATGCCGTAGCCGGCCAGGACCAGGGACTCCACGAAGAGCGAGCTGATTCCAAGGATCAACAACTGAAACGCAACAGGCGCAGTGGGGTTGATAAACTGAGGAAGCAACGCCGTGAAAAAAACCAGGGCCTTCGGGTTCGCCGCTTGCACAGCGAAGCCTCGCAGCAAGAGTCGAGAGCCCACAGTCCCCGCCGAAGCGGCGGTTACGTCAGAACTCGCGCCGCGATCGAGAAACGTCTTCAATCCCAGGTAAACGAGATAAGCCGCACCCACCCACTTCACTCCGATGAACAGCCGGTGTGATGCGAGCAGCAGCACTCCGACGCCTGTTGCGGACAGCGCGAAATAAAACGTGTTTCCGCTCAGGATGCCAGCGGTTGCCCAGAGCGATTTCAAGGAGCCGTGTTTGAGAGCTTGCGAGACGACAAACAACACCGCAGGCCCGGGCGTCAAGCAGAGCGCCGTCTCGGTCAACATAAAGAATGCCCAGATCGTCAGTGTCATCGAGTCTCCGATCAAGGATTGAAGCAGACCAAGATCTCGTTAGTCGAGTGTCCCTCTGCGTTGGCCTCAGCGTCTCAGCGTCTCTGCGGTTAGTTAGCCTCGCAATCCTGTCTAACCGCAGAGACGCAGAGCCCGACGGAGAGCCCGACGCAGAGAATTTACCTAAGACACCAGCGCAATTTCGCGAGCAACACGATCCGCTTCCTTTATGCAGTCGCCTGTTGAAACTCCGTGCAGGTAGTTGCCTATCAGGTTCAAACCCGGGATCTCAGCGAGCACGCCCTCGATCCGCTTCACGCGTTCGGCGTGTCCAAGGTTGTACTGCGGGATCGACCGCTCGTATCGGGTTATCGCAACAACGCGCGGCTCAGACCGAATGCCAAGCGTGCGTTGAAGCTCGGAATGCGCTGATGATACCAATTCGGCGTCGGCCAGTCGCGCTGCGTCAGGGTTGCACGCTCCTCCGATAAACACCGTCAAGAGGGCGATGCCCTTTGGCGCACGTCCCGCGAACAGACTCGAGTTCCAGACGCAGCCGAGGATGTTCAAGCGTTCGCTCGGCGCGACGAGGAAACCGAACCCATCGAGTGGCACGCTGATCGACGACGCGTCGTAAGCGAGGCTCAAGATCGACAGCGGTGGATAATCGATCTCGTCGAGCAACGGGCTCAGATCGTTCGAGAGGTTCGCGACCAGCGCGGCGGCAGCTCGTGCCGGCGTGGCGATGATAAGTCGATCGCAGGCCAGACGCTCATGCGAGCCGGCCCGATCGAATTCGACTTCGAACGTCGAAGAAGCGAACCCGCCCACGGCCCGGGAAGCTGCCGTCAGTTGCCCGTCCGATGGTCCGCCTTCCGCAAGCCGCAGTCGAATCTCCGAGCAGCCGGTCACCAGATCCTCGCCGAGTCGGTCCGCAAGTGTCTTCGGCAAGAAGCCCATCCCTTCGCGAAAGGAAACCATTCGTCTTTGGGTTGGAGCGGCTTTGTCGAGCGGCGGGCCCGCGGATTTCTGTGTAGCGGCAGTCTCGCGGGCCTTTGCGAACATTCCCCGAATCAGGCCGCCGTAGCCCGTTTCAAGGTTGGCGAGCTTCGGAAACGCAGCTTGTATGCTGAGCTTATCGGCATCACCTGCATAGATGCCTGAGACAAAAGGGGCAACTAGTCTTTCAGCCGCCTCGACTCCGATTCGCCTCCGCGCGAAAGCCGCAACGCTCTCCTCAGTTCTTTCCCGGCGCGCGGCTATCAGCGGTTCCTTGAAGATGCGCAGCTTTCCGCCAATGCTGAGCAGGTTGCTTTTGATGAAGGCTCCAACTCCGGACGGGACCGGATGTAGCTTGCCGTTGAAGAACACATAAGCCGGCGCTTTGGGGTTGCCGTCGGCGATCTCTCCGATGATGCCGAGCTCCTCGACCAGCGACATCAACTCTTCGGTTCCTTGCGAGCTGTTGGGACCGCGCTCGATCAAAAAGCCGCCGACTCGTTCGCTTTGAATCACGCCGCCTGCGCGATCCGATTTCTCGATCAGCAGCACATCTACGCCGAGCGTCTTCAGTCGATAGGCGCATACCAATCCCGATATGCCCGCTCCGATGACTAGTGCTGCGCGACGGTTTTGCATTTCCGACTCAGCCGCGCACGCGGTCGCAAGCGCAGGCCGCGGCAGCGGCGTTTGTTGTGACGGGACAGCGAATGCAGTTCGAGCGAGATTCGTTTTCGGCGAGCGCGCGTTCAACCAGAGTGGCGAGCGCTTCGATGAAGTGCGGCCGGCAGTTCATCGTGGGGACGCGGCGGAAGTGCGGGATGCCGGCTTCGGCAGCGACGGAGCGATAGAGGATATCCATTTCGTAGAGCGTCTCGCTGTGCTCTGAAACGAAACTCACCGGCACGAGCATGAGCTGTGACACGCCTTCCCGGGCGAGTCGCGGAATCGTCAGGTTCGTCGCCGGAGTCAGCCATTCCACCGGGCCGACTTTGCTTTGAAACGAGAGAGTGTATGGACGATGCGTCCCCAGCCGCGCCATCATAAGCTCCACCGTGCGTTTGGTATGGTCGAGATACGGATCGCCGTCCTCGATGTATTTGACCGGCACGCTGTGTGCGCTGAACAGGATATGCGTTTGTGACGGGTCTTGATCCGGGAACCGGGCGAGTTCTTCGCTCGCCGCCGCTGCCATCGCTTCAATGTAATTCGGATCGGCTTCGTAGCTACAAATGACTGATGTCGGCGGCAAGTGATGGCCGGTTGCTTCGGTTATTGCATACATCCGATTCAAGCTCGATCCGGTCGTCGAGACCGAGAATTGCGGGTAGAGCGGCAAGACCACGAGATGATCGACTTGATCGCGGTTGATTTGTTCGAGCGCCTCTTCGATAAACGGATTCCAGTAGCGCATTCCCACGTAAGCTCGCGCGTTGATGTTGCGCGCGGAGAGGGCTTGTTCGAGCGCGCGCGCTTGCTCCTCGGTGATGCGGCGAAGCGGCGAGCCGCCGCCGATCTGTTCGTAGTAGCCACGCGATTTCTTGTGGCGCTGGGTCGAGATAAGCCAGGCGAGCGGCTTCTGAAGCGCGTGCCACGGCAGACGAATGATGTCGGGGTCGACGAAGATGTTGTACAGGAAGGGGCGTACTTCATCGAGCGTTTCCGGCCCGCCGAGGTTGAAGAGCAGGATTCCGATTCGATCTTTGTTCTGGGGCTTCATGAAAGGTTCAAGGAAGGATGATGAACCTGTAAGGGCGTCCCTCCGTGGGCGCCCCTCGGTTGAGACATACCCTTCTCCGCGATGAGGGACGCCCGTACGGGTGTTCATCACAATCATCGTGAATCAGTACCAGTTATTCGACACGCTTTCCCGCCTCGATGAACGCTCGGGCATTCTCGACCGGCGTCATCGGAAGAATACCATGACCCAGATTCAAGATATGACGCCGGCCGCCTCCCGCGCGAATCAGTGCGCGAGTCTTCTTCGTAATGATCTCAGGCGTTGAAAGCAGCACGCATGGATCGAGATTTCCTTGAAGCGTCAGCCCGTCGCCAACTCGCGCTCGCGCGTCCTCCAAATTCACACGCCAGTCTATGCTCAGGACATCCGCGCCGCACGTCGCCATCTGTTCGAGAAACGTTCCGCTGCCGTTGATGTAAAGGATAGTCGGAGCCGCTTTGCGGTTCAGCGACTCGAATATCTTCTGCTCGTATGGGAGAGCGAACTCGGCATAGTCCTTTGGTGAGAGTTCGCCCGCCCACGAGTCGAACAACTGAATGACCTGCGCGCCTGCTTCGATTTGCGCGTTTAGATAGAGAACTATTGTGTCGGCAATCTTATCCAGCAAAGCGTGAAACGTCGCGGGCTCGGCGAACATCATTCGCTTCACCTGCGCGTAGTTCTTCGAGCCGCCGCCTTCGATCATATAAGCCGCAAGCGTCCACGGCGCACCCGCGAATCCGATAAGCGGGACCGCGCCCTCAAGCTCGCGCCGCAACGTTCGAATGATCTCCATGACGAAGCCCGTCTTCTCAATCGGGTCGGGAACGATGAGCCGATCGATTTGTTCTCGGGAGCGAATCGGATCTGGAAGCTCGGGCCCTTTCTGTTCTGTTAGCCTTACTTCCTGTCCCATGGCTTCGACTGGAATCAGGATGTCGCTGAACATGATCACCGCGTCTACGCCGAGAATCCGATAAGGTTGAAGCGAGACTTCGACTGCCAGCTCGGGCGTCTTGCACAGCGTGAGAAAGTCAGTGTCGGCGCGCACGGCTCGGTATTGGGGCAGGTAGCGGCCCGCCTGGCGCATCATCCACACTGGAGTTCGCTCGACCGCTTCGCCGCGAGCGGCGCGGATTAGAAGATCGTTTTTCATTCGATTGCTTAGGGTGGCTTACGTTTTCTTGAGTACCTTAAATAGCGAACTTACGTCGCCTCGAGAAGATCGGTTTCTTTGACGTTCAATATTAACAACGGGTTGTTGGCGGCTCAAGCTGGCAGTCAGCTGGCAGTCAGTTTGTGTTGTCTACGGTCTTACCAGGCTGCTGAAAAACCAATTTGTCGCCACTAAGCCACGAAGACACGAGGGAGCACAAAGCCCACAACTTGTGCACTGACTTGGTGAAGCTTCGTGTCTTTGCGTCTTGGTGGCGAACTCCCATTTTTCAGCCGCCTGTTTGGCGGGCTCCGCTTACGAAGGGGCTATCCGTCTCAAAGAATCGCCATTCCAATTCCGTGGCCCGGGAGATACCTATCCGTCTGCTGGTTGAGATATGCGGCTCGCGCTCTCGCGCTTTGACCTTGAGCTGACGCCCGATGGGAGAGCCGTTAAGGCTCAGGTCGATTCCCATCGCTTCGCATAGTCGGCCCGGTCCGCTTGTGAGTTTGAAGTTGTCGCGCGTTCCACGACGGTCGATCATTCGTTGAATGCCCCTCACAGGTTCAGCGGCGCGAATCAACACAGCTCCGGGCCCCGCCGCATCGGTGGTGAAGTTCAGGCAATAGTACATGCCGTAGATGAAGTAGACGTAGACTCGGCCAAACGACTCGCGCATCACGGCCGCCTTATGCCGGCGAGTTACCGAGTGCGAAGCCGGGTCGGTCGTATACGCTTCGGTTTCGACAATTCGAGCCTGACAGTGTCCGGCTACGAGCACCGTTCCAATCAGATCGCGCGCAACCGTGAGCGTGTCGCGCGCAAAAAAATCAAGAGTCAGATAAGACATCTTTAGCAGATGCGTGATTCTACAATTCATTCCGCGTCCCGGCCAACACAAGCCAGCCGGTGACGGGAGACTAGCCAGAGAACTACGTGATATTCAACCGCCCGGAGGTCGATCCCTCTAACTTCGTGCTGGCCACTGGTGCCGACCTATGCTATAAAAGCTTGGCTCCTTTCAGACGTCAAATCAGGTTCAAAGCTTCAATCGCAATTATGTTATTCACCGGAGACGATTCGGATGCAGGCTCAGCGGCTCAACCTAATGCTGGACTCTGTAGCTCGGCTGGCGCGGCGCGGCGCCATGTCGAACGCTGTGAACCTGCTGACCAAACTACGGCCCGTTGACATCGCTCAAATCCTGAGCCAACTCCCGCAACACGACAGCGAAATAATCTTTCAAGCGCTCGTGCATAACGAGCTCGGCAAGGCCGCCGAGACGCTTTCGGAAATGGAGAGCCCGCGCGCGGTCGCCCTTCTGATCAAGCTGAACCAGGAAGACGTTTCGCGCTTGCTTCAGGAGCTGCCTTCCGACGACGCGACGGTTCTGGTGGCTGAGTTGCCCGAGGAAATTCGCGACGAGTTGCTCGACAAAATGAAGATCGAGCACTCGACGGTCGTTAACGAGTTGCTGGGCTTCGGTGAGGAGACCGCCGGGCGAATAATGACGCCTGAGTACTTTGCGCTCGATGAAGACCTGACCGTCTCGGAAGCGGTAACGGCGCTTCAGCGGCGGTCGGAAGAGTTCGAGATGGCGTTTTATCTCTACGTCGTCGACTCTCGCAATCATTTGCTTGGTGTCGTGAGTCTTCGTCAGTTGTTGCTCAACTCACCGTCGACGCCGCTGCGAAAAATCATGATCGGCGACGTCATAAAGGTGACAACCGACACCGATCAGGAAGAAGTCGCGCGAATGGTCGCGACTTACAACCTGCTTGCGGTGCCGGTCGTAGACGAAGAGAACAAGCTCGCCGGGATCATAACCGTGGACGACATCATCGACATCATGCGCGAGGAAGCTACGGAAGACATCTATGCGCTTGCCGGTGTCGAGCCTGACGACCGGGCGCTGGGCTCACCGATGAACTCGGTGCGGCGGCGCCTTCCGTGGCTGATGATGTCTCTTGGGGCGGCCTTGCTTGCGGTTGCAGTCGTTCAGTATTACGTGGCGACGATCGAGAGCGTCATCTGGCTGGCGGTGTTGATTCCGGTAGTAGCGACCATGGGAAGCAATGCCGCTTCCCAGACGATGACCGTAGTCATCCGAGGAATCGGCCTAGGCGAGCTTGGCTGGGAGACGAGCCGTCGTGTTGCGATCAAGGAAGCGCTGGTCGGATTGGTAAACGGAGCGATCGTCGGCCTGGCGGTTTTTTTGATCGTCGCGATCTGGTTTTGGATCAAGGTCGGCTCGGCTAAGTTCGGCATAACGCTGGCGGGAGTGCTGGGGGTGACGATGATGCTGAGCTTGTTCGTTGCCGGAACGCTCGGTACTTTGATTCCGGTTTTGTTGAAGCGCTTCAAGGTCGATCCGGCGCTCGCTTCATCGGTGTTCGTTGTAGCCTTCACCGATGTGATCACGTTTTTCTTCTACTTTGGACTGGCTACTTTGCTGCTCAAGCAGTTCAAGCTGTGAGTGTGCTTATTGTTTGCTTGTCGCGGGGCGTTGTCTTTAGTAGTATCTCGCGCGAGTCAGGCTTCGAGTCTGAGACCCGACACCGTAAGGAGGACACAATGAGCGATCAGCCGCCGTATGGATACAACCAGGGAGGTGGCTATCCGCCACCGCCGCCGCCACCGCCGCAAGGTGACGGTAAAACAAAAGTGCTGAGCATGGCTTATAACACCGCAGCCTTGCTTTGCTACATTCCGACATGCTGCTGCCTTGTCAACCTGATACCGTGTATTCTTTGGCTGGCAACCGAACCGAAAGAAAACCGTTTGCTCAGATTTCACGCGTTGCAAGGTCTCTTACTGGCCTGCGTGTGGATCGCAGTATGGATTATCTTCACCGTACTGGGCCTTGCATTCGGGATAAGCATGTCGATCACGCCTGGGGGAAGTGGTTTGGTCCAAGCTGGTGGCGGACTGTTCCTTTTCCTTATAAGGGCATGTGTGGGGATCGGCTTGTTGATAGTCCATATATTGGGAATGGTTAAGGCCAATAGCGGGGTGATGTGGAAGCTCCCGCTCATTGGCGACATAGCCGAGAAGAATTCGTAGTTGAGAGACTGGCGGTTTGCTTGAAGGGCCGGCCCTCGCGATGCGTCGGGCCGGCCATCACCTCCCTCGCTCGCCCGATCGAACCTCAGGCTTCAGTGGGGTGTGACTCTGAGTTGCTCATTGCCGGGTTTGCGTGTGTCACCGCTGCCTTCATTTCGTCAGACGGACGAAAGACCCTGCTCCTCCAGATGAACACCGTCGCAACCACCAACACGATCGTCGCTGCAAACCCGCCTTCCGGTCCGTAGCTGCCTCCTGATAACCATTCCGGACTTCCGCTCCTCCCGTGGACCAGGGCCAGGCGGTCAACCGTTACCAATCCGCTGACCGGGAGTCCGAAGAAAAAAGCCATCACGAAATTCCACGAAAAGTGAAGCGCGGTAGCCAGCCACAAACTTCTCGTCGCGAGATACGCGGCACCAAGCCATACTCCTGCCAGCACAGTGTTGATTGTTGAGAACGCAGTTGCGCTTGGGTTTCGCAGATGGGCGATGCCGAAAGGTAGCGAGGTCAGCGCGATAGCCGCAACTGGCCCGATGTTGTGCAGCAGCGCTTGAAATACAAAGCCTCGGAAGAGTAGCTCCTCGAACGTGGCTGCGACTAAGAACAAGATTGCGGCGGCGGCGCCGGCAAGAAGCATTGAGCGCTGCGCGATTTCTGCGCCGGCGTGCGTCGCCGGTTCGAAGGTGACAGCGCCGGCGAGCTTCATGACGCCAACCGCAAGTGCGATCGCAGCGCCGCCCATAGCGCAGCCAAGCAGGGCGTCGCGCCACCAGCGTCTGTGCAGCTTAAAGCCGACCGAACCAAAGCTTCGATGTTCGAGCAACGGCGCGCAAACCGCTGTCGCTGCAACTACGGCTATCAGGGCAGCCGCCCTGGAGGTGATGAGATAGATCAGTTCACGAGCTGAAAGGTACTCCCGCGGATCGGATGGCTCGACCGTCAGCGGCAGCGACGGGATCAACTGGCTGATCGTTGCTAGCACGCCCGCGGTGATGAATGAAGCGAGGATTAGGCAGATTGCGAACAAAGCGATGCGCCAGCCGCAGCGCAGCTCGCCTTCGTCATTGATGAAGACTTCTTTTGTTAACTCGAGCGGGGCGGTCACCGCAAGCGACTGTATCGAGCGGGTGAGACGAACGTCAAGGGAGTCCACGGAGTAGCTGCCGATATGAAGCGGATATGAGTTTGTCCGCTTGTCGGAGGTGCGAAATCAGATTTTAGCGCGGTTCGCGTAGCGGTCTCCTATCGATAGTATCGGACAACGAGCGTCAGCCGGGCCGCGTAGCGGTTACCTAACGATGGATAGATGTCCGATGGCGCGCCACCTTATCGAACACCTAGCGGAAATTCAGGTAGCCGCTACGCGGCCACCTTATCAGCAGTTTCCGGTTGCTATCGATAGGAGACCGCTACGCGGCCACGCCTGCAACTATGTCGTTCGGCGCTTTGCCGCAATGTAGCCGCGGCGAGTCTTGACTAAGATCTTGCTGTCGGGCTTTTGCAGAGACGGGACAACCTCCAGCTTAAGCTTGCGGAAGGTTCCGTCGCGCTTTGTGTTGGTAGAAACAAACCCGACAACATATCGCGTGCGCAAGTGGCCGATCAGATCGTTGAATGTGTGGTCCAGGTTCTCGGGCTTGTCCGTCAGAACTTCGCCGCCGGTCTCTTCAGCAAGCTGGTTGAGGTTTGAGCTTCTGGCTTTGAAGAGTCCGCCGATGCCGGTCACGGTGCGCATAATACCGCTTTCCATTCGCTGACCGGCGGTCTTTGGAATGATCCCGCAAACGACGCTTCCGCTTTCGAGTATCGCTCGCCGCGCATCGTCGCCCGACGGACCGGAGCAGTCAAAGTAAGTCGTGACGCTGGTGATGACAATGATCACACGCCGGCCGTCCGGATTACTGGCGTGCCTCATATACTCAGCCGCGTCGTAGAACGCGCGATTGAAGCAGTGGTTCGCCTCTTCATCGTGAGGCGGTAAACGATCGAGGCCATCGATGATCCGACGCTGGTCGTGGCTGAAGCGCGTGACCAACTCGGTCGTGTTGTGAAACGCCATCAGCCCAACCTCGTCCTGCGGTTTGAGTCCTCGGCTTGATTCTACGATCGCGCGACGAACCTTCTCGCTAAACGGATCGAGACATCCCCCTCGATCGATCAGGAACAAAACGGAGAGCGGCAGCGAGTCCTGACCGAAGTGAGTGATCTGCTGCTTCACGCCGTCTTCGGAAAGAACGAAGTCCTCTCGCTTCAAGAAGCCCACCACGCGACCCGTCTTCTGCTGAAGCACCTGCGCGTCCAGGACCACGAGGTCAACTGCCAGTCGAACATCCTCAGTCGCGGCTGGACCGAGCTTGGCGGCCGGCTCACCTCCGGCATCGGTACGCTTTGCTTCTGAAACGGGGCCGTTCCTGGTTCGCGGCTGGGTATTCTCTTGTGAGTGTGCTGCGAGAGAGAGCAGCGAGATGACAGTGAGGCTGAAACACAACGCTGGGAGACTTACTTTATCTTTGTTCATGGCGTCACACCTTTGGTTTCAGAATCGCTGAGGGCACTGTCAGCGGGTTGGGAGCGCAGGCGTCTCGCCTGCACGCTTCGCAAATGACACATTTCACAAGCAAGCAAGCGAGACGCCTGCGCTCCCAGCCTCGGTCAGCGGCGGAAGCAGCGGCCGCATATGTTAGGGTTCCGGTGGCGCCGACCAGGCGGAGGAACGAGCGAAGGAGGATGAAGCAGATGGGGTGTATCTTTGTTCAGGTTCGCCTTTCATCCGCCCAGTCCGCGCCACCAGAAACGATCTCGAGAGCCAGGTCCAATAGCTGTGAAAGATTGGACCGGCGCCGCGTCCCGCAAGCTGAGCAGCTTGCGCCACTTTGAACCGGTCGCTCGCCGAACTCATCTCGGTCAAGGTTTCTTGCGTTCTTCGCGCCGCTCCGCTCGCCGCTCTTCTTTTTGTTGAGGCTGCGTTTGCCTCACCTCTGGCTGACGCGGGGTTTCTCTTGGCTCCGGCGGACGCCGAGTTTCCTTTGCATCCGGCTGACGTGGGGTTTCTCTTGGCTCCGGCGGACGCCGAGTTTCCTTTGCATCAGGCTGACGCGGGGTTTCTCTCGGCTCCGGCGCGCGTCGCGTTTCCTTTGCATCCGGCTGACGCGGGGGCGCGGTTGGCTCTTGGCGCTGCTGGCGATTGCGTTCCTTGTTTTCCACATAGGGCTGCGGCACGGGCTGTTTCTCAGCCGGTCGCGGCCCGGTCTCTTCGCGGCGCCGTGGCTTCGCATCCTGAGCGGGCGACTGTTCGAATGTGGGTGGCTTCCGCTCGCGCGTGCCAGGATCTTTTTCGCGCTGCTTGCGCGGAGCGTCGTTACTCTCCGGCGTCGAAGGATTCAAGCGCTCCTTTCGCGCGTCATTGTTAGCCGGAGGAGTCGGCAACGTACGCGGCTTCGGCCAATTGCGAGGCTCCGGGTTTACTTGCTCGTTGGAAGGGGGCGCTGGCTGCTGCGCCTTGCGTTCTTCCTTACGAGTTCGCTCTTTCAACAGCGGAGAATCACTCACAAGCTCCGGCGTTCGAGGCGTAATGAACCGGCGCTCACGATTCGGAGCTCCGGTCGCCGGGGTCTCCGTGCGATTGCGAGTGACTACGGGGCGGTTGACTACCTCGCCCGGAGGCAGGGCAACACGACGTGAACTCCTTCGATCGCCGGCTTCAATCGTCGGCGCGGAGGTCGCGGGCGTTGGCGCTATCTCAGGCAAGCCCGGTCGCACGCCTCGCCGGATCCAATCGGATACTTCGGTTGTTGGCGCCGACGGACGCGAATGTGCGCGATCCGATCTGTTAAAGCCTTCTACAGGAACAACCGTTACCCCGCGTGCGGGTGGTCTAATCCCTATTCGGCCGTCGCCTGGCCGCTGCCAGCCGTTGCGATTGGTTGGGAGTTGGGGACGCGAACGATCGCCTGCTTGCCAGTTTCGATCGTGTCTGCGCCACCGTTCTCCCGGAGCCAGGGGATACCAGCCGATATAGTTGCCACGCGACGTCGGGCAGCTAAAGAACGACACCAGCGCCCCTCTCCAGCGATAGTCCCTGAAGCTGCGGGCCTCATACAACCCGGTGAACCCGGGAATCCAGGCCCAGCCGAATCCGCCGATGAACGCCCAACGCCCGTAGTGATAAGGGGCCCATCCCCACGGTTCACTCGAAAGCCAAGTCCATCCGGTCCTTGGAACCCACAACCACTGACCAGAGCGATAGGGCGCCCAGTCGCTGCCTACTCGGGGCACCCAACACTGCCCGTACGACGACACATCAGTCCACGTGCCGTAGCTCGACAGGTCGCTCGCGCCGTAAAAGCTGCTGTAGGTTGTTTCGTACGTGTTTACGTAGTCGGGCGAGACAGCCGCGCTTGCCCGATAGATCGTCGAGTCCCGGTCGTTGCTCCACTGGTCCCACTCGTCGCGTGAGTTGTCCGCGGCGATCTCGATTCGTCCCTGGGCTCCTGTGTCAAGCAAGAGACGCTGGCCCTCTCGCACCCGGAAGCTCGCATCGGAGGTGGACACTTCCGCGGCGCCATTTCGAACGATGACTTCTGAGTCCTCGTCGCTGCGAACCTCGATTCGATAGAGCCCGTCTTCCTTGAGAACCAGCGCAGAGTTCGGCGTATCAACTTCGAAGCGCTGGAACGCGGCGGCAAATCGTTCGACCCGGATGATGGCTGTGCCTGCCGTGACCTCGAACTGTGATTGCGAATCCGAAAGATCGGCGATGGTCAGCGCCGTATTCTCTGCGAGCCTTATGTAGCTTCCGGCTGCAAGCTGAACCTCTGCGCGCCCACCACTCGCTGTGTAAATCTGATCTCCAGGCAGCAGCGGCAAGTTCTCAACAGCAGTCGCCCACTCGCTCACTCCTGCTCGAAGGAACGAGACGTCGCCAGCCACAAAGCTCAGTCGTGCGACGCGAGAAACCTCGGCATCGTCGTCCACGTCCTGGAGGTCGTCCGGCGCGGAGGGCGCCTGTGCGAAAGCGGTTAAGTGGTTTGGCGAGAGCGTCAGAAGAAATATCAGGGCGAGAAGTAGGGAGATAGTTCGCTTCATTAGTCTGTTCCTTTCAAGCCGTTGAGGCTTTGTCGAACACACCGACTTGGGCAACCGACGTGCCGAAGAACTCCTGGCCAGCGTGATCGAGGCTTGGGCGGGCAAACTTCCCAGCGAAAGGGGAATCTTGGCGAAAACGCGTCGAAGACAGCGAACCTCGCGAGCGTCCCGTCTCGTGCGCTGCACGAATTAGTGTAGAGGCAGTGCGATTAGGAGTGAGGAGTGAGGAACATCCAGCCCTCGATGGGATGCTCGCAGCGAAGAGAGGCTGCTAGTTGATCTTGCTTGAAGAGGAGCGGTAACCGAGTCGCGCACGGACTTGAACGCCTTTCCGCGCGACCTCGAGCTTGATCTTGTGGAACTTGCCATCATTGCCTTCACGCGAGGTGTAGTAACCGAGCAGATATTGGTTTCGCAGCTCGTCGGCAATCGCCGCGAATGCTGATCGGGAGTTCTCCAACGTTTCGGCGTTCAGCACTCTCCCGCCGGTGCGCGAAGTGAGCGTTTGTAAATAAGAGTCGGCTTCTTCGTAAAGCTTGTTCAATGTCTGGGTGACCTGATCCGAAGACTCGGGGGTCGGCAGTTGCGACGACGATCTCCCGCGCCTCTGCTCATTGACAACCGGAGGGCTTGGTCTGGGGCCGACCTCGATACGCGGCGCATTGGGTTTCGGAAATCCGTTGACGTCGGTGTCGGGGCCTCCCAGGTCGGGCGGGACAGGTATTCGCCCGTCGATGTTGCCTGGGGTCTTTGATCTCGGATGTTCGATCTCCTGCCGGCGGGCTTCCGATTCGATCCACCATCGCGTGTCAAACTTGACGCAGTAGATTACGGCGCCGATCTCTTCGGCCAACCGGACGGAACCTTCGGCAGTCGCCTCGATGCTGCGCATATCAACTCCGTCGCTGAACAGGACAACCGCGCGCCGGCCTTCAACGTCCTTCAGTCGTTCGAGCGCTCGAGTTACAGCTTCATAGAGCAATTTGCCGAAGCCGGACTCGGCCCCTCGAATTGCCGCTTCAAGTTCGGGCTTGTTCCTGGAGAAGTCAGTCAACTCACGCACTTCGTTGTCAAACGTGACAAGCATCATCTGGTCTTCCGAACCGAGCTGCCGTGTGAAGGCGAGAGCAGTATCCCTGATAGCAGACAACCGATCTTCAGTGCTGTTCGAGGTGTCAAGCACGAGCACACAGTTAAACGGCTGATTCACCGGCGCGAAAAGCGAAATCTCCTGACGCTTGCCGTCTTCCGACAGTGTGAAGTCTTCGCGAGACAGATCGCGAACAAACCTTCCACTCTTATCGGTTGCGACTGCCGGCACCTGCACCAGGGTAGCGTTCAGCTTTAGCGGTTTCTGGTCTTCTCCTTGTTGGATTCGCCCCTGGAAGGACGCGGAAGCATAGGCCGCCGCCAGCACAACAAAGGCCGTAGCGGCGATCGATTCGAGTTTCAATAGACGGGACATTATCCTCATCAATCACCTGTGATCAGAACTTGCTGGGTATTGCTGTATTAAAGAACGGAGGACTAACAGATTATTGCGACGCCGTCGCATCTCTAGTTTACCCATTGTTCAATGATGTAGCGATCGCCTTAGCGAGCGCGTTTGAGCTTGTGGATTCCGCTTGAACGATTCGCTTGAATCCCTGCTCGGCTGCGGCGGCTGCCGTAACGGGCCCTATGCAACAAGCCAACATGTCTCTGCGCAGGACATCGAGCAG
>Ga0193755_1000146_pt1 | contig 19277 bp, 19 predicted proteins | sample H1a2metaG_FD_144921 | JGI IMG/M metagenome (GOLD analysis project Ga0193755, IMG submission 144921) | Soil microbial communities from a riparian zone of the East river system, Colorado, United States - H1a2 | ecosystem: Environmental > Terrestrial > Soil > Riparian zone | place: USA: East River...
GAGAAACAGTCGACAAGTTGAATCGAAGAGGTGCGCCTTCCGGACGATCCGTTCTTTCTCAAGTAACCGAAACCATGCCATATTGTTCTGGCGATGGCTTCACTGAACTTTCTCTCAGAACCACGCATCGGCGAAAGGGTCTCGCTCGACAAGAAGAAGACGATTTTCGGCAGGCATACGTCTTGCGATTGCCGTTTGCCCGGCAAGACCGTTTCGCGCGAGCATTTCTTGATCGAGCACGCCAACGGCAAGTTCTTTCTTGTTGATCTCGGAAGCGTCAACGGCACGCTCGCCAACGGAGAGCGGGTGTCGTGGGTTGAACTGAACCACGGAGACACGATTCAGGTGGGGCCTTACGTCCTGGTTTTTCAGGACGATGATGTGGCGACGAACTCTGATAGCGAATCGTCGACCTCCAGAGAGAGCGTCGCTGACCGGAGAGAGCAGCCTTTCAATGAGGAGCACGCGAGAGTCTATCCCAGGCAGTTTCTCGAAGGCATCGAGCACTTCAACGCTCGTCGCTACTTCGACGCCCACGAGGTGTGGGAGGAAATCTGGCTTCATGCTTCTGATCAGACGAAGGTCTTCTACCAGATGTTGATTCAAGCCGCGGTAGGGTTGCATCACCACGAGCGATCGAACACACGTGGCGCGAGCGGTATGTATCAGAACGTCGTCGCCAAGCTTGAGCGATTGCCGGCGATCTACATGTCGATCGACCTTGTCGAGTTTGCGCGCCAGTTCAAGAGTTTCTTATCTGAGCTCAACGAGGCCGAAAGCGAGGAAGGGTCCGCGGCCAGACCGAGGCCGGTCATCGTTCTACTTGAAATCGATGCGGACACCGGCGAGCTTCGAACCCAGTGGGAATGAGCGACAAAGAGTCACAGCTCTTAAGAACGATTGAGTCCGTTCTAGGCAATGAAAACGTGACTCAATCTCCAGCGCTTGATATCGACGGAATGAGTCCGTTGGTGTTGGCGCTTCCTAGATCGGCACGGGAAGTCGCGGAGTGCTTGCGAATTTGCTCGAGCCTGAAAGCCGCGGTGATTCCGGCGGGCTCGATGAGCTGGCTCGAGTGCGGCAACCCGGTTCGTCGCGCTGATGTTGTTCTGAGTCTCAAGGGGATGGGTCGGGTGATCGACTATAGCCCACCGGACCTCACAGCGACTGTCGAAGCCGGGCTGACTCTAGCCGAGCTTAACAAGCTGGTTAAACACGAGAGACAATGGCTGCCGCTCGATCCACCGGGTGGATCTGTTGCTTCGCTTGGCGCGATGGCTGCGTGCAATTCGAGCGGCGCGCTCAGACTTGGTTTCGGCACGCCCCGCGACTACGTGATCGGATTGAAGCTGGCGCACGCCGACGGAACTGAAAGCAAATGCGGCGGACGAGTGGTGAAAAACGTAGCGGGCTACGATATGAACAAGCTGTACGTAGGGAGCTACGGCACGCTTGCTGTGATAACCGAGCTGACCTTCAAGCTTCGCCCGCTGCCGGAAAGCGACGCGACTATCATAGTTACAGCGAGGGGTAACGGCTCGCTGTTTGATCTTGCGAAGCATGTTGTCGCGTCTGAGCTTCAGCCGGCTTCAGTCTTTCTAACCAGGCATTTGTCGCCGCATGTGATCGAATCAAGACCGGCGAGTGACGCGCTCCTGATACGGTTTGTTGACAACGAAGCGGCGGTCGATCATCAGATTAATTGGATGAAGCGAGCGGCGTCGGATGAAAATTTCGAGTTCACGTCGTTGCCCGGCGATCAGGGCGAACCGCTCTGGCAGAAAGTGGCTGGGATCGACCGCGGCGCCGCAAACGCGGTTCGAATCAGCGTACGTGTCTCGGAATTGGAATCGGTGCTTGCGAAAGTGTGCACCGACGATTGCGCCGCCGCAGTCGATCTGGGAATGGGGATAATTCGAATTGCATTTGACGAGGATGAGAAGGGAATCGCCGATAAGATCAAGCGAATGCGATCTCACGCCGCCGAAGCGGGCGGAACGCTTTTTGTCGAGCGCGCGTCGTCGGCAGTCAGGCGCGAGGTCGACGCATGGGGAGATCCCGGCCCCGCTTCGAGCTTGATGAGATCGGTTAAGTCGAAGTTCGATCGTGAATCGATCCTGAACCCGGGTCGGTTCCTTGCAGGGATATGAGCACGTTAACCGCCGCTGAGAGCGGCGGAGCGGATGTGACCAGAGGAACGCGCTTCTCTGGCTCATAGAGCCAACACGCGGGCGTTAAAGATGGCAGCTGCGATAAACCAATCTTCAAGCACGCTTGCCTCGCTACTTGAAGCGAACACCGAAAAGCTGCTCACGTGCGTGCACTGCGGGTTGTGCCTGCCGTCATGCCCGACGTATCGCGTTTTAGGAAACGAGAACGATTCCCCGCGCGGCCGAATCTACTTGATGCGCGGAGTCGTCGAAAAGAAGCTGAATATAGGCGATGCGTTTATCTCGCACATAGACTTATGTCTCGGTTGTCGCGCTTGCGAGTCGGCATGCCCGTCGAGCGTGCCCTATGGTCACCTGCTGGAAGCCGCGCGCGCCGAAGTGTCTCAAGAAAAGACGCGGCGCGGATCGATGGGAGAACGCGTTGTCGGTGTGGCTCTCAACCAGGTCTTTGCGCGTCCGCTTTTCCTTCGATTTGTCATGGCTGCCGCGCGATGGCTGCGAGACAGCGGTCTGGCCCGGCTCGCGTTTGAAGCGAATCTGGTTAGAGGAAGACTTCGATTCGGGTTGGCGATGCTGGTTGCGACTCGCTCCAGCTTCGCAGGGGCGGCCAAGCGACGAAAAGTCAGAGCCGCCGGAAGCGGTTCCAAAGCGGCGGCTCGATGCGGCCTGGAGAGCGTAGCTTTGTTGCGCGGTTGCGTGATGGAAGGGCTCTTTCGAGAGACTAACCAGGCGACCGAGCGAGTGCTTGTTCGCAACGGCTTTGCACTCGTGGAAGCCAATGGTCAGATGTGCTGCGGAGCGCTTCACGCTCACGCAGGACAGCTTGAAACCGCAAAGCAACTCGCGCGGCGAAACATAGACGCGTTTCTGGATAGCGGCTGTGACCGTGTCATCGTCAACGCTGCCGGGTGTGGAGCGGCAATGAAGGACTACGCGGTGCTTTTGGCTGACGACCCGCAGTTTGAAGGTCGCGCGCGCGAGCTCAGCTCCAAGGTCAGAGACGTTTCAGAGTTTCTGGCAGAGCAGGGAATCGCGCCGCCCAACAAAAAAGTGAGCCGCCTCGTAGCATACGATGCGCCCTGTCACTTGATCCACGCCCAAAGAATTGCCCAGGCGCCGATTGATGTGATGAAACAGGTTCGAGGTATCGCGCTCATCCCGTTGCGGGGCTTCGAGAGCTGTTGCGGCGGCGCGGGCATATACAACCTTCAGCACCCCGAGTTGAGCGCTGACATCCTGCGCGACAAGCTCGAAGCAATCGCGGAGAGCGGCGCCGACACTGTTGCAAGCGCGAATCCCGGTTGTATCATGCAGATTGGGGCGGGACTGCTGATGACCGGCTCAAGAGTCGATGTGGTTCATCCGATTGAGCTGTTGGATGCGGCTTACGCTGAAGACGAACTTTAGCGAGCTTGTGATGAAGACGAATTGTTTCTGCGATCGTGAGTCAGGGGCTGTCAGCGTGGTGGCACTTGCTTTGGTTTGGATCTGGGTTATTGGAGCCGTAGTAGTTTTTGACACGCACGCTCAGAACGCATATGGTCCCCAGGTCAAATCGTTCCTAGACTTGATGCGCCACGAAGAAGACGAGCTCGAGTTCCAGATCAAACACAACGAGATCATGCGCAAGGAGTACGCCCGCTCGAAGAATCGAATCGCAATCCATCGCCACACAGTCTTAAACCTGGTGAAAGAAACCGGCCAGGACTACGTTCCGGAGTTGCATGTAGTAGCAGCGGCAGAGGTGGGTCAGTTGATCGAAGATGGAACGGCAGCGCTCAAAGGCATCAAGCAGGGAGACGTAATCAAGCAAAAGTGGCGCTACCTCGGAAGCGCGAATCGCGGCGAATTGTTTCACATTTTCGAGAGGCTGCCGCGCCAGTGATCAAGCCGTGCCGGTCCTGTCTGAGAGGTACGGCTTCCGCGTGTCTCTCGAAAGCACTGAACTGTTGACAATGCTGAATTCAACGGTAGTATTTATGGCTGAAGCGTCGCGGCGGTGCTCATACTTCACGAACGCAGATTGTTTGCCCTCCCAGTGACTCCCGCCCTAACACCCGCTCTCAATAGAACCCTTTTGCCCCTGCGTTTAAGGCTATGAACAACATATCCGCCAAGCGGCGAAGGTTCCTCGCATGTCCACGATCAATTTCTCTCAAGTAGTTCAGGAGATGCTCGCTGTTTCAAGCAAGATCTCCGATCTCATATTTTCCCCGGGCCGTCCTCCTCAGGTTGAGCTTATGGGAAAGCTCACGCCAGTTAAGCTGCCCGGACTGGACTTGCTCACTCCCGCACATACCGTCGCAATAGCCAAGGCGCTGCTAGGAGACAACAAGGCCGGTGAGGAGTCTCTGGATAAACACGGATCAGCAGACTTGTCGTTCAGTCTCGCTGGGTTGTCGAGGTTTCGCGTCAACATCTTCAAGCAGCGCGGAACCTACGCGATAGTGATGAGAGTCGTACCGAACCAGGTGCCGTCGTTCGAGGATTTGGGGATACCGCCGGCGTTGAGAGATATCGTTGAGCTTAAGAACGGAATCGTGCTCGTCACCGGGCCCACCGGGTCGGGAAAGTCGTCGACGCTTGCTGCCATCATAGACCTGATAAACGACACCAAGTACTACCACATTGTCACGATCGAGGATCCGATCGAGTTCATGCATAGCCACAAGAAGTCGACTGTGCACCAGCGCGAGCTGCATTCGGACACTTCGACGTTTGCATATGCTCTGAGAGCGGCTCTCCGCCAGGCGCCAAAGGTTATTCTGGTGGGCGAGATTCGCGACCTTGAAACCTGCGAGGTCGCGCTCGAAGCTTCTGAGACCGGCCACCTCGTTCTGTCAACGCTGCACACCACCGATGCGGTCAAGACGGTCGAGCGGTTGATTGGACTCTTCCCAAAGAGCCAGGAGCACATAATTCGAATGAGGCTCGCAGGGGCGTTTCGCTTTATCGTTTCGCAGCGACTGATACCGCGGGCCGATGGCCGCAGACGAGTCGCGGCAATCGAAGTCCTCAAGTCCACGGCGCGGACGCGCGACTACATCGAAAAAGGAGAGCGAGACGGCAAGTCGCTCTACGACGCTATGAGAGACGGCAACCTCGAAGGAATGCAGATCTTCGACGGCGAGCTCGAGCGCATGATTCGGGACGGAACGATCTCGCTGCAGGATGGGTTGGGTTATGCGACAAATCGCCAGAACCTCCAGCTTCAGCTTTCCGATCTGGGAGGAGGAGCCTTGGAGGACGGAGCCAGCGGGCAGCGCGAAAACGAATTCATAAGCTAACCCCGTCTCTGGCGATGCTTCTTTTCTCTTCTCAGTTTGACAAACCACCCTCCATAAAGTACAAAGCGAGCCCCGGGCTCGCGACTTCTTTATTCAAGCATCAAGGAACAGTCAATTCATTAGTCATTTCGACAGTAAGGACAGGAGTAAAGTAGTGCAAGTCAACAAACAAGAGATGCGTAGCAGCCCCGGCAAAAGGAGTTTAAGCGCCGTCCTCCCGGAACGGCGGCTGGCTCAGCGCTTTCGGGTGCAATGGGAAGTGACGGTCAGAGGAATCGATGCCGAGGCCCGGATCTTCGACGAAGCTGGTCATTTGGAGAATCTGAGTTCGAGCGGCGCCCTACTCGTCCTGCCAAGATGCCCCTCGCCGGACGCGAGGTTGAGCGTTCGCGTAACCCTACCGTTCAAGAAGCGGAGCTCCATTGGCTACTCGGCCAGAGTCGCGCGGGTGGAAGAAACAAAGGCCCAGATTTTGATCGCGCTTATATTTGACACACAGCGGCCGAGCTTCATGGAACAATCGTGATCAATGCTTGCTCAAGCGAAGTTCGTCCGCCGAGTTTGAATCTCTAGTATCCGTGCTTTGAGCCGCTTGAGCGTGTCTTCCTTTTCAACCTTGTTCGTGCAGTGCCGCAAGGTTTCCACCAAATCATCTATCTCGCCAGCAAGGATCCGCCCGCGGTCTTCTCGCGGCTCGGCGGGTTTCTCTCTCTCAGTCGCTCGCGCTGCGCCGAAAACCTGATCGATTGCCCTCCAAAACAGGTCTATACTGATTGGCTTCTCAATGCACACGTTAGCGCCAGCTGCTTCTGCTTCGACCAGGACCATAGGCCCGCATCCGCTTATCACAATTATCGGGGTCGGCTTTAGACTCTGACTGCTTCGAACGCTGGTGATGAAGTGAAGTCCGCTTTTGCCCGGTAGAACGATGTCGGTGATGATCAAGTCGGGCACTCTCTCGCGAGCGATGCTCAGGCCACGCTCCGCATCAGAAGCGGTGATGACGTTGTAACCACGAAGCCTCAAGAGCTCAGCCAGCGGCTGTAGCGTATCAAAGTCGTCCTCAACCACCAGGACGGTCTTTTTCATAACTGCTTCCTCGCGACTCCGGTTGCCGCTAATCAGGAGAAACAATCGTGTGAGGCTTCAAGCGTACGTGTTGATCTGGGGCAGGAACACGTACTATGAGGGTATGATACATTCGATTCCCCGTTTGTGCAATGCAGACTTTTCCCTGCGACGAGACCACAAATTCAGTAGTTCCCGCAGCGAAAGATACACTTGAGCGATGCAGCGACCCGTGGTATAGTCCGGGACGCCTCCTGGTGCCTCTATCACGGGCTAAATTGCAATCGAACCTTATTTGATTCACTGAAACGCTCGAATGGCGCGTCCACCCATAGGCGCGCTGCTCAGGCAGGGGCGCCGAGCCGGAACTATTTGAGGAGAACGATCGACGAGCCGGGATCTCGTCACTTTCATCGTTCGTCCGCACCTCACGATGCACGCGATGCGAAGAAAGCTTCAATGGTTGGTGGTTTCGCGGCTTGCGATAACCGGTGCACTGTTGGTGGCGATGCAGATGGTGGAGCGTGAGAGCACGCCCCGCTCGTTCGTTCCGGTGTTGATCGCCCTTTGCGTCGCCAGTGTGGCGCTGTCGGTCCTGTACTATCTTGCATTTCGAGCTCGCCTTTCTTACCGCTCACAAGCATACATTCAGTTGTCCATCGACATAATGATGGTGACCTGGCTCGTATACCGGACCGGCGACGTCGAGTCCCCATTCCTTGCGCTTTATCTCGTGATCATCTTTGCCGCAAGCGCGCTTCTCGGAAGAAAGGGCGTTTCCTTTCTAGGCGTGATGAGCGCGGTGCTGTACATCACTACCAGCTTGCTCACGATGAGCGCGGTTGTGCCTCGCGCAAGGGGCTGGTTCTCTTACGAGCCGGGAAGTGAGTTTGTGTGGACGCAGTTCATGTTCTCGCTCAACCTGATAGCGATTTTCGGCGTTGCGGTGCTGTCCGGCCAGTTGGCGGAGCGCCTCAGCCGAAGCGAGCGCCAGCTCGCGACCGCTACGCGAGACCTTGCCGACTATCGTTTGTTCAACGATCGGATCATCGAGAGCATGCGGAGCGGGCTGGTCACGACCGATCTCGGTTGTCACATCGTGACCTTCAATCGAGCCGCCGAAGAGATCACGGGCTACAGGGCCGTCGAGGTGCGCGGGACCAACGTATTCGCGATTTTTGGCGACATCGAGAAGCAGATCGAAGTGGGGCTTGAATCGATTCGCACTCGCACGAGATTGCCTCGTTTCGACATCGGGTGCCGGACTGCGGATGGCAGGGAGATCCATCTGGGCTTTTCGGTTGCGCCATTGGTCGATGAGTCCGACAAGTCACGCGGCTACGTCCTGACATTCCAGGACCTCACTGAAGTAATGGAGCTTGAGCGCGAGGTCAGAAGGCAAGAACGGCTCGCGGCGTTGGGAAAGATGGCGGCCGGGCTTGCGCACGAGATTCGGAACCCGCTGGCTTCGATGCGCGGTTCAGTGCAGGTGCTCGCGAGCGAGCTCAGCTTGTCACCAGACCAGGCTCAACTTATGCAGATCGTGCTGCGCGAGTCAGACCGCCTCAATCGAATCGTGTCCGACTTTTTGACCTACGCGCGGCCGCCAAGGACCGAGCGCGCCGTGATCGACTTGTCTAACCTGCTGGCCGAGACTGTGGCGCTGCTTCGCAACAGCGCCGAGCTGCGGCCGGACCATTTGATCAAAGAAGAGCTCCCGATCGAGCCGTTGCTCTATCACGGCGATCCGAACCAGATGCGTCAAATATTCTGGAACCTGGCGCGCAATGCTATTCAGGCGATGCCCGACGGAGGCGAGCTTTGCGTGGCGCTCGAAGCCAGGCACGGACGCGAAGTGACGATAACGTTTCTAGACTCCGGGCTCGGGATGAGCCGTGAGCAGAAAGAAAGGCTGTTCGAGCCGTTCAATTCCTCAAGCGGCGGCACCGGACTGGGAATGGCTATAGTTTATCAACTGGTTCGGGACCACAACGGCGCAGTGGTCGTCGACAGCGAAACGGAGAAGGGTACCTGCATTTCAATCAAGCTTCCGATCAGCGGACGAATCGCGGCAACAGCGCTGAAACAGGTAGAAGCTCCCCGCGCGGATTCTTCAGCTCCCGTGGCCGTGGCAAGTTAGAACTTTCCGACCCGTTGTGGATGGGCTCCCAGCGAAACGAGACGATGAAAGTCGAAGTTTTTGTTCTTCTAGTTTTGCCATAGTTTGCGGCCTTCGGCGTGAGAGGTAATCATGGAAAAACTTCTAGTTGTGGACGATGAGCGCAGTATGCGCGAACTGCTCGAGTTGGTGCTGAAGCGCGAAGGCTATGCCGTGCACACGGCGGAAAGCGGCACGCGCGCGCTCGAGCTCGTGCGGCAGAATGTCTACGACCTGATGATCTCGGATGTAAAGATGCCGGACATAAACGGAATCGACTTGCTTGCGAGGGTCCGCGAGATTTCGCCCGAGACAATGGTCATAATGATTACTGCGTTTGCGACCGTCGACACCGCGCGTCGCGCTTTCAAGCTGGGAGCTGAAGACCTGGTGATCAAGGACGCGGGCTTCGACGTTGAGGAGCTGAAGGTCTCGGTCGGGAAAGTCCTGGAGAAGAAACATCTCCGCCAGGAAAACGTACTGCTCAAGCGGGAGCTGCGTCAGCGAAACTCGCTCGAAAACATTGTCGGCCGTTCGCCTCAGATGCAGGCCGTCTACCAAATGATCGAAACGGTCGCAGCAACGACCTCGACAGTCCTGATCACCGGCGAGTCCGGAACCGGCAAGGAACTCGTTGCGCGCGCGGTGCACAGTATGTCAGATCGGGCAGCAGCCGCGTTTGTTTCCATCAACTGCGGAGCGTTCACCGAGACGCTACTCGAATCCGAATTATTTGGTTACATGAAGGGGTCGTTCACCGGCGCAGTTTCGAATCGAAAAGGCTTGTTCGAGGCCGCAGAGGGTGGGACGATTTTCCTCGATGAGATCGGCGAAACGACCCCAGCCATGCAGGTCAAGCTACTCCGTGTGTTGCAGGAAAGAAGCATCCGCCGGGTTGGCGGGCTCGAGGAAATACCGGTGGACGTGCGCGTAGTGGCGGCAACGAACCGCGATCTAGGGCAGATGGTTGACGATGGAACGTTTCGAAATGATCTCTACTACCGCATAAGTGTGATCCCGATCGAGATGCCTCCATTGCGTGCGCGGCGCGTAGACATTCCAGAGCTGGTGCGGCACTTTCTCGAGAAGTACAGCGCGGCGGCGGGCCGACCTACGCTCGAGATTTCAGAAGAGGCAATGGGCTACCTCGAGTCCTACGCCTGGCCCGGCAACGTTCGTGAACTCGAAAACACGATCGAACGCGCCGTGGCGCTAGAGCCGGGCCGAGTGGCTGGCGTCGATCGGCGAAAGGAGGACGTTGGTCCTCCGGAGGACCAAACGGAGCGCCGACTGAAGCCCGAGTGGCTGCCGGAGCGAATCCTCAAGTACAAGCCGCGCGCCATAACCGATCTCGACTTGCCCGAAGAAGGCATTGACCTTGAAGGGTACTTGGCCCAATTAGAGAAGGACTACATCATTCGTGCGTTGCAACGCACATCTGGTAACCAAACCCGCGCCGCCGAAATTCTGAATATGTCGGTGCGTAGCTTGCGACACTTGCTCGACAAACACAAGATCCGACAGACTGCGAGCCTCCTCCGGGAATCCGGTCCGCTGAGCGATTCTGCGGCGCACAAATGAAAGCGCGGCGGCATGCGATCCGACGGGCCGCACCTCAATGCTGTGTGAGATTCGCTATTTGAGCTTCTGCACGTACCGATGATCGGAATCAAAGTGTCCCCCTAACAGACGCCAATACCCAGACGAGGGACGACTTCCTCTCAGAACCCTCAGAACTATCATCACCGATTTTAGGACAGATCTTCCATCTTGAAACTCAGAAGCCTGCGGGCATTCTGACTTACGGCGCTGGCACAGGCATTGCTCTCTCGTTGTGTGATCTTATTGCCGAATAACGAGCTAAGTGCTGCTCAGCCGAGGAGGGCTTCCCATGAAAAAAGAGCGTGGCTTTTCGATGATCGAGCTTCTGGTAGTTATTGCCATCATCGGCCTGATCGCAGCGATAGCGGTTCCGAACCTGACGCGCGCGCGCCAGAGTGCGTATTCGGCGTCGGCCATCCAGTCGATGAGAACGCTTACCACAGCGCAGGTTCTTTATGAGAGAAAATATAGAAAATACGCTACCTTGTCCCTCCTAGCGCCCGAGGGTACGCTCGACCCTTATCTCGCCGCGGGCGCCAAGGGACACTACACTTACGTCATCACACTGTCCGCCGACGAGCTGCACTACACCATCACTGCTTCACCCATTATTGCGCCAACGGAGATGACTTATTACTTTACCGATGAGAGCACGGTTATTCGCTACAACGTTGGCGCGCCAGCCGATGTCAACAGCGATCCGATACCGAAATGACCCGTTCTTTGACAAAAAATGGCAACAAATTCTACCGGTTTTTGTTAAGTAAGAGCCCTAAAGCTGAGGAAGCCAATGACTACGCCCTTTGATCTCAACCAATTCGATACGAGATCCTATGCACTCGAAGCTGGCACGATCGTTGCGATTCAACTGGGTGCGATCTTTTCGTAGATTGGCTGCGAGTCACAACTACCTAACGCATTGCAAAAGAGATTGGAAAAGGAGCTTGAAATAGTATGAGCAAAGAAAAAGGATTTTCACTAATTGAGTTGCTGATCGTTGTAGCAATCATCGGGATTATTGCCGCGATCGCGATTCCGAACCTGCTGAAGTCTCGACAAGCGGCGAACGAGGCATCGGCCATCGGGTCTACCAGAACAATCGGGACGGGCCAGGCCACATATCAGTCAACCAAAGGTAAGGGCAAAGACTTCGCACCCACGCTGGCTGCCTTGAAGAGCGATGGGTCGGTGGACGCCGTCCTCGGCGGCACGTTAGGCAAGAGTGGCTACAACTTCGCCTGCACTGGCACTGCTTCGACCGCCACGGCACCGTCTTTCTTCGACACGACGGCCTTGCCTAAGTCGTCAGGAAATTTCGGCACGGGCAACCGGGCTTTCTACTCCAACGAGTCGTTCATCATCTACCAGGACGACCCGCCGACCGGTGCCACCGCGCCTTCTGGTGCCGCAACTACCCGCGTAGTAACCGGCGGTGTGCCGATCGAATAGCGTCTTCACATTATGGAGCACTGCCGGCGCTTCAAAACGGCCGGCATTGATCCGCTTGAACAGTTCGCGCTTCTAGCCCCTGATCCAACTGCAGATTGACACGATCGTTGCAACCGAACGCAAGTGTCGTCAAGAGCCGATAGGGACAACACTCTACGGCAATTTTTCTGAAAGAAGGAGCTGCATAAGTATGAGGAAAGAAAAAGGATTCTCGCTGATTGAGTTGCTGATCGTGGTAGCGATCATCGGCATTATCGCCGCTATCGCGATTCCAAACCTGCTGAAGTCCCGACAGGCGGCTAACGAGGCATCAGCCATTGGATCAACCCGAACGATCGGAACCGGGCAGGCCACCTATCAGTCCACGAAGGGCAAGGGCAAAGACTTCGCAGCGACGCTGGCTGATCTCAAGAGTGACGGGTCAGTGGACGCCGTGCTTGGGGGCACGCTCGGCAAGAGTGGTTACAACTTCGCCTGCACGGGCACTGCTTCGACCGCAACGAACCCGTCGACATTCGACACCACGGCTCTACCAAAGTCATCGGGTAACTTCGGCACGGGCAACCGGGCTTTCTACTCCAACGAGTCGTTCATCATTTACCAGGATGACCCGCCAACCGGAGCGACGGCGCCTAGTGGTGCAGCAGTCACGCGAGTAGTAACCGGCGGCGTGCCGATCGAATAAGAGGACAAGCGACAAGCAACCTCACGCACTTAAGAACGGGTGAGCCTTTGAGGGCTCACCCGTTTGTGCTATAGTACGGTCCATCAGCTCAAAAAATAAACGAACGGCCGTAACCGGACAGCGTTCGATTTCGCAAGAGAGCACCAAGCTTCCCTGTAGAAGGGCACCATTCGGGCTGAGGAGAGTACTATGGATCGGAAAGAGCAGCGAGGATTCTCGCTAATCGAATTGCTGATAGTTGTAGCAATCATCGGAATCATCGCGGCGATCGCAATTCCCAACCTGCTGAAGGCCCAGCAGGCGGCCCGCGAAACGTCGTCACTCAAGGCGGTTCAAAGCATAGGCGAAGCGCAAATCATGTACTCGGTGACCAAAGGCCGCACTAAGTTCACCGACCTCGCCACTCTAGGCGCGGAACGCATCATCGATCAAACGTTGGCGTCAGGAAACAAGGGCGGATACATCTTTACCTCCGTCGCGATAACGAATGAAGGGATGCCTTCGATGTTCGACACCACTGCAAAGCCCGGGTCCATCGGTCCGTTTGGAACCGGAAACCGTTCGTTTTACGCGAACGAAACCAACGTGATCTACGAGGCCGACGGTGGGACTCCGCCGACAGCAACACCGCAGGATCGCGTACCCAAGGATGGTGCGCCAATACAGTAGACACAGTATGTTGTTGAATTGGGCCGGCCGAGAGCATTGATCGGTTCGGCCCAACTCGCTTCCAGTCTCGCCCCCAGTCACTTCAAGGCTCCAATCGGCTCTCGCACGCGACATTTTTACTAAGGCCTCCGGACCCTCGGTTCCAGGAGTCAATCGGAAGCTCGGCTTTCAGCCCCTCTGAACCTGAAAAACTACTGGAGGCTCGATCGATCATGTCTGCACACGAAATGGAAGGGTCCGACGCGACCGCAGCTAGTCCCACGCCGGAAGACATTCACTGTGACTCCAACAACACTGTAATTGTCTTACCCCGGCGCCGTGAACTCACTACGAAGCGCGCGTTGATAGTTGGGCTTGTTGTGCTGGTGGTTGCCGCCTTCGCGAATTCGGTACGCGGAGACTTCGTCTACGATGACCGAGAGCTGATTGTCACAAATCGACTGGCAAGCCACTGGGATCGAGGCACGCTCGCCAAAGTGTTCAGCCACGACTCCTGGGCGGCTCTGCGAGGCGAAGAGGCAGGCAACTCATCCGATAGCATCTACTATCGTCCGGTCTTCATTTTGTTCCTGTTAGCTGCACACTCGATTGCGGGACAAGATCCTACGGCCTGGCATCTGTTAGCTTTGCTGTTTCATACCATTTCCACGATATTGGTGTTCGGCGTCTTAGAAAAGTCGCTAGCCTTCGTTTCCAGCATCGAAAAGGAAAGCCGCTGGCTCGTGTCGGCTCTAGCTGCCGCGGTTTTCGCGGTCCATCCTGCGCAGACAGAATCTGTGGCATGGGTTTCAGGTCTACTGAACCCGCTGAGCGGTGCGCTCGTGCTCTTTGCGGCTTACTCATACCTCAAGCATCGCAAGACAAACCGGCGTGGGCCGCTCGTCGGCGCATTAGCTCTTTTCGCGGTGGCGGTTCTAACCAAGGAGAACTGTCTCGTCTTCGTGTTGATAGTCGCATTGTACGAGATCGCCCTCTTGACGCGCGACGGTACTCTCGCAGTACGAGTCCGTTCAGCTCTCTTTCGAAGCGTTCCTTTCTGCTGCATAGTCGTCGGATACTTTGTGGTGCGATACAGTGTGCTGGGGGTTTTGTTTGGCAAGACCCGAGACTTGAACTTCCCCGACGATCGGGCGATCACGTTCTTGGATAATCTGCAAACGCTCCCTTCTCTGATCACCGGATACTTAAAGATCGCCTTCTTTCCGGTGAATCTGTCGCTGATCTACGACCTCGGCTATGTCAAGTCCTTGACGCTAACATCGTTCTGGTTGCCCGTCATTCTAGTGGTAGCAGTAGCGGCGGCGCTGGTTCCTTTGTCAAAGCGGATGCCCGAAGTGAAGCTCGCCGCCATCTGGATGATCGTCCCCTTGCTGCCCCATCTGAACACTCGGGCGTTCGTTAGCGATGAGATCATACACGATCGCTATCTTTACCTGTCGCTGATAGGGGTAGGACTTTTGATAAGCTCGCTGATCTTCCGAACCTTGCGAACGAATGGCCTTCCGGGGTATGCGTTCGCCACTGCGGCGGCCGTTCTCTTGGGACTTCTGGGCGCCGCAACAGTAGCGCAAAACCGCCACTGGAGAGGTGAGGGCGACCTTTGGCACAATGCCGCTCGGCATGCCCCGAACTCGAGAACAGTCCGGCTTGCGCTTGGCACGCTTGCCGAAGACGCGGAGGACTTCGATGGCGCGCTGCGCGAATATGAAGGCGTGCTTACTACGTGTCCCGACGTGATAGATGCGCTCAACAATTCCGGGTTTGTCTATGCGCGCCAACGTCGTTGGGCTGACGCGACCCGAAACTTTGAGCGGATAGTTGTGATCACTCCAGCCAAGCCAGTCGCGCACTTCAATCTTTCTTTCGCATATGCCGTGCAGAAGCGCTACGGCGACGCGACGCGCGAGCAGCGAATGGCTATCGATCTTGATCCGAACGGGCCGAGAGCTGATGAATGGCGCGCGCGGCTCGGGCAGCTCGAACAGGCACTGGCCACGGCCCCAACTAGCGCGAATCCGGGATGACCAGTCTGGGCAATGGCTTTGACTAAGACCAACGCACAGATACGAACATCGCCCGCGCGCGCTAACCTGGGCGGCGGTCCGACGGCGTCAGCTGATCGAGGAGAGACTCGCGTTCGTGGTTTGATCGCGTCCCTCGACTCGCTTGCTGATAGCCGAGCGATACTGCTGATCTGTCTGCTCGCGTTCCTGGCTTATGCAAACTCGCTCGGTGGAACGTTTGTCTTTGACGACACGGATCAAATAGTCACCAATCAGGATCTAAGGTCATGGACCAATCTAACAAAAGCTTTTACGACTCATGTTTGGGGCTTTCGTGATCAACAAACCGACGTTGCCGCGCTGCCGCCGCTCCCCTACTACCGCCCGATCTTCACCATGATGCTGACCGTGGAGTATCACCTCTTCGGTTTATGGCCGCAGGGCTGGCACCTGACAAGCCTGCTGCTACACGTGCTCGCGTCCGTAGGAGTGTTCTATGCGATTCTGCTAATGTCAGGCCGAAAGCTTGTTGCATTGTTCGCGGCTTCTCTGTTCGCGGTTCACCCGGTTCACGCAGAATCGGTTAGTTGGATAAGCGGGATGACGGACCCGCTCTTTACCGTTTTCTTCCTCGCTTCCCTGGTTTTCTATCTGAAGAGCCGCAAGGCCCGCGACAACCACTACGAGGCCTCAATCGGCAGTCGGTGCGGGCTCGCCTTCTCGGTTGTATTGTTTGTGCTGTCGGCTTACTCAAAAGAGACGGCGTTGAGCCTTGTGCTGTTGGTGTTCGGGTACGAGTTCCTGGAAACCCCGGGGAAGCTGATCACTCGCCTGAGGCTCGGTGCGCGACGGACATTGCCCTTCGTTGCGGCTTCGTTGCTCTACTTGATACCGCGCTACCTGGTACTTGGCGAGCTTATGTGGACGAATCCACAAGCGCCCGACAGGCCGTTCATCCATACGCTGCTGACGTTGCCATTTGTAGTGGGCAGTTATCTGGTTCATCTCGTATGGCCCGTTGGATTGAGCGTCACTTACAATACGCGTTTTATCACAAGCGCGGCATCGCCGATGTTCTTGTTGCCGGCGGCCGCGCTTGTTGCTATTGCCGGCGCGTTGTTCACCTATCGCAAGCGAGTGAGCAGGGAAGTCTGGGTAGCCCTGCTCCTGATCGTTGTTCCGCTGCTGCCAGTGCTGAAGCTTGGCCAGGTTTCGCGCGAAGAGTATCTCGTGTTCGATCACTACCTTTACCTTTCCGTGGCGGGGTGGGCGTACCTGATCGCGATTGGGCTTGCCAGATTTGGCGGGTTTGATTTGAAGGCACCGCTGGCTTTGAAACGAATGAAGGCAGCGCTGGCCGCGATTGCCGCGATTCTGTTGGTGAATGCCGCCGTAACCGCAAGCGAGAATCGATCGTGGTCGGACTCATACTCTTTGTGGTCAAACGCGGCTCGAGTGCGGCCTAGATACTGGGCGGCCCATTACAACGTAGGGCTTGCTTTGCTCGACGCCAGGCGTTTTGACGACGCGTTTGAAGCGCTAAGCCGCGCGGCGTTGCTCAAGCCCGATGAGCCGGATGTGTTCGATGCGCTTGGCCGAACCTGTGACGCGAAGGGTGATACGACCGGCGCTATATCAAGCTTCAGCCGCGCCGTTGATCTCGATCCTGAAAAGTTTGAGTCACTCAACAACCTCGGTCACGTTTACTTCAAGAGCAGCGACTACGCGCTGGCTGAACGGTATTTCGCAGCCGCCCTTTCGGTAAGACCGCAGACTCCAGCCGCGCTTTATAACCTGGGCTTGTGTTACTTGAGGCAGGGGCGTTACGCAGAGGCGATTCCACGCTTAGAACGTGCTCTCGATTTGGTTCCGGATGATGGCGAGACATACTACGAACTCGGACTAGCTTATGAAAAGGCAGGTCGGCGCGACGACGCAATCGGCGCCCTCAAGCGCGTTCGCGAGCTCGCAACCTCCCAGGCGCTTGCTGACAAGGCATTAGAGAGGCTGACCAGACTACAAGACCAGTTGTAAACAAGCGGGGCGGACGTCGAATAGACTTCCCGACCACAATCTTGAGCCCCAGGCCCGAGTCATGACGATTGGAGCCCAAATGTGCCACGACACGCAGCTAGATTATGTTGTCAACGTGAGTAATGATTCAACCGGCTGGCGCCGGCTGTTGATACGCAATGCGACGCTCGGGGAAGTCAATCGGGACTTAAAACTACAAGGCATTACTCATGTCTCTACACGCCTGGCCAGTACTTATTTTCGGCAATGATAGATAGCGATAGGAAGATCGACCGTAGATCGAGTCATTCCAACGAATCGGACTATCTCGTACTGCTAAGAAACTGGGCTACATTTGAGCATTACAAGGACAACTTCCTCGATCCGATGTACAAAGACGAGAGGGACTATCAGGATTATGCCATCAAATGACATGAGCAGCGATCTCGCGATCGGCGAGGGCGTGAACGCGAAAGATATGGCAATCCCGGTGGCTTTCAACTCAAGCGGCCTGACCCGAGTCCTGGCGATTGCCCTCAACACGTTTCGCGAGTCGGTCCGGGACCGCGTGTTGTATAACCTGATCTTGTTCGTGTTAATCCTGGTCGGCGCGTCGGCGTTTGTAAGCGACCTATCGGTCAACATCGAGAGCGAGTTCACTGCCGCGCTTGGCTTGAGCGCGATGCTTGTGTTCGGTGCGTTCATAGCGATCTTCATCGGCGTCGGGCTGGTCTACAAAGAGATCGACAAGCGCACAATCTACAACCTGCTGTCGAAGCCGGTCCATCGCTACGAGTTCATCGTCGGCAAGTACCTTGGGCTGTGTGTAACACTGCTCGTCAACTCGGGCGTGATGCTGCTCGCAACTACGCTAGCGATCTCTTATGTAAACGGCGGATTCGTGCGGCTTCAACTAGCGGTGCTCGCCGCGGGGTATCTCGTTTACCTTGAGCTGGCTCTATTGATCGCCGTAGCGCTGATGTTTTCGAGCTTCTCCACGCCGCTTCTATCGGCGTTGTTTTCATTCGCAGTATATATCATCGGAAATTTCAGCCGGGACTTGCTGCAGATGGCGCAGCTATCGGATTCGGCGATCGGTAGGGCTGTCCTCAACGTGGTCTATTATCTGGTGCCGCATCTCTCCAACTTTTCATTCATAACCGAAGCTTCCCACGGGCGCCTCGTTCCGATGCGGATGGCGTTGTCGGCAACGGTTTATGCGATTGTCTACATCAGCATCTTGCTGTCAGCGGCGATGCTGATTTTTCAGAAGCGGAACTTCAAATGAGCAATCGATCGATAACAACAGCAGAGCTCCACGACGCGCCAAACAAGGAGGCGCTGGCGAGCAAAACGAGAACGATGCTCATTGAACATCGGTGGCTACTGGCCGTGCTTGCGCTTACGTTTCTGGCGTACGCGGGTACGCTCAGGTTCGAATTCGTCTCCGACGACGATACGCAGATTGTCGAGACTCAATTCATAAAATCGTGGCAAAACGTGCCGCGCTTCTTCACCGGGCACGCCTGGAGTCACTTCTACCCAAACTCACTGGGTAACTACTATCGCCCGATAGCGCTGCTTTGGCTCTTCCTCAATCACCTGTTGTTCGGATTGAATCCGCTGTGGTGGCATCTGACGACCCTTCTGGCCCACCTCATCGCGACAGTAATGGTGTACGTGCTCGTTGACAGGATCCTGAAGGAGCGCGTAACGGCGGGTTTCGCGGCCCTGGTCTTCGGCCTGCACCCTGTGCACATAGAAGCGGTCGCATGGGTTTCCGGCTTCACCGAGCCGTTGTTAGCGATACTGTTCATATCGTCTTTTCTTTTCTATCTTCGATCAAAGTCCGATCCCAACCGATGGCGGCGAAAATGGTTGGCTCTATCGCTCGTGTTTTACACCCTCGCGCTACTCACAAAGGAAACGGCAATCATTCTGCCTGCGTTCGTTGGCGCGTACGAGGTGATTTTCGACGCGCGCCGGGAAAGAAGCGTCCTCGCGGAGAGCGGTTTAAGAGGCTTTGCCAGAAGCGCCCGGGGCGCGGTGGTTTGCGTTATTCCTTACCTCGCAGTCACAGTAGTTTATCTCCTGACGCGAGCGGTGATGCTCAAGGGCCTGAGCCATCCGTTGAACAAACTCTCCCCGGCGACATTCCTTTTAACCTGGCCT
>Ga0193755_1000147_pt1 | contig 19193 bp, 14 predicted proteins | sample H1a2metaG_FD_144921 | JGI IMG/M metagenome (GOLD analysis project Ga0193755, IMG submission 144921) | Soil microbial communities from a riparian zone of the East river system, Colorado, United States - H1a2 | ecosystem: Environmental > Terrestrial > Soil > Riparian zone | place: USA: East River...
CGACCACGAACGCCGCTCCGTAGGAGTCAATCGAAGCACGCGCAATCTGGCGTCTGTCGATCGTCGCGATCTGACGCTCGACTTCGTGTGAGACCTCGCGCGCAAGCTCGGCGGTTGTCGTGATCAGGATCGACGAGGCTTCAGGGTCGTGCTCGGACTGAGCCAGCAGATCCGCGGCTACGAATCGAGGGTTGGCCGAATCGTCGGCGATGATGACAACTTCGGTTGGGCCCGCTATCGAGTCTATTCCAACCGAGCCGTACACGAGTTTCTTCGCGATCGCGACGTAGATATTTCCCGGCCCTACGATTTTGTCTACCCGCGGGATGCTCTCGGTGCCAAATGCGAAAGCGGCAATCGCCTGCGCTCCGCCGACTCGGTAGACCTCTTTGATGCCGAGCTCCCGGATGACTGCCGCGACCACCGGGGTGCGTTCGAGCGTGCCGGGAGGCGTTGCGATTGCGAGCCGCGGCACGCCGGCTACTTGAGCGGGCACGGCGTTCATCAGCACCGTGGACGGATAAGCGGCGCGGCCGCCGGGGACGTACAAACCTGCTGACGCAACGGGCAGGATCCGTTGCCCGACTACGGCGCCGTCTTCGGTTGTCATCTGCCAACCGGACTCCCGCTGTTGTTCGTGAAACGCCCGGACATTTCGGATGGCGAGGCTAAAAGCCTCGAGGGCGACAGAGTCGGCGCGCGAGCCAGCATCAGTAATGAAATCCGGATCAACCCGAAGTTGATTCGGCGCTAGCGTGACGTTGTCGAATTCTTTGGTGAAGCGAAGGAGCGCCGCATCGCCCTCCGCGCGCACGGCGTCGACTATTGCGGCGACGCGCGCGACAAGCTCTGGGTTCATCTGCAGCGAGCGCGAGCGTATTCGCTCAAGTGCCGGATTCGGTTCGCCGGGTTTGTAGCTTGTTATCTCCATCGAAGAGAAACCACAGATGAACACCGATGCTTCAAAGGTTTCTATCGGTGTTCATCTGTGTTCATCAGTGGTTGATTGCCGCTTTCAAGGTTTCGATCAACTCGGCGACGGAGGCGCGTTTCAAATGATAGCTCGCACGGTTGACGATCAAGCGCGCCGTCGATTCCGCTATCGTGTCGATTACAACCAAGCCGTTGTCACGAAGCGTGCGGCCGGTCTCTACAAGATCAACGATGTGCTCCGAGAGCCCGAGCCCGGGCGCGAGCTCGACAGAGCCCGAAAGCTCGATCAGCTCAACCGGGACGCCTCGCCGCTGAAAATAATCCGCCGTCGCGCGCGGGTACTTGGTCGCGACGCGAGCAGTAGCCAGCGGGTTGTAGCCTCGCTCGGACGATTCGGCCTTGCCCGCGACCACCAGCCGGCAGCGGCCGAAGCCGAGATCGAGTGGCTCGTGCACGTCGGCGTCCGACTCCATCAACACGTCATAGCCGCACACGCCGGCGTCCGCCACCCCGTGCTCGACGTATACCGGCACGTCCCCCGGCTTTACCAGGATGAAACTGTAGCGGCCCGATTTGTCCTGGATCATGAGGCGCCGGGAAGCTTGTTCGTCGGGCACGGCTATGTTCGCCCGGCGAAATAACTCGAAGGCACCGTCTTGCAGGCGGCCTTTTGCGATGGCGATGGTCAGAGCGGTCATGCGATTTTGGATTTTGGATTTTAGATTTTGGATTGAGGACGGCGAGCTGGGCTGCGCGATCCACCTTTCGGGTCGAGCTTTGCTGCTCGCAATCCGAAATCCAAAATCTAAAATCCAAAATCAGGAGATCTCAATCTTCTTTCCTTCACTCCGCAATCGGTTTGCTTCTTTGAAAGCGGCCACAAGGTCACCGTCGGGCATGATACGTACAGCGTCGCTTGATTTAACGGCTGTTTCGCGGAGCTGTGGCGCGAGCAACTGAGCAAGCCAGTCGAGGCAAAGCGAAAAACCAACCGCGGGCTCCGCGATTCCAAAATTCTCCAGCAGCCGATCATACCGGCCGCCACGACCAAGCGCTGTCCCGAGTCCCGGCGCATAGATCTTAAACGTCAGCCCCGTGTAGTAATCGAGGCCGCCTACGTCTCCCAGATCGATATCAATGTATGCGGCGATCCCGAGCGCTTCGGCGATCTGACAGACGCGCTCGATGTCATCAAGCGCCGCTGCGGACTTATCATTCGATACCAGCGCGCGAGCTTGTTCGATTACGTCGCGTTTGCCCGCTAACACCGCCAGCCGCAAGAAGGCGTCGTGATTCGCCTCGCCCGCGTGTGCATCGAGGAACGTCTTGAGTCGCGCGATGTCTTTGCGGTCGATCGCTTCGAGGAGACTTCGCCGCGAGTTCTCATCAAGCGCCAATCGCGCGGCGAGTCCGTTGAAGAAGTCGGCGTGCCCGAGCGTGATAGTGAAGTGCTCGATGCCGAGTTGGCGCAGAGCTTCTATTGCAATCACCAGCACCTCGGTGTCCGCCTCAAGGCGATCCGAACCGATGTGCTCGAGACCGATCTGATGAAATTCGTATTGGCGTCCGCCGCGAGGCTCGTCCCACCTGAAGACCTCACCCGAATAAGAAAGCCGTACCGGGCGCGGCCGATTGCCAAAACGAGTGGCAACCGTGCGCGCCACAAGCGAAGTCATCTCCGGCCGCAAAGCCAACAGCTTGCGGTCGCGTCCGGTGAATCGATAAGTCCTCTCGGCTTGATCCTTACCCATCCCCAGCGCAAACAGATCGGCATAGTCAAAGATCGGAAGGATAATCTCCGAATAGGACCAGCCCTCGAAGACGGCCATCACCTGGCGCTCGATCCACCGGCGAGCCCGCACTTCGTCGTCGAAGATGTATTGCACGCCGGAGGGGATTCTTGAAAGCGATGAAGACATGCGAGAACGAACCTAGCACAGCATGGGTGAGAGGGTGAAGCGGACGAAGGAGCGAGTGGGAGAAGGGGGAAGAGTGCGAGACGGGGCGAGGGGGCGAGTGGGAGAAGGGGGAAGAGGAGAAGGAGAAATGGAGAAAAGGAGAGAGGAGGAAAGGAGAAAAGGAAGGTTGGCTAGCTCTTTTTGTACAGGCGAACGCCGGAGGGGTCTTCGAGCGACGCTAAAAGCTCGCGGCAGGTTTTCTTGAGAGTCGGGTGCACCAGGTCGGGCGCGATCTCGCACAGAGGCTCAAGCACGAAGCGGCGCTCGTGCATGCGTGGGTGCGGAAGAGTCAGAAATGGAGACCCGGCTCGAGCCACCCCGGCGTCTGCAGGATCGTAACGTGTCTCGGCGAAGCCGCCTGCCGTCTCGCCGTAGATCAGTATGTCGATGTCGATCGGGCGAGGCCCGTCAGGAATCGTGCGCTCACGGCCCATCGCGCACTCGATGGCGAGCACCTCTTTCATGAGTCTTGAAATCCAAAAGTATGAAGTTATCCTGGGCTCCTTGTCCCAGAAATCCTTGAGTCCGGCGGCCATTTCAGCGTCATCGTGAAGCGGCAAGACCGGCGTGACCCGAACCTCGATCACTTGATTCAAGAACCACGGTTGGTCTTTGTAGCCGACCGGCTCCGTTTCGTAGATCGAAGAGGTGTTCGTGACCTCGAGACCGAGCCCCTCGATGCGCTCGATCGCCTGGCGGAGGTTAGCCTCGCGATCGCCGAGATTCGATCCCAGCCCGAGATAAACACTTGCGGGGCGTGCAGCAAGACATTGTTGATCACTCGTTGATTCGTCAGCTTCGTGAGGGTCGTTTGTCATTGTTTACCGCTTATCATAGAGTCACTGTTCGATGACGACAACAGTCACCATAACAAAGCGCGGTGCTGAACGCGCCCGAGCGCGACACTGCTGGATCTACCGCAGCGATGTATCCGATGCGAAGAACGCGCGCCCCGGTGAAGTCGTCCGAGTTGTCGACGGTGCGGGCCGGCTGATAGGGCACGCGCTGCACAGCTCGCGTTCGCAGATAACGTTGAGGTTCGTCACGTTTGACGATCAAGCCATCGATCGAGACTTCTGGCGCGCGCGGCTCGTGTCTGCTGAGAAACTGAGGAAACAGGTCGTGCGGGACACGACGGCCTTTCGTTTGGTCTATGGAGAAAGCGATTTGCTGCCGTCGCTGATCGTCGATCGCTTCAATGACTGTTTCGTGATACAGACGCTGTCGCAGGGAATGGACGCGTTGAAGCAGATGTGGATCGAGCTTTTGACGGAGCTTTACGAGCCGCGCGCGATCGTCGAGCGCAACGAAGCTCGAGTGCGCGACCTTGAAGGTTTGCCGCGAACAAGCGGGGTCGTCTACGGCGCTGACCCGGGTGAGCTCGTGATCGAAGAGAACGGAGTCCGGTTCGCCGTGAACTTGATCGAAGGCCAGAAGACCGGTGCGTTTCTCGACCAACGCGAGAACCGCATAGCTGCCGCAAACTATTCCCGAGGCCGCGCGCTCGACTGCTTCACGTTTCAGGGCGCTTTCGCGCTTCATCTAGCACGCGCGGCTGAGCGGGTGATCGGAGTCGATGTCTCGGGGACCGCGATAGCTCAGGCGAAGCGCAACGCCGAGTTGAACGGAGGTTCAAACACCGAGTTCATTGAGGCCAACGTGTTCGACCTGCTTCGCGAGTTGGAAGAGAAGAACGAACGATTCGACGTGATCAATCTCGATCCGCCCGCATTTGCCAAGAACCGGGCGTCGGTCGATGCTGCGAAGCGCGGCTACAAGGAAATCAATCTTCGCGCGATGAGGATGCTGACCGAAGGCGGAACGCTCATCACCTCGACGTGCTCATATCACATGAGCGAGGACGCTTTTTTGAATGTGCTTGCGGACTCGGCGGCCGACGCTCGCCGCTCTGTTCAGATCATCGAGAAGCGCACCCAGGCCCGCGATCACCCGGTGCTGGTCTCGATGCCAGAGACTTACTATTTGAAATGCATGATCCTGCGGGTCCAGTGAAAGGTGTAAGCAACATGTAGGGGCGGCCCTCTGTGGCCGCCCCAGATCGAAGAATCCACACTCTGGGGCGGCCACGGAGGGCCGCCCCTACATGTCGCAATCCTCTAACGCACAGTTGCGGTGACTTTGCTGCTTCCGATGTTTGAGCTTGAATCCGAGCAACGAAACGCAATCAGGTGCTCGCCCGGCTTATCAAACTTCACACTCACCTTGAAGACCTCATGAGCCGAGTCGGCTATGCCGTCCACCGGGAAGATTAGCTGCCATGCCGCGCCGTCGACACTGTACTCGCCCCGCACTATGCGGCTTGTCGCGTCTTGTACGTCGAAGGAAACCTCCGCCGTCTGACCGGCTATCGACGGCCCGTTGACTTTGATAACCGGAGGCGTGTTGTCTATCTCGATTGCGTCGGTGGCTTCGTCGTCGGTCAGCGCGAGCCCGGCCGGGTTTCCGGGCAAATCGGTGGCGATCACTTTGAAGAGGTAGTCGCCGTCCGGAAGCCGGTTGCCGTCGATCGTGTAGTACGCCTGGGTGAGATTGTCGGCCAACAAGTGCCACTCGTCGTCGCCGAGTGTGCGATAGAGCACTTTGTAAACCAACGGATCGTCGTTGGGATCGCTTGCTTGCCACGACAGTGTGCGCGCCCCCTTCTGGAAAAAGCGCCGAGGCGGAACATTCGAGGGAACACCAAACAGTTGAGGGTCAAGCCCGGAAGACGCGATCGAAGGATCGATCGACAACGGCATTTCCTGAAAGGCTATGCCGGGCGGCAAAACGGTGACCGAAGCTATGTCGGGCGCTTGATTGCGAGGCAGATAAGCAACGACTACTGATTGAAGCGCGGCCGCGCTTGCTGAACTGTTTTTTTGTTGACTTGAAGAAGCCGAGCTTGCCGGCGCGCTCTTGAGGCTCGCGCGCCACTGAATGAATCGCGCGCGGGGGCTTGTGATCTGATCGCCGCTCGCGTTTCTATAAGACGTCGACCAATCACTCCAGGTAGCATCCGGAGTCTCGGTGTTTCCGCTCCGCGTCTGAAGCTCAACGTTACCCGCGCCTCGCCAGTTGATCACGCCCCACTGTCCGGCAAACTTGGTGTCGCGCACCGGAGAGACATAGGTCCCTTCGCTCACCGGCGCGCGGCCGATTCGATACAAGCGGCCGAGATTGCTCGAAGTGGCGTAAAGGTCGTCCCCAACTGCGATGATTGTGGAAGTTTGATCTTCGGGCGATTGAATCAACAACGTATACGAGCGATCCTGCGCTATCTGGTAGACGCGCCCCTTGGTTCCGGTGCCAACCAGAACGCGCCCGTCGGCGAGCGGTCGCATCCCAAAACCGACCGCATCGGCCGATCGCCAGCAAACTTCGCTTCCGCCGTCAGGCGAGATGCGAATCACCGCGCTCCGCGCGCCTTCAGCTTTGCGGCGGCCCGAGGATTGGTTGAATATGCCGGAGATATCGGGCGACGAAGAAACGCTTGGTGTTTGCTCCTGGTCGTCGGAAGCAGTGATGGTCACGGCGCCATCGCTCGAGAGAGTCGAAGTGGAAGGTGTTCCGACGCTCGACGGCTTTTGCGAACCACCGCCTTGCTGATTCACGCCAAGCGCGAAGATGGATCCGTCCGCTGCTATCGCCAGCGAATGAATCTCTTGCAGCGGTGAATCGAACAACGCGAAGAGTTTTCCGCTCGGAGAAACCCGGAGCACAAGCCCGGTCGGGTCGGTTCCAGCTATCAAGTTGCCGCTCTTGTCCAACGCAAGCGAGACAATGTTGGTCTCGTTGGTGTCCACAAGCACCGCAGCCTTGCCGGCAGCATCTATCTTGTAGATCACGCCCTTGTCGCCGGTCCCCGCATACAACGTCGACGTCGCGGGATCGAAGGCGAGCGACCAGATGTACTTTTCCGTCGGGTCCCAGAAAACAGACTGCTGTCCGGCGGGAGTTATCTTGTAGACCTTTCCGTCAGGTGACGTGCCGGCATAAAGGTTTCCTTGCGGGTCGGTGACAAGGGCGGTCACATCAAGCTCCGCGGCGTCGTAGAGAAGCCGTCCCGCTCCGCCCGGCTCGACCTTGAAGATGCGCCCTTCGTGCCCGGTGCCCAGATAGATGTTTCCAGCCGAATCCGTGGCACTCGACCAGATATAAGCTTCTTTGGAGTCGTAGACCAGCGTGAAGGCCGGAGCAAGCGTGATCGCGCCGTTCTCGGCGATCGACACGCCGCGCGCATCGCCTTTTAGCACGTCGTCTTGTTTTGAGATCTCCCAGAACACCGGGCCGCTGGCTAACACCGGCGCTGCGGCTGAAACAAGCGCAAGCGCGACGAGCGCCACCGCGCGAAGACCGAGAACCTTAAACATCAAAACTTCCTTCCGCGCCTGCTACAAACTGAGATTGGCGCGCTAACAAAATGAAAGCCCGCGACTCGCGGGCTTCTATCTACCAACTATCGCGGTCAACGAGCGAGCAAAGGTCTTAAAACGATCCCGTTCGGTCGTTGTCTATCTGATCACGTTAATCGTTATCGTCTGCTGTCCGCTGATGATGAACTGCGATGGCGCAAGTTCGTGCTCCGCAAGCGTTGCAATCGACAGCGCCGTGTAGCCCCCGGATGTTCGTTGCGAGCCCAGGGTCGCGAGCACCGACGGTGGCAGCACCGGCATCTCTTCGTTGTTTACGATCGCGCCCGTCCCGGCGCGCAACACCTTGAGATAGAGCCGGTTGTTTTTCTTCAGCTTGTTGATCGCGCGCACAAGCTGGCTCAAATCTCTGGGTGTGAAATCGGCCGAGGGTTGCGAGCGTTCGACCCCGTTCATCGAAGCACCATCGCCGATCATGATCACCAGCGGTCCGATCGGCGCGTCGGCGGGAATCACCAGCGGGATGCGCTCTACAAACTCGGCGCCGTTGTCGTGGCGAGCGAATGCTTGAATCTCGATGCTCTCGCCGCGTCGCGCTTCGGTCTTGTCTATCCACAACCTGTTCAGCGAACCGCTTGATTTGGTGTCGGTCGAAGTTACGTCAACATCGATCCCCTTGATGTCGAGTGTGCTGAATCCGCTGCCAAACAGGACCGCCAGTGGTTGGGCCACCGCGTTGACCGCAAACATCGCAGCACCGTTTGCCGCCGAAAAGCTGTTGTCCAATACGATGTCCGGCTGACCGTTGATGGCGATCCGCCCGGTGAGCTTCAATGTTTGATTCCCAAGTTGACGTTCGGTGGCGGCGATGGCCGAGAACATGGTCATCCGGGTGAGCAGCGGCGTCAGGAATGCATCCGCAACGATTTCGAAGTTGTAGACTTCGGTCTTGTTACGGCTGGTGTGCACTGTTATCCGGGCGGGAACCATTCTCGGCTTCTCGCCAAGCTGGCCGAACACGCCAGTCGAGCGGTCCTGATTGATCGAGCCTACAAGGTTGCCGCCCGATGAAAGCTTGAACGAGTTGTTGATGTTGGGAACTACCGTTACGACAGAGGACTCGGCCATCGGCCACGATGTGAGCCCGGAACTTAGAAACGGATGTCCAAACGCGTAGATGCGCTCGCCGTCTCGATAAGTCACGGTGCCCGAGGCGTCGATGGTAAAGTCTCCGCGAACGAGTTGAACGCTGACCGAAGTGCCGCCCGTGAGAGTTCCTTCATCGAAACCTACCATCGGTCCCAGGGTCGATCCTCCCCCAACGCCGGCAATCGGTTGTATTCCGATGCGCCTAAGATCGGAAGCAAACATATCGACAGTCGCTTGCGAGATCCCTGAGAAGGTAACCGGTGTGGCTATTGGTACGATGGTCTGGCCAACGTACGGAGTCGAAGAACCGCCGCTGACGGTACGCGCTTCGGCCTGACCTGCAAACGGCGAGGCGGCGGAGTTCGATCCGCTGGCGTCCCCAATCAAGGTCCTGAAGCTCACGCGCTGACCCGACTTAGGCGTTTCGTCGCCGCCTTGTTCGAAGACCCCGATCATGAACTTGATCGGCGTGATCCCGGCGATGGGCTCCTTGGCAAACGGAAAGGCATAGGCGACAGCGCCTACTAACTTGCCGTCAATATAGACGGGGCTTCCGCTCATGCCGGCGAACACGCCCGTGCGATCGACAAGCGGCCCACTGAGCCGCGCGATCACGATGGCCTGCTTGGGATTCGGCATCCCTTCGAGAGTGCCGAGCACTTCGACCTCGAATCGTTCGGGCTTCGAGCCTCTGAAGACGGACATCCCGTAGCCCTTCATACCGGGGCGAACTTGCTCCAGCGGCATGAGGTTAGGGTTTCCGTTTAGATCCGAAGCAATTGCTGCGGAGGAGAGTAGGGCAATCAAGCAAAATGCGGTGACGATGTGCTTCATAGGTTTCCTGTTCGTGGGCCGGTTCAGTGGATTCTCTTCGTTTCGCAACCTGAGCTAACGGGTGCTTACTAATCATTCGGTAGAATCACGGGAAGCTCAATTGGATGATACCCGCGGGGAGATTTGAGAGTCAAGACTTGGTCCTTCCGGAAGTTGGCCCGCGGGTGCGACCAAAAAGAGAGCCGGTTCCGCATTGGCCATTGCCCTGCCCTTCAGAGACCGCGGGAAGACCGACGAGAGCGCTGTCGCCAAATTTTCCACTAGCCCAGGCGTTCACGCCTGGGTGGGGGCGCGGTTGGTAGTTGTTTTCTCAAGCCCAATTCATGGGGCTTGCGCCGGGCCTTGGCCAAAGGCAGCTGGCTGAAGCCCGAGCCCCGAAGCCTCCTGAAGGGCTGACGAGGAGTTGAGGAAATTGGCTTCATATCCCCAGGCGTAAACGCCTGGGCTGGTGGAAAAATCGGATGTCCATCGAAGGTGTAGTTGCACCCGTCCTTCCGGCGCGAATCACTCGAGCTTTGACACTCCACGACGCGCGCATCATACTCACCTTTTCGAAATTCAATCTCCGGGGTCGGATTGATGACTGCAAAACTGCTGGACGGAACGGCGGTCGCGAAAGCCATAAAAGAAGAGGTTGCTTCCGAGATTAGCCGGCTCGCTGGGCGTGGCCTGAGGCCTGGCCTCGCCGCGGTGCTCGCCGGAAGTGACCCCGCTTCGCAGATCTACGTTTCAAACAAGGTCAAGGCTTGCGAGCAGCTCGGGCTCTACTCAGAGAAGATCGAGTTGCCCGACACCATTTCGACGGGCGAGCTGTTGGACCTTGTCCGGGACTTGAACTCGAGAGACGAAATCGACGGCATACTCATCCAGCTCCCGCTGCCAAAACAAGTAGACACGCCGTTGGTGCTCAACAGCGTCGACCCGGCAAAAGACGTCGATGGCTTTCATCCGGTGAACATCGGGAGGCTTACGCTGAACGAGCCAGGCCTAAGAGCGTGCACCCCCGCAGGAATCATCGAGATGCTCGACCGCTACCAGATCGAGTTGAAGGGAGCGCGCGCCGTCGTGATGGGGCGCAGCCGGATAGTCGGATTGCCAATAGCGCTTTTGTTGTTGCACCGGCACGCGACCGTTACGATTTGTCATTCACGCACGGTCGACTTACCCGCAGTAGCTCGCGAAGCTGACATACTGATTGCGGCGATTGGAAAACTCGGAATGGTGGATGCGAACTACATAAAGCCGGGCGCGGTCGTGATCGATGTTGGGACTAACAGAGTCACCGATCGCGAATCGCTTGAACGGTTCTTTGGCGATGATCCCAAGCGGCGCGCGGCTTTTGAGAAGAACGGCTCGACGCTTATCGGCGACGTCAATCCTCGGGAGGCGGCGGAGGTTGCGGGTTACCTGACGCCTGTGCCCGGCGGAGTCGGTCCGCTGACGATCGCAATGTTGATGAAGAACACGCTAACGGCGATGAAGATGCGGCGGGCCGCGGAGTGACAGATTCTCGCCGATCTGAATCAGAAGGACTGCTGGTTAATCCGACCAAAATCTAAACTTCCAGGATCAGCAAGCAGGAACGATAGGGATTCAAAAAGGGAAAACGACAAGATGCCGGCAATTAACGCAACGGAATGTCCTCATATCAAAGATACCGACAGCGGCGCGCTGAGCGTCGCTGGTACGAAGTGCGGGGAGTGCGACTTGAGCGCGCCCACGCGAGTTTGCATGACGTGCGGTCATGTGGGCTGCTGCGAGTCAACGAACGGTCACGCCCTCGCGCACTCGGTTGCAAGCGGGCACCCTCTCATTCGCGAGCTGCCGGTCTCCGAGCGGTCATTTACCTGGTGCTACGGCTGCAACTCCTATATCGCGGCCTGATCGAGACCCCCCGCGAGTGAATCTCGGAACCGCTTGAAGCGGAAATCAGCCGGGAGCATGCCTCGCTCACCTGGATAATTGATATTCCTGCGTTGCTACTTGCGGGCGGTCATTGCTCTCCGACGCCGTCCGAGTCTCGGTTGTTTCGAGGCATCGGTTGTGTTCTACTAGCGCCATCGAGTCTCAACCACTCGACGACGCAGCCGGAACAAACTTCTCTGAGCCGATCCAATCTCCCCAGGACTTAACTACTCCAGAAGGACAGCGTGCAAGTCTCAACATGATTTATCATCGCGCACTGCGAACGTTTCTCATTTTGCTTGCTCTAAGCCTGGCTCCATCGCTGGTGTCGGCTCAACATCTGATCTTGCCGCCGGAGTGCGCATTGCCGACGCGAGCAACCGCGGGTGACAAAGACTGTGTGACCACTTCGGAATCGCATACGCAAGTCCCGGCGGCTCTGCCTCCGCAACCGCGTTCAAGGACCCTCAGCGGGCTTTTCAGGCGGCTGTTCGCCGATGAGGAGACGATCTGGACCAGTCCATCGCGAGTGAGCCGAGACCAGATCAAGTGGATTGTTCCGTTAGCGGCGATAACGGCTGTGATGATTTCCACCGACAATCGCGCAATCGCAAGGCTAGGCAGTCCGCGGGACTTTGCTGAAGATAGCCGCGATCTGTCGAGCCTCGGCTCCGGCTTTGCCACTTTCGGGGCCGCCGGAAGTATCTATGTTGTCGGCAAGCTCACACACAACGAGCGAGCGACAGAGACTGGCACGCTCGGCGTTGAAGCGATTATCCATGCCTCAATTGTGGCAAACGTCCTCAAGCTGGCGACTGCTCGTGAACGCCCTAACACATATCGAGGGGATGGAAGCTTCTGGGATGGTGGGCATTCTTTTCCTTCCGGTCACGCGACCGTCATCTGGGCGCTGGCGACAGTCGTAGCCGATGAGTACGGAGGCAAACCGCTGATACGCTTCGGGGCATTTGGTCTGGCAGCCGCGGTGGCAGCCGCGAGAGTCACAGGACAAAATCACTTTCCAGCAGACGTACTCGTGGGCAGCGCGCTCGGCTATCTTATTGGGCATTACATTGTGAGGCGGCACAGTAGATACTAAAGCGGCGATGCAATGACTGCCGTTATTAAGGAGAATAAACGATGCTAATCATGATGAAGACTGGTTTGGTCGGTTTGTCTTTTGCCGCGCTGCTGTTGCAAAGCGCGACTACCTACAAGGTGACGGATCGTTACCCGATCCCCGGCAGTGGGGGTTTTGACTACGTAACGTTGGACAGTTCGGCGCGACGGCTTTACGTATCGCATGCGACGCAGGTAGACGTTCTGGACGCGGATAGCGGGAAGGTCGTGGGTACAATCCCCGACACGCCGGGCGTCCACGGTGTTGCAATTGCCTCAGCATTCAAGCACGGATTCACCAGTAATGGCCGCGAGGATAAGGTCTCGATGTTCGATCCCTCCACTCTGAAGCTGATTAAGAAGATCGATGTCGGCAAGGGCCCGGACGGCATCTACTATGATGATCGGACGAAGCGTGTATTCACCAATAACCACGGGTCGCACGATATCAGCGCAATCGACGCCAAGACCGGCGAAGTTATTGGCACGGTGAAAGCGGGCGGCGACGGCGAACAGGCAATCATCGGCGCCGATGGTCTTATTTATGTCAACAGCGAGGACACTGCCGAGGTCGTTGTGTTCGATCCGAAGTCGCTCGAGGTCAAAAAGCGCTTTCCAATCGGGGTAGCTAAGACGCCGACCGGACTTGCGTACGACGCGAAGTCTAACCGGCTATTCATCGGGTGTCGCAACGAGCCAAAGATGGTTGTTATGGATGCAGCCACCGGAAAAGTTATTAACAGCTTCCCTATCGGCAAGGGTGTGGACTTCGCCGCGTTTGATCCGCAAGCCAGGTTGATTTTCTTTTCTTGCGGGGATGGGACTTTGAGCATCTACCATCAAGAGTCGGCCGACACCTACCAGGACGCTGGCGCGGTCAAAACCCAGCCGAGCGCCAAGACGATGGCTTTTGATCCCAAGACCAAGAAAATCTTTCTTTCGGCCGCCGAATACGTCGAGACGCCCGCCACTGACCCCACCAAGCGGCCTATACGTAGCGTTAAACCGGGATCATTTGTGGTCATTGTCGTCGGCAAATCATGAGTGACACGAGAGCTATTTGGAGGAAGCTCGGGGTGATTTCTCGTTAAGTGTTGTGTTGCTCAGTTCTGCTGGTTCTAAAACCAATCGCTTTGGCCGAAGACTGAGCAACGAAGAGGTGAACAAGATTGGCTCCGAGAGCAAGGGTCGACGAGCAATGGCGCGCGGCAGGAATCTGGCGATAGAGCTCTAATCGGATTTTTCACTAGTACTCAATCACGATGGTTTGATGAACACCTGTACGGGCGTCCCCCCGTGGGCGCCCCTCCCCACTCAGCAGCAGACTCGCGACCGAGGGGCGCCCACGGAGGGACGTCCGTACAGGTCCATTATCTTGAGCGTCACTGAGTAGCGCAGGTGTTCACAGACCGCGTCAGACGCTTGGTCAAAACAGACAGGTTCTTTGCAGGGTTTCGCGAAGAGTTTCCGTCTGAACTTATTGAAGGACACTTTTAGTCAGTCAGTCTTAGATCAAGCTCAGATTCCCGATGAGGTGAACAAATGGCACAGTGCGGGATTCCACGAATCGATCAATTGATCGCCGGTCAAGATGTGCCGCCAGTCGGCAATGACCCACAGGACAGAGCGGCAGCGGGCCTCGTGCAAGACCTGCTTGCCAGCCAGGGCGCTAGTGGCATGCCTGGTGTGCTGGAAGAATCTCACGGCTCGTATGGCGCAAAGACGACAGCGGCAGTGCAGCAATTCCAGCAGAGCAAAGGACTGCCGGCTTCAGGCAAAGTAGACGCCGCCACCTTGCAGGCTCTGGTCAATGCCCCGGCAACGCGACCGACCGCGTGTCTCGGTTACCTGACGCTGGTCCTGGACCTCGAGGCTACGAGCATGTTGCGGGTGATGAGTTTGACCACTCAGTTTGAAGGCGGCGGACGATTTGGCGCGCTCAACCTGAACACCGACAAAGCAGGATTGTCGTTCGGGCTGATCCAGTGGGCGCAAAAACCGCTCCGGTTGAACGAGCTTTTGCGCAAGTTTCAATCCTCGCAGCAGCAAGTCTTCGTGAGCGTTCTTGCCGATGGCGACCCGGCTCGCGCGAAAGGCTTGATCGCTCATACAGCGAAGACGCGAGGCGGAACCAACGCCGACGGCAGCACGACCGATTCGGGTTTCGATCTTGTTAAGGAGCCCTGGGTCAGCCGCTTCAGGAAGGCGGCGCTTGATCGCACGTTGCAAGCAGTGCAGGTGACCGCGGCGCTTGAAGCGTTCAATACTTCGTTCAGGCAACTTCAGAATTTCGCGCCGCAGATCAAATCCGAACGAGGCGTTGCCTTCATGCTCGACGTAGCCAACCAGCACGGCGACGGCGGAGCAAAGAGCATCTTCCAGGCAGTGAACCAGGCCCAACCCGGGCTGAGCGAGCCGAACCTGTTGACCGCGATTGAAAACGAATCGGTGAGAAGAGTGAGCAGTCAGTTCGGCGCGGGAAGCAACGAAGCCCGGTCGACACACAATCGCCGGGAGGCGTTTCGTCTGACGCCGTTGCTTTCGAATGCTCCGTTCAGCATCACTTGATGTCGGCCGGACCTGGTGGCAGTGGACATCTCACGGGTTTTCGGTTGACGCCCGCCGATACCGCTATAGAATTGACTCACCCTCTTTCAGCGACGCAGGCCTGAGAATCTCACGATGCAAGAATACATCAGCCGGTTTGGCGATTACCTGAACTACGAGCGCAACGTCTCGCCGCACACGCTTCGCAACTACATGAGCGACCTCGAGCAGTTTCTCGATTTCCTTTGTCCAAGAGATTCAAAAGGCAACCGCCGCGCAGTCGAAATCCGCGACATCGATCACATCACTATCCGTGAGTATCTTGCGACGCTGTATGGGCAGCAACGCAAGAAGACTTCGATCGCGCGAAAGCTCGCAACGCTTCGGTCGTTTTTCAAGTTCCTGTGCCGGGAGGAAATCATCGAGCTGAACCCGGCGCGGCTCGTCTCAAGCCCGCGACTCGAAAAGCGGCTGCCCAGGGTACTGCCGATCGAGGAAATGTTTCGCTTTCTCGAAACGCCCGACACCGGGACGATGCTTGGGAAACGGGACCGCGCGCTGCTCGAACTCCTGTACGCGACCGGCTGCCGGGTCGCGGAGGTGGCCGGTATCAACCTCGACGATCTGGACTTCAAACGCGAGAGCGTCCTGCTGCGCGGCAAAGGGCGCAAGGAACGCATCGTTCCATTCGGCTCCAAGGCCAGAGAAGCGCTCTATGCTTACATCGACTCGCGAGGCGAGTTGCTCGCCGCGGCGCCCGAAGCAAAACGCGACAGCCGGCCGCTGTTTCTGAATTATCAAGGCACGAGGATCACCACGCGATCGATCGGCAGGATGATCGAGAAGTACGTTCGCGAGTGCGCGATCTTGCACGACATCAGCCCGCATTCGATTCGTCACTCGTTCGCGACGCACATGCTTTCAGCGGGCGCGGATCTGCGAGCCATTCAGGAGTTGCTTGGTCATGCGAGCTTGTCGAGCACGCAGATTTACACTCACGTTTCGATCGAGCAGCTTATGCAGGTGTACGACAAGTCTCATCCGCGCGCGAAGCTTTCAAGTTAGACGGCCCCGCCGGAACGCCTGAGATCGGGTGGCGTCGCCGCACTTACGCCTTGAAGGGGCAGTTACGTCATGAGTCAGGATCTCTTAGAGAAGATACTTCTGCTGGCGTTGACTGCCATCATCACGGGGTTTGGCATTCCATACGTCCTCAAGAGGATTGAAGAGAGGAAGCTCAAAGAGCAAAAGAAGTTTGAGGCCGAGCTGGCAAGGCAAGGCAAGATCATCGAAGCTCAATCCCAGCTTCTCGACGACCTGGGCCGGACGTTATGGAAGTGGCGCTACCTGGCGAAGAAAGTCACCTACTATGGAAGCGAGGCAAACAGGGAGAAGTTCGACATCGCGAGAAAGGAGTACGATGAAAATGTCTGGGACGTACTCAACGACCTCCGAGTTCAATCAAGCAAGTCGCGGAGGCTCGTATCAGAAGCCGCTTATAAGGAACTGCGAGCCTTTTACAATTATCTTGTCAACGATATCGACCGAAAGATCAGCGCGTTGTGTAAGAAAGGCGAGCTCGATGCAATAACAATCAGAGAATCAGAAGAGCTCAGTAAGAGGTTTAGCTCAGAGGTCTCTCAGAGGATTGATGATATGATCGATTATCTTGCTGCTGAGCTTCATCTGAAGGTAGAGCAAGACCGCACTTGAACGCTCGACATGACTGTTATCTCTGATCCATATCCGCTTTCAGGTTTAGGCCTGGATGACTATCGAATCGCCGGCGTCGCGGAGGTTTGCACTCCGGCGCTTGCGATTTACCGGGAGATCGTCGACTCGAACATCGCGGTCACTCTCCGACTGCTTGGCGGTGATGCGAACCGTTGGAGGCCTCACGTCAAGACCACCAAGCTCGCGTTTATCATGCGGCGGCTGGTCGAAGCTGGAATCGCGAACTTCAAATGCTCGACTTCGCTGGAGCTGATGACGGTGTGCGAGGCCGGCGCTCGAGACGTGTTGCTCGCCTATCCCGTAGTCGGAGCAAACGCCCGTCGTGTGCGAGAGCTCTCCGAGCAGTTCGGGTCAGTCCACATTTCGGCGCTTGTCGAAAGCGAGCAGCAAATCAAGACCTGGGATGGGAGCCGGGTCGGACTCTTCATCGACGTGAACCCGGGAATGGATCGCACCGGCGTCGAGCAAGACGACATTCAAAAGATTGTCGGCCTTGCACGCGCGATTGAAGCGGCGGGTTTGGCCTTTCGCGGTGTGCACTATTACGACGGCCATCTCTCAAACCTTGCGCTTCCAGAAAGGGAACGCGTCGCGCACCGAGGCTACGATCAGTTGATCGAGATTGTTGCGGCTCTCGAGAGCGCGAGCGTCCCGGTGCAAGAGGTCATCACCGCAGGCACGCCCGCGTTTCCATGCACGCTTTCGTACTCGCGTTTTGGCGACGCGAGGTTTGTTCATCGAGCGTCGCCGGGTACGGTAGTCTATGGCGACTGTTCGAGCCTCGCTCAGTTGCCGGCCGAGTACGGCTATCGCCCCGCCGCGATAGTAGTCTCAACCGTCGTCTCTCAACCTACTTCCCGCCGGGTAACTTGCGACGCGGGCCACAAGACAGTCTCGGCCGACGCCGGAGCTCCCACCTGCGCGGTCATAGGCTGGCCCGATCTCCTTCCGCTCAAGCCGAGCGAAGAACACCTGCCCATCGAAGTTGCGCCTGGCGACGCGACCCCCGCAATAGGCGAAACTCTCTATCTCGTGCCGCGGCACATTTGCCCCACGGTTAACAACTTCGACCACGCGCTCATCGTGGCTGCCGGGGCAATCATCGGCGTCGAACGCGTGACCGCCCGGGGCCGCGAAGTGTGTACACTCTGAGCATAAACGGTATTAACTTCGGGAACGGAGTATCCACACTCGAGACAGCATCCTTTTGCAATCAACACTTAGTCAAAGGCATTAGGATTGCCAAGTTGATTGCTTCACTCGGCTCAAAGCGGCTATCAACCTGAAACACGGGCGAGTTTCAGACAAGTACTCCAACCCTGAGCCGATTACCGCCGACGAGGTAGCACATGAATAGAATCTTGCGCAGGACCGGATGTCTTCTAATAGCTGCTGCTGTAGTCGCTTGCAACCTGGTTCTCAACCGGGCCACGATTGTTCACGCCGATGCGGTCAGACAAATCCCAACACGCATCGACGCAACCAGCACACCCGCTGACATAACAATAACGAGTCTCATGAATCGAGTGGTCGGGACCGGTGATTTTAACGGCGACGGCGCTGATGATTTCCTCGTCGAGTACAACAAGGGAGGAAATCTGACCCCTGCATTCGCTCTCGATAAGTTCGGAATAATATTCGGCAAGCTGAATCAGAATAAGCCAATCAAGATCGACCTCGAAACGGATAGTCCGGATTTGTCCTTGACCACCGAAGTCAAAGGAGCAATGGGTTCCTCCCAGATGGCGACCGTGGGAGATCTGAACGACGACGGCATTGAGGACATCGTCGTGAGCCAGCGAACTGTAGGTAGAATTGAGTACACGCCTGATCTGGTGCTCAAAGTGTTTTTTGGTTCCTCCAGCCTTTCATCCGGCACGATTGACCTGGACTCGCTGCAGCCGGATTTGAGAATCAACATTGCCAAACAACCGTACTTCTTCCTGCGAGTAGCCGGCGCGGCCGACATGAACGGGGACGGCGTCAGGGATCTTGTGTTGATCCAGAACAGCAATTACATCTTGTTCGCTGTTCCGATTCTGTTTGGCCCGTTCGCGGCCGGCGAGACGATCGATCTTGAGACGAGAAAACCTGACGTAGTCATCAAAACCGACAACGAGGGCTTCAATGTCCCGGATCCTTATCTCGCAGATGTGAACGGCGACAGCATTACCGACGTGCTCATAAGGAGGCCGACGATCCACGGAGGCGTCCCGCCGACGTCCGAGCTCGCGGTTGTATTCGGTTCGGAGAACTTAAAATCTCGTCCGGAAATTGTGCTCTCGGACCAGGAGCCTGATGCAATCCTCGGTGCGGGCTCTGGGCCTTTTGCCATCGCCACTGGAGATGTGAACGGAGACGGGGCAGATGACGTGCTGGTTGGCACATCGGGTACCGTCTACGAGCCGGTCCCGCTTCCATGGTCTCCCGGGGCCGTTTCGTTGACGCTCGGATCCCCTTCATTGCGCGGCACGGTACGTCAATACGACTCGTACATTGGAGGCCCCTCTCAGCCGAGTCCGTTCAACTGGGTCTTTGGAGTGCATCTCGGTGGCCGGCTGGGAACCTCGGTAGCCGTAGGCGACATAGACGGCGACGGGATCACCGACATGATCATTGGAGCTCCGCGTTGGACTGGTGGTGG
>Ga0193755_1000148_pt1 | contig 19163 bp, 11 predicted proteins | sample H1a2metaG_FD_144921 | JGI IMG/M metagenome (GOLD analysis project Ga0193755, IMG submission 144921) | Soil microbial communities from a riparian zone of the East river system, Colorado, United States - H1a2 | ecosystem: Environmental > Terrestrial > Soil > Riparian zone | place: USA: East River...
GCTCTGGGCTGCGGCGCCGCGGGTCGCGCTGGTTGAGTTTGCTCCGGTTGACGGCGCTGCTCAACTGGTGCGGCTGCCCGGGCCGGCGGAGCTTGACGAACCTGCGCCGGCGGAGCTTGACGAACCGGCGCAGCTTCCCGGGCCGGCGGAGGTTGACGAACCGGCGCGGCTTCCCGGGTTTGCGCGGGTTGACGAGGCTGAACCGCTCGCTCTGGCGGCGGATTCGCGCGCGCCGGGGGATTTACATGCTCGGGCGGATTCAGCTGTTGCGGCGCCGCCGGTTGTCGCGGGGGAGTATCGCGATTTGGCGTAGCGGGGCGCGAGTCTCGACCCGGCGTAGCGGCGCCCCGGTCCGGCGCAACCTGTCGACCCTCCCGATTAGGCGTAGCCTCTCTATTCGGCGTCACTTCTTGCGTCGGACGCTGCGTGTTCTGGCGAGACTGCGGATTCTCGCGGCCCGTGCTCACGGGCCCTGCATTGTGCGCAGGTACGGGATTCGAGAAGTTTCCCGCCCGCGGAGTCGCGGCAATCGGCGGGCGGCCATGATTGGCGGCCGCACGCAATTCCGGATTCCTGCGTGCAGTCTGTTCTTGCTGCCGCTGCGCGGAAGTGTACTCGATGTGGCGATCGCGAGCCGCGGCCAATTCCCGCGACGTGGGCTGGGCGCGAACGCCGTTGCCGCCGTTGAAACTCACGCGGTTGACGGTGACATTGTTGATGACAGTCTTATTATAGACGTTGGTGACATGCACCGAGCCCACGTTGACGACGGCGCGATTGTAGAACAGGCGGCCTCCTTGCCAGTAGCCGCCTTCGTAGCCTCGGCCGCCGTAGCCGTAGCCGTAATTGACTCCACCATAAAATCCGACGGTCGGGCCCCAGTAGCCGGCGCGCCAAAGATACACACCGTCCGCGAAGCCCCAGTAGCCGGGAGTCCACAGATAATTCGGTTGCGGCGCCTCGACCCATGCGCCCGGCACCCAGTAGTAATCTTGGATCTCGTCGTCCCAAGCCCAATAGCCAGGAGTCCACAGATACCCATCGCCGGGAATCGGCGGTTGGTCATAGACCGGTAGTTCCGGCGGGGCAATATTCACGGAAACACTGATTCCCTGCGCCATGACGAGCACGGGCGAGAGGGCCAGGATGAGCGCCGGTACGATGGAGCGAATCCAGGTCTTGGAAAGCATGATTTTCTCCGAGCGAATAGGAAATCGCGTTGCCGCGGAAGTAATTGTAAGCGTCACTATATCGAAGACGGCCGGATGTCTTAATCAGCGCGTTGCGGGCGCGCCTGTAGGATATGGCTTATAGCGTGCCATCCGGGTATGCCTACTCCTTATTTATTATATGGTTAGACTTATGACACGCGCCGCCCCTGCAATCACCCAAAACGCGGATGTTCGATTCCTTGGAAAGCTGCTGGGCGATGTGATCCGCAGCTACGGCGGCGATGCGCTGCTTGATCGAATCGAAGCCATTCGGGCGGCGTCCGTCGATCGTTACCGCGGCATCGCCAATCCGCGGGGACTCGCCGCCGGCTGGGAGAGCCTGTCGCTCGATGAGACCGTGGCTTTCGTGCGCAGCTTCATGCTGTTCTCGATGCTGGCGAATCTTGCCGAGGATCGGCAGGGTGCAGCGGCCGAAAAGGACAGCACGTTGGCGTCGGCCCTGGATTTTTTGGAGGCACAGGGCGTCGAGCGGGCCGATGCCGCCGGCTTGCTCGACCGTGCGCTCATTACGCCGGTGCTGACCGCCCATCCCACCGAGGTGATGCGCAAGAGCATGCTGGATCATCGCAACCGCATTGCGGCGCTGATGGCGCAGCGGGACCTGGGTTCTCGAGAGACCACTGCCGGGGAAGTGATCGAAGAGGCGATCGCCGCGCAAATTGGCCTGCTGTGGCAGACGCGTGCGCTCAGGCACGAACGGCTGTACGTTGCCGACGAGGTCGACACGGCGCTGACTTATCTGAGAGATATTTTTCTGCCCGTCATGCCGGCGCTGTACGCCCGCTGGGAGCGCCTGCTCGGGAAGCGCCCGACGAGTTTTCTGCGGCTCGGCAGTTGGATCGGCGGCGACCGCGACGGAAATCCGCATGTCACTGCGGATTCCCTGCGCTTGGCATTGGGCCGCGCCAGTCAGGCACTCCTGGCCGACTATCTGGAACAGCTCAATGCGCTGGGTGCGGAGCTGTCGCTGTCGAGCGAACTCGCATCGGTCTCAGAGCCTCTCGCCAAATTGGCGCAGCGGGGCGGGGATGTGAATCCTGCTCGTGCCGATGAGCCCTATCGGCGCGCAATCACGGGCATGTATGCGCGGCTGGCCGCTACCTATCAAAGCCTGACCGGCCGAACGCCGCCGAGGCCTGCCACCGTCGAGGCGCCGCCCTATCCCGATGCGGCGAGCCTGCGCGCGGATCTGGAAGTGCTGGAGGATTCGTTGAAGTCGAAGAGCCAGCTGCGCCTAAGTGGCGGCGGTTCACTGGCGCGCCTCAATCGCGCCGTCGAAACTTTCGGCTTTCATTTGGCGACGTTGGATCTTCGGCAAAACGCCGACGTGCATGGCCGCGTTGTTGCAGAACTGCTGAAGGTGGCGGGAGTCTCGGCGGATTACCAGGCGCTCACCGAACCTGCGCGCATCGCGCTGCTGCGTGGAGAGCTGGCCAGCGAGCGGTTGCTGGCGAGCCCGTATGCCGGCTATTCCCCGGAAACCCTGTCTGAGCTCAGCATCGTTCGCGCGGCCGCCGAGGCTCACCGGCGTTATGGCGCCGAATGCATCACCTTCTATGTGATATCCAAGTGCGAGAGCGTGTCCGACCTGCTCGAGGTCAACATCCTTCTCAAAGAAGCCGGACTTTACCGTGGGCACGGAAACCCGTCGGCCTCGATCATGGCGGTACCGTTGTTCGAAACCATCGCCGATTTGGAGCGATCCGCCGACGTGATGCAGGCGTGGTTGGCCCTGCCTGAAACCGCGGCAATCACCCGGGCTTTCGGCTTTCAAGAAGTCATGGTGGGTTATTCGGATTCGAACAAGGACGGCGGCTACCTCACCTCTGTGTGGAGCCTGCATCAAGCCACTCGCAAGCTGGCTGCGGTTTTCGAAAGCCATTCCACGTCCATGCAAGTATTCCACGGCCGCGGCGGTGCGGTCGGCCGCGGCGGCGGTTCATCGTTCGCCGCGATTCGCGCGCAACCCCACGGCACGGTGCGAGGGCGGATTCGCATTACCGAGCAGGGGGAGATTATCGCTGCGAAGTACGGCACCTGTGAAAGCGCCGCGACGAATCTCGAATCGATCGCGGCGGCAACCTTGCTGGCGTCGCTGGAAAATGCCGCGCTGTCGGGCGATAGCGCCCGCCGCTTCGCGTCCGCCATGGAAAATCTTTCCCATGAGGCGTTTCGCGCGTATCGCGCATTGGTGTACGAGACTGAAGGTTTCGCGACGTTCTTCCGGCAAATGACGCCGTTGTTGGAAATCTCCGAACTCAAAATCGGTTCCCGTCCCGCCTCTCGAAGCAACTCCCAGCGAATCGAGGATTTGCGGGCGATACCGTGGGTTTTCAGTTGGGCACAGGCCCGCGTGATGTTGCCCGGCTGGTATGGCGTGGGACAGGCGCTGCGTTCCGCCGACAGCGGATTGCTGCGGGAAATGCTGGACGCCTGGCCGTTTTTCCGCGCCACGGTCGATAATTTGGAAATGGTGCTGTCCAAGTCGGATATGGGAATCGCGGCGCGCTATCTCACGCTGGTCGAAGATCAAGCGCTGGGCGATGCGCTATTCGGCCGCATTCGCGACATGTGGTTGGCGACCCAGGATAGCCTGCTGCTGATCACCGGCCAGACACGATTGCTGGAAAAGCACCCCGTGCTCGATGCCTCGATTCGTTTGCGGCTCCCTTACATCGAGCCGTTGAACCTGCTGCAGGTGGAATTGCTCAAGCGCCACAGAGCCGGCGAAAGCGATCCTCGCGTCCGCGAAGGCATACAGCTTTCAATCAACGCCATCGCCACCGCGCTGCGCAACAGCGGCTGAAGTGATCGCCCAACAGAGGGAATCGGAGGTGGAGCGGGCGTATTCCCGGCTCGCTGCGGCGGCCGATGATGCCGACCGAATCATGGCGGCTGCGCTGCTCATACTGAAGATTTTCGATGATTTCTACGCCAGATTCTGCGAGTACGCTTATCGGGCCAAGCGCGCCTTCGAATCCAGCGACCCGCACTCCTCGATCAATATCAGCAAAGAGCGCTTGGGGCTCTACACCCGCTACATCGCGGAACACGGACCCAGGATCGGCCGCTGCTTCCCGGCCTTGTCGGTCGACTCGATCCTGTGGGACGACCTGGATCGCTTGTACGCGGCGATGATCGTCGATCGCTATGAGGCGGATATCGCTTTTAGCTTTGCCCACTCGGTGCGGCGCAACATCAACCGCGGGCTGTGGAAGCCGGTTGCCTATTCATTTCCACCGCCGAGCAAGCTGCGTTCTCTGTCGATGGCATCGGTGCATCGGCGGCTGCCGGTGCAAGGCTGCATTGACGATGACTTGCTGCGCACGGCGCTGCAGATACCGGATTTCTCCGTGCCTTTCAAAGATCTCCAGGGCGACGCGCAAAAGATTCGGCAACGGGTGGAGCGCTTGCTGTACGACAAGCCTGGAGCACTCATTCCCGTGGCCCTGGAGGTCGTCGAGGCCGGATTTTTCCGGGATCGTAGTGCGTTCCTGGTCGCGCGCTGGGTGTTCGCGGATGAGCAAGTCGTGCCGCTCGTCGTCGCGTTGCTCAACGGCGCGCAAGGCATATACGCCGATGCGGTGGTGCATCGAATCGCCGACATTCACGATTTGTTCAGTTCGACGTTGGCGAACCTGCATGTGACCACCGAGCTTTACTATCAGACCTGCGTTTTTCTTTTTAGCCTGATGCCGCGACGTCCGTTGGGCGAGCATTACTCGACCATCGGCTACAACCACGTGGGCAAGGTCGCCATTCTCAACGAAATCACCGCGCATCTGCGCAATGAGAATAGATTTCAGCGTTCGCCCGGGGTTCCCGGCACGGTGGCTCTTGGCTTCACCTTCGACACATGTTCATATCATCTGAAGGTCATTCGCGATCAGCCGACGCAGTCTTATAAGTGGGGCGCCTTCCCGGGCGTGACCGCGGTCACAGAGAAGTACCGGGTCGTGCATGAGATCAATCGGGCAGGCAGCATGCTGGACAATGTCATGTACTTCAATCTGAGGTTGGATCGGCACATGTTCGATCCTGTGCTGCTGGATGAAATCAGCCGTGAGGCCTCCGGCAGCGTGCAGGTGGTGGATGAGGGCGTGTTTCTGCGTTCATTGATCGTGCAGCTGAAAATAATCCCGTTGCCGGTGTACTTGGCGCACGCCAGTGAGAGCGAGACGCGCACCGTGATTGCGCGCCTGGGTCATTGCATTCGCAACAATGCCGCCACCAACATCTTCAACAAGGATTTGGATTCCAGGAATTACGGCGTCGGCCGCTATGGCCGCGTATTTCTATTCGACTATGACGCCGTCGAGAAATTGACGGACGTGAAGATTCGCACCAATTCGGATCGGGAGCCGGGCGAGGACAGCGCGCCCAGCTGGTTCTTCGAGGAGGGTGTGATCTTTCTTCCTGAAGAGCTCGAACACGGCATGCAGTTCAAGAACGACTTTGCGCGCCGCTGTTTTCGGCAGGAAAATGCCGATTTGCTCACCGTCGATTATTGGTTGGACGTACAGCAAAAGCTGCAGCGCGGCGAGGTGCCGGGCCTGCGAATGTATCCGGACAGTACCAAGCTCGATCTCGATGCTGCCCAGTAACGAATTCGGGCCTTGGAATCCGGGCATCCAGTCGCAAGTGCCCAAGGAGTTGCTGCACCTGGCCACGATCTTCCGCACCGACAATGTATTTACCAGCATGGCCTCGGCCGTTGAGCTGCGCGGCCTGACGGGCTTCGGATTGAGCGAGCTGGTGGTATTTCGCCCGGAAAGACTGGCACTGCACGAACTCTTGGTACGGATCACCGCGGATTTCGCCGTGCCGGACGGAACCCGGATTGAAGATTTGGGATTGAATTTTCGCGAAATGGCGCGGCTTCTGCTCTCGCAGTATCTGCTGCCGCAGATGCACGCCATCATCGGCGCTTACGATCGCGAGCGTCGGAACGCGAAGGGCATCATCGATGCCGCGGTGGCACGCTTGAGCCGCGGCTGGGGTCCGGAGCACATTGCCGAGTTCGAACGTCTTGCCGTTTCAGCCGGCGATTCGGCCGAGGCGGCCGCCTACAAGTCGCTCGCGCGTACGATGTGCGCGCTGTTTGCGACGCAAGGTCACGCATGGGGCACGAATGAACTCATCGCATCCATGGCTGCTGACTTGGCCTGCAATGACTTTGGGAGCGACTGCATCGGCCGCACGATCGCTCCCTTGTTGCGAGACGCGGCCCATGAGCAGGGTTACAAACTCCTGCCCAGGCAGGAGCATCCGGTTGTCATCAACACCAAGGGGCCCTCCGCCTCCGGCAAGAGTACATTGCGGCCCTTGCTGAAAAAGCTCGCCGGCGACATTGGCGTTCAATGGAGTGATTTTGCGCTGATCAGCCCCGACATCTGGCGCAAGCAGCTGCTCGACTATGCCTCGCTCGGAGCCGCGTACAAATACGCGGGTGCGTTCACCTCGGACGAGCTGCAAATCGTCGATCAGAAACTTGATCGATACATGGCGAACAAGCATCAGCGCGGCGAGATGTCGCATTTGTTGATCGATCGATTTCGATTCGACAGCTTCGCAGCCGATTCGGCCGAGGCGGGCAGTAATTTGCTGACGCGATTTGGCGAGTCCGTTTATTTGTTTTTCATGATTACGCCGCCGGAGATGCTGGTCGAGCGTGCGTGGAAGCGCGGGCTGGAGGTCGGCCGTTACAAGGCGGTCGATGACACGCTGGCCCATGCGGTGGAGGCGTACTCCGGGATTCCGGACGTATTCTTTACCTGGGTACGCCGCAGCGACAAGCGCATCCGATTCGAATTCTTGGATAACACCGTGCGCTTGGGGGAGCGGCCCCGGACGGTGGCCTTCGGCGACAACGAGACATTCAATGTGCTGGACGTCAAGGCCACCCTGGACATAGAGCGCTATGCGCGCATCGACGTCGAGGCCGCAGCCGCAGAGTGTTTGTATTCCGACCGCGCACTGTTGAGCCCCGACAAGAACATGGATTTCTTGAGGCGCTGCGTCGAAACCTTTCGCTGGGTCAACTTCGCCGACCAGGCAAGCGGGCGGGTTTATTTGCGCATTGAGCGCGGCATGCCGATAGCAAAGGATGCCGCTGCTTTCGACCTGGCGTCGCGCATCCCGGATACGTTGGCGGGGATTCGGGCAGTTGCCCCGGAGGCACTCGCGGGTAAGGTGCCGGATGCGCAGCGAGCGGAATACCTTCGCGCGCAAGACGGCGCCGGCCCGCTGCCGTCTCTTGGCCGGTGGGGCCTAGCCTAAAAAGCCGCAGTGCAGGTCGACGTGCGCGGCCAAATCGAGCGTGTGCTGGCGGGTGAGGCGTTCCGCCAACTCGGTGTCGCGCCGCTCCAGCGCCTCGATGATCTTCAAATGATCGATGATGGAACGCGCCGCCCGATCGCTTTGCGAAATCGTCGCGCGGCGAATGGCGCGCACATGAAGCATGAGATTCTTGGTCGCCTCCATGATCATTTGCGAGCCGCCAAGAGCAATCACCGCGGTGTGAAAGGCGATGTTCGCATCCGAATATTCGCACAGGTGCTCAGAAGGCGGCGAGTTCTGGAACTCATCGAACAAGTGGCGCAGCTTGGCTATCTCTGCATCGCTCGCGTTCAAGGTCGCGAGCCGGGCCGCCATGGATTCGAGCGCCGCCCACATTTGAATCATTTCGATCATTTCGCGCTTGGATTTGCGGATGATATAGATACCGCGACGCGGCACGGTGCGAATAAATCCTTCCTGCTCCAACAGCGACAGCGCCTCGCGGATCGGCGTTCGACTCACGCCGAGGGCCGTCGTCAACTGGCGCTCATCGAGCCGCAATTCTTGCTGCGGATCGTAGATATCGGTGTCGGCGATGGCATTCTTAAGAAGTGTGTAGGCTTGGTCGCGCAGGCTGGTCGCGTTCAATGGCGCGAGGGCCAGCGGCGTGGCGGCAGTGGTCCGTTGAACGAGCGTCACGATGGAGTTCATTACTTCCCTTTAAAGATGTTTGCCGTAGCGGCAGGTTGTGCTGACTGATTTGGGTTCCGCGCCAGATATATTACATTGCAGGCGAGGATTTCCCATCGAATATATTCGAATAGAGAGTCCACGCCGGCCTGTTGCTGCACAGTGGAATTGCACTGCAGCGACGTTTGCCACACGCAAAGTTTTCATGGCGCCGCTCCTTGCTTGACACTCTGAAAGTCCTTCATATATGGTATACCACGATATCGACGTCAGGGCTGGCATGTGCTCGAATTTAATGATTCGAGCGTCGTTATTGGGAATTTGAAAGAGGTGGATTAATCTCTTCGCGGCTCATTTTCGCTTAAGTAAAACGCGAACGTGTGCGACAAGTCGATGCGTCAAAACGGTGCGTCTATTCGGCGCTAACAGGAGAACTACAAAATGACCGAGACACAAACTTCGAAATCGCCGTTCGCGAATCCTTGGATTCAACTAACTATCGGCGTCATCTGCATGGCCTGCGTGGCGAACCTGCAGTATGGCTGGACGCTGTTCGTCAATCCCATCGATGCCAAGTATCACTGGGGACGCGCGTCAATTCAGATCGCCTTTACTTTGTTTGTGCTCATCGAGACCTGGCTGATTCCCGTTGAAGGTTATTTAGTCGACCGCTTCGGTCCGCGCTGGGTGGTGCTGAGCGGTGGGGTATTAGTGGCGGCGGCGTGGATACTGAACTCGATGGCGAGCTCCTTGCCGATGCTGTATTTCGGGGCGGCGCTGGGCGGCATTGGCACCGGGTGTGTGTACGGCACGTGTGTCGGCAATGCATTGAAGTGGTTTCCTGGGCGGCGCGGCTTGGCGGCAGGCATCACAGCCTCAGGGTTCGGGGCCGGAGCGGCCCTCACGATCGGGCCGATTCGGACCATGATCGAGTCCTCAGGCTATGAACACGCGTTTTTAACCTTTGGTCTGATCCAGGGCGGCATCGTGTTTGTCATGGCGTGGCTGCTGTTGGTACCGCCGGCGCAATTGGCGAACGCAGTAGTGAAACCGACGCAGACCGCGCACGGATATACGCCAACCGAGGTCTTAAAAAGCCCGGTGTTCTACGTGATGTATCTGATGTTCGTGCTGATTGCCTCGGGCGGACTGACCATGGCGGCCTCCATGGCGCCGATTGCCGAGGACATGAAGATCAGCAAGATCCCGGTGGACCTATTCGGCATGGTGATGCCGGCGTTGGGTTTCGCTCTCTTCTTGAATCGCATCTTCGACGGCGTGGGCAGGCCTTTCTTCGGCTGGCTGTCCGATCAAATCGGCCGTGAGTACACCATGGCGTTGGCCTTCTTCATTGGTGCGGTGGCGCTGTTCACCTTGAGCCAACAAACTTCATCGAGCCCGGTGGTATTCGTGCTGGTCACGGCGCTGTATTTCGGCGTGTATGGGGAAATCTTCAGTTTATTTCCCGCCACGCAAGGCGATACGTTCGGCGCGAAATACGCGGCGGCCAATGCCGGCATGCTGTACACGGCAAAGGGCGCCGGCTCGCTGTTGGTGCCGGTTGCCGCGATCATTGCGAAGAATCAGGGCTGGGGCGCGGTGTTCACCATTGGCGTGACCTTCAACATCATTGCGGCGCTGCTGGCGCTGTTTGTGCTGAAACCGATGCGCGTCAAGCACTTCGCCAAGAGCCGCGTCGACTTCCCCTCAGGGGCGCCGAGCGCGGCCGGAACACGAACCACCTGAAGGTTCAAACAAATCACGAATCTGGAGAGACAATGGCAACTGTAAATCCCACATCGAGTCCGCCCAAGGCCACGACCGCCGAAGATACGCTGCAGCGGAAGAGCCGCGACGCGAGCGTGATCTCCGGCGGCCATTTGGTCGCGAAGGCATTGAAGAATGAAGGTGTGGATACCATCTTCACGCTCTGCGGCGGGCACATCATCGACATCTACGACGGTTGCGTCGATGAAGGCATTCGCATCATCGACGTGCGCCACGAGCAAGTCGCCGCACATGCGGCCGATGGTTATGCACGGCAAACGGGCAAGCTGGGCTGCGTCGTCACCACCGCGGGTCCGGGATGCACCAACGCCGTCACCGGCGTTGCCACGGCGTTCCGATCGGAGAGCCCGATTCTTCACATCGGCGGCCAGGGGGCATTGACGCAGCACAAGATGGGATCGCTGCAGGATCTGCCGCATGTGGAGTTGATGACGCCGATCACCAAATTCGCGGCATCCGTCTCCAGCACCGAACGTGTCGCGGACATGATATCCATGGCGGCGCGCGAGGCGTTCAATGGTGCGACCGGACCGGTGTACTTGGAGATTCCGCGCGATGTCCTCGATCGCGAAGTGGATATCACCAAGGCCGTGATTCCTCAGCCCGGCAAGTATCGCGCGTCGACCAAGTCGGTCGGCGATCCGCGCGACATCGAGAAATTGGCGGATCTGCTCGTCAATGCCGAGCGGCCCGCCATTCTGTACGGGCAGCAAGTGTGGACCGCGCGCGGCCACAAGGAAGCGATTGCGCTGCTGCGCGGGCTCGATATTCCCGGTTATTTCAATGGCGCCAGCCGCGGACTTTTGCCTCCCGGCGATCCGCATCATTTCGACCGCACGCGAACGCAAGCCTTCGCCAGCGCCGATGTACTGGTGATCGTCGGAACGCCGTTCGACTTTCGCATGGGCTACGGCAAGCGGATCAACAAGGATCTGAAGCTGGTGCAGATCGACATGGACTACCGCACCGTCGGCAAGAATCGCGACATCGATTTAGGATTGGTGGGTGATCCGGGCGCCATTCTCGGCGCGGTATTGGCGGCCGCCGGCGGCCGCATCAAGGGCGACAAGCGGCAGGCGCGTCAGCAGTGGCTGAAACAGCTCAGCGATGCCGAGGTGGTGGCGGGCGAGAAGCTCATGCCCTTGTTCAAGTCGAACAGCGTGCCGATCCATCCGTATAGGGTCGCGTGGGAACTGAATGAGTTTCTCGCCGACAACACCATTTATATCGGCGACGGCGGCGACGTGGTCACCATCTCCGCCCAAGCAGTCCGGCCGCGCGGTCCGGGCCAGTGGATGGATCCGGGTGCGTTGGGCTCCCTCGGCGTGGGCACGGGATTTGCGATCGCGGCCGGTCTTGCGAATCCGTCGAAAGAGGTTCTGTGCTACTACGGCGACGGATCCTTCGGCATGACCGCTTTCGATATGGAGACGGCCAATCGGTTCGGCGTCCCCTACATTGCCGTGATCGGCAACAATTCGGCGATGAATCAGATTCGCTATGGACAGCTTGCGAAATATGGCGAGCAGCGCGGCAGTGTCGGCAATCTGTTGGGCGACGTGCCCTTCGGCAAGTTCGCCGAAATGCTGGGCGGCTACGGCGAGGAAGTTCGCGACCCGGCGCAGATTGCGCCGGCGCTGAAGCGCGCCCGCGAGTCGGTGCACAAGCTGCGCAAATCGGCAGTGATCAATATTTGGGTCGATCCGCGCGAATACGCTCCGGGTACCAAGAATCAAACGATGTACAAGTGATAGGCCCCGGGAGTTTTCATGGGTAAGGCGTTAGACGGAGTCAAAATTCTCGATTTCACGCACGTGCAATCGGGTCCTACCTGCACGCAGCTGCTGGCGTGGTTCGGTGCCGATGTCATCAAGGTCGAGAAAGCGGGCGCAGGCGACATCACGCGCGAACAGCTGCGCGATGTACCGGACGTGGACAGCCTGTATTTCACGATGCTCAACCACAACAAGCGCTCGGTGACGCTCGATACCAAGAGCGAGCAGGGCAAGCAGGTTCTGGAGAAACTGGTCAAGCATTGCGACGTGCTGGTGGAGAATTTCGCACCCGGCGCGCTCGATCGCATGGGCTTCACCTGGGCCCGCATCCAGGAGCTGAATCCGCGCATGATCGTGGCCTCGGTCAAGGGATTCGGTCCCGGTCCGTACGAGGAGTGCAAGGTTTACGAGAACGTCGCGCAATGCGCCGGCGGAGCTGCGTCGACCACCGGCTTCGATGACGGCCCGCCGTTGGTGACGGGCGCGCAAATCGGCGACAGCGGCACCGGATTGCACCTGGCACTGGGGATCGTGGCGGCGCTTTATCAGCGCAACACCACCGGGCGCGGACAGAAGGTGTTGGCGGCCATGCAGGACGGCGTGCTCAACCTGTGCCGCGTCAAACTCCGCGATCAGCAGCGCCTCGAGCGCACGCATGTCATGAAGGAGTATCCGCAGTACCCGAACGGCCAGTTCGGCAGTGCGGTGCCGCGCGCGGCCAATGCTTCGGGCGGCGGGCAGCCGGGAACCATCGTGAAGTGCAAGGGCTGGGAAACCGATCCCAATGCGTACCTGTACTTCATCGCTCAGGCTCCGGTATGGAAGGCGATCTGCCAGGTGATCGGCAAGGAGTCGTGGATTACCGATCCGGACTTCGCCACGCCGAACGCGCGGTTGCCGAGGCTCAAGGAAGTATTCGCGACCGTCGAGGCATGGACGTCGACCAAGACCAAATTCGAAGCGATGGCATTGCTCAACGAGCATGACATCCCCTGCGGCCCGATCCTGTCGATGGAAGAGCTGGCGCACGAGCCTTCGCTGCGCAAAACCGGCACCATCGTCGAGGTGGATCATCCGAAACGCGGCAAGTATCTGACCGTGGGAAACCCCATCAAGATGAGCGACAGCCCTACCCACGTCACTCGATCGCCGCTGCTCGGTGAGCATACCGACGAAGTGCTGGCGGAGTTGGGGTTCGCGCCCGCGGATGTCGCCGCGCTGCGATTGAAGAAAGTCATTTAATACGCGGGGACCGCACGGCGCAGCGCCGCGCGCCCGCGCTCAAGCTTCCGAGGAAATTCAATACATGTCACACGATAAAAATGCCGTTCGTAAAATTCTCGATCAAGCCAAGGCCGCCGGCCGCGAGGCATTGACGGCGCCTGAGGCGCGAGGTGTTTGCGAGGCGTACGGCATCACCATTCCGAAAGAGGGCGTCGCAACCTCGGCCGAGGAAGCAGTCAAGCTTGCCTCCGGCATCGGCTTTCCGGTGGTCATGAAAATCGTCTCACCGCAGATCTTGCACAAGACCGAAGCGGGTGGCGTCATCGTCGGCGTCAAGTCGGCGGAACAGGCCAAGGAGGCCTACGCCAGCATCGTCGCCAACGCCCGCAAGTACGACGCCAAGGCGGAAATACTGGGTGTGCAAATCCAACAGATGCTGATGGGCGGTCAGGAAGTCATCATTGGCGCCGTGACCGACCCGGCATTCGGCAAGCTGGTGGCCTTTGGGCTCGGCGGCATCCTCGTGGAGGTTCTCAAAGACATTACTTTTCGGCTGGCGCCGGCGTCCAACGCGGACGCGCTTTCGATGCTGGACGGCATCCAAGCGGCGGAGATCTTGCGCGGCGTCCGCGGTGCAAAGCCCGTGGATCGCGCGGCGCTGTCGAGCATGATCGAGCGCGTCTCATCATTGGTATCCGACTTCCCTGAAATTTCGGAGATGGATTTGAATCCGGTGTTCGCCACCGACCGCGGCGCCACCGCGGCGGACGTGCGCATCGTCCTCAATTTCAATCCTGCGCCGGCGCGCGACCGGCCGAGTCAGGCAGCCATCGTCGAGAAGATGAACCGCATCATGAAGCCCAAGGCGGTCGCGGTGATCGGCGCTTCAAACGAGAACGGCAAGATCGGCAACTCCGTGATGAAAAATTTGATCAACGGCGGCTACAAGGGAGAGATCTATCCGATCCATCCCAGCGCGGCCGAAATCATGGGCAAGAAGGCCTACAAGAGCGTCAAAGACGTATCCGGCGTCATCGATGTGGCGGTGTTCGCCATACCGGCGAAATTTGTCGCGCAGGCATTGGTCGAAGTGGGCGAAAAGAAGATCGCCGGCGCCATCTTGATTCCGTCCGGCTTTGCCGAGACCGGCAACGTTGCGGGACAGAATGAATTGGCGGAAATCGGCCGCAAGTACGGCGTGCGCCTCATGGGGCCGAATATATACGGCTTCTACTACACGCCCAGCAACTTGTGCGCGACCTTCTGCACGGCGTACGACGTCAAGGGCCACGCCGCACTGTCCTCGCAGTCGGGCGGCATCGGCATGGCGATCATCGGCTTCTCGCGCTCGGCCAAAATGGGTGTCTCCGCCATTGTCGGTCTCGGCAACAAGTCCGACATCGACGAAGATGACTTGCTGACGTTCTTCGAGCAGGACGACAACACCACCATCATTGCGCAGCACTGCGAGGACTTGAAGGACGGCCGCTCATTTGCCGAAGTGGCGAAGCGGGTGTCGAAGAAGAAGCCCATTGTCGTGTTGAAGGCGGGCCGCACCAGCATGGGGGCGCGCGCGGCAAGTTCGCACACCGGTGCGTTGGCCGGCAACGATAAGATCTATGAAGACGTGTTCAAGCAGTCGGGCGTCATTCGCGCGCGCAGCTTGCGCGACCTGCTCGAATTCGCGCGGGGCATTCCGGTTCTGCCGACGCCCAAGGGCAACAATGTGGTCATCATCACCGGAGCCGGCGGTTCCGGCGTGCTGCTATCGGATGCCTGCGTGGATAATGGGCTGTCGTTGATGGCGATGCCTGCCGATCTCGATGCGGCATTCCGCAAGTTCATTCCGCCGTTCGGTGCGGCCGGGAACCCCGTGGATATCACGGGCGGCGAACCGCCGAGCACCTATCAGAATACGGTACGCCTGGGGCTGCAAGATCCACGCATCCATGCACTCATTTTGGGCTATTGGCATACCATCATCACGCCGCCCATGGTATTTGCGAAACTGATGGTGGAAGTTGTCGATGAAATGCGCGCGAAAGGCTTCGAGAAGCCCGTGGTGGCCTCTCTGGCGGGCGACGTCGAGGTGGAAGAAGCAGCGGAATATTTGTATCAGCACGGTATCCCGGCCTATGCCTACTCCACTGAGATCCCGGTAGCGGTTCTCGGCGCGAAGTATAAGTGGGCGCGAGGCGCGGGACTGATCCCGAACGAATAGCCCGCCGGTTGCAATTGCCGTGTAGGAAGCGGCCGCCTGAATGGCGGCCGCGACGTGCGCCATACAGTGATCCAGTGCAAACTGACCTTTGTTCTGTCCAAGCGGCGGCTGTTCATGAAGATAGCGATTATTGGTGTCGGCGCAATTGGCGGCTACGTGGGGATTCGGCTTGCGCTGGCAGGAGAGGACGTTACCTTCATTGCGCGCGGGGCGAATCTCGAGGCGCTGCGCACCCAGGGCATCCGGATGATCAACGCGGACGGCTCCGAAGAAGCCGTGACGCGGGTCAATGCGACCGATAACTATGCGGAAGCGGGACCTCAGGACATGGTCGTGCTGGCGATGAAAGCGCATCAAGTCGCAGCGGTGAGCGGCGAAGTGCCCAAGCTGTTCGGTCCCAAAACGGTCGTGATTCCCATGCAGAACGGCATACCGTACTGGTACTTTCACGGCTACCAGGGCGAACTTGCCGGCGCACGCGTGCAGAGCGTCGACCCCAGCGGAGCGATTTACGAAAATATCCCGTGCGAACGCGTCATCGGCTGCGTGGTGTATCCGGCAGCCGAATTGGTTGCGCCCGGCGTGGTCAAGCATGTCGAGGGAAACCGCTTCCCGGTGGGCGAACCCGACGGCACCACCAGCGAGCGCGTATCGCAGGTTGCGCGATGCTTCGTCAATGGCGGAATGCAGGCGCCGATCTTGAGCGACATACGATCGGAAATTTGGTTGAAACTGTGGGGCAATCTGACTTTCAATCCCATCAGCGCGCTGTCGCGGGCAACGCTCGCCGGCATCTGTCAGTACCCGCCGAGCCGCGCGATCGCGGCGGCGATGATGACCGAAGCGCAAAGCGTGGCCGGTCGATTGGGGGTCAAATTCCGAGTCTCGCTGGAAAAACGCATCGCAGGAGCGGAGAAGGTGGGTCACCATAAAACGTCGATGCTGCAGGATGTCGAGGCCGCACGCACGCTGGAAATCGACGCGCTGCTCGGTTCAGTGGTGGAATTGGCCCGGCGGACCAACACGCCGACTCCCCATATCGATACCGTGTACGCGCTGACCAAGCTGTTGGCGAAGACCCTCGATGAGGGAAGATTTTAAATTGCGGAGTTCAAATCAGATATGAATGTTCACGAGTATCAGGGCAAGGAGATTCTGCGCAAGTTCGGTGTCGCAACGCCGCGCGGCGTGCCTTGCTTTTCGGTGGCTGAAGCGGATTCCGCGGCACGAGCGCTCGGCGGAAAGGTCTGGGTGGTGAAAGCGCAGATTCATGCCGGCGGCCGCGGCAAAGGCGGCGGGGTCAAAGTGGCGAAATCGCCGCAAGAAGTGCATGACTTTGCTTCCAAAATTCTGGGCATGACGCTGATCACGCATCAAACAGGCCCCGAGGGAAGGCTGGTCAAGCGATTGCTGGTCGAAGAGGGCGCCGACATACGCAAGGAGCTCTACGTCGGCATGGTGGTCGACCGAGCCACGCAGCGCGTGACCCTGATGGCGAGTTCGGAAGGCGGCATGGAGATTGAAGAGGTCGCCGCACGCCATCCGGAGAAAATACACAAGGTCGCCATCGATCCCGAGACCGGCTTGACGGACGCTCAGGCCGACGATGTTGCGCGCAAGATTGGCGTGCCCGAGGCGTCGGTGGCGCAGGCGCGCAAATTCATGCACGGACTGTATCGCGCCTTTGTGGAATGCGATGCATCGCTTGCCGAAATCAATCCCTTGATCATTACCGGCGGCGGCGATGTGCTGGCCCTGGATGCGAAATTGAATTTCGATTCGAATGCGTTGTTCCGGCATCCGGAAATCGTCGCCATGCGCGATCTCGATGAGGAAGACCCGGCCGAGGTCGAAGCCTCCAAGTTCGATCTGTCGTATATCTCCTTGGGCGGCAACATCGGATGTCTGGTCAACGGCGCCGGCCTGGCGATGGCGACGATGGATACCATCAAGCTATTCGGCGCCGAGCCGGCAAACTTTCTGGATGTCGGCGGGGGCGCTACGACGCAAAAAGTGACCGAAGCGTTCAAGCTGATGCTGAAGAACCCGGCGGTGAAAGGAATTTTGGTGAACATCTTTGGTGGAATCATGCGCTGCGACACGATTGCCGAAGGAGTGATCGCGGCGGCCAAAGAAGTGAAGCTCAGCGTTCCTTTGGTGGTGCGCATGAAGGGCACCAACGAGGAACTGGGCAGAAAAGCGCTCAAGGATTCCGGTCTGCCCATCATTTCCGCGGACAACATGGCGGATGCCGCCCAGAAAATCGTCGCCGCGGTGAGCGGCCAGGGCCGGCCGTCATGAGCATTTTGATCGACAAGAATACCCGCGTGATGACCCAGGGCATCACCGGCAAGACCGGCGCATTTCATACGCGCCTTTGCCGCGACTACGCCAACGGCAAGGCCTGTTTCGTCGCCGGCGTAAATCCGAGCAAGGCAGGAGAGAATTTCGAAGGCATCCCGATTTATGGAACCGTCCGCGACGCGAAGGAGCAAACCGGGGCGACCGTATCGGTGATTTATGTGCCGCCGCCTTTCGCCGCGGCCGCCATCGATGAGGCAGTCGATGCGGACCTCGACTTGGTCATCTGCATCACGGAGGGCGTTCCGGTGCGCGATATGATCGCCACGCGCAATCGCATGCGGGGCAAGAAGACCCTGCTCGTCGGGCCCAATTGTCCCGGCGTCATTACGCCGGATGAAATCAAGATCGGCATCATGCCGGGCCACATCCACAAAAAGGGCCGCATCGGTGTGGTCTCGAGGTCCGGTACGCTGACCTACGAGGCGGTGGGGCAATTGATGGATTTAGGCTTGGGTCAGTCAACCTGCGTTGGAATCGGCGGCGATCCGGTCAATGGCTTGAAGCATGTGGACGTCATGAGGCTGTTCAATGACGATCCGGAAACCGATGCGGTGATCATGGTGGGCGAGATCGGCGGCGACGATGAGGAGACCTGCGCGCGCTGGATCAAGGCTTACATGAAGAAGCCCGTGGTGGGTTTCATCGCCGGCGTCACGGCGCCGCCGGGGAAGCGCATGGGTCACGCCGGCGCCATTATTTCGGGCGGAAAAGGCACGGCCAACGAGAAGCTCGCCGTCATGGAGGAGTGCGGCATCAAGGTAACGCGCAATCCGGCTGAAATGGCATCGTTGCTCAAGTCGGTGTTGTAGCGTGACGCTTGCGCGCGCCATCCGCTAAGGAGTTCTTGCGGCGGATGTTTGATGCGGCCATCGCATCCGCGCAGCCCGCGGTCTGTATTCCGCCGCACCTTCCAGAGTCCCCACGCGGCAGGCTGATTGTCGTTGGGGCCGGAAAGGCTTCCGCCGCGATGGCCAGGGTGGTGGAGGACCATTGGCAGGGGCCATTGTCGGGGCTGGTGGTGACGCGTTACGGCTACGCCGTGCCTTGCAAACAGATTGAAATCATCGAAGCCGCGCATCCGGTTCCGGACGCGGCGGGGATGCGGGCCGCGCAGCGAATCCTCGAGCTCGTCGGCAACCTGCACCAAGACGACTTGGTGCTGTGCCTGATCTCGGGCGGCGGATCGGCGCTGATGCCGCTGCCTGCCGCCGGATTGACCCTGGACATGAAGCAGCACGTGAGCCGCGCGCTGCTGGCATCGGGCGCCACGATTTCTGAAATGAATTGCGTTCGGCGGCACCTATCCGCCATCAAGGGCGGACGGCTGGGCGCCGCCTGTTTTCCGGCGCAAGTGCTGACGCTGCTGATCTCCGATGTGCCGGGCGATCGGCCGGTGGACATCGCGTCCGGGCCTACGGTGGCTGATCCCACGACCTGCGCCGATGCACTGGGTATCGTGCACCGCTACGGCATTGAGCCGCCGCGCGAGGTGCTGGAGCTCCTGCAGAGCGGCCGCGGCGAATCCGTCAAGCCGGGCGATCCGCGGCTTGGCAGCGCCGCGGTGCGCACGATTGCCACGCCGCAGATGGC
>Ga0193755_1000149_pt1 | contig 19131 bp, 12 predicted proteins | sample H1a2metaG_FD_144921 | JGI IMG/M metagenome (GOLD analysis project Ga0193755, IMG submission 144921) | Soil microbial communities from a riparian zone of the East river system, Colorado, United States - H1a2 | ecosystem: Environmental > Terrestrial > Soil > Riparian zone | place: USA: East River...
CTCCAACAAGAACTCGGTGTCCCCCACGTCCTTGACGCGAACCCATCGCAGCATCTGCCGCACGATGACTTCAATGTGCTTGTCGTTGATGTTCACACCCTGAAGCCTGTACACCTCCTGGATTTCGTTCACAAGATAGCGCTGCAGCTCTTCAATACCGCGCACCGCCAGGATGTCGTGCGGGTTCAGCGGCCCATCCATAAGCGGTTCGCCCGCCTTGACCCAATCGCCTTCCTGCACGTTGATGTGGACGCCGCGAGGAATCGAGTACTCCTTCTTCTCCCCGTCCGTAGCTTCAACGATCACCCGGCGTTGACCCTTGGTGATCGGGCCGAACTTCACGATTCCATCGATCTCGGTCATCACCGCGGTCTCGCGCGGCCTGCGAGCCTCGAACAATTCCACGACACGCGGCAAACCGCCGGTGATGTCTTTGGTCTTCGTAGTCTCGCGAGGAATCTTGGCGATGATATCGCCAGGCTGCACGCGAACGTGTTCCTTCTCCTCCGAAGCCTTCGAAGCGCTGCCGCCCCTCTTCTTCTTCCAGTCATCGTAATCGGCAACGAGGAGGTTGGCGCGCCAAGGCATTTGATATGTTCGGAGGAGCTTGTTCTTGTCGTCGCGAATTTCGATTCGCGGCTGGCGCTTTTCGTCAGACGAATCCATAACCACAAGGTGCGACAGACCGGTTACCTCGTCCACTTCTTCATTCACCGTAACACCTTCAATCAGATCCTTAAAGTGGATCACGCCGGCGTCTTCGGTCAGCATCGCGAACGTGTAGGGATCCCACTCGGCGATTTCTTGCCCCTCTTCTACGTGCTGGCCTTCATGCACCTTGATCGTCGCGCCGTAGTTGATTTCGTATCGTCTGGCCTCACGCCCGCGTTCGTCGGTGAGCACGATATGTCCGTTTCGGTTCATAGCGACAAGATCGCCTTCACGATTACGGACCGTCTTCAGATCGTCGAACTTGACCGTGCCGGAGGCAATCGCGTGGTGCTTGGTGACTTCACTGACACCGCCGGCCACGCCGCCGATGTGAAACGTTCGCATCGTTAGCTGAGTGCCCGGCTCGCCGATTGACTGCGCGGCGATTACACCGGTCGCCTCGCCCAGCTCGACCATTCGACCCGTCGCCAGGTTGCGCCCGTAGCACTTCACGCATACCCCGCGCCGCGACTCGCACGTCAGCACCGACCGAATCTTCACTCGCTCGATTCCGCCCGCGAGCTGAATCTGGGTCGCGAGGTCCTCGGTGATTTCCTCATTAGCCTCGACGATCACTTCACCGGTAATCGGATCGCGAACATCGTCGAGAGCCACGCGACCGATAATTCGGTCACGCAGCGACTCGATTTCCTCGCCACCTTCGATGATCGCCGTAGCCCAAATGCCCTTGATCGTCCCGCAGTCGGGCTCGCTGATAATTACGTCTTGAGCAACGTCGACCAACCGGCGGGTCAAATACCCCGAGTCGGCAGTCTTGAGCGCGGTGTCGGCCAGTCCTTTACGCGCGCCGTGAGTCGAAATGAAGTACTGGAGCACGTTCAGTCCTTCACGGAAGTTCGCGCGAATCGGCTGCTCGATGATCTCACCCGAAGGCTTCGCCATAAGACCGCGCATACCCGCGAGCTGTCGAATCTGCTGCTTCGAGCCTCGCGCGCCGCTATCGGCCATGATCAGGATCGGATTCAACTCGCCCGATTCAGTTTCGGCGCGGTTCATCTCTTCGAACATTGCGCTTGCAACCTTCTCGGTGACGTCCGACCAGATGGCGATGACCTTGTTATAGCGTTCGCCGTTGGTGATGATTCCTTCCTTGTACTGGTTCTCGACTTCGACCGCGTCGTTTTGCGCGTGTTGAACCAAACCCGCTTTCGCCGGCGGCGTGACCAGATCATCGATGCCAATCGAGATACCGGCCTTGGTTGCGTAAAGGAAGCCAAGCTCCTTCACCCGGTCCAGCATCTTTACGGTCTCTTGATGACCCAGCCGCAAGTGACAGTAGTTGACCAGCGACTGCAAGCCCTTCTTCTTGAGCGAACCGTTAACGTAGGGCATGCCCTTCGGCATATACTCGTTGAAAATCACTCGTCCTACCGTCGTGTCGATCACTCGATTGTGCATTGTGCGAGGAGTCGCGCGTATCACATCCTGATCGTCGCGCTCATGTTCGAGATCGAGAATGTCGCCCGAGAACATGAGCTTGATCGGCGTCTGGGTGTGAACGTCGCCGCTGTCCAACGCCAGCAACACTTCATCCATCGCTGCGAACTTGCGGCCCGAAAACTGGTCATCCTTCTTGTCCTTGGTCAAGTAGTAGCATCCGAGAACGATGTCCTGAGTCGGGACCGCGATGGGCTGGCCGTTGGCCGGTGAAAGAATGTTGTTCGAAGCAAGCATCAGCACGCTTGCTTCAACTTGAGCTTCGGGCGATAGCGGAATATGGACCGCCATCTGATCGCCGTCGAAGTCCGCATTGAAGGCCGTGCAGACCAACGGATGAATCTTGATCGCCTTGCCTTCGACAAGAACGGGCTCGAATGCCTGGATGCCAAGCCGGTGAAGCGTCGGCGCGCGATTGAGCAGCACCGGGTGTTCGCGAATGACCTCTTCCAGAATGTCCCACACCACGGGTTCCTGTCGCTCGACCATTTCTTTGGCTTGCTTGATGGTCGCGGCGTACTGCTTCTTCTCAAGCAGGTTGTAGATAAACGGCTTGAAAAGCTCCAGCGCCATTTTCTTCGGCAACCCGCACTGATGCAGCTTCAACTCCGGTCCAACCACGATAACCGAGCGGCCCGAGTAGTCGACGCGTTTGCCGAGCAGGTTCTGCCGGAACCGCCCCTGCTTGCCCTTGAGCGTGTCGGACAGCGACTTGAGCGGGCGATTGTTTGCGCCACGCAGCACGCGTCCGCGCCGGCCGTTGTCAAACAGCGCGTCAACCGCTTCTTGAAGCATGCGCTTCTCGTTACGCACGATGACTTCAGGCGCTTTTAACTCGATAAGCTTCGACAGGCGATTGTTGCGGTTGATGACTCGGCGATAAAGATCGTTCAAGTCGCTGGTGGCAAACCGTCCGCCGTCCAGCGGGACCAGCGGGCGCAGCTCCGGTGGAATGACCGGCACTACGTCGAGGATCATCCACTGAGGTTGATTGCCCGAGCGTCGAAACGCGTCGACGACCTTGAGCCGCTTAGAGAACTTGAGCTTCTTCTGCTGAGAAGTCTCCTCCTTCATTCGAGTTCGCATCTCCTGCGAAAGCTCGTCGACGTCGACCTTTTTGAGAAGCTCTTTGATCGCTTCGGCTCCCATCTTGGCAATGAACTTGCCGGGGAAATCCTGTACAAGCTGCCGATACCGATCGTCGGCCAGCAGTTCTCTCTCCTTAAGCCCGGTCTCCTTATCAGGGTCGCCCGGCTTATCGCCAGGCTTGTCGCCCGGGTGAATCACAATGTACGACTCAAAGTAGAGAACCTTCTCAAGCTCGCGCAGCGGGATGTCCAGCAGGTGACCGATACGGGAAGGAAGCCCCTTGAAAAACCAAACGTGCGAGCACGGGCTTGCCAGCTTGATGTGTCCAAGTCGCTCACGCCGCACCTTCGACTGCGTAACTTCGACGCCGCACTTGTCGCATACGACGCCGCGGTGCTTCATCCTCTTATACTTTCCACAAAGGCATTCCCAATCAGTGACCGGGCCAAAGATCTTGGCGCAAAACAGCCCGTCTCGTTCCGGTTTGAAGGTTCGGTAATTGATAGTCTCAGGCTTGGTCACTTCGCCGTGCGACCAGCCGAGAATCTTTTCCGGTGAAGCCAGACTTATTCTGATTGCCTCAAAGTCAGGTGCCAGGTTCGTTTTCTCTTGATGTGTTCTAAACATTTCGCTGTTACCTTCCCCTGTTACGATTTTGGATTTTAGATCTTAGATTCTGGATTGAGGCGGAATCGCTCGCTCCCTCAATCCAAAATCGCGAATCCACAATCGAAAATCCCGTCACTCCTCAGTAACCACCGCCTCTTCGCTCCGGCGCATCAGTTCAACATCGAGACACAGCGACTGAAGCTCGCGTATCAAAACGTTGAACGATTCGGGCACACCGGGATCGAAGTCGGCCTCGCCTTTCACGATTGCCTCATAGATCTTTGATCGGCCAGCAACGTCGTCGGACTTGGCGGTCAACAGCTCTTGCAGAATGTGCGCCGCTCCGTAAGCTTCAAGCGCCCACACTTCCATTTCGCCGAATCGCTGTCCACCAAACTGAGCCTTGCCGCCCAGCGGCTGCTGGGTGATCAACGAGTACGGCCCAATGCTCCGCGCGTGAATCTTGTCGTCCACCAAATGTGACAGCTTCATGATGTAGATGTAGCCGACCGTCACTTTCTGCTCGAATGGATCGCCGGTGACTCCATCATAAAGAACCGTCTTCCCCGATCCCGGCAGACCCGCGAGGTCGAGAAGCTTCTTGATGTCCGACTCGCGCACGCCGTCAAACACCGGCGACGCGAACGGGATCCCATCGAGGAGCGTGCGCGCGTGTTCGGCCAGGTCGGCGTCGCTCATTTCGCTGAAGCGCTCCTGCAACTCCGGAGCGGTGAAAACGTCCTTGTAGATCTTCCGAAGCTCGGCGGCACGCGAGCTGTCCGCAAGTATGTCCCCGATCTTCTGGCCGATCCATTTCGACGCCCACCCGAGGTGGGTTTCCAGAATCTGGCCGACGTTCATGCGCGATGGCACACCCAGTGGGTTCAGCACGATTTCGACCGGAGTTCCGTCAGGCAAGTACGGCATTTCTTCTTCAGGAAGAATACGGGCGATGACGCCCTTGTTGCCGTGCCGGCCAGCCATCTTGTCGCCGACCGAAAGCTTGCGCTTCATCGCGATGAACACCTTGACCATCTTGATGACGCCCGGCGGCAGCTCGTCGCCCTTCTTCAGCTTCTCGATGTTCTCGTGATGAAGCTGTTCCTGAACTTTTATCTGCCGCTCGGTGCGTTTCTCGATATCGGCGATTTCGGCGCCGACGTCGAGTTTGGTGCTGGCGATCTCAATCTTCCGGAGGGCGCCCATTTCGAGCTCTCGCAACTCCTCGAGAGTCAGCTTGGTCCCCTTCGCCAGGAGCTTCCTGTTTTTGTACGACAGGTCCTCCGCGAGTTTGTGCCCCTCAAGCAATTCGTAGATGCGCTTGTTGCGCTCGTCTTCGAGAATACGCCGCTCGTCGTTGAGATTCTTGAGAAGCTTCTCTTCCTCGGCGCGTTCGATGGCCAGCGAACGCTCGTCTTTTTCCGCGCCTTTTCGCGTGAAGACCTTTACATCCACGACCGTTCCGTCGATGCCGGGCGGGCACGTCAAGCTCGCGTCGCGGACGTCGCCGGCTTTCTCGCCGAAGATCGCTCGAAGCAGCTTCTCTTCAGCTGTAAGCTGAGTCTCGCCCTTTGGCGTGACCTTGCCGACCAGGATAGAACCGGGCTTGACGCTCGCGCCGATCCGAATGATTCCCGAGTCATCGAGATCGCGAAGCGCGGACTCGCTGACGTTCGGGATGTCGCGCGTGATTTCTTCAGGCCCGAGCTTGGTATCGCGCGCCTCGACTTCAAGCTCCTCGATGTGAATCGACGTGAACGAGTCTTCCTTCACTAACTTTTCCGAAACCAGGATGGCATCTTCAAAGTTGTATCCGCGCCACGGCATGAACGCGACCAGCACGTTGCGGCCAAGCGCCAGTTCGCCGAGCTGGGTGCACGGACCGTCGGCAATTACGTCGCCTTTCTTCACCGCTCTTCCCTCGCGAACGATCGGCTTCTGGTTGATGCACGTGTTCTGGTTCGAGCGCTTGAACTTCGTGAGCTGGTAGATGTCCGCGTTGATCTCGCGTGACGTGGTGCCGCCCGCGATCCCGTGCTCCGCGCGAATGATGATGCGCTCGGAATCGACCGAATCGACCACCCCGTCGCGACGCGCAATGACTACCGCGCCCGAATCCTGCGCGGTCACTCGTTCCATACCGGTGCCGACGATCGGAGCTTCAGCGCGCAGCAATGGCACTGATTGGCGCTGCATGTTTGAGCCCATGAGCGCCCGGTTCGCGTCGTCGTTTTCGAGGAACGGAATCAATGAAGCCGCGACCGAAACCAGCTGCTTCGGACTCACGTCGAGGAACTCAAGCTCGCTCGGCTCAGCAGACTTGAACTCGCCGGCCTTGCGGGCGGTGGTTCGCTCCTGAACGATCTTGCCGTGCTTGTCGATCTCGACCGAGGCCTGACCAATCGTGTAGCGGTCTTCTTCCCACGCGGAAAGATAGAACGGATACGCCTCGTAATCGGCAGGCTGGCCGCGCTCGAGTTTTTTGTTGGCTCGATCAACGGTTTCCTTCGGTAGATGATCTCCGACGTTGAACTCGGTGTCGCCAGCCGAGGTAATTCGAACGTAGTCGATAACGCGGCCACTTTCGACCTTGCGATAGGGCGACTCGATGAAGCCAAACTCGTTGATGCGTGCAAAACACGACAGCGACGAGATCAATCCGATGTTCGGACCCTCAGGCGTCTCGATAGGACAGATGCGCCCGTAGTGAGTCGGATGGACGTCGCGAACTTCGAACCCTGCGCGTTCGCGGGACAGTCCTCCCGGCCCGAGCGCCGACAAACGCCGCTTGTGGGTAATTTCCGAAAGCGGATTCGTCTGATCCATGAACTGCGAAAGCTGCGACGACCCGAAGAACTCGCGCACCGCGGCAGTGACTGGTTTCGCGTTGATCAAGTCGCGCGGCATCGCCGTCTGCATCTCTTGATGGATCGACATCTTCTCTTTGATCGCACGCTCCATCCTCACCAGGCCGATTCGAAACTGGTTTTCCAGAAGCTCGCCGACCGCTCGCACGCGACGATTGCCCAGGTGATCGATGTCGTCCTGTTCGCCGATGCCCTTTCGCATCTTCAGGAGGTAGCCGATCACATCGACAAAGTCGTGGCTAGACAGTGTCTGCTGGTCCATTCTCTCGCGCTCCGGCTTGCCGAGCTTGATGTTGAACTTCAGGCGGCCGACGCGCGAGAAATCGAACTTGCGTTCATCGAAGAACATCCCGCGGAAAAGGTTCCATGCGGTCAGAATGGTCGGCGGATCGCCGGGGCGCATCTTGCGATAGATCTCGAGTATCGCATCGCGCGGCGTCTTGACCGAGTCTTTCTTCAGCGTCTGGCTGACCACCGTGCCTACGTCGTCCCGCTCAGGGAAGAATATGTCGACGTGTGAGACTCCCGACTCGATGACCTGCTGCCACTCGCGGGGAGTTAGTTCTGCGTTCGCTTCTGCGATCACTTCGCCGGTTTCGTTGTTCACAACATCGTCGGTCAGAAACGCGCCCTCGATGTCGTTCGGATCGATAACGACGTTCTTGATCTTTGCTTTTCGCAGCGACTCGATGTCGCGGCGCGAAAGCTTTTTGGCGCTTGAGCCGCCCTTCACGATTACTTCGCCCGCGCGATCTTCGGCCGTTTCAGCAAGGTGCAAGCCGATCAACCCCTCGCCCGGCTCGAAAAGGAGTTTTCCATTCTTGATCGTCCCGTGGAGCGAGGTGTAGAACATTCGAAGCACTTCCGAGTCGGTGAAGCTCGCTCGCTTGATCTCATCTTCCAGGTGCGAGTCGGTTCCTACTCGCTCGATGTCGACCTTTTCCATCAGGCCGAGCGCGCGCAGGAAAACCGTTCCGAGGAACTTGCGCTTGCGATCGATACGAACGTATAGAAGGTTCTTCGTATCGTACTCGAACTCGACCCACGAACCTCGATATGGAATGACCTTGGCGAGGAAATAAGTGTTGTTGTTCGCGCGCTCGAAGAAGATCCCAGGCGAGCGGTGAAGCTGACTCACTATGACGCGCTCCGTCCCGTTGATGATGAACGTGCCGTTGTCGGTCATCAAAGGAATCTCGCCAAAAAAGACTTCCTCTTCCTTGATATCGCGGATCGATTTCTGTCCCGTGTCTTCGTCGGTATCCCAAACCGTCAGCCGAATCTTGACCTTCAGCGGCACGGCGTAAGTCATCGACTTTTCCTGGCACTCCTTTTCCGAGTGCTTGTGCTGAAGCGTCACCGGCTCGCCGCAGTTATCGCAAAGCACCGGCGAGACAGTGTTCGTGGTGCCACACTGCGCGCAAACAACATCTTCGGCCGCGTAAGGATTGACTCGCAGTATCGCCCCGCAAGATCGGCAATTGGTTCGAAGGTGATACAGACCCTCGAGCTGGCCGCACTTGCACTGCCAGTTACCGATCGAGTACTCGACGAACTCAAGCTGTGAAGTTTCGCGGAAGTCGGTTATCGGGAAAACCGAGCGAAACACCGCTTGAAGCCCGGTGTTTTCGCGCTCAGCCGGAAGCATGTCCATTTGAAGAAATCGATTGTAAGATTGACGCTGAACCTCGATCAGGTTCGGAATCCGTATAGCCGTCTTGATCCTGGAGAAATCGTATCGCTCACGGCCTACGCCAATTCCAGTGTTCGCTTGTGCTGACATTTATGTCTCCTCGAGTAGTAGGCAAGAAGCTTGCAGCCGGTCACATGAGTTCGAACTTTGGCGGAGAACCTGGTCCACGCAAAACGGGACAAGTCACGCGAGGCAATCTCTCAAAGCCAAAACGAAAAAGACCCACCGCAATCCTAATTGGTTTCTGCACGCAAAAATGCGAAGCACGGCCGGAGACACCTGTTCCAGCCGCGATCTTCGCGTGTTGTTGAGCGCCAAATAAACTTTATTGTCGTCGCCGCCCCTATACCGTTCGCTGAAACGAAATACTACACGGAGGCGTCCACTGAGGTCAAGCGCCGCGCTGCGCCGCGTGGATAACCGGCCGCTATTCCTTACTCATCGGAGCTCATCAAGCGGCCAGAATCCAGGCTAATGACCAGGCGTCACCGCCAAATTGTTACTTGAGCTCGACCGTCGCGCCTGCGTCGGTCAGCTTCTTCTTTAGCGCCTCGGCCTCGTCCTTTGGAGCGGCCTCCTTGACAGCCTTGGGCGCTGCCTCAACCAGGTCCTTGGCTTCTTTTAAGCCCAGACCGGTTATCTCGCGGACCACTTTGATGATCTGAATCTTCTTCGCGGGGTCGGCCATCCCTGCGAGTATGACGTCAAACTCGTCCTTCTCCTCGACTGCCGGGGCTGCGGCGGCGCCGGCGGCAGGCGCAGCAGCAACAGCCGCCGCGGCTGCTGACACGCCGAATGTCGTCTCCATCATCTTGACCAATTCCGACGCTTCCAGCAGCGAGAGGTCCTTGATCTGATCGACTATTACTTGAAGCTTCTCTGACATGACTTACTGTCCTCCTCAAACCTGTTCACGAGAGGACGAGTATAAACTTCGTCCTTCGAATCGGCGGCCGCCAGGTTGGCGCATCCCAACAAAGCTGGCCATTCAGTGCCGCTCCACTGACATTTGCAAAGCGGCGTTTGATGATTGCAAAAGCAGGCGCGAGCCTCCACAAGCCGCGCCTCCTGTATTCCTACGCGCCCTGAGATTCTTGAGATTCTTTTTGAGCACGAACCTGATCGATCACAATCGTCAGGTTGCGAGCAACCGCGCCTGTTACCATAGCCAGACGCTGCGCGCCGCTGTTTACGACAAACATTACTTTCGAGATGAGCTCTTCCTTCGAAGGCAAGGTCGAAATCGCTTCAACGTCCTTGCCCTGAATTGCGCGGCCTTCCACGATGCCCGCCTTGAAAGAAAAAACCGAGCTCTCCTTGGCCCATTTTGAAAGTACCTTGGCTAGCGTGACCGGATCATTCTTCGAGAGCGCGACCGCAGTCGCGCCGGTGAAGTTGCTTTCAACCTGCTCCATTGGCGTGCCCTTGGCAGCCCTAATCGCGAGCGTGTTCTTTACAACTCGATAGGACAGGTTAGCCTGACGCAGCTCGCGCCTCAATCGCTCATCATCACCAACCTTGAGGCCTTTGAACCCAACCAACACCGCGTTGGGCGACTCTTGAAACTCTTTGCGGAGAATCTCGATCTCCTGCTCTTTCTGTGTTCTTGTCTTCACGTTTCAACCCCCACGTTTGGAGTTCAGCCTTCAGGCTGCGTGTCGTAGCAGCCAAAGCTTCGACTCCAAACTAAAACTCTGCCGTGTTAAGCCTGATGCCCGGACCCATCGTCGATGAGAGCGTCGCGTTCTTGACGTATTTGCCTTTCGACGCCGACGGTTTCGCTCGCATCACTGCATCGATCAGCGATTTGGCATTCTCGGCAAGCCGTTCCTTATCGAAGCTCACCTTGCCGACTGGTGCATGTATGACACCGGTCTTATCCACACGGAACTCTATCTTGCCCGCTTTGGTTTCGCGCACCGCGCGCCCGACGTCCGCGGTAACCGTTCCAGTCTTCGGATTCGGCATAAGCCCTCGAGGTCCGAGAATCTTTCCAAGCTGACCGACCGACCTCATCATGTCCGGCGAGGCTATCAGCGCGTCGAAGTCAACCCAACCGCCCTTGATCCGAGTGACTATGTCGTCGCCGCCAACCTCGTCCGCTCCCGCCTCCTGCGCTTCCTGAACTTTTTCAGCCGAACAAATCACCACCACACGTTTCGACTTCCCGAGCCCATGCGGCAAAACGACTGTGCCTCGCACCATCTGATCGGCTTTGCGCGGATCGACTCCGAGGGTCAAACCCAGCTCAACGGTCTCGTCGAACTTCGCGTAAGCGACCTTCTTTGCGAGCTCGACGGCTTCGTCTACTGAGTACAGTCGGCCTTGCTCGACTTGCCCTGCGGCCGCCTCATATTTCTTTCCTGCCATGTTTGTTCTCCCAGGTGATTAACGTGGCGAGCCTGAAGCCCAACCACTCCCTTTTTCCGGCGGACGCATCACTCGTCCGGTGACTCGCCCGCCACGATTACTGCTGCCTTTCCGCCCCCGAAGACTCCGCCAAACTCCAACCGAAGAAGCCAGTTCTACTGCTGGCTCTTAACCCACGATTCAAGAGACGGCGAAAGTAGAAACCAGACTAGTCCACAACCTCGAGGCCCATGTTGCGCGCCGTTCCTTCGATCGTGCGCATTGCCGCCTCAACCGAAGTCGTATTCAAATCAGGCATCTTGGTGCGAGCGATCTCTTCGATCTGCTTTCGCGTAATGTTGCCTATCTTGTCGCGATTCGGACGGGGCGAGCCCTTTTCGATTCCCGCCGCCTTCTTCAGAAGATCCGCAGCCGGCGGCGTCTTGGTGATGAACGTAAAGGATCGATCGGCGTACACCGTTATGACCACCGGGATGTTCATATCGCCGATGCTGGCGGTCTTGGCGTTGAACGCCTTGCAGAACTCCATGATGTTGACGCCGTGCTGACCGAGGGCCGGACCAATTGGAGGCGCGGGGTTCGCTTTGCCCGCAGGAACTTGCAGCTTTATGTACGCGGTTATTTTCTTTGCCATATCGTGGGTCGCTCACGAGCCGGCTCGCCGACGCGAAACCAGGCTCTCCCCTTTCTCACAGTTTGCGGTTCTGGGTTCCTTGTCTAGGGTTCACGTGTTCGAACTCGGAACCCGGAACTCCAAACTCGGAACCGATCATTCTTCCTCGGAGAAGGTTAACTTCTCAACGTCCAGGAAATTCAACTCGACGGGCGTCGATCGCCCAAAGATCGTCACCATCACCTTCAACACGCCCTTGTCGGGATTGATCTCCTCGACCTGTCCGGTAAATCCGTTGAACGGTCCCGAAAGAATTCTCACGTGTTCGCTGTGCGCGAATGTATGTTTCGGTTTGGGCTTCTCCGCTGCTTCGGTTACGTGATGGACGATCTGGTCAACTTCTTCCGGCGTGAGCGGGGTCGGCTTCTGACCGCCGACAAAGCCGGTCACCTTCGGCGTCGACTTGATCATGTGCCATACCTTCTCGCTGACCTCGTTCTTCTCGTCGTTCTCAATCTCAACCAGCACGTAGCCCGGAAAGAACATCCGCGACGTCTCGACGCGTTTCGATCCTCGCATCTCGACAACGGTCTCAGTCGGAACAAGAACTTCAATGATCTGGTCGGACATGTCGTAAGCCTGAATGCGCGAGAGCAACGATTCCCGGACCTTCTTCTCGTAGCCCGAGTACGTGTGAATTATGTACCAGTTCCTTGCCATCAGCTTACCTTATGGCCCTCTCAAGCGCTTCAAACCCGAGCGTGACGAGTCTGTCCACGCCCCACAAGTAGAAACCGAAGAACAGCACAGCTATCAGAACAACGAGTGTCGTGCTCCACACTTCGTTGCGCGTCGGCCAGGTGACCTTGTTCATCTCCTGCTTGACGCCATGATAAAACTCGACGATTCGTCCACCGAGTGAAAGGTTCTTCAAGCGCGCCAATCGGCCGCCCTCGTCCCCTCCATCGCCGCCCGAGCCCCGCGATTCTTCGGGCTCTTCGGTGAACTCTGTAACTCGACTCATTGCTCTAACCTCTTCCGCCGGCCTCCATCAGCCCCTTGCTGTATGGCAGGGGTACCAGGATTCGAACCCGGCCTTACGGTTTTGGAGACCGCCGTGCTAGCCGCTAACACTATACCCCTGCTTCGATTGCCGATTTCCGATTGGCGATTGCCGATTTGTCCGGCATTTCGCATTCGTCAAATCGGCAATTGGAAATCGCCAATCGCAAATCGGCAAATCCCTCATTTCGTCTCTTTGTGCGGCCTGTGAGCCCTGCATCTGTTGCAGAACTTTTTGAACTCAAGCCGATCCGGAGTCTTCTTCTTGTTCTTCGTCGATACGTAGTTGCGATTCTTGCACTCCGTGCATTGAAGAACGATGTTGTCTCGTGCCATAACTCCTCGTTTCGATCCGTGCGCTTATCATCCGAGCCGTGCCCGGCAGCCGCTCTCACATCTAGTCGATAACTTCTGACACCGTGCCCGCTCCTACCGTTCGTCCGCCTTCCCGTATCGCGAACCTCAACCCCTTCTCCATCGCGATCGGCGCGATCAACTCCACTTCCAATGACGAATTGTCTCCCGGCATCACCATCTCTACCCCTTCGTTCAACGTCGCTACCCCGGTCACGTCCGTCGTCCGAAAGTAAAACTGCGGCCGGTACCCGCTGAAGAACGGCGTGTGTCTTCCGCCTTCCTCCTTCGTCAGCACGTACACTTCCGCCTTGAACTTCGTGTGCGGCGTGATCGATCCCGGCTTCGCTATCACCTGCCCTCGCTCGATCTCCTTCCGCTCCACTCCCCTCAACAGCAACCCTACATTGTCCCCGGCCATCCCCGAGTCCAGCAGCTTCTTGAACATCTCCACGCCCGTCACTACCGACTTCCTCGTCGCCTTGATCCCGATTATCTCTACTTCCTCTCCCACCTTTACCTGTCCTCGGTCGATCCTTCCCGTCGCTACCGTCCCTCGTCCTGATATCGAAAAGATATCTTCCACTGGCATCAAAAACGGCTTGTCCACCTCTCGCGCTGGCTGCGGGATGTAGCTGTCTACCGCCTCCATCAACTCATCTATTGCCTTCTCCCCGTCTCCTTCTCCGTTCAATGCCTGCAACGCGCTCCCTCGGATGATCGGTATCTGCTCTCCCGGAAACTCGTAAAACGTCAGCAGCTCTCTCACCTCGAGCTCCACCAGATCCAAAAGCTCCGCGTCGTCCACCGCGTCCACCTTATTCATGAACACCACCATCGCCGGCACTCCCACTTGCCGCGCCAGCAGGATGTGTTCCCGCGTCTGCGGCATTGGGCCGTCCGTCGCCGCCACTACCAGGATCGCTCCGTCCATCTGCGCCGCCCCGGTGATCATGTTCTTGATGTAGTCCGCGTGTCCCGGGCAGTCCACGTGCGCGTAGTGTCGGTTCGCCGTCTCGTACTCCACGTGCGCCGTCGCTATCGTGATTCCTCTCGCCTTCTCTTCCGGCGCGTTGTCGATCGAATCAAACGACCGAAACTGGATCTTCGGGTTGTGCTTCGCCAGCACCTTGGTGATCGCAGCCGTCAACGTCGTCTTCCCGTGGTCGATGTGCCCGATTGTCCCTACGTTCACGTGCGGTTTCGATCGGTCAAATTTCTCTTTCGCCATTTCTAGTTCGCTCCTTTTTCCGCAGGCTCCGCTTGCCCGAGATGGAAAAGATGATTACCTGGCGGTGCCCTGCACCTTTGCTATTATTTCTTCGCGCACGCTACGCGGCGCTTCTTCGTAGCGGTGGAAATGCATCGTGTAAGTTGCGCGCCCCTGGGTCATCGAACGCATATCAGTCGAGTAACCGAACATCTCGGAAAGCGGTACAAACGCGGTGATGACCTGAGTTCCGGGCCGGGCGGCCATGCTCTCGATTCGGCCGCGCCGGGAGTTGATGTCCCCGGTGATCGAACCCGCGTACTCTTCGGGCGCTACGACCTCGACCTTCATGATCGGCTCGAGCAACACCGGATCGGCTTTCTTCGCTGCGTCCTTGAAAGCCATCGACCCGGCTATCTTGAAAGCCATCTCTGATGAATCGACATCGTGATAACTGCCGTAGTGTAGCGTTGCCTTGATGTCCACCATCTCGTAGCCCGCAAGCACACCGCCCTCCATCGCTTCCTTCATGCCTTGCTCGACCGGCTTGATGTACTCACGCGGAATCACGCCGCCAACAATCGCGTTGACGAACTCGAACCCGGCGCCTGGCTCGGAAGGCTCGATCCGAACTTCGGCGTGACCATACTGCCCACGCCCACCCGTCTGGCGCACGTACTTGCCCACGCCCTCAGCCGCCTTGCGAATCGTCTCGCGATAAGCGACCTGCGGGCGGCCGACATTTGCGTCAACCGCAAACTCGCGCTTCAATCGATCGACGATGATTTCAAGGTGCAACTCGCCCATCCCGCTGATAATCGTCTGACCAGTCTCCTGATCGGTTGCGACCTTGAAGCTTGGGTCTTCGGCCGCAAGACGCTGAAGTCCCAGGCTGAGCTTTTCTTGATCTTGCCGGGTCTTGGGTTCGATGGCTTGAGCGATGACAGGTGCGGGGAATTCGAGCGCTTCGAGGATGACGGGATGCGACTCTTCGCAAATGGTGTCTCCTGTCGTGACCTGCTTTACACCGGCTACCGCAACAATCTCGCCGGCTGACGCCTGGTCAAGGTCTTCGCGTTTGTTCGCGTGCATCAGCATGATCCGGCCGACGCGCTCTTTCGAGCCGCGAGTTGAATTCAGGGTATACGAGCCGGACTTGAGCGTACCCGAATAGATTCGAACGAATGACAGTTGGCCGATGTGCTTGTCGGCCATGATCTTGAACACAAGACCCGCGAACGGATCTTTCGGATCCGGCTTTCGCTCTTCTTCCTTTTCGGTTTTGGGATTGATTCCGATGACTGGGGGTACATCAAGCGGGCTCGGGAGGAAATCAACAACTGCATCAAGAAGCGGCTGGACGCCTTTGTTCTTGAAAGCCGTTCCGGCGACAACCGGGACAAGCTTCAGGGCGATTGTCTCGCGTCTGATTGCCGCCCGAATCTCGTCGTCGGAGACTTTTTGCCCGGCAAGATATTTCTCGGCGATTTGATCGTCAGCATCTGCCAGAGCTTCGATCATCTTGTCGCGCGCGGCTTCGGCAGCGGCTTTGATGTCGGCCGGTATGTCGACTACGTCGGGTTCCGCGCCCTTGTCCTCGACTTGATAAAGGTAGGCGCGCATGGTGATCAGATCGACAATGCCCTGAAAACGGTCCTCGGAGCCGATTGGAAACTGGATCGCGACGGGGTTCGCGCTCAAACGATCGCGCATAGTTTGAATCGCGTGATCGAAGTCGGCGCCCGGACGGACCATCTTGTTCATGAAAGCGAGACGAGGGACGTTGTATTTGTCTGCCTGCCGCCATACTGTCTCAGACTGAGGCTGCACGCCGGCGACCGCGTCGAACACCGCTACCGCTCCGTCGAGCACTCGAAGCGAACGCTCGACCTCGATGGTGAAATCCACATGGCCAGGCGTATCGATGATATTGATCCTGTAGTCCTCGCCATTCCGCGGCCAGAAGCAAGTCGTCGCGGCGGACGTAATAGTGATGCCGCGCTCCTGCTCTTGCTCCATCCAGTCCATTACCGCGGTGCCCTCGTGCACTTCACCGATCTTGTAGGACACACCGGTGTAGTACAGGATTCGCTCCGTTGTCGTGGTCTTGCCCGCATCGATGTGGGCCATGATCCCGATGTTGCGGAATCGTTCTAATGGAGCCTGCTTCGACATAACTTCCACGTGAGGCGTGATCAGTGATCCGTGCTCTGTCACGCATCACGAATCACGCTTGATTGCTTACCATCGATAATGAGCGAATGCCTTGTTAGCGTCAGCCATTCGATGGGTATCGTCTTTCTTCTTCACCGCATTGCCGCGATTATTGGCGGCATCCAAAATCTCTCCGGCAAGGCGGTCGGTCATCGTTTTTTCCCCGCGTCCGCGCGAGTACGAAATCAGCCACCGGATCGCAAGGCTGTTACCACGGCTCTTCTGATCCACCTCGATCGGGACTTGATAGGTTGAACCGCCCACGCGGCGCGATTTCACTTCAACCCGCGGCTTGGTGTTATCGACAGCCTTTTTGAAAGTCTTTAGCGGGTCTTCCTGCGTCTTGTCATGAATCTGAGTCATTGCGCCATAAAAGATGCTCTCCGCCGTTGACTTCTTGCCGTCCCACATCAGCGAGTTGATGAACCGAGTCACCATCGTCGAGTTGTAAACAGGGTCCGGCAGGACCTCTCGCTTCGCTGCTACTCTTCGTCTTGGCATAATCCTTCCGAGTGCTGAGGACTGAGGGCTGAGGGATGAGTTGATTCGCTCAGCCCTCCGTCCTCATCGCCCAGCCCTTATTTCTTAGCCGGAGCCGCTTCCTTAGGCCTCTTCGCTCCGTACTTCGAACGACTTTGCTTGCGCCCCTGAACACCAACGGCGTCGAGAGTACCGCGCACGACGTGATACCTGACGCCTGGCAGATCCTTAACACGTCCGCCGCGAATCAGGACTATCGAGTGCTCCTGCAAGTTATGCCCGACTCCAGGAATATAGGTCGTGACCTCAATACCGTTGGTCAGGCGAACGCGCGCCACCTTGCGCAACGCGGAGTTCGGCTTTTTAGGCGTCTGCGTGTACACGCGAGTGCATACGCCCCGCTTTTGCGGGCTGGAATTCAAGGCGGGGCTCGACGTCTTGTACTTCACCGCCTGTCGCCCCTTTCGAACTAACTGACTTAAAGTCGGCACGCTCTAGCTCCTCTCAAGCCTTAGCTGGGCAGTTTCAGCCGCTAATCAAAGCGAAGATCGCCCTCGCATTTTCTTGCCAGGCTGACCCGTGGATGGCAGCGCACACGCCGCCATCTCGGACCACCGGGTCTGATAGACCAAATGTTTTGGGGATGTTCTGAAAGTTGCTGCGGATCCGGCCTCCCCAGGCCTAACTTTTCTGTGGCGTGATCTCAGGTTGAACAGCTTTGAACTCAGGACCCGGAGGATTGCTCCGTCCCCTTTACGCCACAATAACGTTTATTCCGCGTCCGGATTCAAGTGCGACAGCGCTCCGCATGCATCAGAACCAAAAAACGCTGTCGCTGCAAACTGGAAACTATACTGATCGACAATTTCTTTGTCAACTCGATCGGGACGGACACCACACCCGTCTCTTGAACTCGGTTTCCAATTTTGATCTTTGAGCCTCGAAGCAAGGCCTGCCTGTCCCGCGGCCCATTCGCGTGTTTCATTAAGTCCACACCAATGACAAAATCTCTCACAGGCTATGACAAAAAACGTGACGCCGATCCATCTCCGTAGCCGCCTCTCACACGAACCCGCATTAAACGCGCCGAAATGGGGAATCACACGACGGAGCATCCGTGGTCTACGTTGTGCTTAGAGAGTTTCCCATAACGTTCGAGGAATAGCTTATGACTTGTCCAAAGTGCCGCACCACCGTCCCGGACGCTTCGGTACGCTGCCCGAGCTGTGGACTCAACAAGCCGAAGGCTCGCCCCGCTGATACCGGCGAGAGATCTTCGAAGTGGTTCGGCAAGGGCGACGGCGAGCGCCCCGCCCGCAAGCGCACGACTGAAAAGCGAAAGCCGGCCGGTCCGTCATCCAAAACCAAGCGAGCCCTATTGTTGGCGACCATATCGATCATCGTCACTGTCCTTGGCGCGGGCGCTTACTGGTTCGTGTGGCCCATGCTTCAGTCGCAGGGACCCGAACCAGCGGTTGCGGCGTTGGTCCTCGAGAAGTTAAGGAAAATGCCTTCCAACCAGGAAGGGCTCACCGTTGAAGAGTCGATCGCTCGAGAGCTTGAGAAGTCACGGCGCGTGGGGAATCTGGTCAGCTATCAAGGGTGGACAGTGCGAACCGCGCCACAGGATAAGTCCAAGCTGTTGGTCGTGTTCTCATTCGATGAACGAGACAACACGAAGAAGCGAGCCGAGTGGTTGGCGGATCCAGTTAGCAGCACTTTTACGCCGCAGACCGAATTAGCGGCCGCTGTTTTCAAGAAATAACCGAATGAAGACTGGGATCTAATCCTGGATTGCCTTCCTCCGAGCCGGTCACGGACACGCACTCAATCCGGCCATCTTTCGAAAGCAAAACGAGGCGACCAAATAAAGGCCGCCTCATTTTGTATCGAACATTAGCTAAGTAACGAAGTCAGTTCTAATCGCCCACTTCCTTCGCCTCGGCCTTGATGTCCTCGCCCGCAGGAAGCTCGCCCTCCCGGTAGTACTCTTCCTCTTCCTGCGTCTTGTCCGGCTCGAGCTTGATGTTGCGGTAGTATTCCATCCCCGTTCCCGCGGGAATAAGCCGGCCCATGATCACGTTCTCCTTCAAGCCGCGCAGGTAATCGACCTTGCCGCTGATAGCAGCTTCGGTCAACACTCGCGTGGTCTCCTGGAAGGACGCAGCCGAGATGAACGACTCGGTCGAAAGCGATGCCTTGGTGATCCCCAACAGTAGCGGCTCCATCGTCGCCGGAGTGCCGCCCTCTTCCAGCACGCGCTCGTTCTCGTCCTGGAACCTGAAACGATCGATCATGTCCTCCAACAGGAACTCGGTGTCGCCCACGTCCTTCACGCGAACCCATCGCAGCATTTGGCGCACGATGACTTCAATGTGCTTGTCGTTGATGTTCACACCCT
>Ga0193755_1000150_pt1 | contig 19122 bp, 15 predicted proteins | sample H1a2metaG_FD_144921 | JGI IMG/M metagenome (GOLD analysis project Ga0193755, IMG submission 144921) | Soil microbial communities from a riparian zone of the East river system, Colorado, United States - H1a2 | ecosystem: Environmental > Terrestrial > Soil > Riparian zone | place: USA: East River...
GGGGTTGCTGCGGACCGAAGTCGAGAAGGGACTGGCCGAGCTGGTTGCTTGGGGCCTCGTGTCGTCGGACAGCTTCGCCGGGCTGCGTGCCCTGCTCGTGCCGTCCGATCGCCGCCGGCCGCTGGGCGGCGGATATCGGCGCCGCGGCCGAATCGCGCCGTTCGGGGTCGAGACGGCAGGCCGGTGGGCTCGCACGCATGCCAAGCCCCCGATTGCCGACGAGCAGGTCGCCGAGGCGATTGCCTGGCAGCTGCTGCGCCGGTATGGCGTGGTGTTTCGGCGACTCGTGCAGCGCGAAACGCTGCTCGCGCCGTGGCGCGAGATCCTGCGCGTCTACCGGCGGCTCGAGGCACGGGGCGAAATCCGCGGCGGCCGGTTCGTCGGCGGGTTCTCGGGTGAGCAGTACGCGCTGCCGGAAGCGATTGGCCTGCTCCGGAGCACGCGCAGAGAGCAAGAGGAAGGGGAGTTGGTCGCCGTCAGTGGCGCTGATCCGTTGAACCTGGTCGGTATCCTCACGCCGGGCGACGCGGTCCCCGCGCTCACCACCAACCGCATCCTCTACCGCGACGGTGTGCCGATCGTGGTGAAAGAAGGAGAAGGGAAGAGCGAGCGGTTCCTGGTGGACGTTCCGGCCGAAGAACGCGACATCATGCGCGGCGCACTGCTGCGGCGGCGGCCGGCACCGCTCGTGCGCACCTATCTCGGAAAGAGCAAAGCGGCCGGCTAGGCTTTTAGTTTTTCGAGGTACTTGCGGCGCAGCTTCGCCACTTTGGGAGCGATGACCGCGCGGCAATAGGGCTGGTTCGAATTCCTTCGGTAGTACTCCCGGTGGTATTCCTCAGCAGGATAGAACGCCTTCAGCGGCTCGATCTTCGTTACGATCGGGTCGTCGAGCACGTGCTCGGCCTCGAGCTCGCGCACGATTTCCTCGGCGGTGCGCCGCTGCTGGTCGTCATGATAGAAGATGGCCGAGCGATACTGGGTGCCCACATCGCCGCCCTGGCGATCGAGCGTGGTCGGATCGTGCAGCGTGAAGAACACGCCCAGCAAGTCGCGGTACGAGAGCTCGTCCGGGTTGAACGTCACCTGTACGACTTCCGCGTGGCCCGTCGTGCCGGTGCACACGGCTTCGTAGCTCGGGTTGGGTACCTGCCCCCCTGAATAGCCCGACGCAACCTTGGTGACGCCGCGGAGCTGCTCAAAGACCGCCTCGAGGCACCAGAAGCAGCCGCCCGCGAGCGTGGCGAGTTCAGTTGTCATGCTTTCATTCTCGCCTGGCCGTCAATAGGCGCACCGTATCCGCGAGGCTGCGCAGCACCGGCGCGAGGTCAACGCCGTGGTCAGTGAGTTCGTGATAGCCGGCTAGCGCCGCGCTGAATGTCGCGGTCGCCAGACTGTCCCGCCCTTTGGCGCGCCACGCCATCCCCTGGACGAGCTGTGCGTAGACGCGTATCGCGGGCGATGCGTGGTTCGCGCTGTCGAGCGCGTCGGCAAGCAGCGCCAGGGCGGAATCGGCACGATGCCGCCGCAACTGCTCGCGCGCTCGATCCACGAGTCGGACGGGGTCTTGCAGCGGTGGCGGCGTGAGGTTGAACTGATACGATAGCGACGACTTCACCGGACGCCCTTTTGACTGTGCGGGCTCGAAGCGCGAGGCCAGCAGCGTCTCTCGTAGTGGTCCGACGAACGCAGAATCCGGGGTGTCGAGGATCTCGATCGACTTCTGCTCAACGTTGCCAAGCGTATCCACCACTATATGCACGAGCGCGTACCCGGAGATTCTCCGTGGCTTGAGCACGGCGGGATACACGAACACCGGCGGGACCCGCCACCGCGCCGGAACGTCGACCTCTCGAGGCGGAAAAATCCGGACCGCGCGATACTCACTGTCAAACAGCCGGGCGACTCCGGGAGATATCGTCTCCAGTCCAGTCACATCAGACGGCACGTGCAGTTTGAACGCACGCCGGAAGCTGAGCTGCGCGAGGCTGCGGTTGCCGCGCTGGTACTCGAGCACGCCACGCCAGACGAGCGCGTTGACGCTGTCCATCACGTAGACCGCGCTCGCGAGCGCCTCTGTCAGCACGCCGTCGGCCTTGGCGTAGTCGCCCGCGACGATGTAGTCCCGTGCAGTGCTGGCCTGCGCTCGAAGGTATGAAGGAGCGATCACAGCGAGAGCGGCGGTGACGAGCAGACGACGCGACACGGTCCTGATTATCTGATGTCCTTGTCCAGCAGCGTCAACCCCCGCCGATCAATGCGTCATCAAGAACCGCGCCACCACCTGGTTGTAGTAGTTGGGATTCGCGGCGTGGGGGGGATGCGTCGCACCGGGAATGACGACGGTGGTGTCGTTCCGCAAGCAGCGGGCGAGCTCGTCGCTGATGAGCTGGAACATGCGGGGGCTACGCTCGCCCCTGACGAGGAGCACGGGGGTCGTGATTCGCCCCAGCTCGGCGCAGGAAACCGGCGGCATGTAGTCCGCGCGCTCGGCGAGCATTTCGCGGCGCATCTCGAACGTATGCGCCAGCATTTCGGCGCGAGCGGCTGCCGGCAGCCGCTCGAACGATCCCCGCCCCGCCACCCCGTCAACGAACAGCCGCACCCCGGCGACCGAGTCGCCGCGCACGAATGCGGCGCGTGCCGGGTCGAGTGCATTCCTATAGAATGCGCGCCGCACGGCATCACCTTCTTCGGAGCCGGTCAGGAGCGAAAAGATCGGCGGCTCCGCCAGCACGAGCGAACGCACCAGCTGCGGATGGTCGCGAGTCAGCTGCAGCGCTGTATAGGCGCCGTACGACGAACCCACGACGTGCGCAGGCGCGAGGTTGAGCGTCAGGAGCAAGGCCGCGAGGTCTTCGGAGTGCAGCTTCGGCGAGTACGTCTGGTCGTCGTTTACCAGCGGATTGGGGGGATGATATCGGCGGCTGTACACCAGGACGCGATACACCTGCGCGAACGCGTTTTCCTGCCCCGACCAGGACCTGAGATCACCTAACGTGCCATGGACAAAGACGACTGGAGCCGCGCCGCTGTCACCCGTGAGCCGATAGGTGAGGCGCGTGCCGTTGACGTCGAGCGCGTGCAGCGTGCGCTCGAACACCCGCATCGGTGGAGCAGTCGGTGCCGCGGGCGTCGCCTTCTCAGGGGCCGGCTTCCCACCGCACGCGACGACCAGCAAGCAGCACAGCAGGATCCGCATGTCTACAGGGTGGCGAGTCGCGTCTCGAAACGCAATCAGTTGATCAGCCAGGCCGCCGCTGCGGCTACCTTCTGCTCAGCCCGCCAGCGGCCGACGCCTTCACCCAGCGCCGCGACCTGCGTCTTCGCCTGGCGCGGAGAACGGCGCAGGGCTTTGCCCAGCAGCTCGTAGACCTCGCGCTCGAGTACCACGCGAACGCGCAGACCGCAGTGCTCCAGGCCATCGACCAGCACGGTGCGGAACAGCCGACCTTCGGACGCGTGCGCGCGCATATGCTGATTCGCAATCGTGGTGGGATCGGTGAGCGAGGCGACGACAACCGCGGCGCTGCGTACGGGATGCTCTGCACGATATTCATCCAGCAGGGCCGTGATCGCGCGGCGGGAAAAACGCTCGATGCCGCGCACCAGGCGTGCGACCCTGGCGGTGTCGGTCTGCGCCGTGCCGAAGCCGGCGTGGTAGGGTTGGCGCGAGTCCGCCACGTCGGGGTCTGCCAGCTCGATCACACGGCTATCGATGACCGCGGGTGCTTTCTTCGCATTTGCGATCAGGACCGCGGCAGCCCACCCGGACTTCACGCGAAAGCCGAGGGTCATCCCCAATCCTTGGAATCGGGTGCGACGCGACGCATGGCGCGGAGAAACTGCATTGGAGGTTGGTGGAGGTTGTCGAGGTTGGTGGAGGACGTTTTCACACCACGCATTTGAAGCCCTTCAACTTTTTCCGCAAGCACGTTCACGGTGCCGTCGTCCTTGGCCAACTTACCGGTCACCAATACAAACGGCTCTCCTCTCACGGCCGCACGACAGCGATCGTAGACATCGGGCCGCACGATCACGTTCGTCATTCCCGTTTCGTCTTCGACCAAGAGGAAGACGATTCCCTTCGCGGTCTCGGGGCGCTGGCGCGCGACGACGAGACCGGCCACGAGGCACCGGACGCCGGCTTTGAGGTTCTCCAGATCCCGGTTCAGCGTCAGGCCAGGTGGTAACGCATTACGTACCAACGATAAAGGATGGCCGCTGGCCGAGAACCCAAGCGTGGCATACTCGGCCAGGAGGCGCTCGTGAGCGGCAAGGCCGCCGAATGCCAGCTGCTCATGGGGATGGTTCAGCGCGAGCTCGAGCTGGCGCCGGCCGCGGCCGTCGCCCGATTGGGAAGCTTTGGGGGGGAGCCAGAGGCCGACCTGCCATAGCAATTCGCGTCTAGTCAGGCCGAATCCGTCGCAGCCGCCAACCCACATGAGGGCTTCGATGGCGGTGCGTTTGAGCTTCGGCGGCGCGCGCCGGATGAAATCGCCGACGCTCTTGAAGGAGCTGTGCTTTTCCCGTTCTTCCACGGTGGCGGTCGCCGATTCTTCGCTCCAATGACGGATGAACCCCAGTCCAATCCGCACGGCCTTGGATTCCACAGTGCACCAAACGTCGCTCACGTTGATATCGGGCAGCCGCATCTCGATGCCGTGGCGCATCGCATCGCGGCCCAGCGCGTCGATAGAGTAGAAGCCCATCGGCTGATTGTTGAAGAGCGCGACGTAGTACTCAACGGGGTGGTAGTGCCTGAGCCAGGCTGATTGATACGCGAGCAGTCCAAACGCGGCGGCATGAGACTTGGGGAATCCGAACTCGCTGAAGGCAATCACCTGGCCGAACACCTTCTCGGCCGTGGCTTCTGGGACGCCGCGCGCGAGGGCGCCGGCGCGGAACTCCTCCCAGAACCCGGCCATCAGATCGTGCGAACGGCGGCGGCTCATCGCGCGCCGCAGCGCTTCGGCCTGTCCCGTCGTGAATCCGGCGAGCGCATGGCAGACTTGCAGCACCTGATCCTGATAGAGAATGACGCCAAGCGTTTCCGCGAGACATTCGCGGAGCAGGGGATGATCGACCGGCGGCTCGTACGGCTTTCCGGCGGCGTGCGCGCGGCGCTGTTCTTCGCGCCGGCGCACGTACGGATTCACCGCCCCGCCGACGATCGGGCCCGGCCGCACGATCGCGACTTCGACGGCGAGGTCTTCGAGATTGCGGGGACGGCTCCTGCGGATCATCTGGATCTGCGCGCGGCTCTCGATCTGGAAGAGGCCGATCGTGTCGCCGGCGCAGATGCGGTCGTAGATCGCGGGATCCTCGAAGTCGATGCGCGAGAGGTCGGGCGGCGAGCCGGTCCGGCGTGCGATCAGCTCGACGCATTCCTCGACGAGCGACAGCATGCCCAGCGCGAGGAAATCGATTTTAATGAAGCGCGCGTCGTCGCAGGAATCCTTGTCCCACTGGCAGACGACGCGGTCTTCCATCGCGGCACGCTCGAGCGGCACGATCTCGATGAGTGGGCGTGACGAGATGATCATCCCACCCGGGTGCTGCGACACATGGCGGGGCAGACCACGAATTTCCTGCGCGAGCTGGCACAGCTCCTTCCAGAGCGGCGCATCTTTGCGCCCGGCAAACCCCGGAAGGTGTTCCAGCTCGTCAGACAGTCCATCCGACCGACCGTCCGCCAGTTTGGCGACCAGCTCGATTTCGCCGAGCGGCAAGTCGAGCGCCTTGCCGATCTCGCGCACGGCCGACCTCAGTCGGTACGTCGGGAACGAACAGACGAGCCCCGCGTGCTCGGCGCCATAGCGCGTGTACACACGGCGGATCAGCTCCTCGCGGATCTCGCGCGGGAAATCGAGATCGATGTCGGGCACCGATGCGAGCGACTCGTTCAGGAACCGGCCAAGGAAGAGCTTGTTGGCGATCGGATCGATGTGGGACAGGCCGAGGAGATAGCAGACGATCGAGGAGACCGATGAGCCGCGTCCGCGGCCGGGCAGCAAATTGCCGGTTGCACGGCGCGAGCCGCGCCGGATCTCCGCTGCGACGTCGCGCGCGAGATCGAAGAGGTCGTGATAGACGAGAAAGAAGCCGCTGAGCTTGTGATGCTCGATGAGCCGCAATTCTTCGTCGAGCCGGCGTACGGCCTGGGCGTGATAAAGGGAGCCCGGTGGGTAGCGCTCCTGCATCCGAGCGGTGCACAGCTCGGCCAACGCCTGCGGGGCGGGGGCACGACCCGATCCGCGGAAGTCGGGGAAGGAGTAGCCGAGGTCGCGCGTCAGATCGAAGGCCTTACAGCGCTCCGCGATGGCCAATGTAATGGCGACAGCATCCGGACAGTCATCGAACAGCGCCACGACTTCTTCCAGTGGCCGCAAGTAAAATTCGCTGTTGGGATTTCGCACCCGGTGCGAGCCATCGAGCGTCGTGCGATGCCGGATAGCGACCATGATGTCGTGCAGCCGGTGCAGCTCCCGCGTGTGGTAGAACACGTTGCCCGTCGACACGACGGCAAGCTGCACGTCGTTCGCGATATCCAGCAGTGCCCGCGACACGGCGAGATCGCCACGCACACGGTTGCGCTGAATCTCCACGAAAAACCGTTCCCGCCCGAAGACGGTCTTGCAGTGCTCCGCGAGCGTGCGGGCGGCACTGAGCCCCTGCGTCTCGAGGGTTCGCGGCAGCAGTCCGTCGCGGCGCGATCCTGAGAGAATGATCAGCCCCTCCTGACGCGCTGCGATTGCCGTCAACGTCAGCCGCGGGTCGAGACGCTCGGCCCCGAGGTGCGCTTCCGTGAGCAACCGGCAGAGATTCGTGTACCCGGGCGCGGTCTCGGCGAGCAAGATCAGATGGCTGCCGTCCGAGAGTGTGACTTCCGCGCCGGTGATTGCCTGGATACCGAGGGGCTGCGCGGCGTGCGCGAACGCGAGCGAGCCGTAGACGCCGTTGCGGTCGGTGAGTGCCAATGCGGGATAGCCGTAGCAGTGCGCTGCGGCGAGGAGCTCGTCGGGCGGCGAGGCTCCATCGAGGAAGGAGTAGGCTGAATGGCAATGCAGCTCCGCGTACATCAGGGCATCTGTGCGAACCATTGGCCAGTGAGCAGATCCTGAAATAGCACCATGCGCTTTCCACCTTCCAGCATCACTTCCATGTAGTTGCGCGCAATCGTCCGGCGCCACCATTCGTCATCGATGCGCCACGATTCGAGGATCGCTTCGACTTTTCCGACCGTCCGGCCGTCCGACCGTCCGACAGTCATCAGACCGGATTCATTCAAATCCACCGTCATCGGCTGCGGCTCGTTTACGGCTCGTAGTCGATCAGTGCGTAGCGGCGTTCGGGAAGACGTGACCATGGCTGTACCTCGACGATGTGATACAGAGGAGAACGCTTCACGCGAATGCGGATCTCACGCGCGGCGCTTTGCAGTGCGCGCTGTTGTCCCGCGCGCGCGGCTGCCTGCGCATCGCGCGCGAACAGCTGCAACTCGCTGGTCCCGGGGGCGAAGGCGGTGAACTCGAGCACGAGTCGCTCGACGGCTCCCGTGGGCGGCGACTGCTCGAGCCGGGTCTTGAGCGGCGCGGCGATGCGCCCGGCATCCGCGGTCGGGTCCTTGAGCAGGATCGCGGCGAGCCATGAGCTCGAGCCTTCGAGATCCGCACGCAGTCGGACCGCGTGCACGCGCCACCCGATGCGGCGTGGATGTTTGAGCGCACGCGTGATCAGCTGATCGAGCGCGTGCGCGAGCAGCTCGCGCTCACCCACCGGCGTGAAGAATGTGAGCGCGGCCACGATCGGCTCGGGCGCGATGCGTCCTTCGACGGGCTCCGCGATGCGGCCGGCGGCCAGTCGCCACAATCGTCTTCCTATGGCGCCGAACTGCGCGGTGACCGCTTCTTCAGGGAGCGCCGCGAGTGCGCCGAGTGTGCGGATGCCGAGTTGGCGGAGCCGGCGATGCATGTCGGAGTCGAGAGGCAGAACGGAGATGGGCTGCGAAGCGAGGAATGCTCTTTCTCCACCCATCGGAACGATGACTGCTTCATCAGGTTTCGATCGCGACGCCGCAACCCATGCAACAAACTTTCCTTGCCCCCAACCCAGCCGGACGGTTCGACGGCCTGACGGCCGGACGGCCTCACGGATTGCCACGATAATTCTATCCGGCCGTCCGTAGATCCCCTCCAATCCATCAGTGCCGACATATGCGAGTCCCAACTCTCCGGACTCAATGACCGGGCTGATTTCATTCAGCGCCGCGAGCACGCGGGCGAAGCAGTCGTCGTAGTGGACCGGGTCGGGTTCGATGAGTCGCAGCGTGGGGCAGAGACCGATCGCCTGGCCGACGGTCATCCCCGGCTTCACGCCCGCATGGCGGGCGAGGGGGGAGATCTGCCAGAGCTTGCGGGTGGTGTCGGGCGCGAGCAGCGCCGTGGGGTAGGCGGCCAGACCCTCATGACGGGCCCCTTCACAGCGGAGTGGGAAGAGGGGGATCCACACGCAGGCGGCGAGCGAGCTCGTAGGACGTCGTGACATTGACAAAAGCCCCAAGGGGACCCGAATATATCCCGAAACCAGGCGAGTCCGCAAGCCAAGGTAGAAAGCGTCTAAGTTATTGACACATTTTTATTTAGGTGCGATATCAGACACCCCATGCGCTGCACCGCGGTGTTCGGCATAACCATCGTGCTCCAGCTGGCCGCGATCTTTCGCGCAACAGCACAAGCAATCCCCAAGCCTGATTACGTGACCTACCTCCCCCGGGAAACCCTGCTCCCGGTCCAGTCCACGGTAGGAAACCGCCAGTTCCATCTCTTCGGCGATTCCACCGCGTCCGGCTACCGTGATGAGACTCCACGGGACGGCATCGACGACGCCCGCGAGCATTGGCTGCGCGCGCTCGCGGTACGATTTGCGCCCTGGATGGTGCGGAACTCGGTCGACTTCCCGATGGATTTTCGGCGGTTCGTCGAGACGGGTGAGTGGTCCACGCTCTTCATAGACGCGATGGACTTGTCGCAGGCGCGTCCGAGGCTGGTCGGCACCGAGACCATCGAGTTCGGCAAGCTGGCGGATCGGGCGTGTTCCAGTTCGACGACGAATGCGAGCGAGACCGTCGATACCACGACTGACTGCCGGCTGCTACAACTCGTTGCTCGATTTGCGCCCGAGCCTCCGCTCGTTGCGAGCGTGCCGCGCCCTGATCTCGACCTGCATTACGTCATGTATTTCGACTTTCCCGGCGAGGACCCGGCGTCGTGGAACCGGGAATTCGAGGGATCGGTGCACGGCTCGATCGCCCGCAAGTACATCGGTTATGCGAAAGCGTTCGTTCACCCCTTCGTCCACGACGTTCCCGGCGCGAGCGTCGAGCCGGGTGGGGGGCGGCATGAGCTCGTCCTCCAGTACTGGTTTTTCTACCCGTACAACGACGCCGGGAATACGCACGAGGGAGACTGGGAGCATGTCAACGTCGTCGTCACGCCCCGCCGGCTTGGCAGAGAGACGCTCACGACGACGATGATGGAAGGCGTGTTGCGAGAGCTGGTTCCGTCCGAAGACTTCGTGATTCGCCGGGTGGAGTACTATTTCCACCATTGGGTGTTTACGGCCGACTATATGACCCCGAACATCTATGCCCCTCGCGCGGATTGGGAAAAGGAGATGAAAGGGATGCGGGAGGAGCGGATCGGAGAGCGCGAGATCTGGCGCCAGATTCGGCGACAAGCCTATCTCGACGATGCCGAAACGAAGCTCAATCAGCATCCGATCGTATTCATCGGCGGGGACAACCGCGGCTTGCAGCAGCTCATCTCCTCTTCAACGCGGCTGGGGCGGGCGAGTCACGGCTCATATCCGTTCCCCGGTCTGTACAAGGACGTGGGGCCCGGGCACACGGGGGAGCTGGTGAGCACCTCGTGGGACGTGTTCCGGACGGCGCCGGACTCCGCAGCGGCCGAAACCAACACCGTGGTGCGGTTCGACAACCCCGAGCGGATCGAGATCATCCCCGACTGGGAGCGGGTGCTCCCGCTCGTCCGCACCGATCCTGTTGCTCGGCGCCGATGGGCCTGGCTGGTGTTGCCGATCCGCTTCGGCTACCCGGCCACCCGGTCCTCGTTCGCGGGAATCGTGCGCTACGCCGAGACAGGGAATACGTCGGTCGTGGCGCCGGCGTACAATGGCGGATGGAATCGCGTCGGTGCGGCGGCGGGCTACGACAGTTATGTCCCGCACCGGCTCAGCTCCTTCTTCCCCGCCAGCCAACAGGATAATTACCGGACGGGATGGGGCTTCCTGAACCTCACGATTCCCACGCTGGTGACGCTGCCGCCGTTCGACATCGCCTACCGGCTGCTCGCTGCGCCTGTCCGCGCCGCCGACCGCCACAGCTATCCGGCGTTCTTCCGCTCAGAAGACGTGCCGTTTCGGTTCGTCGGCGTGACGATGGGGGTGTCGTCGTTCCGGATCCCCGACGCATTCCTGAATGTCGCCGGCTTTCCCGAGACTGCATCACCGTTTCTGGAAAAGGTGCTGGCACTCGTTGCGGCGCCCGACTCGGCGACGATCGATGTGATCAATCCCACGACGGACCGCGTGTCACCGCGGTATTACGGAGTCACACTCTTTCTCGGGCGTCGATTCACGAGCGAGAACACGATCCGCCACTCCAACGGCGCCGTGCGTGCGGACGTGACGGTGAGTACCCTGCCGGGGCGGTTTCCGCTGACGCTCAACCTCGACATGTGGGAATACACGGGGAGCGTGCGCTACAACATCGCATCGGGCGGCCTCCAGCCGTTCATAAAGGCCGGATACGGACTCAGCTGGTACCGAATAACCGACGCGCAGTTCAACGGTGAGCTCCTGGGGAACGGCAAGACTCGCTGGGTGCGGCGGCCCGGGTTCTTCCACAACCTGTTGCCCAATACGTTTCACATCGGTGGCGGGCTGGAGTTCATCCCGGTGCGGAGTGTGAGCGGCGTCGATGTGGGGTTTCGCGGTGACTTCACCCTCTACAGCCACCGGTTGGGACTGAAGGCCGAGAACACGTTGCTCGCAACCGATGTGCATGTGACCCGGCTGCACGTGGGAATCGGGACGGTACTGAGCTTCTGAAGATTCGTGGGACGCATCCAACAAGATCTGTTTGAGGGGAGCGAATCGCTTCCCGAGCCCAGCGCGGAGTTGATTGCACTCGCTGGGCAGCTGCCGCCGACCGTCCGTTTCGGCACCTCCACCTGGACGTATGACGGCTGGTTCGGCGACGTCTACCACCGGCGCTATCGCGGACCACAGCCGGCCAGCCGGCTCGAGGAGTACTCTCGCTATCCCCTGTTTCGCACCGTCGGCATCGACAGCGCATTCTACGATCCGGCGTCCGAGGAAGAACTGCAGTCCTATGCGCGGGCGCTGCCGCCCGGCTTCCCCTGCGTCAGCAAAGTGTGGGATCGGATCACAGCAAAGCGACTCGGCCAGGATGCTCCACAGCCCGGCCTGGCCGGGATGCGCAATCCCGATTTTCTGAACGCCGCGCTGTTCAAGGACAGCGTGCTCGGCCCCTACAGCCGTGTGTTCCGGGATCACGCCGGGTGTTTCGTGTTCGAGTTCCAGGCGATGCGTGGCAAAGATCTGCCCGATCCGCTGCACTGGGCCGATCAACTCGACGATTTCTTGCAGGAGCTACCGCGCGACTTTCGCTACGCGGTCGAGCTGCGCAATCCCGAGCTGCTGACCGGGGTGCATGGTGAGGTGCTGAAGCGGCACGGTGTGGCGCATGTGTTCAACTCGTGGACGGAAATGCCGCCGATCGGCGAGCAGGTCGAGCTGGGGTGGACCTTTTCGGCGAACTTCACCGTGGCGCGCGCGCTGCTCAAGCCGGGCCGCCGCTACAGCGACGCGGTGAAGCAGTTCCAGCCGTACGATCGCGTGCAGGAGCCGTTGCCTGATTTGCGTCACGATCTCGTGCGTCTGGTGAGCGAGGCGCACCAGCGGCGCGTCGAGGCGTTCATTCTCGCGAACAACCGCGCCGAAGGGAACGCGCCGGGGACGATTCGGGCAGTTGCACGGATGTGGCTGGAAGGTGACGGGGCGGGTACTTCCTAGGGTAGGTATTCGGGAAGTCTCCCTTCAGGAGGAGGTCTATGCGCCCTGCAATGTTCGCCGCAATAGCGCTCGGTCTGTTGCTCGCGTGTGACGGACCCAACGGTAAAGTCGATCCGGTGTCGGTGCAGTGGATGGATTGGCCTGCCGAGGTCAACGCCGGTCAGCCGTTCCGGACGCGGTTGGTCGTTTGGGGCGTGTGTGCAATAAACCCGCGCTTCCACCCCGGCACACACGCAGACGAATCGGCGGTGACCTTCGAGCCCTATTACCTGGTCGACAACGATCAGATTCTCTGCGCGAATCTCCGCGAGGTCACGCTCCTAGTAGGCGCGATCGACACCGCCGCCACAGCGCCCGGCCTGGCGGCGCCAGCGTCCCGCACGTACGAAATGCGCGCTGGGGCGGAGGTCTTCGTCGCCCGCGCTGGAGAGAACATTCCGGTGCGCCACTTCGGCGACGTCCTCGTGCGACCCACCGGCGCCGATCCTTCACAGCGCAACGGCGGCGGCACCGTGTACCTGGAGGTGGATTCGCTTAGATGTGTCCGCCTGTCGCCGCTCGGTCTCTACAACCCGAACTCGGCGCTCGTCCTCGAGGATCAAACCGACACGTCCGGACTCTCAGGGGCGTTCGTTACAGGCTACATCCATGACGCAGCGGCGCCGGTATGCGGAGAGACGAGAGTCTTTCACCTCGTCACCAAGAACTGAGCATGCGCGCCTTCTATTATCTCGCGATGCTCATGGCAGTCGCGGCCTGTGATTCCGGTCTCGACATGCAGCCGGCCGTCGTGCAGTGGATGGAATGGCCTGCGGAGGTTCAAGTAGCAATGCCATTCATTGTGCGGCAGGTGATGTCCTTTCCGAGCTGTCACCGGTGGGTGTTCAAGCCGGCGGTCAGCGCGGATCAGTCGGCCGTCACATTCGCGCCGTATTTTCTCGTGGAACGTGGCGAGCCGGTCTGCCTTCCCTCACCCGCAGCGTTCGACGTGTTCCCTGTCCCGTTCCTCGGTCTGGATACGGTGAGTACCGCACCAGGCCTGGCCACAACCCTCGCGCGAACGTTCGAGATGCGCGCGACCGCGCCTGTCTCCGCGGCCACGCCAGGTCCGGGCCCCGGCGATACTCCCGTCCGAACATTTGGCGACGTCACTGTGCGTCTCTCCAATCCCGACCCCTCGCGTCAGAATGCGGGGGGCATCGTGAGGATGTCGGTGGACATTGGGGGTTGCGTGCGGCTCTGGCCGGGAGGCTTTCCAGGCTACGTTGGAGCGCCGACGGGGCTGGTACTCGAGGATCAGGCCGATACCACCGGCCTCAACTACGCGTTCGTGCGCGGCTACATCCACGAGGCGGCGACACCGGTGTGCGGGCAGACGAGGGTGTTTCACCTCGTCAGTCGCAACTAGGGCAGGCTCCCCCGCAGCGCGAGCTCGCCCTGTACCGGCATCCTGGCGGGGCGATAGCGGTCGATCATCCCGCTGTGATTCTTGAATCCGTGCTTGCGTCGCAACTTCTCGATGCGCCGGCTCAGCGCCTGTGCATACTCCTTCGGCGCACCCGTCTGGCGCGCATACGCGCGCTGATACCGCGGCACCAGGTCCGGAAAATGCTCGCCCAGTAGAGGCAGGAAGCGGTCGCGCACCGCGGCGTACAGGCGTAACGCGCCGGCGTGAACGAAGTGCGCGCCCGCCGCGCGGGCCGCGGCGAACAGCGTGTCGAGATGGGCGATGTCGTCGGTGATGCCGGGAAGCACCGGCGCGACGATGAGTCCGGCGTTGACGCCGGCCTCTACCAGCTTCCGCAACGCACGCAGTCGCGCGGCGGGGACAGGGGAGCGAGCCTCGAGCTTCCGCGCCAGTAAGGCATCGTGTGTGATCAACGAGATGTGGATCTGAAGCTCGTTGCGCTCCTGCAGCCGGACCAGGAGGTCGCAGTCGCGAGCGATCAGCGGACTCTTGGTGATGATGCCGAACGACAGTCCTTCGCAGCGGGTCAGGCGTTGCAGCACCGCCCGCGTAACGCGAAACCGGCGCTCGGCCGGCTGATAGGGATCGGTCGCCGTCCCGATGACGATGCATTCGCCGAGCGGGACGCGCTTGAGATCGGCCTCGAGTGCGCCGACGACCTGCTGCTTGACGAAGATCCGCCGCTCGAACGCCTCCCACCCGTGAGCCCCGCGATAGTCCACGAACTCGGCGTCGGTGAGCTTGCCGGCGTCGTGCGCGCGCTCGACGACGTAGCGATGCGTGTAACGCGCGTAGCAATAACTGCAACCGAACTCGCAGCCGACGTATGGATTCAGCGACCAGTAATCCATCCCCGTCGCCGACGGGGGATTGAGGACGCGCTTGGGTGTGAGGGAGACGAAGCGGGTACCGCGAAGACGCTCGTCGAGAACGATGGGCGGATGGGCCGACGGGCGGTCGGGCGGTAAAAGCGGGAGTTGGTTAGCCACAGCGTGCCCAGCCGCACCGCAGGCACACGACACAGCCTGATTGGTGAGCGGTATTGGCGCCGCAGTCAGGGCAGGGAGGAGGCTTGGGAGGGGCTTCCCGGGGTTTGCTCACCGCCATACACCCCGAATATAACCCGAAGATCGTGCTCAGCAACTCCGACTATACAGGCGTGGCGAACCGTCTCCAGAGGTAGTACACGGGCACGCCGAGCAACACGAGAAGGAGCCCGAGGATCGCGTAGGTGCGCGTGGCCGGCTGCACCAGGAGGTCGATCGCGATCAGGCTGGTCAGTCCGATGTAGAGGGCCGGCAATACGGGGAATCCCGGCGCCCTGACGGGGCGCGGGATGTCCGGTCGTTTCTGCCGCAGCCGGAAAAGGCCGAACGTGGTGACCGCGTAGAACATGACGGCGGCGAAGATCACGAAGTTGAGCAGCTGGCCGTAGGTGCCCGAGAGGCACAGCACGCACGTCCAGATCGCCTGGACGATGAGCGCCAGCGCGGGCGTCTTGTACGTGGGATGGAGATTCGCTGCCGATTTGAAGAACAGGTTGTCCGTCGCCATCGCGTAGTACACGCGGGCGCCCGACAGAATCAGCCCGTTATTGCAGCCAAACGTCGAGATCATTATCGCGATGGCCATGACATACAGGCCGGGTGATCCGAACATCGCCTGCAATGCCGCCGTGCCGACGCGGTCCTGTGGCGCGTGTGCGATGGCATCGGCGGGAAGTACGACGAGGTAGGCGACATTGGCGAGCACGTACAGCGTCGTCACGATCAGGACGCCGGCGCCCATCGCGAACGGTACATCCCGCTCGGGATTCTTGAGCTCGCCCGACGCAAAGCCCACGTTGTTCCACGCGTCCATCGAGAACAGCGAACCCACCATGGCAGCGCCGACCACCGGTAAGACCGCCAGTGTCAGGGCGCCGCCGGCCCAGAAGTTCGCGCCCCAGTTGGCGGCGATCGCCTCGGCGTTTCGCCCGATCGTGATCCCCAGCAGAATCAGCGCGGCGAGGGATGCCGTCTTGACCGCCGTCAGCGTGGTCTGGATGAACGCCGCGGTGCGGACACCGCGCACATTGATCCAGGTAAGCAGCACGATCGAGACGATCGCGAAGATACGCTGCGGCGAAACCCCGACGGCGATGTCGCCGATCGGCTGCGGCAGATGGAGCGTCGTGCCCAGCCCGGAGAACACGTCGGGGGAGAGCCCGGGCCACAGCACTGCTGTGAACCGCGCCAACGCGACCGCGACCGCCGCGATCGTACCGGTCTGAATCACCACGAACAGGGTCCAGCCGTAGAGGTAGCCGAACAGCGGCGAGATCCCCTCGCGGAGATAGACGTAGTTCCCCCCCGCCCTCGGATACATCGCCGCCAGCTCCCCGTAAGACAGCGCCCCGAACAACGTGACGACGCCCGAGAGCAGCCATACGACGAGCAGCAGGCCCGGGGAATGGACCTGCCGCAGGATATCGGCCGACACGATGAAGATGCCGGACCCGATCATCGATCCGACGACGAGTGCCGTGGCGTCGAGGCGTGAAATAGCCCGGACGAATTCGACCCGTGGGGGTGGAACCGGGGGAGCAGTCATGAGGCTGATAACCTAGTGGCCGTTTTGCGGGGCCGCTATGTTTCTCGCGCTCACTTCCAGGGGATTGCGTGCGCCTGCTGCCGCGTAACGAGGAGTTCTTCGACCTTTTCACCGAGGTCGCCAATCGCAACAAGGAAGCGGCCCAGCATCTGAGCAACCTGTTCGAGGCCGCGCCGGACCGCCGCACGCCGCACGTCGAGGCGCTGAAGCGCCTCGAGCATGAAGCGGACCAAGTGACGCACGAGGTTGTGAACCGCCTCGACCGCACCTTCATCACCCCCCTCGACCGTGAGGACCTCCACCAGCTCGCGTCCGATCTGGACGACGTCATGGACGCGATGGACGGGACCGCCCGCCGCGCGCAGATCTTCCGGCTCGGCGTCCCACCGCAGGGCGTGCGGCGGCTGGTGGAGGTGGTGCAACGCATGATGGCGGTCCTGTTCGAAGCTGTGAGCAGGCTCAAGAAGGGCGACGACGTGATGCGCTACTGCGTCGAAGCGAAGCAGCTCGAAGAGGAGGGCGACGCGATTTACCACGAAGCGCTGGGGCAGCTGTTCGAGAAGGAGCGCGACGCGATCGAGCTGATCAAGTGGAAAGAGATCTACGACGACCTGGAGGGTACGCTCGACCAGGCCGAGGACGTCGCCAACGTGGTCGAGTCCATCACGATCAAGCACGCCTGATGGCCGGCTCTGTCTGGTTCGTCCTCGCGATCGTCTTCGTCGCGCTTACCTTCGACTTCATCAACGGCTTTCACGACGCCGCCAACTCCATCGCGACAGTCGTGTCGACTCGCGTGCTGTCACCGAGCGCGGCCGTGGTTTGGGCCGCGGTATTCAATTTCCTCGGCGTATTCGTCCTGGGGACCGCTGTTGCCAAAACGATGGGTAAGGGATTGGTGGACTTGAGCGTGGTGGACGCGACCGTCATTCTCGCAGGGCTCATCGGCGCGATCGGTTGGGATTTGATCACTTGGTGGATCGGGCTTCCGACCTCGTCGTCGCATGCGCTGATGGGCGGGTATGCCGGCGCCGCGGTGGCCAAGGCAGGATTTCACGCCATCATTGCCAGCGGGTGGATAAAACCGCTGGCGTTCATCGTGCTATCCCCGCTCATCGGGTTCTTGCTGGCGCTGACTCTCACTGTGGCTCTGTCGTGGGCACTCCAGCACTCGCTGCCGCGGAAGGTGGACCGCACGTTCCGAGTGCTGCAGTTCTTCTCGGCAGCCGCGTTTTCGCTCGGCCACGGGACCAACGACGCGCAGAAGACGATGGGGATCATCGTCGGGCTGCTCGTCGCGGAGCAATCCCTGTTCGTCAATTTTCCGGTGCGCGCGTTCCATATCACCGCCGTCGATACGATCCCGCTTTGGGTCATCATCGCCGCCGGCGCCGCGATCGCGTTGGGCACAGTGAGTGGCGGCTGGCGGATCGTCAAGACGATGGGCCAGCGCCTCACCAAGCTGACGCCCTTCGGCGGCTTCTGCGCCGAGACGAGCGGCGCGATCACGCTGTTCATTGCGTCGCATTTCGGAATCCCGGTGAGCACGACGCACACGATCACGGGGGCGATTACCGGCGTGGGCGCAGCGCAGCGCTTCTCGGCCGTGCGCTGGGGCGTCGCGCGTGGGATCGTGCTGGCGTGGGTCGCGACGATTCCGGCTGCCGCCGGTATCGGCGGTCTCAGCTACCTGCTGCTGCGGGCGGTCGTCTAATCGAGCTTCAGGGTCAGTACCCGGAGCTCCGTCATTTCTTCAATGGCGTACCGCACGCCCTCGCGCCCGAGGCCTGAAGCCTTGGCACCGCCATAGGGCAGACGGTCAACGCGGAAGCCGGGGATGTCGTTGCCGTTGACGGCGCCGACGTCCAGCTCGGCATGAAGCCGGAACATCGTCTGCAGGTTCGTGGTGAAGACTCCTGCTTGCAATCCGTACGGAGACGCGTTCGCCCAGGCAATCGCATCGCTCACCGAGCTGTAAGGCGTGACGGTGACGAGCGGGGCGAAGACTTCCTCGCAATTCACCTTCATGTCCGTCGTGGTGTGCGTGAGGACGGTGGGCTCGAGGAACACGCCGTTGCGCTTGCCGCCCAATTCAATCCTAGCTCCCCCGGCCACTGCTTCCGCGATCCAGCGCTCGACCCGCTCCGCCGCATCGAGCCCGATCATCGGCCCGACATCGGTGTGCTCGTCGAGCACATCGCCGACCTTTAACTGCTGAACCCGTCGAACAAAGGCGTCGAGAAAAGGCGTATAAACGGATTCGTGGACGTAAATCCGCTGCGTCGAGATGCACGACTGGCCGGCGTAGGTAAAGCCGCCGACGGCACAGCGCGCCGCGGCCCATGGGAGATCGGCGTCGGGCTCCACAATCACCGCCGCGTTGCCACCCAGCTCGAGCAACACGCGTTTCGTGCCGGCCTTGGCGCGGATGGCCCAGCCGGCTTTCGCGCTGCCGGTGAATGTGATGACTCGCACGCGCGGGTCTTCGATGAGGATCTGCGCGACTTCGACGTGACAGGGAACGATGTTGACTGCGCCGGCCGGATAGCCGGATGCCTTGACGAGCTCGCCGAGTCGCAGGGTCGTGAGCGGGTCCTGCGGCGGCGGCTTCACCGTGATCGTCGAGCCGCAGGCCATCGCAGGCGCGATTTTGTGCGCGGCAAGCAGCACCGGAAAGTTGAACGGCGTGATCCCCGCGACGGGCGAGAGCGGGAAGCGGCGTGTGATGGCGATGCGGCCGGTCCCTGCGGGAACGACGTCGGCCGGCAGCACTTCACCGTCGATGCGAGTCGCTTCTTCGGCGCCGTCGCGAAACACGAAAATGGCGCGATCGATCTCGGTCCGGGCTTGCGCGATCGGTTTGCCGGCTTCGAGCGCCAGCGTGCGCGCGAACTCGGCACGTGCCGCTTCGAGTCCGTCGGCGACCTTGCGCAATGCAGCCGCAC
>Ga0193755_1000151_pt1 | contig 19090 bp, 18 predicted proteins | sample H1a2metaG_FD_144921 | JGI IMG/M metagenome (GOLD analysis project Ga0193755, IMG submission 144921) | Soil microbial communities from a riparian zone of the East river system, Colorado, United States - H1a2 | ecosystem: Environmental > Terrestrial > Soil > Riparian zone | place: USA: East River...
GGGATGAATGTGCGCCTAAAGCATAGCGGCTACGACACCTGCTTCGCGACCGACGCACCCTCCTGTGTCGCTGTAGCGCGCGAACAGGCGCCGGATTTGATCATCCTCGACCTCGGCCTTCCTGCGGGCGACGGTTTTTTCGCTATCGAACAGCTCAAATCCTGCGCTGAGTTGGACGTGATCCCCATCATCGTTGTCTCCGCTCGCGATGCTCGCGTCAACCAAGAGCGTGCCATTGGAGCGGGAGCGACCGCTTACTTACAAAAACCCGTGGACAATGCCGAGTTCCTGGCGGTCATTAAAGAGGCGCTGGCGAAATGCATGTTGCCAATAGAAAATGCGCCTGTAATCGCATGATTCGGCTTCTGACGCGACCGCCGGACAATTGCCTGTGACCACGGATGACTTGGACAATAACGCTCTTTTGCTGGAAAAATTAGCAGAGATTCGTGAACGCTTCTTGCTGCGCACGCGGGGAGAACTACCCCGCCTCTGTGCTCTGCTCGAGGGCATGCAAGCGGGCGATTCGATGAAGTTGGCGCAGCTTCAGGTTCTTGTGCATCGAATTCACGGTAGTGCAGCAACATTCGATTTCGCCGCGATCAGTGGGAGTGCCGGACGGGTCGAGCATTTGGCTGAGGTGCTCTTGGGCACGTCAGCCGCTTCGGCCGTCGAAGAGCACGACCTGCGTTGCCTGATCGAATGTGGCCGGCGGCTCGTACAAGAGATCGGCGCCGCAACGACCTAAGTCAGGCTTGAATCAGCGCTTCATTTTCGTTTGGCCGCCCGTCTCCAAAGCGTCCATCGATCACATTCGGCATCGAGGCTCTGTTTCGACCGGCCCTTTTGCTCTTGTAGAGACACTGGTCCGCCAGATCGAGGAGCATCTCCGGCGTGACAGAGTCTCGATTATTGATTGCGCCCAGTCCGCTGGCGCCTATGCTTACCGTCATTCGCACCACACCTGCGCGAGTGTGCAGTTGCGCATCATTCACGGCGCGCAGCAGTTTCTCAGCCAATACGCCGGCGCCAACGATATCGGTGTGCGGCAGAACGACCACGAATTCGTCCCCGCCCAGCCGCGCGAACCAATCGCCGCTGCGCGGCAGGCTCATTTGGATGCGCTTTGCCAGTTCCGTGAGCGTCGCGTCTCCTGTGGCATGGCCATAGCGGTCGTTGATCCGGCTGAAATGATCAAAATCGAGGAGAAGTACGGATAAATCACCGCGCGACCGATGTGCTCTTTGCAACTCGTCGCTCAGATTCTTCAAGAGGTACCGCCGATTAAAAGCGCCCGTCAACACATCGGTCATCGCCATCTGCTCTCGGTCTCCGAGCGCCGTTTTGAGCGAATGTTCAAGCCTCAAGATTCGCTGTGCAGTACGCAGCCGGCCGACTAGCTGAGATTTTGGCGTGCTCTTGCTGAGGTAGTCATCGGCGCCGGCCTCAAGACCCGCGAGAATGTCTGATTCTGCATCTTTCGATGTGTACAGCATGAGATACACGTAGCCGGAATAAGTCTCCTGTCGGATTGCGCGGCACAAGCCCAGACCGTCCATACCCAGCATATTGACGTCGAGAATTACGATCGAAGCAAAATTCCGCTGCATAGATACAAGCGCGGCTTCCGCATCCGGGGCGGTAGCTACCTCATATCCTGCGGCTGCAATGATCTGCCCCAGGCAATCGCGCACCAACTCGTCATCGTCTACTAGGAGCACTTTCGTGCCAACTTGGGCGTTCACGCTAGGGCCTGAGCGGTCCTTCGCGAATCGTCTTCCTTACTTCTGGCGACTCGACATTTCATTTGAGAGTTTCACGAATCTTGTAGCCGGACTTACTGTACCGGTTGCAATTAATCCGCTCTGTTCGGTGGGGCGCTTAGCCATTGCCAAACAGCCTGTTGATCGGCTTAAGAGTGAATCCTGTGACGCACCTCACGAGTTGTGAGCCGCCTTGGGCGCTAAGCCGCCAGCCGCCTTGGGCGCTAAGCCGCCAGCCGTCTTGGAAGCAGGCGATCGTATTCGGTCTTGACGACCGCATAGCATTCGCAGCTGCGTTGTTCAAGTCCCGAGCGATCCAAGACTGTGATTCGGCCACGTGCGTAGCGGATCAATCCGGCCTCTTGCAGTTTTGTAGCGCCCTCGGTCACCCCTTCGCGGCGTACGCCCAGCATATTTGCAATGAGTTCCTGGGTCATCATGAGCTCGGGGCCCTGGAGCCGATCGAGACTCAACAACAGCCACCGGCAGAGTTGTTGATCAAGTGAGTGATGCCGATTGCAGACGGCCGTCTGCGCCATCTGCGTAATCAACGCCTGCGTGTATCGCAACAAAAGGTGGAGTACCGACACGTTCGCTCCGAACTCGTCTTTCAATAGTTGCGACTTCAACCGGAAACCCTGACCCGCGCTTTGCACGACGGCTCGACTCGGAGTGGATTCGCCTCCCATAAATATCGACACACCAACCACGCCTTCATTCCCGACGACCGCGATTTCCGCCGGAGCGCCGTTCTTCATGACGTACAGAAGCGAGACGATGGCGGTGGTCGGAAAGTAGACATGAGTCAAGATGCCATCGGGTTCGTACATGACTTGCCCGAGTGTCAATTCAGTGGCTTCAATTATTCCCTGCCATCGTTCCCAAACATCCCCTGGCAGGGCGGCCAGCAAGTGGTTCAGCAACGGATTCGCAGCGTCATTCATACATTTCCCGGGATTACCGAGCTGTCTTTTGGGCGCGTCGAATTTACTACGGGGCTGACTTGTCGTCCGTGCGCCAGCGTACAGACGGGGAATGTCGCTCATTCACGAAGTGTGCGTTGGGGTCACGTTCGTGCCCGTCGCAATACTATTTGCCTATCGGCCGGCACGTCCGGGACAAGTTCAGCCGAGCCCTGCCGCGGCAAGCGTCTATCGTGCACGAAAAGTGAGACGTAACTCACACGCAGCTAAGGAGTATCCGCAAAATTCTCTCGGGAATTGGCACACTATCGCGATCGCGTTACATGCACTGCGCACGGGAAGAGGCGGCGGTCTGCTCCTATATACTATCCAATGACTCATTCGCCGGATAAGGACACCCGATGAAAAGCAAGTTGATGCCCTCGAAGAACTCGCTGGGCTTTGGGATCGCGCCCGAGGCGCGGGAGCCGCGGCGCTCGAATTGCGAAACAGCGCCCGCGCCGGTTCGCAAACCCAAAATTTTGGTCGTGGATGCCGACCAGGCCATGCGCCGCCTGATGGGCGTTCGTCTGGGCGCCGCAAATTATTCGGTGCAATCAGCCGATACTGCACAGGCGGCCTTGGAGGCCTGCGTTCGCTCCCGCCCGAATCTCGTGGTTACGGATCTGCGCCTGGAGGATATGGGTGGAATTCCATTCCTTAAGGAGCTGAAGAGCCGCTGGCCGTTGTTGTCAGTGATCGTACTCACGGGGTACGGCACGATCGCAGAGGCCGTAGAGGCCACGCAATGCGGCGCCTTCGGCTATCTGGTAAAGCCGATTGAGCGAGAAGAGCTGTTGGGGCAAGTACAACGCGCGATCGCGGCCTCAACGTTCGACCCGAACGACAGCGACTGGCGGGCGGCAATCGTGTCGCGCAGCCAGCTCATGGAAGATCGGCTCAGCATTGCCAATCGCGCCGCGCGCTGCGACGTGCCGGTGTTGTTGACCGGAGAGAACGGCACCGGCAAGGAGCTGCTGGCGCGCGCCATTCACGCGGCCAGCCCGCGCCGCAAGAGGCCTTTTGTGGTGCTTGCCTGCAAGGATCGGCAGCGCGAGACGCTGGAGGTCGAACTGTTCGGCAGCGAATCCCAGGAATCAGTATTGCAGCGTGCGCAGGGCGGCACCCTGCTGCTCGATGAGATCGGCGAATTGCCATTCGATCTTCAGGTCGCGCTGGCCCGCGCGATCGCGCAGTCCTCACTACCCTCCTCGAATGCACCGGACGCAAATCCGGGGGCCGCGCGCAAGAATGCGCGCCTGATCTGCACCACCTCGCGTGACCTGCAATCCTTGGTTCAGGGCGGTGCCTTTTTTCGCGATTTGTTCGAGCAAATCAACATCCTGCCGATCGAGATTCCGCCGCTGGGCCGTCGCCGGGAAGACATCCCACTATTGGTGTCGCATTTCCTGGAGCAAGCCACGGAGACCGGCGGCGAAAAGAAAATCTATTCTCCGAAGGCAATTGAACTGCTGGCGACTACGGACTGGCCCGGAAACGTCCGCCAGCTGTTCGATTTGGTGAAGCAGCATGTGGCACTCTCGCGCGGCAAGCTCATGAGCAAGGAGTTTGTACAACAGTCTCTGGGACCGCTGCCGTCCAGCATGCCGGCGTACGCTGAGGCGCGCGACGAATTCTCTCGTGATTTCCTCGCCGCCAACCTGCAGCGAGCGGGCGGCAACGTGACCCAGGCTGCTCGGCTTGCCAAGCGCTGTCGGACGGACTTTTACAAGCTCTTGGAACGCCACCGGCTACAGCCGCACGATTTCAAGGAAGGCGGCGCGACTCGAACCGAAAACGAGGACGAAAGCTGAAGGCGGCGACCGCCATTCCACCGATCAAGCGTGGCCGACCCCGAGAAGTCTTTCGACCACCTCGATCAAGTCATCGAACTCAAACGGCTTGGTGAGCACCACGTGCGCTCCCGCCTCTTCGGCCGATCTAAGGTAGGCGTTGGTCGCTATCGCCGTGGGTTGGTAGCCCGCCACGCCGAAGTTGCCGCCCCCGGAAATTGCGACGATGCGGACCATTGGGAACGCCCTGCGAATCGATTCGATGGCTTGCACACCGTTCATCTTCGGCATGATGATATCGGTAATGACGAGATCCATCGGCGTGCGCTGGAGCTGCTCCAATGCCTCCGTCACACTCTCGGCAGTAAGTACTTCATACCCGGCGAGATCCAGCACGCACTTGACTGAATCGCGCACGTCCCGCTCATCGTCGATGACTAGTATTCGCTGCATTTCGCCTCATGCATCAGCGGCAACGGCATCGTTGCCCGCCTGGACGACAGCCGGGAAAATTACGCTGAACTTCGTGCCCTCGCCAATTTTCGTCTCTACTTTGATGCTCGCACCGAAACTCTCTACGATTCCATGAACCACGGAAAGTCCCAGGCCGGTCCCATGACCCACCGAACGCGTGGTGAAGAACGGCTCGAATATGCGCTCGACCGTATCCGGATCCATTCCGTGCCCATTATCGCTGATCCATAATTCGACGCGCGGTTGAGCGCCCGAACCGTCGTCGGGAAGTTCGGCGTGCCGCAAGCCGATGGTCAGCACCCCGTCCTCCACCCCCTCCATCGCTTGATAGGCGTTTGTACATAAATTTATCATAAGGTGCAGCGCGAGCGTCGCATCGGCCTTCACCGGAGAAATCTCTTTGGCAATGTCGGTCCGTATCTCGATACTCGGCGGCGCGAGCGCCGAAAAGAGATTCAGGCCTTCGGTTACCACCACTCTCAAATCGATCAGCGTCAGCCTCGCTTCGTCGAGTTCGCGGGTGAACGTCAATATCTTCGTCACGACGTCCTTGGCGCGCCGCGCCGCGCCCAACACTCGCTCGAGATGCACCCGCGAGCCGGCCGCGAGCGACACATCCTTCAGCACCGTGCTGGTAAAGAGGATGATGGGCACCAGAACATTGTTGAATTCATGGGCAATGCCGCTCGCGAGCGTGCCGACGGTCTCCAGGCGCTGACGATGCCGCAGCTGCCTCTGCAATTCCTCGCGCCGAGCCTCGGATTGTTCCTTTTCCTTGATTACTCCAACGAGTGCGTGACGCATGCCCTCGAGATCCAATGCCAGGTCGTGAAGCTCGCGAATGCCGGTGCTGACATTGAGCACCCTGGCGTAGTCGCCCGAGGCGATGACGCGGGACACATCTTGCAGCCGGTGGATCGGTCGCGACAGGCGATAGCTGAGGACAATGGCAATGCCGATCGCGACGCTCAGGTAGCCTCCCAACAGCCACAGCATGCGGCCGAGGGCGAGATGGATCCTTTCCTGTGTGGGCAACTCGTCGAAGCCCAAACGCAATTCAGCGTTGTGATCCGCGTGAACGATGGGCAGCACGATGAAGTAAATGCCGTCGCCACCCTGGCCAAACCCCAAATCCGTATGCCGGGGCGTCACGATATCCGCCACTCCAAGCCTGCTGCGCGTGCTTGCACCCCGATCATAAATCTCCGCATAGAGTGCCTCGCCGTGCAGGACCGCGAGATCGAGAAGGTCTTCTGTTCGCTGGCGCGAATCGAGCGCCACGCCCGCTTCAAATTCTTCCGCGAGCACCCGCGCGAATGTTCTCGCGTGCTCGAAGAACAAATCTTCGTGACTCTTGCGAATCACATATCCCATGCCGAAGAACAGCGCCGGCAAGAGAACGATGTGCACTGCCACAACGCACAGAGTGACGTAATTCGCGAAGGACGTTCTTAGTCGTACCATAGCACCCGCAAAACTTTGATTCGGGAGTCGTGCGCCACATCCTTCGCCCAAGCATAACTAACGGCGGTAGGATCAGCTACGACGGCTCTTATCAACAGGCCGATGTCGTTGTAAGCAACCGGTTTGACTTGACCTTGAATGAGGGCCAGACGCAGCACGCTGCGATCATAGGTAGTTTCCGACATGGAAACGATGTTCTGCAGAAATATTTCCTTGACGCGGACATCGGCTTCATTGAGCACGGGACGCAGCCGATCGCCGCTGTGGGTCACGGTAAGACCGAGAAACAACTTTCTCACTTCCTGGGAGTCCAGTTGTTCTACCTTGCTGTCTACGCTGACGATGAGCACGAGCTGCTCCGCGGCCGACACGGGATTCGTTGCCGCCAGAATCGTCAGCAGCACGGCCGTAGCCGCGAATTTTTTCACGGAAACGCCGCGCTCCATTGGGCACGCAATTCGTTGGATTTCTGGTTCAGAGAAACGATATGAGACGTTTCGACGGTCAACGCCTGGCGCCGGGTGAAATCCCAGCGCACCCCGAGAGCCTGGCGGCGCAGTGCAATCACGATTTCGCCGCCGGCGTCGTCGAATAAGGCGACATAGCGCGACTTCTGCATACGCGCCGAGTCTTCCACGCGCCCAAAGACGGTAAAGCCTCTGGGCAGCTGCCTCTCGACCTGCAGGTAGCCTGACATGAAGCTTTCGTTGCGGGCGATCTGAGTCAGCGCAACATCGACGTAATAGTTGGTTGCGACGATGCGCCACGGATCCGCCGTCCAATCGATGTAGGCGCCATACAAGGTGACCTTCGCATCATTCGACTGCAAGGAACCAAGGGTATGGGTACTGCTGACAGAAAGGTCATCGTGTCCAAACAGCAGCCCTATGCCGCTGGCACCGACGTATTGCGGCAGGTAGGCGAGGCGCCCGGTCACGGATAGCCGGTGCCGTCCGGGATTGTCGCCGATCAGGCTAATCGCATCCAACCCCTCGTCCGACAAGGCAGGCGCGGCACCGACCCCGCCGGATATCTGAATCGCCCCATCCTCGCCCATGGATTGGCGCGACTCGAACAATGCTCCGGTGATGTGCTGCGGGATGATCCCGTGTTCGTCCTCCCAACGTTCGATGTAGGGGCGGGTGATGCCGGTTTGCAGGTATTGACCATGGTGATGCTCGGTGTTCCACGCGCTCCCCGGTTGATGGAAGCGTCCGATCCAAAACACCGTCTCGGGAACGAACTCGAAGCCCATTTGAAACCGCTCGAGGTCGCGTTCGTCGGGCGTTATGTAGTATTCGCCGAAAACGCGGAATTGATGTTTGGTAAAGCCAAAAACCAAATCGGCGTCAATCCAGGGATCGGCGTCCCCCGAGTGTGTCTGCCCGGTCCCGTGAAAGGCTTCGGCGGCGACAAAAACCTCGAAATCGCTGGATGAGTGATCGTGCTGTGCGAATGCCGGGTTTGTCCAAGGGAGACTCAAGACCGCGCAGAGCAGGACTTCTCGCAGGCAGAAATTGGGCATCCCAATGGCTCCAGGCGCGCATGGAAGCGCGCCGATTCTTAGTTGTTATCGGGCATGAAGATAGCTCCTTTGCCGGACCGACGCGAATGCGCCGAATGGGGCCTGGATGCATGCAATACACCCCCTGACCGCCGGGGCTTGCGGTTCAATGGCATTGCACATAAGCTTCCGCAGGCCGGGCAGGAAATAATAATCGGATTGCCTGTTGATGCCGCGGATCTATAAAGCAATCACTGGAATACTTGACTATCGGCCGCCGCGCCTGCGCGTGGTTCTTGCCGATGAGCGCACCATACTTCGCAGGGGCGTCCGGGCCATGCTGGTGGGAGAGCCTGATCTCGAGATAATCGGCGAGGCAACCCGGGTATCGGACGCGATCGCCCTGGCAAGATGCCTGCAACCCGATGTCATAATCACCGATATATTTGAAAATGGCAGCGGAATTCAGGCGATCCGCGAGATGCGCCGCGAATGCGCGAGCGTGCGTGTCGTGATGCTGACCAGCTGCAGGGATCAGGAATTGGAGCGCGCCGCGGCCATCGCCGGCGCGCACGCCTATGTCACCATCGACTCGCCAATCGAAGTCTTGCTGCGCGCAATTCGCGCAGAGAATTCCGATATCGACGGTCGCCGGCGTTGGACCGAGGCGCCCGCCGAGGCGCCGCTTGCGGAGATAACTGCGCGCGAACGCGAGGTGTTGATCGGCGTGGCGCTGGGTTATTCGAGCAAGCGGATTGCCGGGAATCTCGGACGCAGCGTCAAGACAATCGAAAAACACCGGTTCAAGATGATGCATAAACTGGGCCTGCGAAATACGGCGGCCGTGACTCGCTATGCCATGGACAATGGATTGCTGAATCCGGAAAGCGATGCTCAGGAATTGCGCCCGGCAAGACCTTCCTCCGAAAACTAGAATCCTTGTCCGGCCGGCGCCCAGCCTTGGCGTCCACGCTAGGGTTCGGCAAGAATTGCTTTCTGCCGATCACGGTATACATCCTCGCTGACGAGCCCCTCATCGTAGAAATGCTTCAACTCGCGCAGACTTGCTTCCTTTGAAGTAGCGGCGTGATCGCAGTTCGCGGACGCAGCGGCCGAAGCAGGACCTGCCGGAGCCGGCGGCGCCATCACCGGAGAAGCTGCCGCCGCGCGTGCCGCGGGGCGCCCCTTCGCGCAGGCCCTGAGGCAGTTATTGTGTTCTGCGGGACATTCGACGGCTGCGCGTTCAGGAAATCCTGCGAATACCTGCGGACATTGATCATAGTGCGCATTGCAGGATGAGCTGCATGCCGCCTCGTCCGCAACGGGTGCCCGCACCCACGGCGCCGTACTGCAGCCGGTGAGAATCAAGGAAAGTGCTGCGGCTGCCTTTTTCATTGTCGATTCTCCCGATTCATGATGGTTTGGCTGCCCTTGCCGCGGTTGAGCCGCATCGAATTGTGCACGACGCACACGCTCGACAGCACCATCGCCGCGGCCGCAACTATGGGCCGCAAAAGGCCGTACGCCGCAATGACAACCGCCACGGCGTTGTAGGCGAATGCCCAGACAAGATTCTGCCGAACGATGCGCATTGTTCTGCGCGCGAGTCCGAGCAGCAGGGGAATCTCCAACAGGTCCTCGCGTAAAATGACGACGTCGGCCGTTTCCTTGGCGAGGTCCGCGGCGGGCCCGAAGGCGATACCGGCGTCGGCGGCGCCCAGGGCCGGGGCGTCATTGACGCCATCCCCGACCATGGCAACCGGTCCCGAGGCGCGCAGTGCTTGGATTCGCAACGGCTTCTCGGTAGGCGACAATTCGCCGGCAAAATCCAGCACGCCTATGCCATCGGCGACACGAGCCACGACCTCCCGGCGATCCCCGGACAGCAAGTGGCAGGACACGCCCATGCGAGCCAGGTCCGTCATCGCCTGGATGGCTTCGGGCCGGCGCGGATCTTCGAGGACCAGCTGAGCGGCCAGGTGCCCGTCGATAGCGATCGCGACCGCACTGAATCCCGCATCGGCCGCCGACGCGGCGGGAATTTCGACGCCGCAGCCGGCCAGCCACGACGGTTTACCCACGCTGACATGGTGGCCCTCCACTCGGCCCTGAACTCCGCCTCCGGCTGTGACCCGCACGTCGGCCGCCGCTGGGACCGGCTCGCCGCGGGCAATTACCGCGGCAACGATTGCCCGTGCAAATGGGTGGCTCACCCCCTGCTCCACGCCGGCCGCCAGCCGCAAATCGCCGGCCCCTGTGTTTGCGGACGACGCGTGATATTCGACCAGCCGGGGCCGGCCCACCGTGATGGTGCCCGTCTTGTCGAATGCCACTGCCCGCACCCGCGAAAGTGTTTCCATCACCGCGCCGCTGCGGACCAGACAGCCGCGGGCTGTCGCAATGGACAATGCAATGGTCGTCGCCATGGGGGTCGCAATGCCAAGTGCGCAGGGGCACGCCACGACCAGCACCGCGAGCGCCGCCTGAAATCCCCGCTCCCACTCGCCTGCCAGTCCCCACAAGCAACAGCTGCCGATTGCAATCAGCGATACCGCGGGGATGAAAAGGCTGACGACGCGATCGGCCATGGCTTCGATCGGCGCGCGGCGGTCCCGCGCCTCGAATGCAAAGCGCGCCACTCGGTCGGCGAGCGTCTCGGCGGCGCCCGTGGCGCGAATCTCCAGCGCGCCATCTACGGCCGTGGATCCCGCGGTGACGGAATCGCCGGCAGCCGCCAATCTCGGACGCCATTCCCCGGTCAACAAAGGCTCACTCACGTCGGCGCCGCCGGCGACAACCGTTCCGTCCACCGGAATCTCTTCACCCGCCCGCACATGGACGATCTCCCCGGGCATCACCGAAGAGGGCGAGATGTGGACTTCCACGCCACCGCGAAAGAGCCGCGCCTGGCGGCGCGCGCGGCTCATGGTTGGCAGGAGCAGCGCGAGCGCCCTACGCCGCGATTCGGCGTCGAGATACTGGCCCAGTGTCACGAATACGAGCACCATCGTTCCCGAGTCATAGTAAAGATGGTGGCCGCCGCGCAGAGTCTGGGCGGCCGAGAAGCCGATGGCTGCCAATGCGCCGAATCCGATCAATGTCTCGAGCGTAAGCCGGCCGCGCGCCAATCCCTTGAGCGCGATACGTAGCATGGGTATGCCGAGCAGTGCGAACACGGCGAGCGAGGAGAAGAACATGATCCATGAGCTGGTGCGGACGACCTCGGGACCCAAAGCGTCGAGGGTCCCGAAGTAGGTCAAGCTTTGAAACATCATGATATTGCCGCTGAGAAGCGCGGCGAGACCGAGCTTCGCGAGAAACCAGTCGGCGCGGCCGCCCTCCCCGGCATTGCCGATGACGCGAAATACGAGGACGCAACCGGCGCAGCAGAACAGGAGCGTTTCGGCGCCGTTGGTCTCCCGATACGGGCGAAGCGGCAGCGGCAAGCGGCAATGCGCACACTGCGTCGACGCAAATCCGCGGACGAAACCGGCATGGGTTGCCGACATCACCACCATCCCGTCGATTGGACCAATCCAAAGTTTGCAAGACCCCGCAAAATCAACAGCACCCCGAGGGCGGCCAACAGCGCGCCGGCCAGGCGTTGCGCCCTCACTCGTCTCAACACCGCTTGCGGAACCAGCGTCAACGCAAAAATTGCCGGCACCGTTCCCAATCCGAACACCAGCATGGTGACCGCACCCATGACGGGGGTCCCGGCGAGCGACGCTCGACTCGCCGCTGCATACACGAGGGCGCAGGGAAGCCATCCTTGCAAGGCGCCCAGGAGAAGCGGTGCAGCGGCCGCGGGCGCACGATTAAGACGCATGCGGCTCGCGACGAACCAGCGTCCCAAGCCCGCTGTGGCCAGGAAGCGCGCCGGATCGCGAAACCAACCGATCATTGACAATCCGAAGACCAAGGCCGCGCTGCCCGCTGCAATCGCAACGATACCGGCGACACCGAAGCGGCTCGCCGCCGCTTCGGCGATTTGCCCAAAGGCCCCGACGATGAGGCCGATCATGCCGTATGTCGCTATCCGCCCGATATTGAAAAGCAGCCTCAGGCCGCATCGAGCTCCCGGGGTCGCGCCCTTGGGAACGAACTGCGCCGTACACATCGCCACATAGGGACCGCACATGGCGACGCAATGAGCGCTGCCGAGCAGCGATGCGCCCAACAGGAGCACCAGGTCGCCGCCCATCGGAAGATCAGCGTGATGCTGGTGCACGATGCGCCTCGAGGCTTACGGCGCCACGGGTTGGGTCGACTCGCTCATGCTGGCGCCGTCCTTCGGCCAAATTTGATATTTGCCCTCTTCAACGTCGCGAAACTGACCGCTGCGCACCGCCCAAAGGAATACGCACCAAGCGGACATCGACATGAGGAAGGAGCTGAAGAACATATAAAAGGTGATGTCCATTTAGATTCCTTCCTGAATCGCCGGGAGTTCCGGCACCTGGGCATTCCAGGCCACCCCCATGGCATTGTTCAGGACCGCGAAGGCGGCCGCCGTCACCAAGGGCTGCGCCACGACGATCGCAATGAAGCGCAGGAATACCCGATCCGCGGCCTGTCCATCCGGAATCGACCCGTACGTGACCGTAAAGCGGAACAAGAACCATGCGAGCAGCAGGTTTGTCACCGCATAAATCGCCCAACACAGCGTGATCGCCGCGGCGCCCCAGCGATGCAAGGGCACGCCCGCGGCCACCGCCAGAAACAGCACGAACCACAAGAGAAACAATTGGAACAAACGCCGTGATTGTCCCTCGGCCTCGACCAGCGGCGGCGCGGCGCCGCGCGAGCGCAATTTCAATATCCGCGCCAATACCCACGCCAGGGGTACGAGCAGCGCCGGCACCATGTACGACGCGAATGCAATCTCAATGATTCGAAAAAACATCGGACCCATCGATGCCCCTTGCGCTCGATCAGCGCGCCGCCGAGAAACCCGCCCGGGTCGGAACCGGCGTGTTGTTGCGTTCGCTCGCCAGCGACAGCGCGTAATACACCAGCGCCCAGCGCCGCTTGTCGCTGAATGCTTGCTTGTCGGCGTCGCTCATTTTCTCCAGATCCGCAGAGGTGGGCAGCGAGGCCAGGTAGGCCTGCAGTTCCCGCAAGTCGTCGTCGCTGAAGATCGCCTTGCCGTTGGCCTGCGTCTTCCACGCGTTCAGATCCGGGAATGCCTCGCGCGGATACAGAATCGTGTCGTAGAACGAGGGCATCGGTGTGCCGTTGAGCCCCGTATTGAAGGTGCGATACACGTCCGCGGGCGTGTCGCCAAACTTGAAAGCGCCCGTTGTGAAGTCGAAGGGATGGATCGGCGTCTCCCAATCATCCACCAGCTCGTTGGAGGATGGGCCATCGCCCTTCCCGGTATTTCCGTGACAAGACCAGCATTGCAGCGTGCGGTAGACCATGCGGCCCTCCTTGACGACCGCCGCAGGCGCGTCCTTGACGGTGGGATACGGCGGCGTCGGAACCGGGATTGCATCCGGCACGGGTTCGGTCTTGAAGCGCGGCGAGAGGGTTTTGATGTAGTCGACGAGATCCCAACGGTCCTGCTCGGGTATCACATGTCCGTCGGCGACATTGCCCCATGCCGGCATGATCTGACCCTTGCGCACGCCGCGGCTGATCGTTCGGAAGATGTCCTCATCGGTGGGCAAGGCGCCGGATGGCGTGGTGCGGCTCTTGAAGGCACCCGTCGTGAAATCGCGCGGCTGAGGGTTGAGGAAGTGATAGGCCACGTTGAAGTTGGTGGAGCTGTTGGTATCCGCGGTCGTGCGGCCATTGCCGTAGATTCCGTGGCAGCCGGAGCATTTGTTTTCAAACACGATCTTGCCGCGCGCCGTGCGCAGTGCCGGCGGTTCGTTGGTCGGCGAACGGCGCACGACCGGCCATGCTTCCCAGGTTCGCCAGTCGCCGATGGCCGTGCCGATCTTCTGCAAATAGGCCTCGACACCGACCATCTCTTCTGTTGGCGCCGGACCGTAATCGTGCATGTCGATGACGCCGTCGCCATGGCTGCCATCGGCATTCAGCGGATAGACGTCCAGATCCTTGAAATTTGCCGGCAATTTCCCGATGGCTGCGAGTTCGGACTTGGTGACCCGCCCATCGTGGTTCGTGTCGTATTTCTGAATGAACCCGATCACGGCGCGGTCATGCTCCGAGTCCTCGGAGAACATCCACGAGTAGGCCGGCATCATCGATTCGGGCTCCACCGCGCGCGGATCCCAGTGATGCGCGTAATGCCATTCGTCCGAACGCCGGTTGCCCTCGCGGGAAAGATCAGGACCGATGCGGCGCGTCCCGAACATCTGCGGCACATCGTAGATGAACTCGCCGGCCTGACTGATGGGCCCCCACTTGTCGGTGTCTCGATTGACCGGCCGGACGAACTGCGAATGGCAGTACCAACAACCCTCGCGAATATAGACCTTGCGGCCCAAGTTCTCGATGTCGGTACGATGCGGCGTCGCCACCGTCTTGCCCTCTATGGTCGTCACCGTTTCGGGCCTGGTCAATGACTTTTCGAGATAAGGAATGAGTCCTTGGCTCGTCATGGACAACGCGTAGAAGCCGAGCGCCGCGATAAGAATCACGGGTTCGATGCGGTTCAAGTGCTCTTACTCCCGTTTCTCAGGACCATTTCGGCTCCGGCAAATAATCCGCCGGCGCGCCGGCCGGCACTGGAATTGCCTTGCCGTGCTGAATGGTCATGTACAAATTCCAGAATCCCAGTGCCGCGCCCACGTCCATGGTGATGCCGGCGAGCGTCCGGATGATCCAGTAGGGCTTCATGGCGACCATCGACTCGACGAAATCGGCGCCTGCCTGCAGCATCGTTCCCTGCAGCATTCCCTGCAGGGTCAAATCGCCTGCCATGACGGAGAAGCCGGCAACGGTCAGCCAGTAGTGCCACTGCGCAAGGTTCTTCGAATACAACTCGCGTCGGGCAAGCCGCGGCGTTACCCAGTACATCCCGGCAGTCGCCCAGATGACGAAAGTGCCGAATACGGTCAAATGCGAGTGGCCAATGACGAAGTCCGTGAAGTGAGTGAGCCGCTGCATTTCACGCAAGGCTTCTGTCGAACCCTGGAAGCATCCCAGCAGGTAATACAGCGCGCCGATGACGATGAACTTTGCCGGAAAGGAATCCTGAAAATTCTTCCAGCCGCCGACGAAGGTTCCGTAAAAATTCTGTATGACGGTCCACACAGGAATGATCAGCATCATGGAGGCGACGATGGCTATGGTCTGCGTCCAATACGGAATGGGGCTGTAGATGTAGTGATGGGTGCCGACGAAAGGATAGAAAAACGCCAGAGCCCAGAATCCAACCAGCGAAAGTTTATGGCTGTAGAGCGGGCGCTTCGCCGCCAACGGCAGGAAATAGTAGGCGACTCCAAGACCCGCCGGTGTGATCCACAAGCCGACCACATAGTGAATGTACAGCCCGTGCATGGCGGCATTGTTCACGCCGGGCATGGAGAACGGCAGGATGAAGTGCCCAAACGCGTAATTCATCGCGGTCCAGATATAGGCCGACGCCATGTACCAGAGGCTCACATAAATGCGCGGCTCGGTCCGCCGCTTGATCGTGACGACGACCTGGATGGCAAGCATGCACAACACGATCTCGACGGGAATGCTGACCCATAACGGGAACTCGCCCGCCTCGATGCCGCTGTTGTAGCCGAGCATCAGGGACACGAAGCCGACGGCCAAGGCGATGTTCCACATCCAGAAAATCTGGTGGCCCCATTGCGGCTTGTACATGGGCACGCCGCACAGTCTTGGCACGATGAAATAGGTCAATCCGATAACTGCGGTCGAAAAGCCGCCGAACACGACGCCCATCACGTGCACCGGACGCAGGCGGCCCCAAGTAAGCCAGGAAACGTGACCGAGGAAATCGTAGTAGTTGAACTTGATCGACACGATGGCGCCGATGGTGGGCGCGAAAACCAGCCAGAAAGCCCCCGCGGCCATGTACTTGAGAATGAGCCCGCGGTCGAACAGATCGCCGCTCGCCGCGGCGACCGCCGGGTCTGCGCGCCCGCTTCCAAACATCGTGTTCGCAGCGGTGCTCATGATTCAGCCCTTGTCCGTCCAGAAAACAATCGTGTACCAAACCATCCACACGAACATTGCCGCATAGACGACTGCGAGCCACGCCGGAATGATGCCGTGCCTCTCCTCGATGCCCGAAGGCTCATAGCGGGTGATCGATTCGGAATGTGTGCTCGCCATGTTCTTGGCGTAGCGCGGGCTCAAGCTCTGAATGAAATGCACGAGATCCCAGGCATCCGCGGTGCTGAGCGAGTCCGCGAACGTCGGCATCGGCGTTCCCGCAAGACCAGTCATGAACACCCGATAGATATCGGTGGACTTGTCGCCGCATTTGACATGTCCCTTGGTCAGGTCATAGGGAACCAGCGCATTTCCCCAATCGTCCTTTAGTTCGTGCGCGGAAGGGCCGTCGCCTTGCCCGCCCGCCCCATGACACTGCGCACAGTTGTATTTCTTGTACACGGCATCGCCGCGGGCGACCGATGCCTCGCTGTAGCCCGGATCAGGCGGGATGACGATGGGATCCTGGGGTTTCTCACTGGTGAAACGCGGCGAGAACGTCTTGATATAGGCGATCACGTCCAAGCGCGAGCGCTCATCGAGAGCTCGCCATGTCGGCATGTAGGTGCCGTACAGTCCGTTGAGCAAGGTGTGCTCGAGATCGGTGTCGAGCGGCAGTGAGCCCGACGGCGTACTTCGCCACTTGTACGTGCCCTGGCGATAATCCCGCGGCTTGATGCTCATGTACTCGGCCGCCTCGCCCTGACCGTTGCCCTGGGCGCCGTGGCATGACAGGCAATACCGCTGATACACCAACTTCCCGTTTCCCGCATCACCGGCATTCGCCGCCGCCGCAGGACCGGCCGCTAGAAGCAGCCCGGCCAATGCCGGAACCCAAAGCGCGACATGATAAAACATAGTTACACCCCTCAGAACGCGGCGGATCGCGAATCGACGAAGCCGCTAGTACGTGAAGTCGACTCCCAGCATGATGTTGTCCACGCGCTGATCCAGTCCTCCGATGCCGATTCCCCTGACCTTGTCCGACGATATTTCGCCATGGAAGGCGACCTCGTCCCGGACGCTGTAGGCGATCGTGTACCGCGCGCCCAATGTCCATTGATCCTGGTTGTTGTAGTTCGAGGGCGCCGTACTCAAAGGCTGATTCTGATTGCGAATGATGTCGTAGCGGCCAAAAATGCCCCAATGCAACAGGTCCGTTGGAGGCACCCAGATCGCCTCCACAAAGGCGCCGTTCCAGGTACCGGCGCGATCCCCGCCCGTCAGAAGCTCCTTTTTGTCCGAGCCATGCCCATACACGAAATCCAGATGCAGCGGCGCCGCCGTGGGCCCAAGCCAGACATTGGCCTCCACCCCATAGCGGGTGCTCGATTGGAGCTTGCTGCCGGTGCCCGGGATGGGCTCGCCACCCGAGGTCAGGAACTCGGTGGGATAGTTGGCAACGACTCCCCACGCGCCAACCTCGACTTCGGACACCGGCCCATCCTTGAACCGGAAATATTTTTGGAAATGACCGTAGACAGAAGGCGAACTCAGTCCATTCCGCGAACCCAATGAATCCTGCGCCGAAAATACCGACACGCTATAGCGCGTGAGCGATGTTTGATCGTGACCCAAAAATTCGACGCCTTTTTGATTCTCGCCCATGTCATAGGCCGACAAATTGCTGCCGCCCGGCACTGCCGGGTGATAGGAATAGAGAAGATAGGAATCCGTCAGAGAGATCCCCCGGTGCCCGGAGGCCGGAAGGTCGACTTCGTGCTGGCCGATGCGTATGTTCAGCCAATCGGAGTCCTTGAATACGCGGGAAAAATACGCCCAGTAAGACTCCAGGTGCACGTTGCCGTCCGAGGCAAAGCCGGTGGGCACCACGAGGAAAGAGATGTCCTGGGTCAGGACGCCGGCCATCAATAGATCGATTGACGCATCGGCGACTCCGCCCGAGCCGATGTCCTTCACTCCCTGATCCGTGGCTTGGTTGGTGGCCTTCGTATACAGATACGTCGGAGTAATGTGCACGGCCACAGGCCAATATCCGGGATCCGCCGTAACGGTATCGTCCCTGCCCAATCGCAGCTGATAGCCGTTGTCGCGGAAATTTCTGCCGAAATCATTCAATACCGGCCAGGACTCGTGACATGCCGTGCAGCGCAGGGAATATTTGCGCGCAAATGCGGGAATGGCGGAGGCCGGTGAGGTAAAGACGAACATGACGATGGCGAACACCGCTAACTGCAGGGCGACCCGCAGCGACCCATTTCGTGTCATGGCTACTCCCCAAACGATATTGGTGTTTTGTTTATTTGGCCGTGAGCGTGATTTTCGTTTTCGCGGTCTGTCCCGCTGCGACGGTGACGGGCGCCGCGTTCCCGCCCGCCGCCTCGTGCCATACCGCCAGCGTGTAGCTGCCGGGCGGAACGTCCTTGATCGAAAAATGGCCGTCGCTGCCGGTGGTCGCGTAGTAAGGATGCTCGAGTTCCATGATCCACGCATGCATCCACTCGTGCGCGTCGCATTTGACCTTGATCATCATGGGCATGCTCGGCAGCGGCTTCGTCACCGAGAAGCCTTTGAACGGCAGGGCCACGTTGAATATTGTCGCGCTGGTCTCGGCATTCTGAGGATGTGTGTTGTGCAGCACCGGATCCTCGGACGAAATCTTTACCTGCTCGCTGACCATTGCGCCTTGCACGCGCGGCGAGAACATGCATTTCGTGTTCACCAGCGCCAGCGGTTCGGTGGGAGCGGCCTTGCCCTTGGTAATGTCCTTTAGAAAGACGATCACATTGGCCAACCCGCCGTTGCCGTCCACCGTGTAAGCCGGGTCGGGAATTGTTTGGCCGCAATATTCCTGATTTTTGGTGACTTTGATCGGTGCGGCGGCAGGTGCCGCCCCGGAAAGTGTGACGACGCCTTCAATGGTTCCGCCGTTTGTTATCGTCACGACTTCATAGGCAGCCGAGGCCGGCCGCATCGTGAGTGATGCCGCCAAGCCAGCTACCGCCAATCCGACGGACGCAAAAAACC
>Ga0193755_1000152_pt1 | contig 19086 bp, 15 predicted proteins | sample H1a2metaG_FD_144921 | JGI IMG/M metagenome (GOLD analysis project Ga0193755, IMG submission 144921) | Soil microbial communities from a riparian zone of the East river system, Colorado, United States - H1a2 | ecosystem: Environmental > Terrestrial > Soil > Riparian zone | place: USA: East River...
GACCTAGACCGTCTCGCCAAGGCGTTCACCGCGAAGACGCGCGCCATCATCGTCTGCACGCCCAACAATCCGACGGGCCGGGTGCTGTCGCGCGCGGAGCTCACCGCGATCGCGGAGCTGTGCCAGCGACACAACGCGTTCGCCGTCACGGACGAGATCTACGAGCACATCTACTACGAGGGCGAGCACATCCCGCTCGCGACGCTGCCGGGAATGGCGGATCTGACGATTACGACGAGCGGCGCGTCGAAAACATTCAGTGTCACAGGCTGGCGGATCGGGACGATCATCTCGCCCCCCGATGTGACCGGAGCCATCCGCAAAGTCCACGATTTTCTCACCGTCGGCGCTCCGGCCCCGCTGCAGGAGGCGGTCGCCGTGGGTATCGAAACACTCGGCGACGATTACTACGACGGGCTGGCGCGGGACTACCGCCGGCGGCGTGACATCCTCTGCGCGGGACTCCTCAAGGCGGGCTTCAAGTGCCGGCCACCCCAGGGTGCGTACTACGTCATGGCCGACTTCTCAGGGCTGTCGGATCTGCCGGACGCCAAGTTCGCCGAATGGCTGACCATCGAGCACGGCGTGGCGTCGGTGCCGGGCTCGAGCTTCTACTCGCGCCCGGAGCTGGGTCGCAAGTACGTGCGCTTCGCCTTTTGTAAGACCGAAGAAATGCTGCAGCAGGCGGTCGAGCGGCTGCAGCGCGTGCGCGACTAGCGTTCACGTAGCCTCGCGCGAGCCCGCGAGCAGCGCGTCCACCCGGTCACCGATATCGCGCGCCGCACCGAGGTCCGCCGTCAATCCCGCGAGCGTGGCGGCGCCGCCCTGCAAGCGCAGCAGATCGAAACGAATTGTTTCGAGCGCCCCTAAAGCCTCCCGCAGCTCGCCTGCTTGACCGTTATGCCGCAGGCTCTGCACTTGCTCTTCGAGCGCGCGCACGACCGTCGGCAGATTACCCAGTTTCCGCTGTACGTCTGTGGGGAGGACAGCGAAAAGGTCGAGCGCCGCCAAACCGAGAGCGACCTCTGTCGGCCGGTCTGCGACAGGCAATAGACCGGCGGGCGCCCGGACGCTGAGGCTGGAGACTGTGAAGAGCCAGCGACCGATTCGGCCCTTCCAAAAACGGAGGCGACGCGCTTCGGCTTCGTCCAGCCGGCTCCGGCTCGCCGCGAGCGCACCGAATCCGGTTGCCAGCGCTGTAGCGCACGACAGGCCGAACAGACCGAAGGCAAAAAGCACCGCCGGATAGGGAAGCAGAAATGCTGCGGCGCCGCTCAGGGCTACCAGCCCGAGCGAAGCGTACATCTTTGTGCGCATCCACCGCTCCCACCATGTTGCGCCCTGCAGGCCGGCCGTGAATTCCTGTTCCTCCCGCCGCCGCGCAAGCTCGAGTCCAAGGCCATGCACCAGATCCTCGTGGCGGTAGCCCGCTTTCAGAAGACGACGCACGCTCCGGACGGCGAGCGCGATCGGAGAGGCCGCGGCAGCGGTAACGAGCACGGCGGCAATTGCCGCGAGTCCACTCCGGAAAGCCGTCGGGGGGGCGCCGGCAAAGACGCTGTTGAGCAGCAGGTTGAGACCCATGGGAACGAGCACGGCGGCTGCGATGAATGGGGCGATGTACTGCGCGCGGGCCTGGGCGCGACCCTCTGAGAGAAAGGCCCGGATGGGGACCGGCAACTCGCGCCGGCCCTCGACCATTTCAGCGAGCGCGGCGGCCAGCTCTTCGCCCGTCTGATAGCGCTGCGCGGCGTCCTTCGCGAGGCAACGTTCGATCGTCGCCACAAGTTGGGGCGGGGCGGTGGGAGCATCGAGTGGAGGCGGCGGCCGGTTGACCTGTTGGCCGATGATCGCGGTCGTGGTTCCGGCAAACGGCAGGCGGCCCGAGAGCGCGTAGTAACCGACCACGCCGAGCGAATAGAGATCGCTGCGTCCATCGACGGGTTCGCCCAGCGCTTGTTCGGGGCTCATGTACTCGGCCGTGCCGACCAACCTCCCTTCGCCCGAATCGCCTTCCCGTGGCGCCGCCACCACGCGCGCGATTCCGAAATCGGCCACGAGCGCACGGCCGCTGCCGTGCTCGAGCAGGATGTTGTCCGGCTTGATATCTCTGTGCACCAACGCCTGGCGATGCGCATACGCGAGTGCCCATGCCACCTCGCGGAGCATCCGCGCCGCGTCCGCGGGCTTCAAGCGCCCGTCCCGCCGCAACCGGGCCCCCAGTGTTTCCCCATCGATGTATGACATGACGAAGAACACGAACGCGCCGACTTCCTCGACGGCGTGAATGGGGATGATGTGGGGATGAGAAAGTTGCGCCGCCATTCGGGCCTCGCGAACGAAGCGGTGGCGCCGCTCGGCTGTGTCGGCCAGTTGGGGCGGCAACAGCTTGATCGCCACGACGCGCTCGAGCCGCAGGTCGCGCGCCCGGTATACGATCCCCATTCCGCCCCGTCCGAGCTCCCGCTCCAACGAGTACCGTCCGGCCAGCGCTGCTTGAAAATCGAGAAAGAGGCGATCCGGCGCCGCGCCAGGACTCACCGCTGCAGCTCCCCTTCTATCTCCCGATACCCGTCCACCTGCGCATCGATGTCGCGCGCAAGATTGCGCGCCAATCCCAGATCCGTCGTCAGGCTGTGCACGCTGCCGCTGCCCGCATGGAGCCGCAGCAGATTGAGCCTGATCGTCTCGAGCGCGGCCACAGCGTCTTTCAGGCGCTGCTGCACCAGGTCGCGCTCGGCACTGAGATCGGCGACGATGCGGTCGTGCCGAGCTGCGATCGACGCATCGGGATTCCCACGCTGACCAACGTCCGCCAGCGCTTCCTGCAGTTCCTCGAGCCGCGCCCGCATCCGTTGCGCGTCCTGCTCCAGGCGATGCACGACATCCGGTAGATCGCGCAGCTGCCGCCGCGTCTCTTTCGGCAGCGTGTCGTACAACTGCTCGGCGGCCATGCCGAGCGCGAGCTCAGTGGGACGATGGGTCAGTGAGGCGGGAAGGGACTTCGTCCCGGTGAACATGCGTGCGACGCCGAACAGCCAACGACCGAGGCGGCCGGTCCATAGCCGCCCCCAGAATTCGGCGTCGACGTCGCGTCGGCGCTGCAACATGACGAGCGCTCCGATACCTGATGCGATCCCCCCCGTCATTGACCACGCCAACAGCATCATCAGCGGATAACTCTCCGGGTCCGAACCGGCGAATGCGGCGAGCGCGAACACCGCCGTGCCGAGACCGATCCCGCTGACCCAACGCAGAATCCGCTCGAATACCGACGGGCCGCCGCCGTGGCCCAACCCGTAGGCCCGCTCTTCGCGGCTGCGGTCGATCTCGGCCTTAAACGCCACGCCAATGTCGCCGTGCCCGAATCCTGCATTGAGAAGCTTGCGCGCCCGATTGATCAGGACGCCCAACGGAACGAGGGTATAGCCGCTGATCAGCGTCATGAACCCGACGGCGACCGATTGCGTCAGCATCCCCGCAATGGGCGTGGCCACGAGCATGACGAACGGCCAGAGCAGCACGCCGCTGCCGTCGAGCCGCGCGTCGTGTTTGACGAATGCGCGGAGCGCCACCGGCAGCTCGCGGCGCTGCTCCAACGCGTGGCTCAGTTGCTCCGCCAGCGCGGCGGGCCCGTCCGGACGATCCGCCGGCTCCTTCGCGAGGCACCGGTCGATCGCCTGAGCCAGGCGGCGCGGCACGAGCGGCGCGACTGCTGCTAGCGGCGGCGCGGGCTCCGTGACCTGCTTCGCGAGCACATCGGTCGCCTTCTCCGCTTCGAACGGCAGCGCGGCCGAACACGCGAAATAACCGACGATGCCCAGCGAGTAGAGGTCACTGCGCGCGTCCACCGCTTCGCCGAGCGCTTGCTCGGGACTCATGAACTCGGGAGTGCCGACAACTTCTCCCGTCGAGAGCGCACCGGCGCCGGCGACGACGCTCGCGATCCCGAAATCGGCGACGAGGACGCGGCCGTTGTTCTCGAGCAGGATGTTGTCGGGCTTCACGTCGCGATGGATGACACCCTGCCCATGCGCGTACGCGAGCGCCCAGGCGACGTCGCGGAGGACACGCGATGCCTCGGAGGGCGCCAGCGGCCCGCGCCGCCGCACTCGCTCGGTCAGGGTCTCGCCCTCGATGTACGCCATCGCGAAGAACACAAATCCGCCGATCTCCTCGACGGCATGAATCGGAATGATGTTGGGGTGGGAGAGCTTGGCGGCGGTGCGCGCCTCGCGCAGGAATCGTTCGCGGAGTTTGGGATCGGATGCCTTCGAGGGCGGCAACAGCTTGATCGCGACGGGCCTGTCGAGCCGCACCTCGCGCGCCAGGTACACGACACCCATGCCACCGCGCCCCAGCTCGCGCTCGAGGGAATACCGACCGGCGATGGCGGATTGAAAGTCGAGAAACAGCCGATCCATGCTCTATTGTAGCGTTGCTGGACACCTGCGCCATTGTAGGGGCAGATTGTGCCCCCTATGACCAGCCCAGCGGCCCACCCCGCAACGGCGCCCGCCGTCTCGGGCGCAGCCTACCAGCCCTACATCCCGGCATCCCAGTCGCCGGCCGAGCTGACTGTTCGCGCCATCGTGCTGGGAGTCGTGCTCGGGCTGATCTTCGGTGCCTCGAACGTGTACCTCGCGCTGAAGATCGGGCTCACCGTCAGCGCATCGATCCCGATTGCCGTTCTTTCGATCACGATCTTCCGCTGGCTCGGCCGCTCCACCATCCTCGAAAACAACATCGTCCAGACCACCGGCTCGGCGGCGGACTCGGTCTCGGCGGGGGTCGTCTTCACGATCCCCGCGATTCTGTTGATGGGCTACGATCTCGACATCTCGCGCGTCACGATCCTGGCGATCGCGGGCGGCCTGATGGGCGTCCTCATGATGATTCCGCTGCGCCGGGCGCTGATCGTTAAAGAGCACGGCAATCTGCCCTACCCCGAGGGAACGGCGTGCGCGGAGGTACTGATCGCCGGTGAGCGCGGCGGCGTCCATGCCAAGACGGTATTCCAGGCGTTTGGAATCGCCTTCGTCTACAAGTTCCTGATGACGGCGCTGAAGCTGTGGCAGGAGTACCCGGGCAAGGTGATTCGCTCCTACCAGGGCGCCGAGGTGCGGGTCGAGGCAAGTCCGGAGCTGATCGGCGTCGGGTACATCATCGGGCCCCGTATCGCCGGCTATCTGTTCGCCGGAGGCTGTCTCGCCTACGTCGTGCTGATGCCGGCGATCAAGCTGTTCGGCAGCGCGATGACCGAGCCGATGTTCGGCACGACCAAGCTGATCCGCGACATGTCCGCCGGCGAGATCCGGGCAGCGTTCGTGTTCTACATCGGCGCCGGCGCGGTGGCCAGCGCCGGCATCATCGCGTTGGCCCGCTCACTGCCGACGATCGTCGGGGCGTTTCGCGCCGGTTTTGCGGACATGCGCGCTAGCCGTCTCGGCCAGGCGGTCGCCGCGAAGCTCCGCACCGATGACGACCTGCCGATCAGCGTGACCGTCTTCGGCTCGATGGCCCTTGCCGTGGCGATCTCCCTCTTGCCGCAGATCGGCGTGAACCTGCTCGGCGGCATCCTGATCATCATCTTCGGGTTCTTCTTCACGACCGTGTCGTCCCGCATCTGCGGCCAGGTGGGAAGCTCCGCCAACCCGATCTCCGGGATGACCATCGCAGCCCTGATCGCGATCTCTTTCATCTTCCTGCTGCTCGGCTGGAACCAGATCGATGATCGCGTGCGCGCCATCTCGATTGCCTGCGTGATCGCCGTGGCGGTCGCGAATGGCGGCAACACGTCGCAGGACCTGAAGACGGGATTCCTGGTGGGCGCGACCCCCAAGCGCCAACAGATCGCGATCCTCATCGGGGCCATCGGATCGGCCCTGGCCGTCGGCTGGACCCTCACGTTCCTCAACGGCGTCTATACCTACCCGGTCCCCGAGACGCGGTCCGGCTTCGTGGCACCGGCAAGCGGCAAGAGTCCCGACGGCAACGTGGTCGTGCACACCGAGACGATGTCACGGTTCGGCATTGGCGGTACCGACTCGATCGACAACGGCAGCTACCAGGTGATTCGCGTGTACGTGGAGACGCAGGGCGTGCCGCCCGGCAAGTACCTGGTCGATCCGGGGTCGCACGAGATTCGATACGTCGTGGATCCCGGCATCGGCGGACGCATTCGCGAATACCGCGGTCACGAGCTGAAACGCCTGGATTCGCCCAAGGCGACATTGATGGCGCTGATCACCGATGGGATTCTGACGCACCGGCTGCCGTGGGCCCTGGTGCTCATCGGGGTTTTTCTGACGATCGCGATCGAGCTGATGGGTGTGCAGTCGTTGCCGGTCGCGGTCGGCGTGTATCTCCCCATCACCACATCGGCGGGGATGTTCGCGGGCGGCATCATCCGCTGGCTCGTCGAGCGGAAGGTTCGCTCGGCCAACCGTTCATTGGCCGAGATCGAGTCGGGTCCCGGCGTCCTGTTTGCGAGCGGCCTGATCGCAGGCGGCGCCATCTGTGGCATCGCGGTCGCGGGGATCGCGGGCTGGGGGTCTCGGAGCGGCAAGGCAGCCGACTGGCTCGCTGAGGCCGTACCGTTGTATCACCACCTGGGCTGGTTCGCGACGTCAGCCATCTTTGGGTTGATCATGTTCGGTATCCTGGGGTTCTTGCTCTACCGCACGGGCCTTCGCCGCCAGTAAACACCATCACGACACTATAAAGACACCTCAAACGACAGCGTGACCATCAAGACCGTCGGATTTCTGAAGCAGCTGCTCGACACGGCGGGGCCGTCGGGGTTTGAGCAGGCACCGGGCCGCGTGTGGCGCGAGGAGGTCGGCACGTTCGCCGACAGCGTGCGCGTCGACGTGCACGGCAATTCCGTGGCGGTATTGAACGCCAAGGGAACACCGCGCCTGATGCTCACGGGGCACATCGACGAGATCGGCATCCAGATCACCCACATCGACGACGACGGCTTTCTCTACTTCAGCGGCATCGGGGGCTGGGACTCGCAGGTCCTGGTAGGGCAGCGCGTGCTCATTCTGACCCGCGAGGGGCCGGTGCACGGCGTGGTGGGAAAGAAAGCGATCCACCAGCTGAAGAAGGAAGAGCTGGATCGGGTGACGAAGGTGATCGACTTGTGGATCGATATCGGCGCGGCGAGTCGTGCCGAGGCCGCGGCGCGAGTTCGGATCGGCGATCCCGGAGTGCTGGATAGCCGCGTCGAGGAGTACCCCAACGGCCGCATCGTCTCCCGCAGTCTCGACAACCGCATCGGCGCCTTCGTCGCGGCGGAGGCGATGCACCGGCTCGCCACGAAGCGACCGCCGCATGCCGCGGTGTTTTCCGTCGCGTCGACGCGCGAAGAAATCGCCTGGACCGGGAGCGGGGCGCGGACCAGCGCGGTTGGGATCGAGCCCGATGTGGCGATCGTGGTCGACGTCACTCACGCGACCGACTATCCGGGCGCCGACAAGAAGCACTCCGGCGATCACAAACTCGGCGGCGGTGTCGTGCTGAGCCGCGGTTCCTCGGTGAGCTCGGTCGTATTCGATTTGCTGGTCGAGTGCGCCGAGCAGGCGAAGATCGCGTATACGATCCAGGCGGCCCCCCGCGACACCGGGACGGACGCCGACGCGATCTACAACGCCATGCGCGGTATTCCCACCGGACTCGTGAGCGTCCCCAACCGCTACATGCACAGCCCGAATGAAATGGTGGCGCTCGAGGATCTCGATCGGGCTGCCGATCTGCTCGCCGCGTTCGCGCGCCGACTCGAGCCGGGACTGGACTTCATTCCCCGCTAGGTCCCCGAAACAAACAGGGTCCCGGCGGACTGCCCGGGACCCTGAGTTGGTCAGGAGTGAATCTCGTTACGGGTTCAACATCTCAGCAAAGTTGATGTTAATCGTCCAGGACCCGAACTTGCTCTCCAGAATCGGGAACGAATACCCCAACCCTCCGCAGCCGGTACCGCTCACCGGATCGGTCTGGTGATACGTGCCCTGGCTGACCACGCACACGCTGTACGAGCCGGCCGGAAGCGCGGCGAAGACGTAATTGCCCGCGTCATCCGTGGTGGCGCTGCTCAGGAGCAGCCCATTGCCGTCGAACAACTGCACGCTCCAACCGAGTAGCCCCATCTCGCCCCCGAACGCATCGCGGACGCCGTTACCGTCGATGTCTTCCCACACCATGCCGTGCACCTCGTTGATTCCAGGCGGCGGTGGCGGCACCGGAGCCGGAGGAGGCGGCGGCGGTGGCGGCACCGGAGCCGGAGGAGGCGGCGGCGGCGGCGGCACCGGAGCCGGAGGCGGCGGCGGAGGCGGCGGCGGAGGAGGCGGCGGTGGAGGCGGCGGTGGAGGCGCCGGAGGCTGTGCCGGAGGAGGCGGTGGCGGCACCGCCGGAGGCGCCGTCACAGGCGCCGGGCACTTGTTGGCCTGGGCCTGCGCGACCGCAGCAGCACCACGCTGGCTGTTGCCGTTCTGGCCAGCCTGCGGAGTGTTCTTGCACTTGTTGGCCGCGCTCTGACCCTGAGCCGCGACCGCTACGAGCGGCAGCGCCAGAAGTCCGACGACGACCAGAAACACACGAACGCTTTTCATGATCTCTCCTGACCGAAGAGGTCGTGGATATGGAACAGCACACCCCCTACGGGCAAGAAGCGCACCCAATCTGGCACGGCGCGCATAACACGTTCTAGAGCAACGACATAGACGCCAACAATACCTCGGAAATCGACCGTGCTGCTGTCTCAATACTCGACGTTGTGTTATGCGGTTTTTCTGGCGATCTGCAAGTGACATTCAGGCAGGCAAATCTGCCCTATTTTCGCTTGAGATCGGCGAGTGCGGATTGAGCAGCGGCGCGCACCTGCTTGTCACCGTCCTCGGTGAGACCCTCGAGGGTTCCAATTGCTGCCGGTGTCGCGGCGATACGCAGCGCCTCGACCGCCGTCGCGCGCAGCGCCGCCGGTCTCCGACCGAATAACCGGCCGCCCGGCTGCGCAAACTTGATGAGCGCCTGCACCGCCGCCGTACTGGCGATGCGCCCGAGCGCGAGGATGAGCTCTCGCTCCACCACCTCATCCTCTTCCTCTTCCATCGCGGCGACCAGGGGCATCGCCAGCGCGCTCGACTTGCGGCCGCCGACGCCGAGGGCGGCCTGCATGCGCACCTCCGGGGACTTGTCCCGCAATGCGCGACGCAGAGGCTCCGCCGCCGAGCTCGATCCGATCTTCGCCAACGCCAGGGCGACCGCCTTCCGGACACGCTCGTCGTCGTGCTCGAGCTGCTGGGCGAGCGCCGGTACGGCTTCATCCAAGCCGAGCTCACCCGCCAGCTCGGCGACGTTGCGCACGACGAACCATTGGTGATGTCCCAGCATGTGCACCAGCTGGTCCGTCCCCTCTTTCATGCCGGTGAGGGCCATAAAGATGCCGCGTCGCTCCTCGATGGTCGGCGCCGCAACTAGGAGATCCAGCAGCACTTCGACCCCATCCTCCCCTGCCCTGCGCAACACCAGCAGCGCGTCCTCCCGGTCCGCAGGATGATTGGCCACCTCGGCGATCGCTTCGAGCAGCGCCTTGTTGTACATGCGCTTCAGCGCGATCGAATACTGCCGCCGCCGGGTCGCGTCGCTCACCTGTTGCTCGGCCCGGGCGATCGCGGCGACGATCACGAGCGCCTGCGTGATGCGGTTTGTCTTCATCGCCGTCTCGAGCTGCCGGCCCAGCACGGCGAGCACTTCGCCGACATGCGGCCCGTCGGGCCTTTCCTTCAACTGCGCGATCAAATCCCCGGTCGTACGCGTGGCCGCGGCTGCCGGAGAAAATCCAACGCTCTGGGCGCTCGCTTCGCGGACGATATCGGGGATGTCTTCGGTCCCGCTCGGAGCGGCATCACCCGGCGGAGGAGGGGGCGCCACATCGGGGCGAGGCTTGCTGACCGGAGCAATCGGCGTTCCAAAGACGAAGGTCTGCATCCTGACAGAGACGCGTGTCGCCCCGCTCGCCCGCAGCCGGGACGCGATGTCGTCATCGCCGGGCTGCTCGGCGAGCGCTCGCAGCAGCTCGAACATCTCGGCGAGCGGTGGGTCGGCCGGAATAGCGATCTCTTTTACGGAGTGAAATTCGAGCCGCTGCAGCAGCGTGTCACCTACCACCGGCGCCCCATTTACGAGCAGCTTTCCATCCTGCGCCGAGATCGCGACACCATCAACCCTGAGGATCCCGGCGAGCGTGCGAAACTGCGCTTTCTGCTCCTCTTTCGCCCCTGGATCGCGAAACAGGTCGAGAGCGCGCGCGAACGACGCGGCGAAATCCTGCGGGGTGGCCATGGGGAGGCTGAATCTATAGAGTACCCCCCATGATCGCACTGCTCTTGCTCACCACGGCCCTGTGGGGAAGTCCGCAAGACACGCTCTCGCCGGCCGCACGACGGATCCTTGCAGACGTGCAGTTCCTCGCCGCGGACAGCCAGGAAGGTCGGGGCGTCGGCACTGCGGGGCTGCAGCGCTCCGGGGCCTACATCCGGGACGGCTTTGCGCGAGCCGGCTTACGCGTCTCGTTCCAGGATTTCACGATTCCCGCGGATGCGCCGGCGGTGCTGCATACCACGCTCAGTGGCACACCCACCCGCAACGTCGTCGCCATCATCCCGGGATCATCGCGGGCGCTGCGTGGGGAAATCGTCGTGGTCGGCGCGCACTACGATCACCTGGGACTCGGCGGATTCGGTGCACTGGATCCTGATTCCACGGGGCGAGTGCACAACGGCGCCGACGACAACGCGTCCGGCACCGCAGCCTTGCTGGAGATCGGCCGTCGGCTGGCCCGGCGCCACCCCGCACGGACCGTCGTACTCGTCGCGTTCAGCGGCGAGGAACTGGGCACCCTCGGTTCGTCGTACTTCGTGCACCACTCCGTGCCGCAGCCGATCGACTCGCTGTATGCGATGCTGAACCTCGATATGGTGGGACGGCTGCGGAACGCGCGGCTGATGGCGCTCGGCGCCGGGACCGCGCGCGAGTTCCCGGCCCTGCTCGATTCCCTTAACACGCCGCCGCGGTTCGATTTACGGGCATCGGGAGACGGCTGGGGACCCAGCGATCATGCCGTTTTCTTCGCGACCCGCCATCCGGTGCTGCACTTCTTCACCGATTTGCACGACGACTATCACCGCTCGACCGACGACTGGGAAAAGCTCAACATCACCGGAATCGCGCAGGTTGCGGAGTACGTCGCCGATCTCGCCTGGTCGTTGGCCAACCGGACTACTCCCCTGACGTTCGTCGATGCGCCGCGTCCGCAGCCCACCACTGGTGGGTCCGGATACGGGGCCTATCTCGGAACGATTCCCGACATGAGTGGCGGCGGCGTGTCAGATGGTGTGCGCATTACGGGCGTGCGGGCGGGCAGTCCCGCCGAGCAGGCAGGGCTGCAAGCGAGCGACGTGATCACGGCGATCGGCGACAAGCACATCGGCAACTTGTACGACATGACCGACGCACTGCGCAGTCATCAGGCCGGTGATACCGTGGTCGTCGTGAGCCGGCGCGACGGCGTCGAGCGGCGCGCCACAACGGTTCTCGGAAAGCGCCCGTGACGAGCAGCGCCGCGTCGGAAGCCACGAAAGTCGTACGCGCGCTGCGGGCGGCACATCTCCACGACGAGGGGCGTCACGCGCTGTTGCAGATGGCCTGCGAGCGCATTCGGTCGTGGGGCCCGCCCTACACCTCGGTCTACGCCTACATGCTCCACGGCGCCGAGCTCGTGCTCGAGGCCCACGCCGGCCGCGAAACCGAGCATACGCGGATTCCCGTCGGCCGCGGCGTGTGTGGGACGGCGGTCGCCGAGAAGCGCGATCAGAACGTCGCCGACGTGAGCGCGATCGGGAATTATCTGGCCTGCAATCTGTTCACCAAGTCGGAACTGGTCGTGCTGATCCGGCGCGGTGACCACATCCTCGGACAGATCGATATCGACTCCGACGTGCCGCACGGCTTCGGTGACCGCGAGCATGCCGAGGTGAAGGAAGTCGCCGACGCGCTAGCAGTTCTGCTGTAGTGCACCTGTTCACTCGGCGGGTTGGCAGCGGTCCCCTGGTTGTGGTGCTGCACGGCGGACCGGGCGCGAGTCACGACTATCTCCTGCCGCAGTACGACCTGCTCGCACAGGGTCGCTCACTCCTCTACTACGATCAGCGCGGCGGCGGTCAATCTCCCGTGCCGCGCGACACGCTGGTGGGATGGCCGGAGCATGTCGCTGACCTCGACGGTATTCGCGCCGACTTAGGCCTGGAGCGGCTGACGTTGTGCGGGTACTCCTGGGGCGGCCTGCTGGCGGTACTGTACTTCGTCGAGCATCCGGAGCGCGTCGAACGCCTGGCGCTCGTTGCTCCCGCCGCGCCGACCGCCGAGTACCGGCGCCAGTTCGAGGAGGAATTCGCGCGTCGCATGGCGGCGCCGGAGATCAAACGCGAGCGCGACGCGCTGCGCGCCAGCGGCTTGCGCGAGCGTGACCCCGCTGCCTACCAACGGCGTGCCTTCGAGCTGTCAGTAGCCGGGTACTTTCGCAACTTTCGCGACGCGAAAAACCTCACGGCGTTTCGCGTGACGGCTCGGACGCAGGATGCGGTGTGGAAGAGTCTCGGTGACTACGACCTTCGCCCCCAGCTGAAAGAGACCACCTCCCGCTTCCCCCCTCCCCCTTCCCTTGTCGTTCACGGGACGTTCGATCCGCTCCCGATCGCCGGTTCGCGCGAGCTCGCCGCGCTGCTGCGGGCTCGTCTGAAGGAGTTGCCGGTGGGGCACTGCCCGCACGTCGAGGCGACCGCCGAATTCGTGCGCACGCTCGACGACTTCCTCCCGAAAGCATGAGAGCGACTCCTTTCGCGCTGGCTTTTGGGGAAATCGAGCCGCGGTTTCCGGCGATCGCCGCGGCGCTGCAGCAGGACGGCGCGGCTCCCACCGACCGCGATCGCTTTGTGTTGCTCGAGCCCGTCGGCCGGTTGCTGCGCGAGATCGTACCGGAGGACGCCGGCGCAGACGCGCTCGAGGCGCACGTGCTGCTGCTGCATCACGCATATCTGTTTTGGGCCGCCGAGCAACCGATCTACCAGATCAGCGACCCGGCGCTGCGTCGCGCCGTCGGGGAAAAGCAAATCACAACGCGGCTGCCTCATCCGGCGCAATATCTGCAGCTGCCGGAGCTGCGCGTCTGGGGCTCGCCGAACGAAGCCAGCCCTCCCGAGCCGCTCGACGGCATGTTCGTGAGCGCGGCGCCGTCCGAAGCCGAGGGGGCCGGTGCGATCAGCGTTTTGGCGATCTTCGGGATGCGCCCCGATCGACCGGGGTTCAGTGCGGTGGGACTGGAGGGGCGAGCCGACCCTATCGAAATCGCGGCAGCACGCGACGATGGCACCGCACCATTCGCTCCGAAGCTGGCGGGCGGCACCGCAGCCGGGCTGTACTCCGTGGCCAATGCCGGCGAGCTGCTGCTGCTCACGTGCCGGCTCCTGACGCTGCTAGATTCCGGCTGACCTATGAAGACGAAAGTCGCGGCGACCGAACGGAAAGCGCGGGCACGGACGATCATCGCGCGCTTGAAGCGGGAGTACCCGGACGCGACGTGCGCACTGCACCATCACAGTGCCCTGGAGCTCGTCGTCGCGACGATTCTTTCCGCCCAATGCACCGACGCGCGCGTCAACATGGTCACGCCGCACCTGTTCGCGAAATACCGCACGGCCGCCGACTACGCCTCTGCCGATCCGCGTGTGCTGGAGAAAGAGATCCAGTCCACCGGCTTCTTCCGGAACAAGACCAAATCGATCATCGGGATGGCGCAGGCGCTCGTCGAGCGGCATGGCGGCGAGGTGCCGCAAACGATGGACGAGCTGACGGCCCTGCCCGGCGTGGGCCGCAAGACGGCGAACGTCATCCTGGGCACTTGGTTCAAGAAGAACGAAGGGGTGGTTGTGGACACCCACGTTCATCGGCTCAGCAGGCTACTCGGGCTGACCCGTCAGGACGATCCGGTCAAGATCGAACGGGACCTGATGGAGATCGTGCCGCGTGATGATTGGACCTGGTTCTCGCATACGCTGATTCAGCACGGGCGCGCGGTCTGTATCGCGAGAAGACCGAGATGTGCCGACTGCGTGCTCAACCGGATCTGCCCGAGCTCCCTCGTATGAGCAGCCTCAGTCCGGTCGACCGCGCAGCGCTCATCGCTACGCGACGAGACATCCACCAGCACCCCGAGCTGGGCTTCGAAGAGACGCGTACCGCCAATCTGATTACCGATCGCTTGCGCGGCCTGAACTATCAGGTCACGCCCGGAATCGGAAAAACCGGCGTCGTGGGACTAAAGAAGAATGGCGGTCGCTGCGTGCTGCTCCGGGCAGATATGGACGCGTTGCCCGTCGAGGAAGCGAACGCGGTCCCCTATCGCTCTCGCCAGCCGGGGAAGATGCACGCCTGCGGGCATGACGGGCACGTCGCGATTGGCCTCGAGGTCGCCCGCCGCCTCGCGCCGCTCGAGCTTCCGGGGAGCGTGAAGTTCGCCTTCCAGCCCGCCGAAGAAGTCTCCAATGGCGCCCAGGCGATGATAAAGGACGGCGTGCTCGAAAAGCCCAAGGTCGACGCGGCGTTCGGCATTCACCTCTGGAACGACCTGCCGGTCGGCACCGTCGGCATCATGGCGGGACCCGTGATGGCATCGGTGGATCAGTTCGAGATCGAGATTCTGGGGCGGGGCGGCCATGCGGCCGCGCCGCATCAGACGATCGATCCGGTGCTCGTCGCGGCTCATATCGTCACCGCGCTGCAGAGCCTGATCTCTCGGCGGCTCGATCCGCTGGCTGAAGCCGTGGTCTCAGTAACCGAGGTGCACGCGGGACGGGCGTTCAACGTCATCCCCGACCGTGCTGACCTGCGCGGCACGGTGCGCACGTTCGGGGGCCACTTCTTCGAGGATGCGCCGCGGCTGGTCGAGGAGACGGCGCAGGGCATCGCGGCCGCGCTCGGGGCCCAGGCCAACGTGAATTACCGCCGCCTGAGCGCGCCGCTCATTAATAATGAAGAGCTGAGCACGTTGATGCGCGACGTCGCCGCTGGCCTGATCGGTGCCAACAACGTCCGCCACGGCGTGCGCACGATGGGCGGCGAGGACATGGCCTACTTTCTCGCGAGCGTCCCCGGGTGCTTCGCGTTCGTCGGTTCGGCGCCCAAGGGGGGCCGCGCATCCCCGCATCACAGTCCCACATTCGACATCGACGAGGAGTCGCTGGTGATCGGCGCTGAGTTGTTGACGCAAACCGCGATCCGGTACCTGGATTAGAGCCGTGTCGTCGAACCAGCTGGCGTCCGAACCCTCCGCGTACCTCAAGTCTGCAGCCCACCAACCGGTCCATTGGTCTGCCTGGGGCGACGCCGCGTTTGCGCGCGCACGCGAGGAGAAGAAGCCGATCCTGCTCGATATCGGCGCCGTCTGGTGCCATTGGTGCCACGTCATGGACGGCGAGTCGTACGAAGATCCCGCGGTCGCCGAGCTGCTAAATCGTGATTTCGTGTGCATCAAGGTGGACCGTGACGAGCGGCCCGATGTCGACTCGCGCTATCAGCGTGCCGTCCAGGCGCTGAGCGGGCAGGGCGGCTGGCCGCTCACGGCCTTCCTGACGCCCGACGGTGAGGTCTTCTTCGGCGGCACCTACTTCCCGCCGGACAACAACGCCTACGGGCGGCCGGGATTTCGCCGCGTGCTGATGGAAATCGCACGCGCGTTTCGCGAAGAGCAAGAGCGCGTCACCACGAACGCGCACGCGATTCGCGAGCACGTCGTCCAGACGCTGGACGAAGCGAAGTCGGGCGTTGTGAGCGCCGATCTGGTCAGCGGCGCCGCCGACCAGATGGCCAAGCTGTTCGACGTGCGCTACGGCGGCTTCGGCTCGGCACCAAAGTTTCCACACTCGGCGGCGATCGAGTTCCTGCTCGCGCGCTGGCACGACAGCCGTGGTGGTCTCGCGTGGCAACGGGAGATCGTCGAGAAGACGCTCACCGGAATGGCGCGCGGGGGTATCCGCGATCATGTGGGCGGCGGCTTTCACCGTTACTCGGTCGATGAGCGGTGGATCGTTCCCCACTTCGAGAAGATGTCGTACGACAATTCCGAGCTGCTGCGGGCCTATCTCTCGGCCTACCAGGCTCTCGGGACTCCGCTGTTCAAGGAAGTCGCAACCGGCATCGTGGACTGGGTGCTCGAAGTCATGGCCGACAAGCAGCACGGCGCGTTCGCGACATCGCAGGACGCGGACCTGACGTTTGGCGATGACGGTGACTATTGGACTTGGACGGTGGATGAAGCCAAAGACGCGCTCACCGCGCGAGAATTCGCGGTGGCGTCGACTGTGTTCGACATCCAGGACGCGGGCGAGATGCACCACAACCCGAAGAAAAACGTGTTGTGGTGGAAGCAGGACCCGGCGAGTGATGACGATTGGCCCGTGCTGCGCACGGCGATCAAGAAACTCAAAGCCGCACGCGACCGCCGCAAAGCGCCGTTCGTGGACCGCACGGCGTACGTCAACTGGAACGCGATGATGGCGGGTGCTTTTCTGCAGGCGGGTGCGGCGCTCGATCGAACGGAGTGCAACGAGTTTGCGCTCAGGGTTCTCGATCGCATTTGGAAAGAGGCGTGGGATGTGGGCAGTGCGGGGGGGATGTCGCATGTCCTCGGACGTCATGAGCCGCGCGGCATGCTGGATGACAACGTGCAAGCAGCCGCTGCCTTTCTCGACGCCTACGAGGCCACGGGCGAATCCACCTGGCTGGAGCGGACGATCGCGGTCATGACGTATTGCGACACGGCGCACGCCGAACCGAGTGGCGGCTACTTCGACATCGCCGCGACCAGCGGCACGGCCTACCTCGCGACTCGTGCCAAACCAGTGCAGGATGCGCCGACTCCGTCGCCCAACGGCGTCGCCGGGCTCGTGCTCGCGCGTCTTGCGGCACTGACCGACAAGGCGGAGTGGCGCGAGCGCCTAGATCGCCATCTCGCGGCATTTGCCGGCAGCGCGCGTGAATTGTCGTTGTACGGCTCCACCCTACTGCGCGCGGTGGACTGGGCCGTGCACCCTGTCACCCGCATCGAGGTACGCGGCCCGCGCGGCGATGGACCCGCGTGCGCCATGCATCTGCTCGCGCTGCAGACCTATCGCCCCCGCAAGGCGGTGGTGCGCACGATTGCCGAGCAGCCCGCCGCGACGGTTTGCGTCGGAACCACGTGCTCGATGCCCGTGTCCGCGCCGGAGCAGCTCGCAGGGCTGCTGGAGGCGTGAACCGCCGCACGCTCGGCCGCACCGGACTCTCGGTCAGCGAGATTGGTTTCGGGGCGTGGGCAATTGGCGGCAATGCGTTCGGTAACTCGTACGGCGCCACGGACGATGCGGAGTCCACGCGTGCGATCCGGCGGGCGTTCGAGCTCGGCTGCAACTTCTTCGACACGGCGGACGTGTACGGCCACGGCCACTCCGAGACCCTGCTCGGTGCGGCGCTGCACGACATCCGCGATCAGGTGTTCATCGCGACCAAGGCTGGCGGGGGAGGGGACTTCACGCCCGGCTACCTGAGGTTTGCCGTCCAACGGTCGCTCGAGCGGCTGCGTACCGACCACATCGATCTGCTGCAGCTGCACAATCCGCCGATCAACCTGATTGCCGCGAGGGGCACCTACGAACCGTTGGAAGAGATGAAGCGTGAGGGACTAATCCGGTTCTATGGCGTGTCCGTACATCCGCCCGAGGAGGGCGTGGCGGCCGTCCAGGCGACGATGCCTGACACGGTGCAGATCGTCTACAACTTGGCGCGGCGCGAAGCCGAGGACACATTCCTACCCACGGCGCAGGCGGCGAACGTGGGCGTGATCGCGCGCGAGCCGCTCGCGAACGGCTTCCTCGCCGGACGCTACAACGCCGCCAGTACCTGGGAGCGTGGCGACATCCGCAGCCGGATGCCGCGCCCCTATGTAGCGCAGCTGTCCGCGCTGGGCCAGCGAGTGCAAGAGCTGGCGGGGCAGTCGGGGATGACGGCAGCGCAGCTGGCGCTCAAGTTCGTGCTCGACCGCCCGGAGATCGCGTGCGCGATCGTGGGGATGAAGACGGTGCGGCAGGTCGAGGAGAACCTCAACTCAGGGGTGTAGATGCCGAACAAGAAAGCCGTGATCGAGACCAAGAAGGGCACGATCGAGGTCGAGCTGTTCGCAGATGAAGTGCCCGGCACGGTCGCGAATTTCGAGAAGCTGGCGAACTCGAGCTTCTACGACGGGACCAAATTCCATCGCGTGATTCCGGATTTCATGATCCAGGGTGGGGACCCGTACTCCAAGACCGGCAAGGGATCAGTTGGCACGGGCGGCCCGGGATACACGATCAAATGCGAAACGCAGAAAAACACGCACAAGCACGTTGCCGGCACGCTCTCCATGGCGCATGCGGGCAAGGATACGGGCGGCAGCCAGTTCTTCATCTGTCATTCGCCGCAACGACATCTCGATGGCAAGCATACCGTCTTTGGGCAGGTCACCAAGGGGATGGACGTCGTCAACGCAATTAAAGGAAACGACGAAATCACATCGATTAGAGTCTCGTAATTGGAGGTCTTGTGGTCGCTCTGCTCTTGGCAATGACGCTGGTGGTTCAGGACTCGGGCGCTTTTGTGGTGAGGCTCGGTAACGACACGCTTTCGATGGAGCAATACACGCGCACCGCATCGCAGCTCCGGGGCGAGTATGTGATCCGCACGCCGCGCAGCCTGCATCGCATCTATACCATGGACCTGAATCCCGATGGGACGATTCGGCGCCTGCAGCTGGTCACACACAACATCGGCGGCGGGCCCGGGCCGATGGAGACGCGGAACTCGGTCGACTTCTCCGGCGACAGCGCAGTCTTGGTATCGCCACGCGGGGACAGCGCAGTCACGTCAAAAATGGCGGTCCCCAAGGGTACGTTCCCATTCCAGCTCCACGTGTACGGCTTGCTCGAGCAGATGGGCCGCTGGGCACGTGCACAAGGGAAG
>Ga0193755_1000153_pt1 | contig 19084 bp, 10 predicted proteins | sample H1a2metaG_FD_144921 | JGI IMG/M metagenome (GOLD analysis project Ga0193755, IMG submission 144921) | Soil microbial communities from a riparian zone of the East river system, Colorado, United States - H1a2 | ecosystem: Environmental > Terrestrial > Soil > Riparian zone | place: USA: East River...
CGGCATTGGACTCTCCGGCATGACCTTCATAAACGACAACGTGGTGGTCGAGCAGAACCTGATCCACGACATCGGCCGCGACAGCACCGGCGAGCACGGCTGCAACCCCGGGAACGACTACTGGCAAAACCACGACCACGGCATTTACCTGTCGAGCGGGACCAACGCCATTATCCGCAACAACGTGTTCTACAACATCACGCGCGGCTGGGCGATACAGTGCTACCCCGGGCCGATTTCCCAGGCCTACATCGTCAATAACACGTTCGCCTTCCCCAATCCCCACCGGGACGGTCACATCATCGTCGACGCCACGTTCACGGGCGCGGTGATCGCGAACAACATCTTCTATCAACCCCAGACGGCCGGCGTCCTGTTCAGCGGCGCGACCACGACCAACGTCACGGTGCAGTACAACCTCACCATGGGCGGCACCGCGAGCACCGGGAGCGGCTCCGGGGTCACGTTGTCCCACAACCTGGACAGCACCGATCCCAAACTGGCGAACGCGGCGGCGTTCGACCTCCAGCTGCTGGCCGGCAGCCCGGCCATCGACGCCGGAGTGACGCTCTCCTACGTGACCAACGACTTTCTGGGCGTGAGCCGGCCCCAGGGCGCTGCCTACGACATTGGCGCGTTTGAATTCCATTGATGGGGGCGGTGCGCGCGCCCCAGGTGGTCCGGGCGCTCGGGATGGCGGCGCTGCTGTGCCTCGGGATCGACCGGTCGCCCGCCGCGCGCTACTACGCGTCGCCCGGCGGCGCGCCGGCCGGTGACGGCAGCCGCCACCGCCCGTGGGACTTGGCGACCGCGCTGAGCGGCGGACGCGGGATGGTTCGCCCGGGCGACACGATCTGGCTGCGCGGCGGCACCTATGCCGGCCGGTTCGACGGAACCCTCACCGGCACGAGCGCTGCGCCGATCGTCGTGCGGCAGTACCCGGGCGAGCGCGCCACGATCGACGGCAATCTCCACGTGCACGGCGCATACGCGATCTACTGGGGGTTCGAGATCACGCAAACGAGCCCGGCGGCCAATGCCAACGACGCGCTCGAGACGTACGGACCCAACTGCAAGTTCATCAACCTCGTGGTCCACGACGCCGGGAAGCAGGGTATCAGCTTCTGGGAGGACGAGGGGACGTCGGAGCTGTACGGCAGCATTGTGTACAACAACGGCACGCACGAGAACTTCGACCACGGCGTTTACGCGGCGAGCGAGGGCGGGGAGAAGTGGATCGTCGACAACGTCGTGTTCGACAACCTCGCCTACGGGATCCACGTGTACGCCGGCAGCCACCACCCCTTTCTCAGTAATGTCCACGTGCGCGGCAATACCGCCTTCAACACCGGGGCGATCTCGCGCGATGGACCGCAGAACGCCAACCTGCTCATCGGCGGCGACGTCCTCACCGAGCACATGAGTGCCGACAGCAATCTGCTGTATTTCCCCGGCACCACGGGCCGCAACCTGCGCCTGGGGATGCCGCGCGGCGACAACCGCGACATCCTGGTGCGGGGTAACTACGTGGTCGGGGGCGCCGTGACGCTGCTGATGGCCGGATGGGCCAAAGCCGAAGTGGTGGACAACGAGTTCGTCGGCGCCGCGGACATCGTCGATCTCACCGCTCGCGGCTCGCTCGCCGCGCACATGTGGCGGCACAACACCTATGTGCGTGATCCCGCGGCTCGCGCGTGGCGCTATCAGAGCGGCGCGTACGACCTGGCGAGCTGGCAGGCGGCCACGGGATTGGGGAGCACCGGGACCGCGAGCGCGGCGCCGCCCACGACGCCGCGCGTGTTCGTGCGGCCGAACAAGTACGAACCAGGCCGCGCGACGATCGTCGTCTACAACTGGGGACGGCGGCCGACGGTCACGGTGGATGTCTCAAGCATGCTGCGGGTCGGTGCTCATTTCGAGCTTCGGAACGTGCAGGACCTGTTCGGTCCGCCGGTCGTGAGCGGAGCATACGCTGGTGGCACAATCGAGATCCCGATGACGGGAGTGGAGCTGCCCCGGCCGGCCGGGCGTGGCCAGGCGCCCGCCCTGCCGTCCCGAACCGGACCCGCCTTCGACGTCTTCATCCTGACCAGCGGCGCCCGTTCGGCGTTGCAGGATGAGATGTAGTCGTTCGCTCCGAACCTGTGGCAGGATTACCACATGGGGCGGAACTACCACACGATCGGGCACCGTAACACGCGGCGGGACAAGGGGTTTCGGCAGAAGCCGCGCCGTACGTCTTTTGCACATCGACCCACGATCATGAAGACCAGCGCCCAGCACGCCCGGTGGCTGTTGCGGCTCCTGTGGGAGGTGGATGCCGCAGGGACCGGGCTCAACGAGCTCGATTGGGACCTGCTGCTTCACGTCGCGCGATCCAACGGCGTATTGGTGCGCACGGCGCAGCGGCTGGTGGCCCAGGGCCTCACCGTCCCGGACGCGTTCGGTGCGGCCGTCGCGCAGGAACGCCGGCGGATCCGGTCCGCGCTCGAGCTGATGCGCCACGTCAGCCTCGCCTGCGAAGCCCACGGCATCACGTTCCTGTTTTCCAAGGCACTTCAAGACTATCCCGACTTCGGCGACGACGTGGACCTGCTGGTGCTCCCGCGCTCCACCCGCGTGGACGGCGGCATCGTCGCGGCGCTGCCCGCTACGGCGGTGAGACGTGACCTCGGCGAGCGGTTCGCCGGTGCGACCACGTATCGCGTCGCGGGCTGTCCGTCTCCTCTGGACGTGCAGCATGGGCGCCTGGGCATGATGGGCGAGTACGGTACCTTTCCGTCGGTGCTGATCCGGCATGCCCAGCGCAGCCAAGTCGAAGGGATGGAATTCGCCGTCCCCCGACCCGAGGATCAGCTCGTGCTTCAGGGCATGCAGCGGGTCGCGGGTCGCCTCCGAATCGCCTTGTGCGACATCCTCTTCACCGTGTCCACCGTGCGCCGAACCGAGCTGGACTGGGACTATGTGATCGCGACGGCGCGACAACACGGCGCCCTCCCGGGACTGAGCTGCTATCTGAGCTATGTGCATGAGATCTATCGCGACGTCTGCTGGCGACCCTTGCTACCCGCCGCCGTGTGCTCCTCGCTGATGCTCCGTGGGTGGGGGCGGATCGAGTACCGCGACGGAGGCTATCGCTTCCCGCTCGCTCGCGTGAACGGCCGACTGTACTGGCACCAGTTCCGCCACCGGATCGGCGTGGGCGACTGGGCCGGCGCGGGGCGGCTGTGTCTGATGCCCATCGTCGCCGGTGCCCGCCTCATCGGCCGGTTGACCCGGGCCCCGGAGCCGCCGGCGGCGTCCGGCCACGGCGTGGTTCTGGCAAAGCCGCTGACTCACGTGGGCGTGAGCGACTGATGGCCGAGCGCATCCTCGTGCTCGATGGGTGCACGATCGAATCCCTGGCGTGCGTGCGCTCCCTCGGCCGAGCCGGGTACTGGGTCGCCGTCGGAGCAAAGCGGCGTTGGCCCCTGGCGAGCTGGTCCCGCCATTGCCGGACGCGCTTCCACTACTCCAGCGAAACGCTGGCGGCGTTCGCGATTCTGCGCAGCTGGGCCCACCGGCACGGTATCCAGGTCGTGCTCCCGCTCACCGAGGCCACGACTCAGCTGTGCAACGCCGAGCGCGACGAGTGGGAGGCGTTGGGGATCGTCGTGGGGTGCGCGCCGGACTCGGTGCTGATGCGGGCGTTCGACAAGGCCGAGACGCTGCGGCACGCCATGGCGTGCGGCGTGGAAATCCCGCCCACTCGATTCCCCGCGTCGCTCAGCGAATGCCGCGAGGCAGCGGCGGCGCTCGGATATCCCTGCGTCGTCAAGCCACGCTTCACCAGCGCCTGGAACGGCCACGGATTCCTGCCCGATCTGGGCCCCACTTACGCGAAGGACCCGGCGGAGCTTGAGGCGGCGGTCCGGTCGCGCCGGCAGGGAGAGTCCTGGCCCCTGATTCAGGCATTCGTCACCGGGCAGGGCAAGGGTGTCTTCACCGTGTGCGACCACGGGCGGCCGGTGGCCTGGTTCGCGCACGAGCGGCTGCGCGACGTGCGGCCCTCTGGCTCGGGTAGCACCCTGCGGCGCTCGGTGCCCTTGGATCCACGCCTCCAGACGCGCGCGGAGCGGCTGCTGTGCGAGATGCAGTGGCACGGCCCCGCCATGGTCGAGTTCCGCGACGACGGCGCCGGGTCACCGTGGCTCATGGAGGTGAACGGCCGCTTCTGGGGATCGCTGCAGCTGTCGGTCGCCGCCGGCCGGGATTTCCCACGCCTCTGGACGGAGATCCTCACCGGTAAGGCGGTGGAGCCGCCGGGTGCCTACCGCGAAGGTGTCACGCTGCGCTGGCTCTGGGGCGACATGAAGCGACTCCTCCACATCCTCGCCGGCCGTCCCGCCGGCTACCCCGGCGCCTATCCCTCCGTGGCGGACGGGCTGCGTGAGGTGTTCGGCCGTCAGCCGCCCGGCACCCGGCTCGAAGTGTGGGACCGCACCGATCCCTGGCCCGCCGTCGGCGAGTGGGTGGAGGGCGCCCGCGATCTGTTCACCAAGGCGTTGCGATCGCGCTGACGGCGGGGACGTCTAGCTGATGTGGAAGGCCCGCATCCACATTTCCAACGACAACACGCGAAACAGACCGAGATAGGTCTCCCGGCTCGCGACGGCCGCGCCCGGCGCGGCATACCAGCGACGCAAGACCTGCGGATCCACGTACTTCTGGCAGCGCAGCGTGTCCTGGATGAGCGCGGTCACTTGAGGCCGTAGATCGCGCGCCAGCCACCGCTGCCCCGGGACCGCAAACCCCAGCTTCGTCTTGCGCATCCGCACCTTATCGGGGACGACGCCCCGCATCGCCCGGCGCACGGCGAACTTGCTCCAGCCGTTGCGAATCTTGAGATCGTCAGGCAGGGAAATGCCGTAGTCCACCACGTGGTGGTCCAGGAGAGGCACGCGTGCCTCGATGGAGAACGCCATGGAGGACCGGTCCTCCATGCGGAGCAGCATCGGCAGGGTATCGACAAAAATGTCGTCCAGCTGCATGCGCTGCATGACGCTCACGTGCGGGTCCCCGGGGCGGTGCTGCGACGCGTAGCGCCACCACCGCGTCGCCGGGGTGCTTTCTCCAGCCACGGCGCGCGTCCAGTCGGAGCGGACGGCCCGCTGCAGCAGCCCGTCAACACCGAGCAGGCTCCGGAGCTGCCGTGGCAGGTAGCGATACCCGTTCCGAATGTCCAGCACATACCGGTCGCCCTGCAGGAGCATTGCGCCGAATTCCTTCGCCAAGCGCGCCAGGCGGCCCGACCTGAGGAGCGAGGCCAGATACGCGTAGCGGAACTTCGCGTAGCCGCCGAAGACCTCGTCGCCGCCCTGGCCGTCCACCAGCACCTTGACCCCCGCTTCCTTCGCGGCCCGCATGATGCGCCACTGGGCATAGTAGGTGAGCTCGCCGAACGGCATGTCCTGATGCCAGGCGATGCGCTCGAAGCTCTCCCAGAAGTCCTCCGGCGACGGAAACTCGAGGTGCGGCGTCGCGCCGACCGCCCCCGCCACGGCCAGGGCGTACTCGCGTTCGTCGAAGGCGCGATCCTCATAGCAGGCGGTGAACGTGTGGAAGGTGTCGCCCAGCGCCTTGGCGGCGGCCGGCTGCTCGCGCCAGATCTTGCCGATCAGCCCCACGATGGTCGAGGAGTCGAGCCCCCCACTCAGGCAGCTTCCCACCCGCACGTCGCTGATGAGATGCCGACACGTCGTCTCCGCGAGCAGCGTCCGCAACCCATCCAGCCGCTCGCGGTCGCCGGCGCCGTTGGAAGCCCTGGGGATGAGCTGCCAGTACGCCCGGGTCGCGACGTGCCCTGTGGCGGCGTCCACCGTCAGGGTGTGCGCCGGCGGCAGCGCCTTGACCGCCCGCAGCAGGGTGCGCTCGCCATAGTCACAGTTGGCGTGAGCCAGGAACGCGACGACGGCCTCGTCGTCCGGAGTGGCGTCGACGCCGGGGAAGGCAAGCAACGCCTTGATCTCTGACGCGAAGACGAACGCGCCGGCGGGCCTGGCGTAGTAGAAGGGCTTGATGCCCAGCCGATCGCGGGCGCAAAACAGCCGGCCCCCCGCGCCGTCCCAGATGGCGAACGCGAACATGCCGTCGAGGCGGGCGAGACAGTCTTCACCCCACTGGCGGTAGGCCTGCAGCAGGACTTCCGTGTCGGTCCGGGTCGTGAACTCGTAGCCGAGCGCTTCCAGTTGCGCCCGTATGTCCCGATGATTGTAGATCTCCCCGTTGAAAACGATCCACTGCGGCGACGCGCACGCCGTCATCGGCTGCGCGCCGCGCGGGGAAAGGTCGAGGATAGCCAGCCGCCGGTGCCCCAGCCCCACGGTGAGTGGAGTGTCGCCGTCCCACTGCGTGGTGTGCGGCACGACGGCGTGATGGAACTGACCTCCGCTCACCCAACCGAGCAGGAACCCCTGGCCGTCCGGCCCGCGGTGTGCCTGGAGGTCGTTCATGCGCTGCAGCGCGGCCAGATCGATCGGGCGGCCGAGACCGACGGCGCCTACGATCCCGCACATAGGACGTGCTCCCCCTGTCTGGACGTCCGCATCCGCCGGTTTCCCCGCTTGCGTGACCCGCGCGCCCGCCGCATCCGGACGCCATCTCGGTGACCACCCTCACTCAAGAAGCGTGCCGGATTTTGCTGTCCCTGGCGGGCGTAAGTTGCGATCTGGCCGTTTTTTACCGGCTGCCCGAGGTGCTCCCCATATGTTCAATTGTGCAACGCGCGCCCAGGCAGGCAAAACTGTAGCAGGCGAGATACACCTGGCGGCCGTACCACAGTCCCCGAAGCGGCACGGGCGCCGGCTGGAGTGCCGGCGCCCGTCACCGCCCCATCTTGAATCGATCGCTCAGGAGCTCATTTGAACTCGTAGGCTCCGATGTCGTAGCCGGCGCCCTGCGGGCGCAGCGTGCCGAAGAAGTCGTTCAGCACGATGGACAACGCGATGCCCGCGTTGATGGCGGGACTGCCCGCCTGCAGCCGGAAATCGAGTGCCGATGGGTTCACAAACATCGGGTCGGTGTTCACGATGTTCGACCCGATCCCACCTCCGCCCACCGCCCCCGTGCTGAGGTTGTGATCGATGAGTGCTCCGCTCACCGTCCCGGAGATGCCGATGTTCTGTCCCGGGAGATAGAAGATGTTGTTCTCGATGACCAGGTTCGTCGTCGAGGCCGCGAGAATGATCTGGCCGTCCCGGTTGGGGTTCGGGAACGCGAACGTGTTATTCACGATATACAACTGGTCCACGGTGCTCCCGTACCGCTGAATCCCCCAGCCCCGCGTGATGTTGTAGAACACGTTGTTCCGGATGATCACGTTCGTCCCCTGGCCGTTGTACACGCCATGGTCGTGGTTCATCCAGTAGTCGTTGCCGGGCTGGCAACCGTTCTCGCCGGCGGCGAACCGTCCGATGTCGTGCACCCAGTTGCCTTCGATGATCAGGTTGTCGCTGTACGCATCGATGGCCGAGAGCCCGATGCCGCTCGATTCGCAGTAGCGGCCCACGTCGTGAATGTTGTTCCCGGCGATCTGGATGTCGTGCGTACCGGTACTCGGGTCGACGCCATAGTGGTTCGACCCTTTCATCTCGAACCCTTCCACGCGCACGTAGTTGGTCGAGATGTGGACCACCGTGGCGGAACTGTTGTTCTGCCCGTCGAGGACCGCCCCCCACTTATTCTGTGATCTGAAGACGACGAGGTTACCAGCGGAGCCGCCCCGTCCGATGGACACGACGTCGCTGCCACCGGTGTAGACCCCGTTCCGCACGATGACCATGTCGCCCGGATTCACGAGGTCCGCGGCGTGCTGCACTGTCTGGAACGGTCGCGCGCTGTCGCCCGGGTTGCCGTCACTCCCGGCCGGGTCCACGTAGTAGCACCGGCCTCCACCGGTCGGAGCGCACCCCGCCGGCGGCGGAGGCGTGCCGACCGCGATCGCTGCGCCACCGCTCTTGCCTTCGGACGTGGCGGTGATCAGCGCCGTACCGGTCGCCACTCCGGTCACGAGCCCGCTCGAGCTCACCGTCGCGGCCGCGTTGCTGTTGCTCACCCACGTCACCGTACGCCCCGTCAATATGTTGCCGTTCGCATCTTTGGTGGTCGCGGTCAGCTGCACGGTTTGCCCTGGCTGGATCGCCGCCGCCGCCGGGGACACCGTCACCGTCGCCACCGGCGCCACGGTCACCGTGACGGCCGACGTGCCACTCTGCCCTTCGGACGTGGCCGTGATCGTCGCCGAGCCGGCCGTCGCGCCCTGCACGAGACCCGTGCCGTTCACCGTCGCCACCGTGGTGTTGGTGCTGGACCACGCCACGGCGCGACCCGACAGCGCATTGCCGTTCGCGTCCCTCGGCGTGGCAGTGAGCTGCACGGTCTGACCGACCTGCACGCTCGCCGATGCCGGGGCGACCGTGACCGATGCCACCGGCACGAAGGTCACCGTAACGCTCGACGTGCCGCTCTGTCCCTCGCTCGTCGCCGTGATCGTGGCGGAGCCGGCCCCTGCGCCGCTGACCAGGCCGCTCCCGTTGACGGTCGCGACCGACGCGTTGGTGCTGGTCCACGTCATTGCGCGCCCCGACAGCGTGTTGCCGCCCGCATCCCTTGCCGTCGCGGTGAGCTGCACGGTCTGCCCGGTTTGCAGGTTGGCGGAGGCGGGCGTGACCGTGACCGACGCCACCGGCACGTTCGATACCGTGACGGTCGCCGTACCACTCTTCCCCTCGCTCGTCGCCGTGATCGTGGCCGAGCCCGACCCGGCACCTGTCACGAGCCCGTTCCCATTTACCGTCACGGCCGAGTTGTTGCTGGCCCACGTCACAGCGCGACCCGTCAGTACGTTGCCGAGGGAGTCGGTCGTCGTGGCTTGCAGCTGCGCCGTCGCGCCCGCCAGGATCGTCACCGCCGTCGGCGCCACACTCACCGCGGACACCGGCGCGAGCGTCACCGTGACGATCGCGGTGTCCGACACCGCGCCCGGAGTGCCGTTCGCGACGACCCGGTATTGGCCGGGATTCGGCCCGGCTTTGTAGTGACCGTAGTGGCGCTTACCGTTGCTGCTCGTGTCGATCATACTGCCGCCGATCGCCACGCTCCAGCTCACCGACACCGTCGCCGTGTCGCCCGTGCTCATGAACGCGACGGCCGTGAAGTCGGCGGTCGCGTTTTGGCGCAGTGTAAGAGTTTTGGGGGAGACCAACAGGTCCGCAATCGTACTGCCGGGATCGACGGCTCGGACGGGCAGCTCGCATGCGACGATCGCCGCCGTGACGAGCACCGCCAGCGACGCCAAGACGACTCGGTCCTTCAGCAGGGCCAGTCGGGATGACAGCTTGTGTTTGAACGTCATTGGTCTCGCTCCGTAGTGTGTGTGCGCCTCACGGATTGAAGAACTCGCTCATGTCGGGCGCGGAGGCCGCGGCGCCCGGGTACGTCGTCACGCCGAGCCCCTTGAGGATCAGCCGCAGCGTGCTCGGATGCTGGTACGTGGTCGTGGACTGGTAGCCCCGCTTCGACTTGCTCGGGCTGATCGCCGTCCAGAAAACCCGCCCACCGCCCAGCGTGTTGTCCCCGCCAGACTCGTCGAACACGATGATCAAGAGGCCATCCTGCTGGAACACGGGGCTCGCGATCAGCGGCGCGATGTTGCTCTGCAACCAGCTGTCCGCCGTACCCAACGAGCAGTCGTGCGCGTCGTTGCACAGATCGGGCACGATGTTCGAGAAGGTCGGCAGCGTCCCGTTCGCCAGGTCCGACGCGAACTGGGTGAACGGGACGTTATTGCAGCCCTGTCCGGTCGGGTCGTTGGCGACGTCCGACAACAAGGGAAAGATGTTGTGCTTCCGGGCATAGTTCCCTGTGTCACCGCCCAGGTAACACGCGTTCGGGATGCTCTCCGCGTACGACTTCCAGGTCTTCCCGGCCGCGACCAAACTGCGGACGATATTCGGCACGTTCTCGATCGTCGACGAGCCATCGTCGTTCGTCAGAACTTGACCCGTCGCCAGCTCGAAGTAGTTCCCGATGGATGGGTGCGTGTTGGCGTAGTACTGCGTCGCCAGCCCGTACTGCTGCGCCAGGCCGGTCAGGTACGGCATCGACGAGCTGGTGACATCCACGTAGTCGGTGTTCTCCTCCGTCACGACGAACACGTGCCCGAACTGCGCGCCGCCGGAGGACGTCGTCACCGTCACCGCCGACGTACCGCTCTGCCCTTCGCTCGTCGCCGTAATCGTCACCGGACCGCCCGCCGCGACGCCGCTCACGAGCCCGCTGCCGTTCACGCCGGCGATCGCGCCATTGCTCGACTGCCAGGTGATCACCCGGCCCGTCAACGGATTACCGTTCGCGTCCTTGGGCGTCGCGGTGAGCTGCAACGTGCTCCCCACCGCCACACTCCCCGTCCCCGGCGCCACCGTCACCGACGCCACCGGCACCGGCGTGACGGTGATGGCCGCCGGGCCAGTCTGCCCTTCGCTCGAGGCCGTGATCGTCGCCGAGCCCGCCACTTTCGCCGTCACGAGCCCCGTGCCGTTCACGCTCGCGACGGTCGTGTTGTTGCTCGACCACGTCACCGTCCGGCCGGTCAACACGTTGCCGTTGGCGTCCTTGAGCGTCGCCGTCAGCTGTTGCGTCTGGCCCGCCTGCACGCTTGCCGAGGGCGGGCTCACGGTCACGGTGGCGACCGGCACGCCGCTCACGGTGATGCTCGCCGTGCCGCTCTTGCCCTCGCTCGTGGCCGTGATGGTTACCGATCCGGCCACTACGCCCGTGACCAGACCGCTGCTGTTCACCGTGGCGACATTGTTGTCGCTCGACGACCAGCTGATCGCGCGGCCGGTCAACGGATTGCCGCTGGCGTCCCTGGGCGTGGCCGTGAGCTGCACTGTCTGCCCGATCGCCACGGTCGCCGAGCTCGGCGTCACCGTGACCGAGGCCACCGGCGCGACGGTGACGGTGACGGTCGCCGTCCCGCTCTGGCCTTCACTCGTCGCGCTAATCGTCACGGGACCACCGGGCCCGACACCCGTGACTAGCCCGCTGCTGTTCACCGTGGCGATCGTGTTGTCACTCGACGACCAGCTGATCGTCCGGCCGGTCAATGGATTGCCGCTCGCGTCCCTGGGCGTGGCCGTGAGCTGCACCGTCTGCCCTTGGAGCACGCCCGCGGATGTCGGCGCGACCGTCACCGAGGCCACCGGCACTGTGGGAACGATCTTCGCGAGATAATCCTGCACAACCCAGCCGCTCGGGGCCGACGCAAACAGGACGTGGTAGCGGATGGCGCCGTCGCCTCCGGGGGTCGTGTTCAGCACCGGCCCGGAATCGACCACGCCCCGCGCACCAGCCGGCTGCGTCCCGATGACGCTCGGCGGCGTCCCGGTCGACGGGTCCGCGGGTGGTTGCGAGATGTTCCGCACCCAGGTGGCGGTCGTCGCCTGCACGCTGTCCCCGACGGCGAGTTGGCCCGTCGGCGCAGTCACGGTGATGGCCGCCGTCCCGCTCTTCCCCTCGCTCAGTGCCGTGATCGTCGCCGACCCGGCACCCGCAGCGGTCACTAACCCGGTGGCACTGACGGTCGCGACCGAGCCGTTGTTGCTCGACCAGGTCACAGGCCGGCCGGTCAGCGCATTGCCGTTCGCGTCCTTGGGCGTAGCCGTGAGCTGCATCGTCTGCCCCACGGTCAGGCTCGCCGTCGTGGGGCTCACCGTGACCGATGCGACCGGGATGCTCGAGACCGTGACGCTCGCGGTCCCGCTCTTCCCCTCACTCGTCGCGGTGATGGTCGCCGTGCCGGCACCCGCGGCGGTCACCAACCCGGTGCTGCTGACGGTCGCCACCGAGCCGTTGTCGCTCGACCAGCTCACCGTCCGGCCGGTCAGGACGTTGCCGTTCGCGTCCGTCAAGGTCGCGGTGAGCGGCGAGGTCTGGCCGGCCTGCAGGTTGACCGAGGCGGGGCTGACCGTCACCGTGGCGACCGGCGCCGCCGCGCAGGCCACCGTGATGTCGGCCCGTGCGGACAGGTTGCCCGGCGTACTCGTGGCCGTGAGGGTGTACTGGCCGCAGCTCACGTTGTGGTAGTGCCCGTAGTGGCGGCCGCCGGCGGAGTTGGTGTCGACCGTGCCGCCCGACGCGCTCCAGGACACACCGATCGGCGCCGTGTCGCCGACGGCGGTGAAGCCGACGGCCGTGAAGTCCTGGACTTGGTTGGGCTGCAGTGTGGCGCTGCTGGGAGAAACGACGAGTTCCGTGACCGTCGAGTTGGGTCCGCTGATGCTGGTCGGCTTTTCGCAACTCGCGACGAAGGAGAGGGCCAGTGCGAGCAGCGCGCCTCGACGCAGACGACCTTTGAGAAGGGCGAGACGGTGCGCCAGCTTGTGTCCGAACGGCATAGCACGCCTCCACGGGGTACAAAACGAACGGGCCGCCAGCGTCGACCTGCGTCGGATCGCTGGCGGCCCGGCGAGCATGGCGGAACGGCGTCCGCGGTAGCCCCGTGGCTCTGCGTCACCGCCTTTCGGCGGGTTTGCTCTGAGCAGCGTGCTCTCAGGCGGCAAACTACCGGCCGCCTCGCAAGCGCGGCGGTGACCTCCGTCACGGGAGGCCGGCTACAATGTCATGTGCTGCCTCGTGCAACACTTAGCGGCCAGCATCGGAGTCCGCGACGTCCCGAGACGCAACGTCCATCAGTGGCACGTCCCGCTGCCGGAGTCGGTGAACGAATCCCCCGCGATGGGGATGAACTCCCAGGTGTAGGACCCGTCGGAGAGCGTCAGCTTCAGCACTCCGAACGACGTGTCGTCCCGCACCTCGCTGTTCGGCAGCGGCGTCGCGAATGAGTACAGGCCCGCGCCGCCCGTTCCGACGATGAATTCGCGGATCCCCCGCGCCGGGTCCGCCGCGGCGCTGGGCGTCTGCGGGGCGAATCGCTCGTACTCGTGGTCGTGCCCCGAGATCACGATCTCCGCCCCAGCGTCATACAGCGCTTGCCAGACGCCCGCGGACTGAGTGCTGCTGCCGTGGTTCGACCCCGAGCTGAAGCGGGGGTGGTGCCAGTACGCGATCGTGCAGGTCTTGGTGCTCGCCGCCAGATCGGCGCGGAGCCAGGTCTCCTGCGCCGACCCCGCGCTCATGCTGACGTTCGAGTTGAGCGAGACGATGTGCCACGCACCCAGATCGTAGCTGTAGTATCCGCGGCCGGCCGGCCCCGCCAGCGCGCCGAAATAGGCGTAATAGCCGGTGGCTCCCGACGTGTTGTAGTCGTGATTGCCCGGAGCGGGGCGAGTGCGTGCCTTGTGACGCCCCCACGACGGATCGTAACAACTCGCGTAGTCCGCCGCCGTCCCGTCCGGGTAGGCGTTGTCCCCCGCCGTTAAGACGGTCCCCGGGATGTTGTCCAGCAGCGCCGCCGTGGGCTGCGCATCGCAGTCCGCGATGTCCCCGGCGCCCACCAGCACCACCGACGCGCTCGGCGGCGTCACGGTGATGGCCGATGTGCCGCTCTGGCCCTCGCTCGTGGCGGTGATCGTCACCGGACCGCCCACGGCCACGCCCGTCACCAGCCCGCTCCCGTTCACGCTCGCCACCGTGGCATTGCTCGATCGCCAGGTGATCGTCCGGCCCGTCAACGGATTGCCGTTCGCATCCCTGGGCGTCGCAGCGAGCTGCAACGTGCTCCCCACCGCCACACTCCCCGTCCCCGGCGCCACCGTCACCGACGCCACCGGCACGGGCGTGACGGTGATGGCCGCCGGGCCACTCTGCCCTTCGCTCGAGGCCGTGATCGTCGCCGAGCCCGCCACCTTCGCGGTCACGAGCCCCGTGCCGTTCACGCTGGCGACGGTCGTGTTGCCGCTAGACCACGTCACCGTCCGGCCGGTCAACACGTTGCCGCTGGCGTCCTTGAGCGTCGCCGTGAGCTGCTGCGTCTGCCCCGCCTGCACACTCGCCGCGGCCGGGCTCACCGTCACCGAGGCGACCGGCACGCCCGTTACCGTGATGCTCGCCGTGCCACTCCTGCCTTCGCTCATGGCCGTGATCGTAGCGGAGCCGACGGCCCCCGCCGTCACGAGCCCGCTGCCGTCCACCGTCGCCACGGACGTATTGTTGCTGGACCAGCTCACCACCCGGCCGGTCAGCGGATTGCCGTTCGCGTCCTTCGGGGTCGCGGTGAGCTGCACCGTCTGACCCACCAAGAGGCTCGCCGAGGTCGGGCTCACGGTCACCGAGGCCACCGGAACATTCGAGACCGTCACGCTCGCGGTCCCGCTCTGCCCTTCGCTCGTGGCGGTGATCGCCGCCGAGCCCGCGGCGAGGCCGGTGACCAACCCCGTCCCGTTGACGGACGCAGCGGCGTTATTGCTGGACCAGGTCACTGTCCGGCCCGTCAGCACGTTGCCGTTGGCGTCCCGGAGGGTCGCCGTCAACTGTATCGTCTGTCCCATCAGGATATTGGGCGACGCCGGGCTTACGCTCACCGAGGCGACGGGCGCCGGGGGACAGGACACCGTGATCGTGGCCGAATCGGACAAACCGCCCGGCTGACTGGTGGCACGAAGGCCGAACTGGCCGCAGCTCGCGTGGTGGTAGTGTCCATAGTGGCGACCACCGGCGGAACTCGTCTCGACGGTGCCTGCCGTGGCGCTCCACGTGACGGCGATCTGCGCCGTGTCCCCCGCCCCAGTAAAGCCGACGGCCATGAAGTCCTGGACCTGGTTTGGCTGCAGTGTGACGTTCTTGGGAGTGACAACTAGCTGTGCGATGGTGGAGCCGGTGTCGGTGGTGCGAACGGGGAGCTCGCAGCTGAAGATGGCGGCGACGGCGATCATCGCCCCGATAGCGGTCCGGCCCTTCAGGCGCGCCAACCGCCGCGCCAGCTTGTACGTGAACGTCATGGCACGCCTCTCCGGGGGAAAAGTACCGGGCCGCCTAGGTCGACCCGTGGTGGATCGCTGGCGGCCCGGCGAGCGTGGCGGATGAACCGCTGTAGCCCCGTGGCTCTGCGTCACCGCCTTTCGGCGGCTATGCTCTGAGCAGCGTGCGTAGTGGCAATCTGGAACGGAGCCTCCCTCCGATCGGTGAGGTAGATCACCTTGCGGCGGCCCGCGCCCTACGACCCGATCTCGACGCCCACGCCGTAGCGCCGCAGCTTCCCGAGGAGCGACGCCTCGACTCGGGCCGTCACCTCAATCACTCCGTCCACCTGGGCCTCGGCCATGACTTCCGCATCGCGATGCAGGGTGGCGAGGAGCTTACCGTTGCCGAGGGGCACGCGGATCCGGGCGATCGGGCGCAGCGCCTGCGCGGACGTCCGGAGCACGCTCCGCAATCCGTCCACGCCGACCGACTGTGGACTGCGGCTGGCGGAGGGCGCGACGCACGACGCCAGCACGGCGTGCGGGTACCGCTCGCGGACCTGAGCGAGGAACTCCGCGGGCTCGGGCAATAAGTCCGCCTTGTTGAAGACGTACACGACGCGTTTGCGCTCCGGACCCGGCGCTCCCCGGTCACCGCTCCCCGTTCCGCCCTCGTACAGTCCCATCTCTTCGAGCACGGCCTCGACCACCTGCGCCTGCCCTTCCCACGCGGGGTGCGCCGCGTCGATGACATGCAGCAAGATATCCGCGCCGCGCGCTTCCTCGAGCGTCGCGCGGAACGAGGCGACGAGGTGGTGGGGCAGCTTGCGGATGAACCCGACGGTGTCGGTGAGGCGGAAGCGATACCCGCCGCCTACCTCTACCTCGCGCGTGAGCGTGTCGAGGGTCGCGAACAACCGATCTTCGACGAACACATCGTCGCCTGACAGGGCGCGCAGGATGCTCGACTTGCCTGCGTTCGTGTACCCGACCAGCGCAGCCGTGGGGAGGGAGCGACGCCCCTGGCGTTGATTGGCGCGATGATCGGCCACGTCCTCGAGTCGGCGGCGCAGCGTCGCGATCTTCTTGCGAATGGCCCGCCGGTCGGTCTCGAGCTGCGTTTCGCCCGGTCCCCGCAGGCCGATGCCGCCGCGGATGCGCGACAGGTGCGTCCACATCCGGGTGAGCCGAGGCAACAGGTACTCGAGCTGCGCCAGCTCGACCTGCATCCTGGCCTCGGCCGAGCGGGCACGCGTCGCGAAGATGTCGAGGATCAGCTCCGTGCGATCCATCACCCGCAGCGACAGCGCCTCCTCGAGGTTCTGTCCCTGCACCGGTGACAACGGCTCGTCGAACAGCACGAGCGTGGAGCGGGCCTGCTGGAGCACGCCCTTCAGCTCGACGACCTTGCCCTGGCCCAGATAGAAGTTGGGGCTGGGCGCCTCGACCCGCTGGTAGGTCCGCCCGACCACCTCGGCGCCCGCCGTGTCCGCAAGCCGGTAGAGCTCGTCCAGGTGGTCCTCCACCTGGACGGCGTCCGCCGAGCCCTTGCGCGGCGCGCCGACGAGGAAGGCGCGCTCGGAAGGTGGCTGGATGTCGATTAGCTGTCGGATGCCTGAACCTCCCCGGGTGCCGCAGGTCTGGATTTCAAGTTAAGGAATCAGCTTCCTCAACGGCACGTTGCCCGTCCCGTGAAGCACCACGGTCTTCTCCCCGAGTGGGGTGTCGACAAAGACCCGCCCCGTGATCCCGTAAGCTACCGCCTGCCGGGCAAACAGGGCTTTCGCCCCTGCCCCGACGCCGGCCCACTCGAACCGCACGGGCACGACGACCCGGCTGTGATTCGTAGGCGACAGGTCCAGCGGCCGGTCCAGCAGGGCGTCGCCGAAATGCGTTCCTTCGAGATCGACTCCGACCTCGAGCCGGGTCGAGCGGATGCGGTAATCGTTCGGGTTGAACACGTCGAACACCAGGTCGAACGTGCCGCCCGTCAGGCCGATCCCCGTGATGTCGATCTCTTGGAGCGAGACCTCCGGCTCCTTGAACGTCAACCCACGCAGCGTAGCGCAGGCGGAGACCAGAAAGGCGACGGAAACAAGAGCGACGGAGAGAGATGCGGTGGATGGAAATGCGTGTTTCATCGAGCCTCCTCGCCGTTAGTCGCCTTTGCATCCGTCGACGTATCGTCCGTCGCTTTTCGTTTCAGCTCCGCCCACCACTCCATCCGCTTCTTGATGTCCTTCTCGAATCCGAACTCCGTCGGCTCGTACCATCGCTGCCCCCGTAGCGCCTCCGGGAGATACTCCTGCGGGACGAAGGCGTGCTCGAACGCGTGCGCGTACTTGTACCCTGCACCGTACCCAAGCTCCTCCATGAGTTTGGTCGGGGCATTGCGAATGTGGAGCGGCACGGCTTCGGCAGGATGCTCTGCGGCAGCGTCCATGGCCTGCGCGAACGCCGAGTAGACGCGGTTCGATTTTGGCGCCGTGGCGAGGTATACGGCGATCTCGGCGAGCGCCAGCTCACCCTCCGGCGATCCCAGGAAGTGGTAGGCGTCCTTCGCGGCGAGCGCGAGCGCCAGCGCCCGCGGGTCGGCGAGCCCCACGTCCTCCGCGGCGATGCGGACCAGGCGGCGCGCGATGTAGAGCGGATCCTCCCCGCCTGCGAGCATGCGCGCCAGCCAATACAGCGAGCCCTCCACGTCCGACCCCCGCACGGCCTTGTGCAAGGCGGAGATGAGGTTGAAGTGCTGCTCGCCGGATTTGTCGTAGGACGGCAACGGCCTCTCGAGCACGGACACAACGAGCTCTCGGGAAACGGGAAAGGGGAAGCGGGAAACGTCGGCTACGTGGTTGAGGACCGCTTCCAGTCCGTTCAGAGCGCGACGTGCGTCGCCTTGGGCGTACGTGACGAGTGCTTGCGTCGCCTCCTCGACCAGCACCTTTCCCGTTTCCCGTTTCCCGTCTCCCGCTTTCTCGAGCGCTCGCTCGATCACCATACGGATGTGTTCGTCTTTCAGCGGCTCGAACACGAACACCCGACACCGGGAGAGCAGCGGTGCCGTCAGCTCGAAGCTCGGGTTTTCGGTCGTGGCGCCGATCAGCGTGATGATCCCGTTCTCCACCCAGGGCAGGAACGCGTCCTGCTGCGCCCGGTTGAAGCGATGGATCTCGTCGCAGAAGAGGATCGTGCCGCGGCCCTCGTACTTGAGTCGCTCTTCCGCTTGCTTGATGATTTCCCGCACCCGCGCCACGCCCTCGGTCACGGCGGAAAACGGCTCGAAGTGGCGGTCGGTGTAGTTGGCAACCAGGCGGGCGAGTGTGGTCTTCCCGGAGCCGGGCGGCCCCCAGAAGATGCACGACCCGACGTCGCCGCGGCGGATCAGCTCGCCCAGCGGCTTGCCGGACCCGAGGAGGTGCTCCTGGCCGAGGAATTCCTCGAGCGTCGTCGGGCGCATCCGAGCCGCCAGCGGCTCCGCGGATCGGGAGAACAACGTCGGGTCAGACATGGGCGATCACGACACCCTCTCGAGCACGACCTTGGTCATGTAGAACACGGCCGCTCCGGCAAAAAACGCCGCCGGCAGCTTCCACCCGCGCTTGCCTTGGAACTCAGGCACCAGATTCGAAGCCGCCACATAAATCGTGACGCCGGCGGACAACGCAAGTCCATGCTGGACCAGGAACGAGATCTGGTCCGTGAGCACCACGCCCGCCAGCGTGGCGACCCCGAGCATCGCCGCGGCGCCGATCGCCTGCCCGCCCGTCCGCCCGCCCGCCATCATCAGGCTCGACACCGTCACGCCCTCCGGCAGCTTGTGGAGGAAGATGGCGATGAACACCATCAGGCCCAGCGCCGGCCGCACGAGAAACGCGCTGGCGATGGCCACGCCGTCGAAAAACGTGTGCAACAGCAACCCCACGAGCGCCGAGGTACCCGCGACCCGGTTGACGGCGTGGGTCTCCTCGCCGAAGTGGAAGTGGGGCGTCAGGGTGTGCTGGGTGAAATGCACCGCGAGGTAGCCCGCCAGGACCAGCGCCGGCGCCGCCGTGCCCGAGCGGGCGAACGCCTCGGGCAACACCTCCACCAGGGCCACGGCCAGCATGAAGCCGGCGCCGAACGCGACGAAATGCTCGATCAGGGCGAGCTCGCGCGCCGCGCGCCGCGTTACCGCGAGCGCCCCGACG
>Ga0193755_1000155_pt1 | contig 18795 bp, 20 predicted proteins | sample H1a2metaG_FD_144921 | JGI IMG/M metagenome (GOLD analysis project Ga0193755, IMG submission 144921) | Soil microbial communities from a riparian zone of the East river system, Colorado, United States - H1a2 | ecosystem: Environmental > Terrestrial > Soil > Riparian zone | place: USA: East River...
CCTAACGATGATTGATGAATTATGAGCGATGAGCAAAGCGAACTCCTGATTCATCATTCATCGTTCATCATTCATCGTTTTATTAAACACTCCTAACGATGATCGATGAATTATGAGCGATGAGCAAAGCGAACTCCTGATTCATCATTCATCGTTCATCATTCATCGTTTTGTTAAACACTCCTAACGATGATCGATGAATTATGAGCGATGAGCAAAGCGATCTCCTGATTCATCATTCATCGTTCATCGTTCATCGTTTTGTTAAACTCCGGAGCCCGTTTCTCCTTGAATGCCTGATACGCCTCACGGAAATCCGGATTGAGCATGCAGATCGCCTGCGTCTCGGCTTCGGCTTCCAGAGCCGCGTCCAGGCTCAAGCTCAGTTCGCGGTTCAGCGCCGCCTTTGTCATCCCGAGCGCAAAGCCGGGGCCCGCCGCAAGCCGCTCCGCCCACCGGGCCGTCTCGGCCTCGAGCTCGCCAGCTTCGACGACCTTGTTGTAGAGCCCGATCCGCTCCGCCTCAGCCGCGCTGATGAAGTCTCCGGTGTACAGCAGCTCGGTTGCCTTGCTCAGACCGATCACTTTCGGAAGCAGGAAGCCGGCGCCCATATCCGCGCCTGCAAGACCGACCTTCGTGAACAAAAAAGCCATCTTTGCAGTCGTGGCGGCGATCCTCAGATCACAAGCCAGCGCGACCACCGCTCCGGCCCCGGCGACCGTGCCGTTCAGCGACGCGATCACCGGTTTGTGCAACGCTCGAATGTTTCCGATAAGCTCGCAGGTCATCCGGGTGAATTCCAAGAGCCCGCTCATGTCCCGGCTGAACAGCTCGCCGATTATCTCCTCGACGTCGCCGCCGGAGCAGAAGCCGCGCCCGCGCCCGGTGATCACTACGACCCGAACTGACTCGCGAGACCTGAGCTTCGCAAGCGTGTCGGTCAGTTCGCGATAGACTTCGAATGTCAGGGAGTTCAAGCGATCCGGTCTATCGAAGGTGATCGTCGCGACCGCTCCGCGCTCTTCGTAAAGGAAACTCGCCGGGCTGATGTTCATTTCCTAGTCCAAAGTCCGAGGTCCAAAGTCCAAGGCCAAAGTCCGAGGTCCAAAGTCCAAGGTCCAACGTCCGAGGTCCAACTCCCAATTCCCCAGATCCAGCCGACTTTGGACTTTGGACTTTGGACCTTAGATTACCGCGATCGCTTCTATCTCGACCTTGGCGAGGTCTTCGACCAGGGCACTCACTTCGACAAGCGACATTGTCGGAAAATGCTTCCCCATAAGCTGGCGATATGCGACGCCAACATCTCGGAGCCGGGAGGTGTATTCCTTCTTGTCGGTCACAAAGATCAGCAACCTTGCGATGCTTTCGGGTGAACCCCCGGCCGCACGGACCACTGCAAGAACGTTGCCAAGCGCCTGCGCGAACTGCTCGGGAAAGTCGTCGCTTACCACGCGACGCTCGAGATCCCAGCCGATCTGCCCCGCAACAAACAGGAGCTTTCCGCCTTCAAACAAAAGACCGTTGTTGTAGCCACTGGGCTGAGCAAGCGTTTCCGGGTTGATCACTGTCATTGGCATTTAGTACGCCCTTCGTCTACTTGTCCGTCGCTTTGAGACCGCTAAATTCTTTCAGCTCCCACGAGGTGCCCTCTTTCATCTGACGTTTTACCAGCCCGAGCCCGCGAACGAAGTACTCGCTCCCAAGGTTCTCGCCCACCTTGCGATCAACCTTCACGCCCCGGAACTTGCCGATAGGGATGGTCACGTCTTCATCACCTTGAGCTTCGAACGATACAAACGTCGGCTCGTCGACTACCGCGGGCGGGTCGCCCGGACGGTTGAAGACCTTGGTAAAAGAGTACTGCCAGGTTGTGCCCTTTCTACCCAGCGAGGCCGGGTCGACGAATGCTACCGAGTTGCCTCTGAACTTGAACTCGGATGTGGATTTCTGTCCGGCGACGTCGGTGTCAGCCTTCTCGGATATCAACTGCACGCGTTCACCGTCGCAAACATATTTCTTCTCGGTTGACTAGCGATTTGCAAGCCCCCGCTCCGATCGATAATCTGCGTCCTCTCGGTGAAGACCCGACGTCCGTTCTCTTCCGACGAGTCGACCACTACCGTCGCGTCCGCCACCAGCCCGCTCGAGTACACGAGCACGTACTTTGCGGTCGAGCCCGGAACGAGCGGGTAAAACGGATTGCAGGACTTAAAATTAGGATCGACGGCTGAAGCAGGTTTGATGGCAGTCGGAGTTTTGAAATCGGACCGGTTGGCGTTTGCGTTACCGTTTCCATTGCCGTTGCTGTTGGAGTTGTTGTTGCTGTTGCAGCCGCTTAGCGCGAGCGCGGCCAGCAGAATGATGCCTGAAGATGATCGGATCAAGATGACGTTTCCTTTCGTTTTGCTGCCTCTTGCTGCCTGCGCCAGGCAACAACGAGCAAAAGAAGTTATTAACACCCCGCCTGAGGTCTTCGCAAGTTAGGGCTTTGAAGAGTAGTGTCTCAGTTCAAAAATCTTCTCTGCGTTTGCCTTTGCGTTCTCTGCGACTCTGCGGTTAGAGGCGTTGCAAACCCAGCTAACCGCGGAGGCGCCGAGACGCTGAGACCGACGCTGAGAATTGAAATTGAGACACTACGCAAAGTTCGCTGCCAGCTTTGTGGCTTCGCGCCTTTGTGTTTCTATTAGTCTCTTGAATTCTCCGGAGCTGACCGATGATGGCAAGCGACGACGAGGAGAAACGCCGACAGACGAGCACCGCGGGAGTGATGACCGCGATGGGCTTTGCCGTCCTCGCGCTGGCGTTTTCTTCGATCTTCATCAGCAAGCTGGAACGAAGCGCGGCCCCGCCGCTGGTCATCGCGTTTTATCGAATGGCTATCGCGACCGCGCTGCTGGCGCCCGTGGCCATCGCGTTGAAAAGGCGAGAAATCGCGGCGCTTGCGCGCAAAGATCTCGGGCTGCTTTTGCTCGGCGGCTTCTTCCTCGCAGTACACTTCGGCGCGTGGATTACTTCGCTGAAGTACATTCCAATCTCGACGTCGGTCGTTCTGGTCAACAGCCATCCACTGTTCGTCGTTATCGCGTCGTATCTCTTTCTCGGCGAGAAGCCGCATCGCCGCAGCCTCGCCGGAACGGCAGTCGGTCTTGCAGGTATGATAGTGATCGCGCACGACGCGCTTGGCGACGTTCAACTCGCGTTGAAGGGCGACGGGCTTGCGTTGCTGGGAGCGTTGGCGGTCGTCGGCTACTTCATCGTCGGTCGCAAAGCGCGAACCAGAATCAGCCTGCTTGGCTACGTCACGCCGCTCTATGCGGTATGCGCGGTGTTGCTTCTGCTATGGGTGCTGGCGGCGCGCGAACCGCTTTATCCTTACAGCGCGACGCAGTGGGCCTATTTTGCGGCTCTTGCGGTTGTGCCGACGATTCTCGGGCACACCGTCTTCAACTGGGCAATTAAACATGTCAGGCCGTCGGCGATCTCGCTGGCCTTCCTGGGAGAGCCGGTGGCTGCAAGCGTGCTGGCGTTCGTCTTCTTTGGCCAGAGTCCGCCGCTTGCGACTTTCATCGGAGGCGCGATGGTGCTCGCGGGGGTGTACTTGAGCATGTCGTCGCCGCAATCAATTGAACAGTTTGATTAGGAACGTGTCGAGAAGACCTCGCCACGAAGACACCAGGACACCAAGGTCCACAAAGTTGTTTTGTGAGGCTTTGTGCCTTTGTGGCGAGGCAGCTTCAGCACGTCAACTCTCCAGGTTGAATCTAGCTTTCCAACAAGCGATTCAAAACCTAAAATGCAATTCGAATGACTAACGAACTCTCTAAGCTCCGCGAGTTGTTGTCGTCAACCGTGGTCGAGGTCGAAGTAGCGATCGACACCGCGACGTATCCAGACTGGACCGAGACAAAAGAGAACCTCCTGAGAGCGATCGACATCGTTCGCAAGCTCGAGCGCGATCAGATGTGGTCGAAGCTCTCGAAGAAGAAGTGAGGGTGAGTTGAAGAGACTTCTGCTGACCGCGTTCGAACCGTTCGGCGGCGAAAACACAAACCCGTCGCTGGAAGCAGCGCGGCAGATCAAGCAGATGAGCTTCGACGACGCTTCCATTCGTGTTGAAGAGCTTCCAGTTGACCGCAATCGCGCAATCGCCGCGGCGCTCGAGGCCCTGCGCGCATTTCGGCCCGAGGTCGTCATTATGCTTGGCGAAGCCGGAGGCCGCTTCCGAATCACTCCTGAGCGAGTCGCGGTCAACGTCGACGACTTTCGAATTCCAGACAACGCGGGCAATCAACCGTCGGACGAGCCGATCGTGGAAGGCGGCCCAGTGGCTTACTTCTCGACGCTCCCAATCCGCGCGATAACCGAGCGGCTGATCAGCGCGCGCATTCCCGCTGCGATCTCCAACACCGCAGGAACGTATTTGTGCAATCGGCTCTTCTACAGCGTGATGCATGCGATTGCGACCGAGGGCGTGGCGGCGAAGGCCGGCTTTATTCACCTGCCTTATCTTCACGACCAGACGATTCCCAAACAGGTCGATCAGCCAAGTTTGTCGCTCGAGTCGATGGTGGAAGGCGTTAGGCTCGCGATCGAAGTGTCACTCGAAAAGATCACGCAATGAACGACATGTACGGGCGTCCCTCCATAGGCGCCCCTCTCTGCGTCGAGACTCAAGGTCGCTAAGAGGGGCGCCCACGGAGGGACGCCCGTACATGTCGTTAGAGCTTTACCTGCTTGACTGAGATAACTCCGGGCAGTGAGGCGAGTCCAGACAGCACGCCGTCGCTCATCGGCTGGTCGATCTGAATAAGCGCGAGCGCGCTCTCGCCGACTTTCTTTCGGCCGAGATAGAGTCTGCCTATGTTCACTCCACTATCACCGATGTAAGTGGCTATTCGGCCGAGCACACCCGGTTGATCGTGATTGAACAAGAAGAGCATGTGCCCCTTTGGTATGGCTTCGAGGCTGAATCCATTTATCCGAACTATTCGTGCGTCGCGCCGTCCGAAGAGCGCGCCGGCGACTTCGCTCTCGCGATCGCCTGTGACCGTGCGCACTCGGATCATACTCGCGAAGTCGCGCGCCCTACGCGACAGCGATTCGGAAACCTTGATGCCTCGCTGTTCCGCCACAATCCCTGCGTTGACCATGTTGACTCGTTCGATAACGGGGCCCAGCAAACCGGCGAGCACCGCTTGTGTGATTGGTTTCACGTCGTGCTCGGCCACCTGACCCGAATACTCGATCGATACTTCGCGCAAATCGTGTCCGAACACCTGTCCCTGGAACTGACCGATCTTTTCGCCAAGCGTGATGTAAGGACCGATGGCAGCAAGCAACTCGGCGCTGACCGCCGGCATATTAACCGCCCCGCGAACCGTGCCGCGCTTTAAGTAGTCCACCACCTGCTCGGCAATCATCGTAGCCACTCCGAGCTGAGCTTCTGTTGTTGAAGCGCCGAGGTGAGGCGTTGCGATCACCTGTTCAAGCGCAAGCAGCGGGTTGTCTGCCGGCGTGGGCTCGGCTTCGAACACGTCCAGCGCCGCGCCGGCCACCCGGCCCGAGCGAATCGCTTCGGCAAGCGCCGACTCATCGATCAGGCCGCCGCGCGCGCAGTTGATCAATCGCACGCCGGGTTTCATCTTGTCGATAGCGGCGGCGTTGATAATGCCGCGCGTCTCATCGGTCAGCGGAGTGTGAACCGTTATGAAGTCCGCGTGACTGAGTACGTCGTCTAGCGGGCCCATCTCGATCTCCAGCTCGCGCGCAGCTTCCTGGGTGAAGTAGGGATCATAGGCAAGCACGTTCATGCCGAACGCTCGCGCGCGCCCGGCGACCGCCGATCCGATTCGCCCGAGCCCGATGATACCCAGCGTCTTGCCCATCAACTCTACGCCGGTGAACTTTGTCTTCTCCCAGTGTCCCGATTTAGTTGACTCAACAGCTTGCGGAATCTGCCGGGCAAGCGCCAACAGCATCGCCATCGTGTGTTCAGCGGTGGTGATCGTGTTTCCTGCCGCCGCGTTCATCACGACGACCCCGCGGCTGGTAGCCGCGGCGACTTCGATGTTATCGACGCCGGTTCCCGCTCGCCCGACCACTCGCAGGTTGACCGCGCGGTCGATCAGCTCGGCGGTCACTTTTGTTCTGCTTCTGACGATGAGCGCTTCGTAGTCGCCGATGATGCCGGCAAGCTCTTCAGCGGAGAGCACGGGACGTTCATCGACCGTGACGTTTTGAGCCGCGCGAAGAATGTCTACGCCGGTCTTCTCAAGCCCATCGCAAACAAGAATACGCATAGGAGTTTTGAATTTCGAATCGCGAGTCTCGGATTTTGAGTCGTTATTGTACCGGACGTGCCGACTTCCTTCCACCGGCGTGAATGAAGGGTTGGAATTCTCTGCGTAAAACTCTGCGTCTCAGCGTCTCTGCGGTTAGTTAGTGTCGCGGGTGTCTACTAACGCTTAGGGTCGCGCGGCGTCTACTAACCGCAGAGACGCTGAGACGAGAGTTTTACGCAGAGAAATCTAAACGTTTCTCTTTGAGATGAAACCGCGGCAGTCTATATTCTCGCCGAAGGGAGCAGGTATGAGGAGCCTCGGGATAGTTCTGGCGGCGATCGGATTATACATCGCGGCTTATTTCACGCTGGTCTACTACGGCGTGCTCGATGCGGGCACCAGGCTCATGCCTCGCGTTTGCCGGCTCGAGGAAAGAACCTGCCAGACGGTGTTGAGCTCTCGGTTCGCGCGGGTCTTCGGCGTGCCGAACTCACTGCTGGGAGTTTTGTACTACGGAACGGTGATTGTCCTCTTGTCCACCGGCTGGATCAATGCCCCGGGTGGAATGTTTATCAGCCTCAGGGGTGTAGGGTACGGCGTCGAGCTCTCCGTAGTTGTCGTGATTGTCGCGTGGTTCACGGTTGCGCTCGGCGCTTTTCTCGCCTATTCCCTGTTCTTTATCATCAAGATTCCGTGCCCGCTTTGCCTGGCGGCGCATACCATCAACCTGGCGCTGGCCGTTCTTCTGACGCTGCTCAATTGCAATCCGCGATAACCGAGCTAACCGAACAGTCCCACAATATCGCATTGGTTTATTGGTCGTTGGCGGGCGCGACGTTGGTAGTGGGGTAATAGTGTGTTGAGAAGAATCTCGCCACTAAGGCACGGAGACACGAAGGTTCACAAAAGTTTTCTTTGTGGGGCTTCGTGACTTAGTGCCTTAGTGGCCAGAGAGGCTCGTACACTCATCAACACGCTATTACCCCACTACCGCGACGTTGACAGCGTTTCCACGCGCCCGCTATACTTTTGGACTTTCGTCAGAAGCATTTTTTTGGAGGGAGCTAACAGTGGCATACGCGATCATTCAAGCCGGGGGCAAACAGTTCCGCGTAAGCGAAGGCGAGATCGTGCGCGTACCGACGATCGACGCTGAAGTGGGCGCATCGGTCGAACTCGACGCGCTTCTGCAAGCCGACGGCGACAGCATTCAGGTTGGACTTGCAGGCAATCAAGTCAAAGGCACTGTCGTCGAGCACGGCCGCGGGAAAAAGGTAATCGTCTTCAAAAAGAAGCGGCGCAAGCAGTACAAGAAGATCCACGGCCATCGCCAGGACTTCACCGCCGTGCTAATAGACTCGATCGGTTCGGCTTCTGACAAAAACGACTAATAGCCTGTAAGGGTCGGGAGTAAACGATCACACGAGAGCGCCCGCGGAGGGACGCCCTTACAGATCGAGAGGACTTATGGCACACAAAAAGGGAGTAGGCAGTTCACGAAACGGGCGCGACTCAAATGCCCAGCGGCTTGGCGTTAAGCGCTTCGGCGGCGAAAGCGTACTGGGCGGCGCGATTCTAGTGCGGCAACGCGGCACCAAGTTCAAGCCGGGCAATAATGTCGGCAGAGGCTCGGACGACACGCTTTTCGCGCTTGTAACCGGGACCGTCAAGTTCGAAGAAAAGGGACGCAAGGGGAAGTTCATCAGCGTCTACCCAGCGGAATAAGTAGTCAGTGGCCAGTTGTCAGTTGTCAGCCCGGAGTAAGAACTGACCACTGACAACTGGCCACTGACCACTGACAAGATGCAGTTTTTAGATCGGGCCAGAATCGTAGTGAAGGGCGGCGACGGCGGAAACGGGGTCACAGCGTTTCGCCGCGAGAAATTCGTGCCGCGCGGCGGTCCTTCAGGCGGCGACGGTGGAAACGGCGGGTCGGTCTACATGGAAGCGACCGAGCAGCTTAACACCCTTCTTCAGTTTCGTTTCAATCCTGAATATCGAGCCGGTCGCGGCTCGCACGGTGAAGGAAGCAACCGTCACGGACGGGATGGCGAGGATCGCATCGTGCTCATCCCCGCCGGAACGCTTGTCACCGATGCTGAAACGGATGAACTTGTTCACGACTTCTCACAAGCCGGCGAGCGCATAGTCATCGCTGCTGGCGGACGCGGTGGAAAAGGAAACGCGCGATTCGCGACCTCGACAAACCGCGCGCCGCGTTATCACGAAGACGGCGGGCTCGGCGTCGTTCGGGCGCTTCAACTCGAATTGAAGCTGATCGCCGACGTTGGGCTGGTGGGCTTTCCGAATGTAGGAAAGTCGACTTTGATCTCTCGCATTTCAGCGGCCAGACCAAAGATCGCCGACTACCCGTTCACTACCCTTCAGCCGAATCTTGGCGTGGTTGCCTTCGGCGAGGAGGGAACGTTCGTCGTCGCCGACATTCCCGGATTGATTGAAGGGGCTCACGAGGGAACCGGGCTGGGGCTCGAGTTCCTGCGTCACATCGAGCGAACGAAGCTCCTCTTGCACGTAATCGACGTCTCTTCGACCGGTCGCGATCCAGTAGAGGACTTCCAGATCATCAGCCGCGAGCTGGAGCTTTACAGCGCGGGGCTGATGGCGAAGCCTCAACTGGTAGCCGCATCGAAGATGGACGCACTGGACGACCCGTCAAGGCTCGATCTGCTTCGCGGGTTTTGTGAAGAACGCGGGCTCGAGTTGTTTGAGATTTCCGCGGTGAGCGGCCACGGGATAGACCGGTTGGTCAACGCTTTGGGCGCAAGCGTCGAAGAGATGCGGCGCGGCAGCCGCGATCTGGTTTCGAGTCTGTCTGGGAGCGCGGGCGTCTCGCCCGCCGGAACTCCTCCTTGGGGCGAGCGAGATCCCGCGGCCGAAACGTCCGCACTCCCAGGTGCAAACCATGAGTGAGCGGCGGATAGGTGCGTACGGCGGCACTTTCGATCCGGTCCACAACGGTCACATCGAAGTCGCGCGCGCCGTCGCCAGGATCTTCGAGCTCGATATGTTGCTGGTGATTCCGGCGCACCGACCGCCCCACAAGGATGCGGACTCGATCTCGGATGCCTACCACCGCTACGCGATGGCGGTGTTAGCGACGCTCGACGAATCACGAATCAGCGTCTCGACGATCGAGCTCGAAGCGCCCGATAAGCCGTACTCGTTTGAAACGGTCGAACGCCTGAAAGAGGCTTACGGGCCCGGGACGGAGTTGTTCTTTATTGTGGGCGCAGATTCATTCGAGGAGATCAACACCTGGCGTGAGCCCGATCGGCTGCTTGCAGGCGCGAACCTGGTGGCGGTTACCCGGCCGGGATACGAAGTCCGAATTTCGCATCTGTCCGAGCCGATGCGAAGAAGCATTGTTGATTTGAGAGGCGGACTTCCTTTCAAGCGTGAGGATCGGAGCAGTTCTCGCGTCTATTTGACGGACTGTGCGAACAACAATGTTTCTTCGACGGAGATAAGACGAAGAGTACGCTCGGGAGAGTCGATCGGAGGGTTGGCGCCGGCGCGCGTTGTTAGCTATGTCGAGAAGTACGAACTATACAGGCGGTAATTTGATGGGTCGAAGCGCAAACAATCAACCACGCGTGGAGGACGGTTCCGATGCCGCCGAGCCCACGACCAACGTGATGATCGCGGCTCGCGCGGCTGCGGAAAAAAAAGCGACCGACACGGTCGTGCTGGACCTGCGCGAGATAGCTACTTTCACCGAGTATTTCGTGATCTGCACCGGCGGAAGTACGCGCCAGGTGCAAGCCATATCCAACTCGGTTGAAGAGGAATTGCGAAAAGCGGGCAGGCGTCCGTCGCACATCGAGGGCTATAGCAGCGCTGAATGGATTCTGCTAGACTACGGCGATTTCATCGTGCACGTGTTCAGCGCCGCGTCGCGTAGATTCTATGATTTGGAGCGATTGTGGCGCGACGGCAAGCGCGCCGACTTGCCGGCCGACGTGACGACTGAGCGGTAGAGGAGTCCACGACCTCTGTCGAGATCGCGTGCGTGCGCATGTTGAAAGTATGAATATTGCGTCAAGTTCGCCAGCAATGCAGAGCGTAGTCGACATAGTCGATAGAGTCGCGGCTACCGATGCGAACATCCTGGTGCTTGGCGAGTCGGGAACGGGAAAGGACCAGATCGCGCGTTTGCTCCACGACCGCAGCCCGCGCCGCGACCGGCCGTTTGTTAAGATCGATTGCGCGTCGCTGCCGGAAGACTTGTTGGAGTCCGAGTTGTTCGGCTATGAGAAAGGCGCCTTCACCGGGGCCACTGACTCGAAGCCGGGCCGCTTCGAAGCAGCCGACGGCGGCACGCTGGTGCTGGACGAAATCGCCAGTCTCATCCCGGCCTCTCAGGCAAAGCTCCTTCGAGTAATCGAGGAACGAAGCTTCGAGCGGCTGGGCGGCAAGCAGTCGATCAAGATCGATGTTCGTATAATCGCGCTGGCCAACGTCGATATGAAAGAGGCGGTCAGGGCGCGCGCGTTTCGCGACGATCTTTACTATCGTCTGGCGGTGGTCAGCATAGAGCTGCCACGGCTCGTAGACCGGAGCGAAGATCTTCCTGAACTGGCCGGCGCGTTCGTCAGGCAATTCGCGTCGCGCAACGGGCGCCGGAGCGAGGGGCTTTCTCCCGAAGCTCTGGAGTTGCTGGGCGCTTACGATTTTCCGGGCAATGTTCGCGAACTTCGGAACATCATAGAGCAAGCTGTGCTGAAGTCCGACGGCGAGATGATCGAGGCGGATCATTTGCCTGACTACTTGAGGTCGACGGCGCGGTTTATGCAATCGCGAGTTCATAAGCCGTCGCTTGCGGAGATTGAGGCGGTTTACATTCGCGAGGTGCTTGAGCACACTCGCGGGAACAAGACGCGGGCAGCCGAGATACTGGGAATCAGCCGCAAGAACCTCTATGAGAAGATGCGGCGCTATAACGTCGGCAAGGTGAGGACGGCCAGTGTCGCGCTGAACTAGTTGGTTCCGAGTTCCTGGTTCCGGCTTAACGCGGACTGCAAACGCGAAGCCCGGAACACGAAACCGGTATGAAGCTTCGGTTCGTTTGGATCGGCAAGACCAAGAGGCTCCCGATCAGAGAACTGGTCAGGGAATACCTCGAACGTGTTGGCCGATTCGCCCCGGTCGAGGTGACCGAGCTTCGCGATCGTAACGAAGTCGGGAGCAACCCGAGAGTGATCCTTGATAAGGAATGCGCCGACATTCTCGCTCGCATAGCGCATGACCCTTTTGTGGTTGTGTTGGACGAGCGGGGCCGGCAACTCGATTCGATTAAGCTGGCGGAGTTGATCGAAAGACACCGCCTTGGCGGGACGAAGCAGATCACGTTTGTGCTTGGAGGGCACGGTGGTATTTCAGAGGCGGTTCGGGACCGCGCAGGTTTGGTGCTGTCGCTGTCGAGGATGACGCTGACTCACGAGCTTGCGCGGGTGTTGTTAATCGAGCAGGTCTATCGCGCATTTACGATCATTCACGACCTGCCGTATCAGAAATGAGGCGAGTCAGATTTTGCGCCGTCGCCCGGCGAAATTCATAAAGGGAGTACCAGGAGCATCGATGGACAAAAAGAAAACAAAACAATACGAAGCACGGCTAACCGAGCAGAGAAACATGCTGTTGGGGATGGTCGAACGAACCGAAGACTACGGACGCGAAGCCGACCGGGATGTCAGTCAGGACCCCGCCGACAAAGCGTCAAACTCATATACCAAAGAACTCCTCTTTTCACAAAGCACCAACGAACGCAACACCCTCAAGCTGATCGAAGAAGCGTTGGACCGCATCACCGAACGAACCTTCGGCGACTGCATCAACTGCAGCGAGGAGATTCAGCCCAAGCGGCTCGACGCTATTCCCTGGACTCCTCACTGCATCCGCTGTCAGGAAGCTCTCGAGCAGGGGTTGCTTGCCGAGAAGGAGGCGTGAGGGGCTCGCGCTTCCCTGAGCAGCTTCCCGAGCACGCGATGTTCGGGCTCGCGCATCGTTTTGATGACACCTGCTTTTTCCACTCGGAGGACGAGACGTGCTTCTCCGGGCTCTACGACAAACCAGAGACGGGCTGCTTGGCCTGTCGTACCCAGCCGCGTGCCGAGTCTGTGGCGACGCGATCGAGTCGTGGGACTACGGCGTAGCTTGCCTTGCTTGTTGGGAAGACCCGGCGATCACCAGGATCATAACCGGAGCCGTGTGTTACAAGTGTGGAGCGCCCGCCCGACGCGGCTCGTTAGCCGACCCGGCTTCAGGCTGCAATCCCGAAGCCGACCCCTCTGAAACCGATTCCCGAACTTGCGGGCGATGCGGCCCGCTTCCCTTCTCTGCCGCTCGCGCTTGCGGGATCTACTCGGGAGCCCTCGAAGCCAACATTCTCTTCCTGAAAGCTCAACCGCATCTTTGCCGCCGCTTGCGCGATTTGATCAACAAAACCTTCTCGCGGCACCGCTCCGTGCTGGAAAGCGATCTGCTCGTTCCGGTCCCGCTTCACCGTGCTCGAGAGCACGCGAGGGGGTTCAATCAAGCCGAGATTCTTGGGCGAGCGATATCCCGCGGGTTCGATCTGCCGCTGGATGACGGCTCGCTTGTGCGGGTCAGGCCTACCGAACGGCACCGCGCAGGTGTTGATTCGATTGACCGTGCTGAATCGGTCGATGGCGCGTTTGAGGTCGCCCGCCCGCGGTTGATCGAGGGGTCATCGGTTCTGATTGTTGACGATGTGATGACCACCGGCAGCACGATCGGCGCGGTGACGAGGACGTTGCTTGAAGCGGGGGCGCGGAGGGTCGCGGTTCTGACCTTGGCTCGTGTCGCCGGCGAGCCTTTTCCGGTTCGTCCCCGATAGGCGCCGCTTCGTCACAGCTCGGGGCCGATTCGTCCCTGCAAACGGCCGGACGCCTCTTGTAATTTCCATCCAGAAGTTGTAGATTGCGCGCATCCAGAAGTCAGTCTACTCGGTTCTTGATTACGGCATCATTTGAAGTACGAAGTGGATTCAGGCGCGGAGTGGCCCATGTGTTCCCGACGCTCATGTCACAGACCACTCTTTTAGAGTTCGCTCACTTTCAACCTACAGGCCTTCGATCTGTAGAAAATCAGGTACGAGGAGGATGCTATGAAGAAGCGGTTCACAAGCCGCGTGGGCTTGCTCCTGGTTGTGTTGTCGCTGGTGGCGTCTTCGGTTCCAGCGCAAATCACGACTACCGGGCGGCTCACGGGCACGGTTACTGATTCACAAGGGGCGTTGATCCCGAAAGCTGAAATATCGGCCAAGCATGATCAAACGCAAGCCGAATACACAACAAAAGCAAACGACGAGGGCGGATGGAACATTCCGTCCCTTCCAAACGGCACCTACACGATCACCATCAGCGCAAAAGGCTTTAAGACGACGGTGAACAGAGACGTGAAGGTGGATGCCGGTCAAGTGGCGACGCTGAACACGGCGCTCGAGGTCGGTGGCGCAAGCGAGCAGGTCGTCGTCACCGGCGGCGCCGAGGTGCTGCAAAGCGAAAGCGCGACGATCGCGACGACCATCGTCGGCCGTCAGATCGGCGAGCTTCCGTTCAGCACCCGTGACGCGCTCACACTGGTAACGACTCTGCCTGGCGTCAACTCACCGGGCGTGCCGCGCGCTTCAACCGTCAACGGTTTGCCGAAGGGCTCGGTCAACCTCACGCTGGATGGCGCAAACATTCAGGACAACTTTCTGCGCAGCTCGGATGGCTTCTTCACCACCATTCAGGCTAAGTCAGATGCTGTTCAGGAGGTCACGGTCTCGACCGCGGTACCCGGAGCGGAAAGCGGAGGCGAGGGCGCCGTCCAAGTTCGCTTCATCACGAAATCGGGCTCGTCGCAATTTCACGGTGGGGCGTTCTGGCAGTACCGGTCAAAGACCTTCAACTCGAATTACTACTTCAACAACATCGATGGATTGCCTCGCGACGCGTTCATACTCAGGCAGTGGGGCGGCAACCTTGGCGGGCCGATCTTTATTCCAAAGCTGATGAAGAACAGGGAAAAGGCATTCTTCTTCGTCAACTATGAATACTTCACGCTGCCACAGGAATACGGCGCGGTGAGCACGCCTGTGGGCAATATCCTGGTTCTTACCAACCAGGCGCGTGCCGGCATCTTCAGCTACAACGATGCCGGAGGTGTGCGACATGACGTGGACCTGCTTCAGCTTGCAGGTTCAAAGGGATTCCCCGGCACGATCGATCCGAAGGTGGCCGCCGGATTGGCGCTCATCAACCAGCAGATCCACACGGCTGGGGCCCTCACCAGCCGGGTCGCAACTCAGAGCGATCTCAACCGGCTCGACTACACCTTTCAGGACCCGGGCCAGAACATCCGGTGGTTTCCAACCGCCCGGCTCGACTATAACCTCTCGGACAGGCATCACCTGGAGTTCATCCACAACTATCAACACTATTTCTCGAATCCCGATGCAGTAAACGGACAGCTCAATGTCTATCCGGGCTCAGGAATAGTCGTGGGGCATCCGGGTACAACAGGGTCGATACATCGCAACAGTTTCTCGTTTGTCGGAGCACACCGGTGGACGATTAACGATCGCTTGATCAACGAAGCGCGCGCCATTTCCTCAGGAAACGGCACTTCGCTCTTCACTCAGGAATTCGCTCCGGGGCTGTATGACTTCTGGAACGGGTATGCGGTTTCAACTGGAACATATCTTGGTTCGCAGGGCCTGGGCACCGGGGCGTTTTACAACCGCCGTTCGCAGTCTCGACGCAACACTCCGGTCAAAGGTTTCAGCGACAACGTCAACTTGCTTCGAGGGCCGCACACGCTGAACATAGGTTTTGCGTTCACGCGGGTCGCCTCATTCACCCAAGCGGTGAGCACCCAGACGGTCCCGCAGATCGTCTTTGGCATTGCGGCCACCGACGCCATCGCAACCGGCTCGACAAACATCTTCACAACCGGCAACTTCCCGGGCTCGAGCTCAGCACAGCGGACCCAGGCTCAGTCACTATACGCGGCGCTGACGGGCCGGATCACCGACATAAATCGGTCCGCCTCGCTCGACGAGACGTCGCGAGGGTTTGGCTTTATTCCGTTCACTGAACGCAATCACCAGAACGAGTTTGCGTACTACGTTCAGGATACGTGGAAGTTCAAGCCGAACCTGACTCTCAACTACGGCCTGCGCTGGGAGATCGATCCGTCTCCGATCAACGACAACCTGGTCTACACGCGGACTGGCATCGAAGGTGTCTTCGGCGTTTCGGGCAACGGCAATATCTTCAAGCCAGGCGTATACACCGGATCGCCTACTTTCAACCGGCTGCTGGAGCCGGGGGAAAGGGGCTACCGAACCAGGCATAAGGACTTCGCACCGTCCGGGGGATTCGCCTGGAGTCCCAACTTCAAGTCGGGTGTACTCCGCACGATGTTTGGGAGTGGGGATCAGACTGTGATTCGCGGCGGATACTCGATAGCTTACACACGTGAGGGCTTCAATGCCTACACCTCGATGTTCGGCTCAAACGACGGCCCGACGATCACGCTGAACGTCAGCTCGGCGAACGGCGACTTCACACCTGGAGCGGTGCTATACCGTGATCCGAGCAGCTATCCGTTCCTTACACCGCCGGCCGACACCAGCCGCTTCCCGCTGCTTGCAACTGCCTCGAACAGCGCGAACGACTTCGATCCGAACCTCAAGCCGGGCTATACGCAGTCGTACTCGTTTGGTCTCCAGCGCGAGGTCACTAAGAACACAGCGCTCGAAGTTCGTTACGTTGGCACCCACGGAACTCGGTTGTGGCGGCAATACAACTACAACGAGAGAAACGTGTTTGAGAACGGATTCCTCGATGTATTCAAAGCAGCGCAAAACAACCTGCTGATTTTTGCGCATCAGGCTAACAGTCCCTGCGTAATTCGCGAGAAGGGCGGCCTTGCGAGCATCGTTTCCGGCACTTGCAACTACGGTAATTCCGGTCTGCCCGGTCAGGTCAACATCCCAATCATCACCACGGCGATCAACTCGTCCACCGACCTGACAACCGCAACGCAGATAATACAAGGACAGGCGGGCGGGCTCGCAAACAGCATCGCGGGTCAAGCAGCTCGCATGAATCGGCTGATCGCGGCCAACCTGGTTCCTTCAGTCACCCTGCCAAACGGAACGAAGGTTTCGAACTTCTTCGTTGTGAACCCGCAGGTGATAAGCGGCGGCACATTCGTCATGACGAATGGCATAGACACGCAATTCCACGCGCTGCAAATCGAACTGCGAAGACGATTGTCACGGGGCTTGCTCGTGCAGGGGAGCTACCAGTTCGGAAAAGCCCTCGCCAACGCTTTCGGCAGCTCGTCAGTGGTCGCGGTCCAGCCTCGCACGCTGCGTGACTTGAACGCAGACAAGGGGCCTTCGCCCTGGGACATCCGCCACTCGTTCAAGCTGGACTGGCTCTACGAATTGCCAATCGGCCCCGGTCGAGCCTTTCTGAACGGCAACATTCCCGTGCTCAGCAAAATACTCGAAGGCTGGCAGACGGGCGGCGTCGCGCGCGTTCAATCCGGACCGATCTTCCTGCTGACGGGTGGGCGCGCCACCATGAACCAAAACGACTCGGGCGTTGTGCTGCGTAACATCTCGACCAAACAGCTTCAAGAGCTGGTCAAGTTCCGCAAGACGACGTCAGCCACGGGAACAGGGGTGGTCTTCTTCCTGCCCCAATCGATAATAGACAACTCGCTGGCGGCGTTTGAAGTCGGCGGCAAGACGCTTAGCGATCTGGATCCGAGTGCGCCGTACATCGGGCCCCCTACGAACCCGGGCGAGCTTGGTGCGCGCATCTACCTGCAAAGCCCGATGACCGCGCGCTTCGATCTCAACGTGGTTAAGCGGACGCGCATCACGGAGCGATCCAGCTTTGAGGCTCGCGTGCAGTTCCTCAATGCGTTCAATCGCGCGAACTTCTTCGTATCAAGCGCGACTGCCGACGCTCGGACGGTGGGCGTTAACGCAGGCGGATTCGGCCAGACTCGCGCGGCCTACCGCGACTTTACCGTATCGGGCACAAACGATCCGGGCGGCCGGCTGATTGAGTTCCAGTTCAGGCTGAACTTCTAACCTGAAGGCAGGCTTGGAAGCATTAGCTACTTGCAAACGCCCCGGCTATGGATAAATAGCCGGGGCGTTTTTTCAGTTGAGAGACGAAAGAGTCTATCGAACTTCGAATCAGTTCTGATTGAGCGCGGTCCTGATCCTCTCGATCACACCTCGCACCTGAGCCGCGTTGGGAGGCTCCGGCACGTCGGCAAGATATTGCTCAAACGCTCGTAGCGCCCCATCATACTTCTTCTCGATAAAATAAATCTGACCAAGCATGAGCTGCGCGCCTCCAAGCTGAACACCGCCCAGCCGATATGCCGCCAGCAGCTCGCGTTCCGCATCATGCAACCGATCGAGTTGCAAGAGCGCCCCGCCAAGTTGCAATCGAATCCGAGCCGCGTTGGGGAGCAGTTCGGCCGCCTGGCTCAGCTCGATGACCGCCGCATCGTACTTCTGTTTCTTGTTCAGCAGAAGCCCAAGCCTGTAATGCGCGTTTCCGGCTCCCTGGCGATCCAGCTTCGAATCAAGCGACGCAGCGCGAAGATGCGGCTCGGCTTCATCCAGACGGTTGAGCGCAGTCAAGGCGTCCCCCAGGGCAAGCCGCACTTCGGAAACTGACTTGTTCTCTTTGTACAAGGCCTCCAGTAGCGCCGCCGCCTCCTTGTACTTGCCGCGGCGCGTTAGGATGATGCCCAGATTCATCCTCGGATGATAAACTCGCGGCGCGATCTTCGAGGCACGCTCGAACATCCGCGTCGCGTCGTCCAGCCGGTCCATCCTCATATAGATCAGACCCAGACCGTTGAGCGCGCGAAAATAATCCGGATAGATGGCCAGGGCATGTTCCAATTCACGAACCACCTCGCTTTGCTTGCCCTCCCCGAACGCGCGCATCGCCGCTGCATATGCTCGCTTAGCTTCTTCCGGAACTTTTAAGTCGAGTTCGCCAACGTTGATCACCTGTGCCGGCGGCGATTGTCGCTCGGTGAACCGTTTTAGATAAACCGTTATGTAGTAAACGCCATACTCTTTGAAGGTGACGGTAGTCGTGTCAAAGGTGGCGCCGTCGCTTACTACGGTGACTCGGTACTCGGCATCCGGCTTGAGGCCCAGCGACCGCGTGATCATGAACCTGCCTTTGGAATCACTGAAGAATGTTTCAATGCGGCCGTTGTCCATCTCCATCGTGAAACGGATTTCGCGAGATGGGAGCGACCCGTCCGGCATAAAGAATTGAATGGATGGCGAAGCCTGGGCCTGAACCAGGGCAGCGAGAAGTGCGACTGCGAACGGCGCCGTAATCAGAGGAAGCGATCGAATTTTTCGTAGCATCCGGCACCTCCTGCTAAGCGCGAGCTAACCGGGTTGAGCGTTGCTTTCAACATGCAA
>Ga0193755_1000156_pt1 | contig 18786 bp, 20 predicted proteins | sample H1a2metaG_FD_144921 | JGI IMG/M metagenome (GOLD analysis project Ga0193755, IMG submission 144921) | Soil microbial communities from a riparian zone of the East river system, Colorado, United States - H1a2 | ecosystem: Environmental > Terrestrial > Soil > Riparian zone | place: USA: East River...
GCCCGGGACGCCGATCACGATCCCCCCGGAGCCCGCGCCGACGATTCAGAGCATTCTGCACGGGCGCGAGCTGTACCAGCGCATGGAATGCTGGAAGTGCCACGGTCCGGCCGGTCACGGCGACGGTCCCTCCGCAAAGACGTTGACGGACAACAAGGACGATCCGATCCGTCCCTACAACTTCGAGACCGGCTCCCGCTTCATGTGCGGAACGACCAACCAGGACTTGTATCGCATCTTCATGACGGGACTCGACGGCTCGCCGATGCCCTCGTTCGCCGATCAGCTGAAGCCGGCCGAGGCCTGGGATCTCGTGCATTTCCTCCGGACCCTGCAACAGCTAAAGACGCCGGAGGCGGCGATCTGGCGGTCGTGGTTTACCACGCACGGCCGCGAGCTCAAGCCTATTGGTCAAGAAGGAGGAGGGCAGTGATCGCGCGTTACATCGCGGTATTGGGGTTGGCGGCGGTCCCCCCCCCCCCCCCGCTGGGACGATCAGTGGGAAGGTGACGTATACCGGCACGTTGCCCAAGGTGCGGCCGATTGATATGTCGAAAGAGCCAAACTGCGTTACCCAACATCCAACGCCGGTGACGACTCAGGATGCGGTGACGGGTCCTGGAAACAGCGTTCGATACGTGGTCGTCTACGTCTCGGCAGGTGACCAGGGCGCTCCCGCGGCGACGGACACGGTGCACTACGATCAAAAGGGCTGTCTGTATATCCCGCATGTGGCGGCGATGCAGGTGCACCAGCCGCTCGAGATCTTCAACGACGATCCACACTCGCACAACATTCATCCCCTTGCGCGGGTCAATCCCGAGTGGAACAAGTCGCAGCCCAAGGGAGCGCCACCGATTCGCACGGCGTGGGACCAACCCGAATTCATCCCGGTGAAGTGCAACGTGCATCCGTGGATGCACGGCTATTTCGCCGTTCTCGCGACTTCTCATTTCGGCGTGACGGATTCGACCGGTGAGTTCAGCATCACGGGCCTGCCTGCCGGTACCTACACCGTGACGGCGTGGCATGAGAGGTTCGGAACGAAGAGCCAGGAGGTGACAGTCGGAGGCAGCGAGACGAAGACCGCCAACTTCGTCTTGACGGCGCGACCCTACTAGCCGATGGGGAAGTTATTCGCCGTCGTCGTCACGCTGATCGCGCTGGCGTCGGCCACGATCTTCGCCCTCCACATCTGGTGGGTCCCGCCGGACATCTCCACTCACGGCAGCCGGATCGATCGTCAGCTCAACGAGACGATGGTCGTCGCCGGCGTGCTCTTTGTAGGTGCGCAACTCGCGCTCGCGTTCTTCGTGTGGCGCTTCGGCGCGAGCGCGACGGCGCGCCCCATCAAATCGTTTCCCGGCGGCCCGACGCCCATGGTGGTGCTCGCCACGGTGCTCGTGGGCGCGGAGATCCTGGTCCTGACCCTCGTGGGGTCGAAGGTGTGGGCGGATGTGTATCAGACGCCGCCGGCGCCCGGGGCCCTCCAGATCGAGATGCAAGCCGAGCAGTTCGCCTTCTATTTCCGCTACGCGGGCGCCGATGGGAGGTTCGGTGCGATGCACCCCGAGCTGATGAACGATGCCAGCGAGAATTTCTTCGGCCTGGATCTCGCCAACGATACCACGGCGCGGGATGACATCGTCGTGGGCAGCCTGGTGATTCCCGTCAATCAGCCGATCGTTCTGCGCATGCACTCGAAGGACGTCAATCATTCGTTCTACGTCCCGGAGCTGCGCATCCAGCAGGACATCGTGCCCGGCCTGGTGATCCCGCTGCACTTCACTGCGACAACGCCGGGGAAGTATGAGCTCGTGTGCACGCAATTGTGCGGGCTGGGCCACTACAACATGCGCGCGTTCGTCGAAGTGAAGACCCGCTCGGACTTCGACCAGTGGCTCAAGGAAAAGGCGGCGGCGCTATGACGCACGGTGTCACGACGGCCCACGCACAGCCCCAGAGCTTCCTGCGACGCCACGTCTTCAGCGTCGACCACAAGGTGATCGGCCGGCAGTACCTCGACTTGGCGCTCGTCGCGGTCGTCACCGGGATGGTGCTGTCCTGGATCATGCGATTCCATCTTGGTTGGCCCGAAACGCCGGTACCTGGGCTGGGGAAGCTCGCGCCTACGGGAGCCGCCGGGGGCGTGATCACGCCCGAGTACTACCTCGCGCTGATGACCATGCACGGCACCATCATGGTGTTCTTTGTGCTGACGACGGCGCCGTTCGCGGGCTTCGGCAATTTCTTCCTGCCGCTCCACGTGGGCGCCGAGGACATGGCATTTCCACGCATCAACATGATGTCGTTCTGGGTGACGCTACTGGCGTTTCTCGTGCTCCTGTCGGCGTTCTTCATCGGCGATGGCCCGCCGTTGTCCGGGTGGACGGCATACGCGCCGCTCAGCGCGGTCGGCAAGGACGCCGGCCCGGGGCAGGGCGTGGGGCAGACACTGTGGGCCGTGTCCATCGCGATGTTCTGCGTCGCGCAGCTGCTCGGCTCGCTCAACTTCATCGCCACGACGCTCGACCTGCGGACCAGGGGCATGTCGCTCGCGCGCCTCCCGTTCGCGACGTGGGCGTGGTTCATCACGTCGGTCATCGGCCTCATCGCGTTCGCCGTCCTGATGCCGGCGTGCATCCTGTTGATCCTCGACCGCGTCGCGGGCACGAGCTTCTTCATCCCGGCTGGGCTCGTGATCAGCGATCGCTTACAGCCTCATGCGGGCGGCTCACCGCTGCTCTGGCAACACCTGTTCTGGTTTTTCGGTCATCCCGAGGTCTACATCGCCATTCTGCCGGGATTCGGGATCGTCTCGCAAATCCTGCCGGTATTCGCCCGCAAGCCGCTGCTGGGCCCGCGTGTCTTCATCGTCTGCCTGATCGCGATCGCGTTCCTCAGCTACACCGTCTGGGGTCATCACATGTTCCTGAGCGGGATGAACCCGGTCTCGGCAACGCTGTTTTCCGTGCCCACGCTCGTCATCACGATTCCGGCGACGATCATCTGCCTGCTCTGGATCGGCACGCTGTACGGCGCGCGCCTCCGCTTCACGGCGGCGGCACTGTTCGCGCTGGGGTTTGTATCGGTCTTCGTGAGCGGCGGGATCAGCGGGTTCTTCCTCGCGCAGCCCTCGACGGACATCTACCTGCACGGCACATACTTCGTCGTGGCGCATTTCCATTTTGTGATGGGCGTGGCGGCGATGTTCGGCATCTTCGCGGGCACCTACTTCTGGTTCCCGAAGATGTTCGGCCGCATGATGAACGAGACGCTCGGCAAGTGGCACTTCTGGCTGACATTCATCGGCGTGTATTGCGTGTTCATGCCGATGCACTACCTGGGACTGGCGGGCAACGTCCGCCGCTATTCGGCATTCACCGACGACTATCTCCAGCCGCTCATTCCGCTGCACCGGTTCATCACGATCGCCGCGTTGTTCACGGGTGCGGTCCAGCTCATTTTTCTTTACAATCTGATCCGCAGTCGCCTCCGCGGGCCCGTGGCGCCGGCCAACCCGTGGGAAGCCACGACGCTCGAGTGGTCTACGTCCTCGCCGCCGCCACATGACAATTTCGGCGGCCACCCACCTGTGGTTACCCACGGTCCGAACGAATTCGGCGGCGCCGGGCCACGAGACTACGTCATGCAGGCCGAGCCGCAATGAGCACCGCCGTGCTGCCGCCCGCGCCGACACTGCCTGGCCGCTCCGTCGCGACAGCCGATGGCGGGCCGGAGCGGCGCGTCGCCGAGACCGGTGTATGGATCGCCATCGGGACCATTTCGATGTCGTTCGCTGCGCTCACCAGCGCCCTGGTGGTGCGGCAGAGCAGCGGCGCTGATTGGCAGCACCTGCACCTGCCGGCGCTGTTGTATGTGAATACGCTCGTGCTGCTGTTCAGCAGCATGACGCTCGAGTTGTCGCGGCGCCGCCTTGGATCCTTCGGCCTGCACGCCACGCTGATTCTCGGAATCCTGTTCCTTGTCGGTCAGGGGTTGGCGTGGCGCCAGCTCGCCGCGCAGAACCTCCATCTCGCGACGGGCCCGAGCAGCGCATTCTTCTACGTATTCACCGTGCTGCATGCGTTGCACGTCCTCGGCGGACTCGGCGGGCTAGGGCTTGTGGAGCGGCGGCTCGCCGCCGGCGCGTTGTCGCGGACGACGTTCAAGGCGGCGGCGCTCTACTGGCATTTCATGGCCCTTCTCTGGCTCTATCTCCTTGCCCTGCTGACGATCCGTGGCTGAGCTCACAGCCGTTCGTGAGCCGTCACCGTTCGGCGTCACGTCGCGCAAGCTGGGCATCTGGATGTTCATCGTCGCGGACGCGGCAACATTTGCCGCCATGCTGTTCGCGTACGGTTACGAGCGCGTCGCCAATCCGGACTGGACGCGCCCGTTTGCGTTCTGGCCGACGATCGCCAACGGTATCGTGATGACGGTCGTGCTGCTGACCAGCAGTCTGACCATCATTGCGGCGCTGCTCGCCGCGCAGGCGGGGCGGAAGACCTCGGCGCTGCGCTGGCTGGGCGCGACAATGCTGCTCGGCACGCTGTTCGCGGCGCTGCACCTGCGGGAATGGATCGCCATGATCGGAGAGGGGTGGCGGCCGTTTCGAAACCCGCTGGGAGGTACACCTCTCGTCGGCGCGACGTTCTTCAGCATCACCGGTCTTCATCTCCTGCACGTGATCACCGGCGTCGTCGTGATCGGCGTGATCGCGCTCGGCTACAGGCGCGGGCGATTCGATGCGGGTCTTTTGGAAACGACCGGCCTGTATTGGCACTTCGTCGATCTGGTGTGGATGTTCGTCTTCCCGTTGATCTACCTGCTGAACATGCGCTGAGACGCAGCATGAAACGCTACGTCGTCGTCTGGTTCGTTTTGTTAGCCATCGTCGCCGTCGAGGTGGTGGTGACGCTCGCGCACCCACCGACGGGGTTATTGCTGGCGGGACTGCTCCTGCTCGCCCTCATCGAAGCGGGACTGGGGCTGCTGTACTTCATGCATCTCAAATACGAGCGCCGCAGTTTCATGTGGAGCGTGATCCTCGCGGTCGTGATCGCGGTAGTCTTGATGGATCACTTCTGGCTCGACGCGTTTCGTCTGCTGCACCAGCGGATCTCCGCGCCCTGAATTCGTCCGCCATGCACGCGACGATGACCGCCATGGTCATCCTTATGGTGCCGGCGTTTCTCATTTGTGCCGGGATCGCCATCGTGGCGTACCGCAGACGGAAACCGCCTTCAGCTCCTAGAACCTGAAGCCGGCCGCCAGGTTGAGGTGATTCACCGTAAAATCGCCCGACTGGTACCGCGTCTGAAGCCGTCGGAACTCGAACCCGAAGACGAGCGGTCCCGGCGGACGCCATTCGACGTGTCCTTCACACACCAAATTGCGGAATCGGCCGTTTGGCAGAACGTCGGCGTCCTTCGGGTCGTCGATGCCGCATCCGCCACCGAACATCCAGCCCGTGCGGGGCCGGAGGTTCAACTGGCCCCAGCCGCCCTTCGTGCGGACGGGCGCGCCGCCGGCGCCGGCATTTTGTCCGATGGCACCGCCGCCCAGTCCTGCGATCGCCTGGCCGATGAACCCTTCGCCGATCAGCTCCGCCGGCCCGAATTTCACGCGCGTGTCGAACGTGACCGCGCGTGAGGTGAGGAGCGAATCGCCGGAGAGCGAATCGAGCCCGCGCAGCCACCCGATGTGCCCGCCGATGGCGACTTCACTCGGGTCGTCCGTTGGGCCCCAACCGAGCCGCACGCGTGCTTCCAGGTAGGGACGGCCCGTGCGTTCGCCGGAATCGGCCTGGGTCGTGACCGCTCCCTGTGTCGCACCGGAGATCGGTGCGAGCACGGCGCCTTGAACCGCGAGGCGCAGCGTGTAGCCGTACTCTGCCGTCACGCGCACCTGCGGAATCCAGAACCAGAGATTTCCCGCCAGACTGAAATCCGGGACGCCCACACCAGCGAGCGAGCGGGGATTGCGGTCCGATACGAGCGCTGTTTCCTGGCCGATCATGAGCTGCACATGCTGCCACTGCACGGTTCCGATCGCGCGCCGCAAGCGCAACAGCGGGAACGTGCGATTGCCCGGGGCGGGTTGCTGCCCGCCATAAAAATCGACGTCGATCTCGCCGCTGAAACTGCCGCCGAGCACGTCGGGATCTGTGACCGACACGCCGAGCCGCGTCTGCCGCATCGTCGCGCTCGCGCCTTTCACGCCGACGGCATCGGTGTCGGCGAAGACCGGGACGTCACTGTTGTTGGTGCGCGCGCTATTATAGAAGCCGTTCATCAGAACGGTGCCTGTAACCTCAACGGTACGCTTGGCGGGCGATGGTGGAGGTGGTGGAGGTGATGAAGGTTGCTGTACAGTCAGACAGAGAGAAAGCAACACAGGCATCACGAGCCCGCTCCTGGCGAGTTGGATAGCACTACAGTAAGCTCCACGCCCTTGGACGCAACAGTTTCGGGAGATTGACGATGCGTTTGGTGGTGGGAATCGCTGCGCTGCTCGCCGCTGTCGGGTTTTCCACTGCCGGTCGGGTGGCGGGCCGGATCGTCATTCTGGAGAAAGACAACAAGCCGTCGCCCGATCTCAGCGATGCCGTGCTCTATCTCGAGACGCTGGCCGCGGTGACGACCGCCGCCCGACCCGTGACGGTCGAAATCGCGATCACGGACAAGACCTACGCTCCCCACGTCGTGGTCGTACCGCTCGGCTCGACCGTGCGGTTTCCGAACCACGATCCGTTCAACCACAACGTGTTCTCGGTGAGCGAGCCCAACAGCTTCGACCTCGGGTTGTACGGCCGCGGTGAAGCCAAGAGCTATACGTTCGCGCATCCCGGGCTGGTGCGCGTCTACTGCAACGTGCACCCGCGCATGGTCGCGTACGTGCTGGTGATGGAGAACCGCTACTACGCCCAGCCTGCCAACGATGGCAGCTTCGCGATCGACAACGTCCCGGCCGGGCGATATCGCCTGCATGTGTGGCACGAGCGCATCCCCAGCGAGGTCATCCAGGACGTCTCGGCCGACGGCGGGGAACCGGGGGAGCAGCTCCAGATCGCGCTGAACGCCCGCGGCTACACATGGCAGCCCCATCGCAACAAGTACGGACGTAACTATCCGACCAATGCCGGCCGCGAGCGCTACTAAACCGGCGTTCGGACTGACGGCGAAGATCTTCCTCGCTTCGACGCTGCTCGTCGTGGCGGTCTTGGGGATTACGTTCGGCGTCACGTCGGTCAAGGCCAATCGCACAGCGGATGCGTCGATTCACCGCGCGCTCCTCTCTACGCGCCGCGCGGTGGACGACTATCTCGCGGCCCGCACGCGCACGCTGGGCCGCGCGAGCACGGTGGCGACGGACGTCCCGCAGTACCGGCAGCGGCTGCTCAACCAGCGCGCGCGCGCCGAGGCGCTCGATCAGGCCGACGACATCCGCGGGCTGATCGACGCGGCGTGGGTGCTGGTCACGAATAGCGACGGGATCCTGATCGCGCGCACCGACTACCGTGAGCAGTACGACCGCGATCTGTCGATCGCTCCGCTCGTCGCGAACGCGCTGAGCGGCGAGCAAACCAGCGGCGCGTGGCTGGACGACGTGCGGGGCACGATGTTCATGGCGATCGGCACGCCGCTGCGCGATCGCCCCACGGCGGCGCCGCTCGGCGCGCTCGTCGCGACCTATCAGATCGACGACTCGCTCGCGACCGCCATCAAGCAGGCCACGAACTCCGACGTTGTGTTCTTCGCGCTCGATACGCTCAATCAGCCCGTCGTGGTCGGGAGCACCGTGCCGGCGCAGGACATCGCGCCGGCGTTGCAGAGCACCGTGAAGACGGACGCGCTCGCCGCCGACACCGGTGGTCAGGGCATGGCGCTCGCGGCGTCGATGGGGAACCAACATCTCATCGGTCTGGCCGGTGCGATTCGCTCGCCATCGGGCGACGTGCGCGGCGGCTTCGTGGCGCTGCGCTCGCGCGAGTCGGAGCTCGCCGCGTTCAACGCGCTGCAGCGGACGATGCTGTGGGCCGTCGGGCTGGGTGTGGTGCTGGCGCTGATCTTTGCCTTCGTGCAGGCTCGCCAGATCGCGGGGCCGGTGCGCCGGCTCGCGGTCGCGACGCGCCGGGTCCAGGAAGGCGATTACAGCGTCGACATCGCGGTAAGCTCGCGCGATGAGATCGGCATCTTGTCGAAGGCGTTCAAAGGGCTGGTCGAAGACCTCAAGGAAAAGGCAGCTCTGGTCGAGTACATGACGGCGGCATCCGCGTCCGCCGCGACCCAACAGATCGCCACGACGCAGACGGGATCCGCGATCCGGCCGGGCTCGACGTTCGCGGGCCGCTACGACATCAAGGAGAGTCTCGGCGCGGGCGGGATGGGCGTCGTGTACCGGGCGTTCGACCGCGAATTGCAGGAGCCGGTCGCCATCAAGACCCTCAAGCCTGAGGCGCTGGCCGGCGGCTCCGCCGCACTCGAACGCTTCAAGCAGGAGATTCGGCTGGCGCGGCGGATCGCCCATCGCAACGTCGTGCGCACCTACGACCTCGGCGAACAGAACGGGATGTACTACCTGACGATGGAGTACGTCGAGGGCACGTCGCTCAAGCAGCTGATCGTGTCCCGCGGCAAGCTGCCCGTTGCCGTCACGCTGACGGTGGGCAAACAGCTCTGCCGGGCGCTCGAGGTCGCGCATGCCGAAGGGGTGATCCATCGCGACATCAAGCCGCAGAACATCGTTGTCGAGCCAAGCGGCTTTTTGAAAGTGATGGACTTTGGGATCGCGCGCCTCGCCAATCCGCCGCAGGGCAAGGGGCTCACCGAGGCAGGCACGTCGATCGGGACGCCCGACTACATGTCGCCCGAGCAGCTCTCCGGCGCCGAGCTCGATCCGCGCAGCGATCTGTACGCCGCGGGCGTGGTGCTGTTCGAGTGTCTGACGGGTCGAGTGCCGTTCGAGGCTGAAACGACGTGGGCGTTAGTCGCCAAGCATCTGGAGGAGGAGCCGCCCGATCCGCGCAAACTCAACAGCGAAGTACCGCCCGCGCTGGCGGCGGTGATCGTGAAGGCGATGGCCAAGAACCCGGCGGATCGCTACGGTACGGCGACGGAAATGCACGACGCGCTGGCGCGCCTCGGGTGACCGCACTTCGCTCTGAACTGAATTTCCTCCTCCAAGCGTCTCGTCCTGGTCTGTGGCTCACGGCGATTGCGTTCTACATGCTGCCGCTCGGCCAACGCGATGTGTTTCATTCCGCCGCGTTCTGGCTCGGTGTGCTGTACGTCAGCTTTCCGATGGGCCTGCTGATCTACGGCTGGAACGACATCGTCGACCACGAAGCCGACCGCCTCAATCCCCGCAAGGGCACGTTTCTGTTTGGCGCGCGCGGCACGCCGGAGCAATTGCGCGGATTACCCCTGCGCATCGCGTTGGTGCAGGCGCCGTTCGTGGTCGCATTCAGTTTTCTCGCCGGAGCAAGGATGCTGCTGTGTTTCGCCGGCATGATTGCCGCCGCGGCGCTCTATAACTGGCCACGCTTCAATTTTAAGACGCGGCCACCGCTCGAGATGCTGAACCAGGCGGGGTATCTCTTCGTGTTTTTGCTGAGCAGTTGGATGAACCACGTCCCCATTCTCCCGTGGGCCACGATGTTGTTCGGCGCGCTGTTTGCCATGCATTCGTTGGTATTTGGCCAGGTGATGGATCTGGAGCCCGATCGCGCGACCGGGCGGCGTACCACGGCCACTGTGATCGGCCGGGTCGCGGCAAAACTATTGATGGTGGTTCTGCTCTTGTTTGAAGCGGGGCTGATCGTGCGGTTCTTTGGAGCGAGGGAGCTGGCAGCCTTCCTGTTGGTCACCGCAGCGTGGTTCGCCGTCGACGCCACGTTGATTTGGCGCAGCCGGCCCTACACTAACAGGGAGATGCGCTTCTTCATGTTGGCCTGGAATGCGATCGCGCTCATCAGCATGCCGTGGATGTGGTCGAAGGCCATCCTGCTTCACCGGACCTGACAGTGGTGTACTTGACGGAGTCGGCAAAGAATGCCTCCTCCGCAGTGATCAGGTTCCGGAGATCCGACTTCATCTGGGATTGCAGCGCAAACTCGGCCGACGGGCCGCCGGCCCGGGCCAGGCTATCACGGATTTCCCGCCCGATTATTTCCCCCCAACGCCCGCCAATCTCGAGGCTTTCCCGCAGCATCTCTGGTTGTGCGTCGCTCAGGTGACGGCCGACGGGGCTCGAGAAGAACTTGATCAACTCGTTGAGCTCCGCCTGGCTGAACCGCGTGGCATAAACGGGTACAAGCGAGTCCACGATTTGGGGGAGTTTCTGACGAGCTCGCGCGAGAAACGCATCCCAGACCTCGTCGGGCACATCGGGGTAGGCCCGTCGCTGCGCGGGTACCGCCGCCTCCATTCCCCGGACGATGGCTTCGCCGGTCTTGGTCAGCTCCATCAGGCGGCGAACCGTGGCAGCCTTTGTGGAATCAGCGGGAACCGGCGAACGCTGCGCGATGCCTGGCTTCACGACAACCAAGCCCAGCAGGATCACGGTGGCTAGCGAGCGAAGGAGCATCAGGGCCGGACCTCACGGAAGACGGCGATCGTGCCGCTCCACGCTTCCTTCGGGTGGTCGTCTTTCGGGTGGTAAGCAACCACCGACGCACCGGGCAGCGCGAAGCAGGCGTAGCCGTAAGGGAAGTTCTGACGCAGGCAGTTTGCACCGACGATGGCGAGCCGAGGCACGCGCAGAGAATCCCGGTCCGGAAGCATCGTCACAGAGTAGGTCGGTGGCGATGGCAGGAGCTGCAAGCTGTGCATCTCGCCACCGGCTAGACGCACCGGCACGGCCAAGCCCTGCCCAGGGCGGATTCCCTCCACGGTGCTCGCGCGCTCGTATACGCTTACGAACCAATGTGCCCAGCTGTCGCCAATGTAGATGTCGACGCTGGTCCGGCCCTGGGCGCGTGCCCCTATACGCCAGCCATCGAGTGTGACAACCGCGCTGTCGTAAGAGACCCCGGCGGTGAACAGCGTCACGGGCCGGCCGTCTGAGTCGACAGGGGCGAACAACAGATCCTGTGGTGGATCACCAAGCACGAAGCGGAGCTCGCCTCCACCGAGCACGTCACGGACCGGCCGGCAGCGCAGCAGGAACGGCGTGACCAGCGTGCCGAGCGAGGCACGGAGCGCGGCATCGCCGGCTTGCGTGCACTTTACGACACCACGGTCGGAGACTGGGACGGCCACACCGGACGTCCATTGGAAATGGATGCCCGTATCCGGCAGCGCATGCCCAGCTGCGTCGAACACGTGCATTGGCATCTGCACCGGGTGCACATTGTTCACTACCACAGTATCGGCGATTCCCGCGACGAGGCGCGCCGGTTGCCCTTGGCACGCAGCCAGCGCGGAGAGCACGACGACCGCCGACAGCTTCACGACTGCGAGCTACCGGCCTACCATGATCAGGATCCCGGCCCCGAGAGCAAGGATGGCTTCTAGAGTGCCGAGTCCTCTGAAGCTGAGCCCCACCAGCGTCTCAAGAGCTTGTACGATGAGCCAGATGCCCAGGAGGAGCATGCCGAGATTCTTCGTGAGTCTCATGATTGCGCTCCCTGTCTAACGGTCAAGGATGCTGCGGTGGGAGGTGCGCGTAAGCTGCGGCGCCGAGCCGGAATAATCACAAATGGAATTCTACTGCCAAACGCCGGGCGCCGACAGCTTCCGGCGCGTGTGAGGCTGCCCCGTCACCGAAACCTCTCTACGAGCCGATCGATAAACTCAAGCGGCCGCGCCAAGAGTTCTCGCGCACGCCGGACGGTCTCGGCCTTCTTTCGCTCGGTGTAGTCTCTGAGCGCCGGCTGAAGCGCTGGATCTCGCCAAGCACAAGGGAAGCACACGCCGCCCGGAAGGACGGGGCCGCCTTTTGCGGCGAGTGCAGCGTAGTCGGCCTCGCTATAAGCCGTCAGTTTACCACATCGCGTGCAAGGAATGGTCTTCGTCATGCTGAATCTCTCGGGGCAGCCTAGCGGATCGCGCTTAAGCTGCGGCGCGCTGAAGAACAATTCATTCCTTAATCTACGCGCGCCGCCAGCTTCAAGCGCTTGTTACGCGCCTGCCCGCGGCGAAGAACGCAAAGCCGAGGGACACCGTAATCGCGGCCGAAATGACTATCGGAATGGCAAAGAAGAACCTCCACACGATCACGGCATTCACCAGAAAGCCAACGCAGAAGGATGCGATGATTGGACGAACAGAAACCGTCTCAGTCTTGACCAAGGCACCCAGCTGCCAGAGCACGACAGCTTGCACCAAGAGATAGCCAATGATCGCGACGCCGAAACCGTAATAAAAGTCCCAATACGTTCTCGTCACTCCTGCTATTTCGAAGTGCTGCGACTTCATTGCCTCCAACACCGCCATCTCGCCGGCGCCCTGGGCCGGCGTCCAAGGCATACCCGACGCGTGACCAGCACAATAGAAGAGCGTGAGGATCGAGGCGATGCGCAGGAAGATTGAAGGTCTCAACTAGGCCACCTATTTGGGGTTCATGGCAGGCGCCTAACCAACAATTAGCCTGAGTCATAGCAGAACCCAATCTCGAAATCTGTCTGTATAACGCCACGCGGCGCCACGATGCTGCGCGTTAGCCTGCATTGGACCAGTCTAACACGCTGTCGCGCGCGTTAGACTGCTCAATTCGATCACACTCCCCCAAACCACGGATACCCCTGATCCTCCCAATACCCGCCCGGCCGTTCGGCGGTGAACGTCACCGAGACCAGATACTTCGTCATCTTGTAGCCCAGCTTGGTAGGCGAGTAGACCCGCAGCGGCGCGCCATGCGTGGGTGGGAGCGGATTGTCGTTGAGCCCGTAGGCGAGGATCGTCTGCGGATGCATCGCGCTCGCGAGATCCCAGCCGTTCGAGTAGCCGGAGTCGAACGAATCGAAGCGCACGTAGCGTGCCTGCGGCAGCATGCCGCAGCGCTCGGCGACCGCGGACACCGGGACGCCGTGCCACGTCGCGATCGCGCTCCATCCCTCCACGCAATGATGCTTCACCGTATAGCTGGTCCGCGGCATCGCGTGCAACTGATCGAGCGACAGCGATTGCGGCTCACGGACCAATCCGCCGACTTGCAAACGCCAGGCGCTGGGATTCTCCAGCATCGGCATCGTCGGTGAGATGAAGTAGCTCGGCAACCGAGCGGTTCGCTCGGCAATGGGGTATTCGCGCGCGAGCCGGCTCTTCGAAAAGAAAACCTTCTCACCCATCCAGTCGTTGAAGCGGCTGATGTCGAGCAGCAGCGGGCGAACGGCGTTGCCGCCGTCCCACCCGCACGCCGCGACGAGCGAGGCGGTACCCGCGCCGGCGGCGAGTCGCAGCAACGCGCGCCGATCAATCATGACTGGGGAACCGGCCACGATACCAGCCGGAGATCATGGCGCGCAGCGACGCAGGGTCCACGATGAACACCAGCAGCACGTGCACGATGAGAAAGCCGGTGAAAATCCACACCGCCCAGAAGTGCCAGTACCGCGCCGCCTGGAAGCCGCCGAACAGCGCGGTGAGCCACGAGAGCTGCGTGGGCTTGTAGATCGCGAATCCGGTGACGACCGACAACACGCCGAGCAGGATGATAAACGTGTAGGCGGCCTTCTGAAGCGGATTGTGCTTCCCTTGCGGCGGGTGATCCTTCCGCAGCCGCAGGTAGTATTTCTGCATCTCGATCGCGCCGCGAATGTCGCGCGGCCGGAACAGGAGCGACCGCCATTCGCCGCTTGCCGCGAGGTACGAGAGATAGAGCAGGCCGCCCACGATGAGCGGCCACATCAGTGTGAAGTGCCAATTCAATCCGCCGGCGAGCCAACCCCCGAGCCGGCTCCACTTGGGAAATCCGTGGTCCTGAAAGGGATTCGGTGCGTAGAACGGACCGTCGCGCTCGCCGAAACGTGCGTAGGCGCCGTAGATCTGCAACCCGCTCATGATCATCCCGGCCAACAGCGCGAACGTCATCCAGTGCGTGAGCCGCACGATCCAATGATGGCGCTTGACTGCCGGAATCGGAGGCGGGGGAGGTGGCGGGGTCTGCGGACGCGAGGGAGCCGTCATGGGCTAAGTATATTGTGTGCCATGCGCGCGGCAACACTGATCGCAATCGCACTCATCGTTTCCTGCCGGCCGCAAAACGCGGCCGTTACAACTCGCACATCCGATGCCGACACGCTCGGCTTCACCGACATGACGCCGCGCGATTCGGCCGACACGTCGCTCAGCAAGCCGCGCCTCATCACGGGGCCGACCGTGGTCGTCTTCTGGCTGGCCGGCGCGGATACGTTGTCGGCAGCCGACCAGGCCGAAGCGCTGGACGAGCTCAACTACACGACCGAAGGCATCGCGCCCACACTGACGCGGCACAACATCAAGCTGGTGCCCACCAATTCCGACACGATCTACGTTGCGCTTCCCAACCGGCAGCGCCGCATGATCCTGTTGACCGGCGTGGACTATCCGTTCGGCTACGTGCTGGTGGAGCCCGGCACCGCCGAGCGAATTCTCGCGGGGGTCTACGGCGACGACGAGCTGCTCGACGAGGTCGAAGCGTATTTCGACTTGCCGCCGGCCTCGGACAGCACCGCAAAGTATCCGCGGATTGCGACGTGACGTCATTGCTCTTGTTGGCCGCCACGCTGTTCCTGCAGAACATCAGCTGGCAGCCGGCAACGCCGCGCCAGGGCTCACTCGTCGTGGTATCCGCGCCGGGCGCGATCACGGGTGAAGTCGCAGGTGAGCCGCTGCATTTCCGAAATGGCAAGGCGCTCGCCGCGGTGCCGCTGAGCAGCACAGACAGCACCAAACTCGAGACGCTGTCGATCCGCTGGGACGGGGCGGTCGTGGGAAAGACGGTCTACGTGCCGGTGGAGGAGCGGCGCGCGGCAGAAGAGAAAGTGAATGCTGCCGAGCGTTTCACACCGGCGCCCGACAGCGCGCTGCAGGTCCGTATCGACCGGGAGCGGGAGTTGTCGCGTGACGCCGCGAGGCGCGCACACGACGTACCCAGGTTGTGGAAGGCGCGGTTCATTCGTCCCCGCACCGCGCGCATCACGAGCCCCTTCGGCTCCGGACGTCAGGTGAACGGCGTGTGGCGCAGCCGGCATTCGGGGCTCGATCTCGCCGGCCGCAAAGGGGCGGCGGTGCGGGCCTCGAACCGCGGCATCGTGGCGCTCGTCGGCGATTTCTTCTACGGCGGCACCGCGGTCTACGTGCATCACGGCGAGGGTCTGATGACCGTCTACTTTCATCTGAGCCGCGCGCTCGTCGCGGTGGGTGATACGGTCGAGCGCGGTCAAATCATCGGGCGCGTGGGCGCGACCGGCCGCGTGACCGGTCCGCACTTGCATTGGCAGGCGCAGTACGGCGCAGTCCCGTTCGACCCCGCCGATTTGCTAAAGCTGCCTTGAGCAAAGCGCTGCTGCTTCGCGGCGGCCGCCTGGTGACTATGGACGCGACCCGTCGCGTTCTCGATGCCGATGTGCTCGTAGAGGACGGACGTATCAAAAGCGTCGGGCCGATGGGCCGACGGGCCGACGGGCCGTCAAAACCAACCATCATCGACTGCTCTGGACTCGTCGTTCTGCCCGGTTTAATCCAGGCTCACATCCATCTCTGCCAGACTCTTTTCCGAGGATTGGCGGATGATCTCTCGTTGGAAGCCTGGCTCGCGCAGCGCATCTGGCCGCTCGAGGCCGCCCACACCGACGCGTCGGTTCACGCCTCCGCAATGCTCGGCGCGGCGGAGCTGCTGCTCGGCGGCACGACGGCGATCCTCGACATGGAAACGGTGCGGCACACGAGCGCCGCGTTCGAGGCACTCGAATCGATCGGCATCCGCGCGACGGCGGGGAAGTGCCTGATGGACGCGCCCGCGAACCCGGCGGGGTTGCGTGAGTCGACGGACACCGCGCTGACCGAAAGCGCCGACCTGTGTGCGACGTGGCACGGCGCGGCGGGTGGCCGGCTCCGCTACTGCTTCGCCCCGCGCTTCGCGCCGAGCTGCACGGGCCCGCTGCTCCGCGCCGTCAGCGACCTGGCGGAGCGGGCCGGCGCCACGATTCACACGCACGCCGCCGAAACGCCGCTCGAGCTGGACATGGTGCGGCGCGAGACGGGCCACGACGAGATCGCATATCTCGATTCGGTCGGGATCTCGGGGCCGCGCGCCGCGCTGGCGCATTGTGTGTGGGTGGACAAGGACGACATCGCCGTGCTCGCGCGGCAGCGGACCAATGTGGTCCATTGCCCGAGCTCGAACCTAAAGCTCGGCAGCGGTATCGCCCCGATTCCCGAAATGCTGGCGGCGGGCTGCCGAGTGGGGATCGGCGCGGACGGGGCGCCGTGCAACAACCGGCTCGACGCCTTTGCCGAGATGCGCCTGGCGGCTCTCATTCAGAAGCCACGGCTCGGACCGGACGCGCTGCCGGCCACGCAGGCGTTGGAGCTCGCGACGCTCGGCGGCGCGCGGGCGCTGGGGCTCGAAGCGGAGATCGGATCGATCGAGGCGGGGAAGTGCGCCGACCTGATCGTGCTCGATCTCGACGGTCCGCACGCGCAGCCGGAAGATGCTGACCTCATCTCGCGCATCGTCTACAGCGCGCGTGCCGCCGATGTCCGTCACGTGGTTGTAGACGGGCGCATCGTCGTTCGGGATGGTGTGTTGAAGACGGCTGACGTCTCAGAGATTCGCCGCGCCGCGAATGCTCAGGCTCGTCACTTGCGTCGCGCGGTGGGCGTCTAGCGGCGCGTTCTTCTAGCCGCCGTTGCCCTGTACCCGGAAGCGGCGAATCGTCTGCGACAACGTCGCCGCCGCATCGGAGAGATGCTGCGACGTCGTCGTGAGCTCGCCGAGGGACTCGATTTGCTGCGCGGTGGCTGCCGACGTTTGCCGGGCGCCGGTGGCGGCGCCATCCGCGATGGCCGCGACCTCTTCCATGCGCCGTAACACTTCCCGCATTCGCTTGGTCTGATTCTCGGTCTCGGCGGCGAACGACGTCGCAAACTGGACCGTGGAGTTGAGATCGGCGAAGATGGCATCGAGCGCGCCTTGCACGGTGCTCGCCACGCTGCCTACGCCCTTCGCCGCCTCACGGCCCTTCTGCATGGCGTCCACGACGCGATGGATCTGGTCCTGCGTCGCGCGCACCTTGGTTCGGACTTCTTCCGCCGATCGACCGCTCTGCTCGGCCAGCTTGCGCACCTCGCCGGCCACGACGCGGAAGCCGAGGCCATGCTGTCCGGCGCGCGCGGCTTCGATCGCCGCGTTGAGCGCCAGCAGATCGGTCTGGCTCGCGATGCGCGTGATGCCGTCGACCAGCTTGCCGATCTCCTTGGATTCGCGGTCGAGCACGGCCGCCACCTCGGAGGCATGGTCCATGTGGACCATCAGGTTCATGAGCAGCGTGCTCGCGCGCGCCACTTCCTCGCCGCGCTTGTGCGCCTGGAGGGCGATCTCGGTGATCTGCCGCTCGGCCTCCTGGGCGCGCGCGTGGAGCGTCGTCGCCAGGCCGGAAGCGGCCTCGGAATCCTGGCGCCCATAGCCGATGAGCTGGCGCTGGCGCTCGGTTCCCTCCGAGAGCTGATGTGTCGTGGTCGAGATCGACTGCGAGGCCGCTTGGAGCTCGCGCGCCGACGTGGCGAGCTCGCCCGCCATCGCCGCAAGCGCGCCGCCCTGCCGCCCGATCTCGCGAATGATGTCCGCGATGGCGGCGGTCGTGCGGTTCACGCTGACGCCGAGAAACCCGAGCTCGTCGGTGGCGGCGTCCGCCACGCCGCTCTCCATCTGGCGCGTGAGATCGCCTCGCTCGATCTCGCCCAGCACGCCGCGCGCCGTCCGCAGCCGATCGACGATCTGCACCAGCATGGGCACGAGCGCGACGCAGACGAAGACCAGGACGAGGCTCTCCTGGATGTAGAGCGACCACGCCCATCCGTGCCCGGCGACCTGGGCCAGCGCGGTGACGAGCGTAAAGGCGGCGAGATTGATGATCAGCGCTCCCCACGCCTCACGGCGCTCGAGATACAGCGCGGCCTGCAGCGGAGCGATGATGTACGCGCCATACAACACATGACCGTTCGGTCCCATCGCGAACAGCACCGCGGAAATGAGCAGGCAGCCGACGACGAGGTTGAGCTGCGCGTACCACGGCTCGAAGGCGCCGCGCTCGACCAGGCGGCGCACGCCGGCGTTCGCCCCCGCGAAGAGCGCGGCGAAGACGAGAATGAACCACGGCGAGATCGTCGCGATGCCGGCAAGCTTGACGCCGATCAGCAGCGCGATGCCGAAGCCGACGAACCCCCAGCGGGCGCGCGTGTTCGCGAGCAGGTACTGGCGCTGCTTCGCGAATCGCTCTTCCTGGAGCTGAGCTCCTAGGCTGATCACATCCGGAACAGGTAGCTCGCTTTCAGGAAGAAGCCGTCGCCGGTGCGTGAGAGACGCCGGAAGCTGAACGGATCGGGCTCGCTGAGCGACGAGCCGTAGCCAAAGAAGAGCACCGTCCCCGGCGTCGGCTTGTAAGAAAACAGAAAATCGTTGCGGAACTCGGTGTTCGTGCTGCGCCCCTGCGGGATGGTGTCGACGATCAGCTGATCGCCGGTCCGAGGGTCACGCAGCGTATCACGCACCTGTGCGAAGTACTGTCCGACATATCGGAAGAAGATGTCGCGCGTGAGCTGATACTCGACCTTGAGCCGGGGAATGTTCGCCGTCGAG
>Ga0193755_1000157_pt1 | contig 18724 bp, 13 predicted proteins | sample H1a2metaG_FD_144921 | JGI IMG/M metagenome (GOLD analysis project Ga0193755, IMG submission 144921) | Soil microbial communities from a riparian zone of the East river system, Colorado, United States - H1a2 | ecosystem: Environmental > Terrestrial > Soil > Riparian zone | place: USA: East River...
GTGGGCGGTGCCACGCCAGGCGTGCCCCGGAAGGCGGGCGAAGGCAGGATAGAACTCGACCGTGAGGGGGATTCCCCTCAGCGAGTCGGACAGGGCCAGACCCATGCGACCGAATGCGTAGTTCACCGGTTCGTTGCCGCCGCGGACCTGCTGGCCGGTCGAGTCGTAGACGGTGACCGACAGATCGGTCAGCTCGTCCCACAAATCGACGGGGACCTCCAAGTCCACCTCCATTCGCTTTGCCCAGCGCGGTGGGCGCACCTGCAGCGATTCAGCGGGCTGGCCGCGTCCGGCAATCGCATAGCTCCGCTCGGCGCCGACGAGCCGGTAGACGACCTGGCCCAGTGCAGTGCTGCCCTGCGCGCCGCCGGCGCCGCCGACACTCGAGGCCTCGAGCCCCCCCCCCGCCCCCTGCTGCGCCACCGCGAGCGTCCCGGGTCCCAACTCCGCGCGGACCGTGACCGCGGTCGTTGCGAGCGGCGGCCCGATGACGTCCAGCTCGTACACCCCCGCGACCATGTCCTCGGCACGCACCGTGATCGCTGCACTGCCCGGCTGCTGCTCGCCGATCTCGATGTCGTTCGGCGCTGAGCGCGCGGGAGCGCCATTGGGCTCGTACAGGCGCACCGTCGCCTGTTGGCGCTGCGAATCGGGAACCGTCACCGTGGCGCGTAAGGTGGCGTTGTCCTCGGGCACCCGCAGGAAGTAGCGCTGCACCGCGCCGGGACCGACGGCGCGGCGTTCGTCGAACAGCACCTTCGTCGTGAGATCGGTGGGCACGATGACGGTATTCACCAGCGTGAACAACGGACCGGCGACGGGGTCGCGCGGATTCAGCGCAATGACCGTCCCCACATAGATGCCGGGCGCCGTCAATGCGCTGCGATTGTACGTCACCGCGATCTGGGTAGCGCGGGGTGCGGCGTCGACGGAATCATCAACCGCGAGCCAGGGAGCGTTCGCACGCAGGACGAACTCGGCTGCGCGTAGGCCGCCGAGGTGACGGACGGTGAACGTCTCGACACTGTCCTCGGGACCGGCAAACCCATTGCGCCGGAACGCGGCGGTGACGCCGGAGGACGCCTTCACGGCATAGATCGATCCCTGGTGGCCGCCTTCGAGCCACTGGTACGCCGTCTCGAGCAGGGGCATCCCGGCACCGTCATCGATGATGCGCGCGCCGGAGAGCTGCCGCCCCGACATCCGCAACGCCTGAATGATATCGGCGGATGTGGCGCGGCGGCCCTCCTGGGCCAGCGCCGAGACGAGGCAGGCGGCGAGACCGGCGGCGTGCGGGGACGACATGCTCGTGCCGCCCTTGATCTCATTCCCCGTATCCCAGCGCGGCACGCTCGAGAACGCAACGCCGGGCGTCACGATGTCGGGTTTGGCGAGCTCTCCGCCACGCGAGCTGAACCACCCGAGCACATCCCGCGCCGGCGGCGCGCCCTGTTGCGGTGGGGCGGTGAAAACGCCGGGATAGACGGCGCCGACGGTCATTGCCAGGTCGGCGGAACCCGGAAAGCCCAGGGTGGACCAGCCAGGTCCGTCGTTGCCCGCGCTGATCGCAAAGACCGCTTCCGGATGGGCGAGCAGGAAGGCATCCACGATCGAATCGATGACGGCGCGGCCTTCATGCTCGTTGCCGACGCCGAAGCTCATGTTCAGCACGAGCGGCAGGTTGCGCTGCGCGGCGTAGCGGGCGGCGTAGTCGATCGCGCGCATCATGCTGGCGTGGACCGTGACGCCGCCGCGTGCGTTGTTCGCGATCTTGAGGCCAATGATCTGCGCGCCGGGCGCCACGCCGCTGAACCCCGCCACGTCGAACAGGTTGTAGCCGGCGGCGATTCCGGCCACATGGGTCCCATGCCCCGAAGTGTCGAAGAACAGATCGAGCACCGGCGTGCTGTCCGCCACCACCTGACTGAAATTCGCGACGATCGTCAGCGGCTTCGTGCCGAGGGCGATCATCTCCCGGCCCTGGCGGTAGTCGTGCAGCGGCATCTCGTCTTCGAACGAGCCGTCGAGGTTGGTATCCATGAACGCCACCCAGCCATCTGACGCTCTGACCACCACGACGGGAAACTCGTCGGTGTTGCGGCCGTTTCCGTTGACGTCTCCTGCGGGCGGCCGGCCGAGCGGCAGCTCGCGAAAGACTCCGTGGTACCAGGTCGTCGCGGTGGTCAGGCGGCCGATCCGTGCCGCCCCCTTCATCTCCTTGTCCGTCGGCGCCGGAAACGCGGTCAGCGGCACGCGACCTTCGCCCGAGAAGTCGCGCAGCTCAATGACCTTCGGGGCTCCCGTGCTGGTCGTCGTCAGCCCCGGGACGGCGGGATCGATGCCACTGTCGAGAATGGCGATCAGCACGCCCCGGCCGTCGTACGTCGGGTGCAGCGAGCGAAACAGGTCCACCCCGGTGCTCTTGAGCGGCATGAGACCGAGCATGTACGCCATCGCAGGATCGACCGCTGGCTGCGGCATTGCGGCACGGCTGCCGTCCGATGGGACGGCAGCGACTGACGGGGCCGGCTTCGGCTGGGCGGGTTTCGTGATGCCCTTGCTCGAGGCGCAGGCAGTGAGAGCGAAGAGCAGAATGGCGGCGAGCGTGCGCATCACGAGAGACCCGGGAGTGCAAAGGCCCCGAGATGCGGGCCGGTGAATTCCATGGACACCTCGAGGAGAAACGCGAGCGTATCGCGCGTTTCGTCGGGTGTGAGAATCGCATCGACAAACCCGCGGGCGCCCGCGAACTTCGCGTCCAGCTGATGCTCGTAGTCCGCGCGCATCGCATCCACGGCGGCCGCATTGTCGGGCTTCGCCGCGTCGGCGCCGTACACCGCCTGAATCGCCGACTCCCCTTCCATGACCCCCATGCGCCCCGTCGGCCACGACACGATGAAGTCGGGGTCGAACCCCTGACCGGCCATCGCATAATAGCCGGCGCCGGAAGCGTGATTCACCGTGAGGACGAGCTTCGGCACGGTCGCCGTCGCCATCGCCTCGACGAAGCGCGCGCCGGCCCGGATGATTCCGGTGTGCTCCGCTTCCGTCCCGACCATGAAGCCCGAGACGTCCTGGATGAACAGGAGCGGCACACGCTCACGGTGTGCGTTCTCGATGAAGTACGCCACTTTCTCGGCGCTCTCGGTATAGATGATCCCGCCGATGCGCGGTGCTTCATTCTTCTTCTTGCCTTTGATCACGCCGCGCGAGTTGGCGATCACCGCGACCTGCCGCCCCTCGATGGCGCCGTGCCCGCAGATCATCTCGGGCGCAACGTCAGGCTGGAACTCGTCGAGCCGTCCGGCATCGAGCAAGCACTCGAGCAGCGCCCGCACGTCGTAGCTCATCCGATGATCGACGGGAATCAGCTCGTACAATGCTTTCGTGTCGCGCTTTGGTGCCGGATAGGTACGGCGAGACGTCGGTGCATGCGGCAAGCGGCTCACGTATTCGCGGATCCTGGCCAGGCAGTCCTTGTCGTCTTTCGCGCGGTAGTGCGCAACCGCGCTGACGGTGGTGTGCGTCGTGGCGCCGCCCAACGTCTCGGCATCGACCACCTGGCCGGTCGCGCCTTTGACGAGGTTGGGCCCGCCCAGCCCCATGAACGACGTGCCCTCCACCATGAAGATCACGTCCGACAGCGCCGGCAAATACGCCCCTCCCGCAATGCACGGCCCCATCACGGCCGCGATCTGCGGCACCTTGAGATAACGCCGCATGATGGAGTTGTAGTAGAAGATGCGGGCCGCACCATACTGACCCGGGAACACCCCGCCTTGATACGGCAGGTTCACTCCAGCCGAGTCGACCAGATAGATGATGGGGATGCGCTGCCGCATCGCGATTTCCTGCGCGCGGAGAATCTTGCGGATCGTCTCGGGCCACCACGACCCGGCCTTGACCGTCGCGTCATTCGCCACCACCACCACGGGACGTCCCCCGACGCGCCCCAGGCCCGTCACCACACCGGCCGCGGGCGCCTGGCCGTCGTACTGGTCCCAGGCGACGAGGAGCCCGATCTCGACCCAGGGACCGTCTTGGTCGAGCAGCGCGGCCACCCGCTCGCGCGCCGTCAGCTTGCCTTGATCGTGCTGGCGCTTGATGCGCTCCGTGCCGCCTCCCTGTTCGAGGCGGCGGCGGAGCGTCTGGTATTCGTCGCTGAGGGTCTTGAGGCGACTCACGCGGCGACGTGCTCCGCCGCCCACTCCTGGATGTACTTGATGAGGTCCGACGTCGGCGTGCCGGGGCCGAACAGCTTGCCGGTGCCCTGCGATTCCAGCGCCGTCATGTCTTCAGGGGGGATAATGCCACCGCCGGTCAGCAGCACATCCTGCCGGCCGGCGGCGTCGAGGAGCTTGCGGACGCGCGGGAACAGCGTCATGTGCGCGCCCGACAGAATCGACAGGCCTACGACGTCGACGTCCTCCTGAATGGCGGCCTGCGCGATCATCTCGGGCGTCTGATGCAGCCCCGTGTAAATCACTTCCATTCCCGAATCGCGCAGCGCGGCGGCGACGACTTTGGCGCCGCGGTCGTGCCCGTCGAGGCCCGGCTTGGCGACGAGAATGCGGATCGGGCGCTTGGGAGGGGGAGGGGACTTGGGGGATTTGACCATCAGGCGCGGAACCGCAGCAGCGCCGCCAAGCCATCCACGACGCGTCGAGCTTTCTCGTCGTAGAGGACGTCTATCTGGGCGCGCTGACCGAGGGCCTCTTCGATCGCCTCATCGATGCGGGCATCGTCATCATGGCCGTCGGCCAGCAGCGTGCGCACCTGCCCGCGGCTCAATGCCTTGAGCGTGGCGTCGACGCCGTTGACGGCCCAGCGGCGCGGTACGCCGTCTTTCACGGCATCGGCGTGGGCGCGCTCCCAGGCACGCTCGCGCTCCTCGCGGAGCCCGAGCGTGGCCTCCCGTACCTCGGCCGCCGTCGCCTGTTTGGGATTGAGCTTCACCACACCAAACACCAGGTCGTGCACATACGTGTGAAGGTGGGGAATCACGGCTCCGGCGTCCACACCCACGCTGCCCAGGACGACCCCCGCGAGCGGCTTCGTGCGATTGACCTGGAAGATGCGATCGGCGATCTGCGCATAGAGCCGCTGCTTCTCCGTGCGAATCCGGTGGTGGTAGTTGTGTTCGCCGGGCCCGCCATGAAACTTCCCCGCCCGCGATGTTTCGATTCCGGCGAGGCCGGGCAGCTCTACGCAATCGTAGGCGGTGACCTCGAAAAAGCGCGCCGCCGTGCGGTCATAGACGACGGCGAGGATGGTGCCGAACTCTTCCTCGAGGCCGAGCAGCTCGCGCACCCGCGGCTCGTGCGAGACGGCAAGTCGGGAGCGATGCACGTGCGGCAGGGGCAGGACTTCGAATAGCCGCAACTCACGCGAGGCGAAGATGGCAATGGCCCGCGCCCGCGGGAGATGATTCGGTTGCTCCAGGTAATCCACCACCTGTTCCAAATTAGCGGCGACGGCCGGCTGGTCCGCGTAATCGAGCAACAATCCCTTGGCGCGGGTTTTCATCTTGATCAAATACTTGCCACGCGTCCGGTCGCGGGGCTCGAGCTTCAGGTAGCACGAGACCACCCAGTGCGGCCCAGGCTCCACCCGGGCCAGGCGCGCGATCGCTTCCTGGACGTCTTGCTCGGTGATCGTGGCAGGCAGAGGCGGGGCACTCATGATCTAAAAGAAGACGGGTTCGCGGTACGCTCCCCACACGCGCTCCAACGCGTGGCGGATCTCGTACAGGGTCGCGTAGGCGCGCGCACAATCGAGCATCGGAGCAATCACGTTCTGATCCGACTCCGCCGCCTGACGGAGGGTTTCGAGCCGCCGCTCGACCAGAGCATTGTCCCGCTCGGCGCGCACGCGCGCGAGGCGGCGACGCTGCTCCTCCTCGGCGTCGTTGGAGACCTTCAGGATTTCGACCGGGTGGTCGTCCTCGGACAAGAACTCGTTGACGCCGACGATCAGCTTCTCACCGAGCTCGATCTGACGCTGGAACGCAGCCGCCGACTGGGCAATCTGCCGCTGGAACCAGCCGCTCTCGATCCCCCGGACCACGCCACCGATCGACGTGATCTCGGCGAACAGCGCTTCGGCTTCGCGCTCGAGCTGATCCGTGAGCGCCTCGATGAAATATGAGCCACCGAGCGGATCGATCACCTCGGCCACGCCGGTCTCGTGGGCGAGAATCTGCTGGGTCCGGAGGGCGACCTGCACCGACTGCTCGGTCGGGAGCGCGAGCGTCTCATCCAGCGAATTCGTGTGGAGCGACTGCGTGCCGCCAAGGACTGCCGCGAGCGCTTGATACGCGACCCGCACGATGTTGTTGAGCGGCTGTTGCGCCGTCAGCGTCACCCCGGCCGTCTGGCTGTGGAACCGCATCATCCAGGAGCGCGCCTGTTTCGCCTTGTAGCGCTCGCGCATGTGCCGGGCCCAGATCCGGCGCGCCGCGCGCAGCTTGGCGATCTCCTCGAAGAAGTCGTTGTGAATGTCCCAGAAGAAGGAAAGACGCGCCGCAAAGCTGTCGATGTCGAGTCCGCGGGCGACGCCTCGTTCGACATACGTGAAGCCGTTCGCGAGTGTGAACGCGAGCTCCTGCGCCGCGGTCGCCCCCGCTTCACGGATGTGGTAGCCGGAGATCGAAATCGTGTTCCACAGCGGCGTGTGCTTGGCGCCCCACTCGAACATGTCGACGATGACCTTGAGTGCGGGCTCGACCGGATAGACCCACGCATGCTGGGCCATGTACTCCTTGAGAATGTCGTTCTGCACCGTCCCGCGCAGCTTCGCGATCGGCACACCCTGCTTCTCGGCGGCGGCCACGTAGAAGCAGAACAGGATGGCGGCCGGACCGTTGATCGTCATGGAGGTCGACACCTGATCCAGCGGAATGCCGTCGAACAGGGTCTCCATGTCCGCCAGTGACGAAATGGCGACACCGCATTTCCCGACTTCTCCCTCGGAGCGTGGATGATCGGAGTCGTACCCCATCAAGGTCGGGAAGTCGAACGCGACCGAGAGCCCGGTCTGCCCATGTTCGAGCAGGAACTTGTAGCGCTGATTCGTATCCGCTGCGCCGCCGAAACCGGCGAACTGCCGCATCGTCCAGAGCTTGCCGCGGTACATCGTCGGATGAATCCCGCGGGTAAAGGGATACTCGCCGGGGCGTCCCAATTGCCGTTCCGAATCGAAGCCGTTCAGGTCGGCGGATGTATAGACCGGTTTTTTTTGGATGCTCATTTCCCGTTCCTCACTTGCTCGAGGACCTCGGCCGCAACGTCGTACGGGCTGCGCGTCCCGGCGGCGACGTCGTCGAGCCGCTGTGACAGCAGCGCTTCGGCCTGTGTCTCATCCCAAACCCATTGCCGGATCGCCCGGTTCACGACGGCCCGCGTCCGAGCAGCGAGGCGGCGCTTGCGACGCTCTCCGAGGTTACCGCTGCTCGTCAGATAGGCGTGATGACGATCGAGAGCGCCGACCAAGTCAGCGATTCCTTCGCCCTTGGAAGCCACGGTGTTCAGCACGGGGGGGTCCCATGCGTCGGCAGTTGCCGCCGCCTCACCTCGCCGCCCTCCGGCGCCCTTCGCCCCCCTGGGGTTATGGTGCGGTGTGATATGTGCGAAGGCATTACCCCTTCGGATCCCGAGCATGACCTCCACTTCCTGCTTCAGCTTGTCCGCCCCTGGCCGATCGCTCTTGTTGATCACGTACAGATCCGCGATCTCCATCACGCCCGCCTTGAGGGTCTGGATCCCGTCGCCCGACTCCGGGACGAGCACCAGCACGGTGGTTTCCGCAGTCGCGGCGACGTCGAGCTCGGTCTGGCCGACGCCGACGGTCTCGATGAGGATACGGTCGAACCCGAACGCCTCGAGCACGTCGGCCACCTCTTCAGTCGTCGTGGCGAGGCCGCCCTGCGCTCCCCGCGTCGCCATCGAGCGAATGAAGACGCCGGGATCGAGACTCACCGACTCCATGCGGATGCGGTCGCCCAGCAGCGCGCCTCCCGTGAATGGGCTGGTCGGATCGACCGCGATGACGGCGACCTTGAGGTCACGTTCGCGATAGGCGCGGACCAGTTGTTCGGTGATCGTGCTCTTCCCTGCTCCCGGCGGGCCGGTAATGCCGATGCGCTGGGTGTGTCGCTTCCCGATCTTCCCGTGCAACGCCGACAGGACGCGCTCAAATCCTTCACGCTGGTTCTCGACCAAGCTGATCGCACGGGCCAAGGCCGCGGTGTCGCCGCGCGACAATCCGTCGAGCACCGCGTCGAGTCGCATACGCTCTAAGGATAACGCCGGGGGTGGGGGCGGCGTGGCCGTCATAGGAGGGTTCCACGCAGAATGACGGACGCCACGGTGAAGTAGATCACCAGCCCGGTGACGTCGACAAGCGTCGCCACGAAGGGTGCCGACGCGCTCGCCGGATCGAACCCGAGCCGTCGCAGGATGAAGGGCAAAAGCGATCCCGCCATCGTTCCAAACGTCACCACGCCGATCAGGCTGCCGAAGACGGTGAGCGCGACGAGCAGGTAGTGCTCTCCATAGATCCCCGTGATCGCGTGCCACAGCGTGATGCGGAGAAATCCGATGGCACCGAGGACTAATCCGAGCACGAGACCGGTGGCGATCTCCCGGCGGATCACGCGCCACCAGTCGCGCAGCGTCACTTCGCCCAGCGCCATCGCGCGGATGACCAGCGTCGACGCCTGCGACCCGGAGTTGCCCCCGCTCGAGATGATGAGCGGGACAAAGAGGGCGAGAATGACCGCCTTCGCGATCTCCTCCTCGAAAAACGCCATCGCCGTGGCCGTAAGCATTTCGCCGAGGAACAACGCGGCCAGCCAGCCGGCGCGCTTTCGGACCATGCGCCCGAACGCGACCTTGAGATACGGCGCGTCGAGGGCTTCCATGCCGCCGAACTTCAGGAGGTCCTCTGTGGTCTCCGCTTCCACGACGTCGACGACGTCGTCGAACGTGATGCGCCCCAGCAGCCGGCCCTTCGCGTCAACGACGGGGACCGCCGCGACGTTGTAGCGTGCCATCAGCCGTGCGACCTCTTCCTGGTCCTGTTCCGGCTGCACCTGCACTGCGGGTTGCTCCATCACATCCCCCACCAGCCGCGCCGGGGACGTAACGATCAATCGAGCGACGGGCACGATGCCGCGCAGATGCCCCTGCACGTCCACGGCATACACCTGGTAGAGCTGGCTCTCGTCCTCGTCGCTCTGTTGGCGAATCGCCTCGATGGCCTCCCCCACGGTCGCGTCGTCCCGCACGCTGACGACATTGGTCGTCATCAACCCACCGGCCGAATCCTCCGGATATTTGAGCAGCCGCTCGACCTCGGCGCGGTCGCTGACTTCCGCGAGGACCGCCTCGCGCTGGCCGGGCGAGAGCTCCGCGACGAGGTCCGCAGCATCGTCCGTCGGCATCTCCTCGACGAGCTCCGCCGCGTATTCCGGCCCTACCGCGAGCAGCATCGCTTCCGGGTGCTCCGCCGCCTCCATCTCTGCGAGGGCGCCGGAGGCGACGTCGATGGGCAGCTCGGAGATCACGCGGACGCGGACGGATTCTTCGAGGGCCGACAGGACGTCGGCCAAATCCGATGGATGGACGTGCCGCACCCGCTGCAGGAACGGATGAAGATCGTCCTGCTCGGCCAGCTCCTTCAGCTCATCGAGCCTGAGATCGGGTGCCTCGGGGACGCTCACGCGGACCCTCCGCCGAGCGCGATGGTGCGCACCGGTCCAGGCCGAACCGCCACGCGTTCGACGCGGGTGGCGCTGGCCGCGAGGATATCGAATTCCACGCCCAGGTACGTGAAGCGCTCGCCCGGGCGCGGAATCCGGCCCAGGGCCTGAATCAGCAGCCCGCCGACCGTCTGGGCGCCGCCGCTGCCGCCCAGAGGGACGCCGAGCTTCTCGGCGAGCTCCGTCGCGAGCGCGCTCCCCTCCACGTCGACCACTCGCGTGACATCGGGAATCGACGAGGATGGTTCGAACAGCTCGCTGACGAGATCGTTGAGCAGGTCCTCGAACGTGACGAGGCCGGCGGTGCCGCCGAACTCGTCGAGCACGACGGCGAGGTGCCGGCCGCCGCGCTGCATTTCGAGCATCAGATCAGCGGCGCGCATGGTGCCGGGAACGCTCAGCGGCGGACGCACGAGGATCGGATCCTCGGGCTGGCGGCCCAGCAGGTCGAGGGTGTGCGCCACGCCGACCACCTCGTCCAGCGAGCCGCGATGCACCGGATATCGGCTGTATCCTGACTGCTGCAGCACGTGCGCCGCCTCGGCGGTCAGAATGCCTTCCGGAAATGCGACGATCGCCGTCCGCGGCGTCATCAGCTCGCGCACCGGACGATCGGCGAACGCGAGGACGCCCGATACGACGGCCATCTCGTCCCTCGTGGCCAGGGCGTCCGTATTGGCGCCCGTGAGCAGCGCGGCGAGGGTGGTTCGCGTCGACCCCTCGCGGCGCGGAATGAACGGCGACAGCACGCCACTGAACCGTTCCATGAGGGGGACCGCGCGGCCGACCAGCGGCTCGGCCCACCGTCTGCCCAGCACGCGCGGCACCAGGTACGCGGCGCTGATGAAGAGCGGCACGCCGACCGTGATGGTGAAGATTCCGAGGAACGTCGGCGTCGTCGCGGCGAGGAGCGCCGGAATCGCGCCCGCGGCGAGCAGGACGCCCACGGTCGTGAGCATGTTGGCGGTGGCGAGTGTCCGCCCGGGGTTCTGCAACACGCTGACCGTCGCCGCGGAGCCCCGGAGCTTGTACGCCACCCAGCGGGTCAGCTCGTGCTGGCTGACGGTCGCCGCGGCGACGCCGACCGCCGCGGAGACGCCGGCGACCAGCAGGCCGACGAGCAGGACTGCGAGGGCGGCGCTCATGGCTTCTCGAACGACACCTGCGTGACGCGGCGCTGCTCCACGCGCTCCACCACGACGCGGTAGCCGTCGAGCGTCAGCTCATCGCCGGGCCGCGGCACGCGTCCCAGCACCGAGTACACGAGCCCGCCTACGGTCGACACTTCGGGGTGCACGATCGTCGTTCCCAGTGCGGCCGACAGCTCGTCGAGACTCGTGCGGCCATCCACCCAGGTGCGCGCGCCATCCTGCCGGATGGCCGGGGTGGTCTCCGTGTCGTGTTCGTCGCGGATCTCCCCGACGATCTCCTCGAGAATGTCTTCGCGGGTGATCAGCCCCGATGTGCCGCCGAACTCATCCACGACGATCGCGATGTGCGCCGGTGTTCCCTGAAAATCGCGGAGCTGGTTGTCGAGCGTCTTGGTCTCCGGGACAAACGCGGCCGGGCGTATCAGCGTCTGCCAGCGCGTGCCCGGTTCCGCGAGCCCCATCGCGATAGGAACGAGATCCTTGCCGAACACCACGCCGCCGATGTTGTCGGGCGAGCCGTCGATGACCGGCAACCGCGAGTGCTGGCTCTGCCGGAATGCCTCGAGGACTTCCTCGCCTGACGCCGAAATGTCCACGCCGGCCATGTCGAGACGCGGCGTCATGATCTCAACCACCGTCGTATCAGCCAGCGTGAAGACGCCGAGCAACATGTCGCGCTGCGCCACCCCGAGGTCCGGTTGCAACGGCCGAGGCGTGTGGACGATCGCGTGCAGCCCGCGATCCGCCCAGGCGAGCAGCCACAGCAGCGGCCCGAACGGCGCGAGCGTCCGGCGAGCCAGCGGCAAGGCGGCCTCCGACAGCTCCGGCGCGATCTGGGCCACGCTGCGCGGCAGCGCGTCGCCGACGATGAACAGCAGCACGGTACCGACGACGAGCGTGACCAGCGCTTCCACCCACGGCCGTGTCCACCACGCCACCGCGTTCGCGGTCGCGACCGCGCCGAGCACGAGGAGCGCGAGGCGCGCGATGTGGAGTGCGCGATGCAGCGGCACGCGCCGTTCGGCGGCGATTGGCGGTGCGTCGCCAAGCGTGTGCAGCGCTTCCCCGACGGCGGCTTCCTCGCCGAGCGCGAGCAGCGCCGCCCAGACGGCGGCGCTGATCGCGACGACGAGCCCGATGAGTTGCAGTGCGGCTTCGGTGAGCATCAGTGGAGGAGTCGCTTGACGTAGCGTTCTTGCCGCCGCCACATCTCGGAGCGGGTCCGTCCGGTGCCCTCGGGATGATCGAATCCCAGGACGTGGAGCGTGCCGTGAACGGCCAGCCGAACGAGCTCTTCCTGCAACCCGGCTCCGTTCCCGGCGGCCTTGACCGCGGCGGCTGGGGAGATGTAGACATCGCCGAGCAGTCGGCCGTCCGGCTGCGGCAGGGCGTACGCGATCACGTCGGTCAGGCCGCGGCGCCCGGTCGCGCGACGGTTGACGCGCCGCATGGCCGCGGCCGAGAGCAGCGTGATGTCGACGTGCGACCCGGCGGGCGCGCGTTCCCACGCCAACACCCGCTTCGCGACGCGCATCAACTGGTCAGCGCGCGGCCGCCGAGTGCCAGGCCGCACTGATGCCGCCACTGGACTCCGGGTAATCGATGCGATTGTGGTACATCCCGCCCAAGACGACCATGAAGGCGGCTTTTACCTGCTCGATCTGCTGCAGCGTGAGCGGGGCTTCGTCGAGCTGGCCGGCGTTCACCTTGGTGCGCACGATGTGATCGATCGCCTCTGAGATTTTTTGCGGCGTCAGGTCTTCGAGGACCCGCAGCGCCGCTTCGACCGAGTCCGCGATCATGGAGATCGCGGTCTCCATCGAGCGCGGTTTAGGGCCGGGATAGACGAAATCCTCTGGATCGCGGATCTGACCGCCGTCGGCCTTCTTCGCCTTGTCCAGGAAGTAGGTGATCTCCGTCGTCCCGTGATGCTCCGGAATGAACGCGGCGACCGCGTCAGGGAGATGCGCCTCGGCGGCGAGCGCCAGGCCGTCCGTGACGTGCGCCTTGATGATCTGGGCCGACTGGAGCGGCTTCAGCCGGTCGTGCGGGTTGTTCCCCCGGATCTGATTCTCCACGAAGTACAGCGGATTCCTGACCTTCCCGATGTCGTGGTAGTAACAGCCCACGCGGCCCAGCAGTCCGTTCGCGCCGATGCGGTTGCACGCCGCCTCGACGAGGTTCGCCATCGCGACGCTGTGCGCGTACGTCCCCGGCGCCTCGAGCGAGAGGCGACGGAGCAGCGGCCGACTCGGATCGGACAGCTCGAGCAGCGTCAGATCGGTCGTGATGTGCGTGACCGACTCGGCGACCGGCAGCAGGAAGAACGTGAGACCGGCTGACACCAACGCGTTCAGCGCGCCCCACACCCCGCGGAGGCCGATTTCCTGGATTGGCCAGCCGCTCGCGAGGCCCAGGGCGAGGGCCCCGGTCAGGTATCCCGCGACGATGATCAGGACGGGCGCGTAGAAGTTGCTCCGGCTCCGCAGCGTTTTCACCGAGAGGGCGGCCGTGACACCGCCGACCACGCACAGGAATGTCGCGGGCACGTCGTGGAAGACCGGCTGCAGTCCGACCACCACGGCCAGAATCATCGCCGCGATCATCGAGACTCGGCCGTTGAACAGCACCGTCATCATCATGGCGAGGAACGGCATGAAGATGATTTCCGGATGCGCCGGATAGAATCGGGCGACGAACCCGGCCTGTGCCAAGAGCACCGCGAACAGCCCGCCGATCAGGGCCACCTGACGCTGGTCGCGGTAGGTCTCGCGCCGGTAGAACACCATCAGCACCCAGAAGATCGCGATGATCAGCGAGTCGCGGAGCAGCGGTCCGATCACTCCGCGGATCGAGTACGTCGTCGCCGCGCCGCGGCGCAACAGCTCCTGATGCAGCGCCAGCAGGCGCTCGTGGGCTTCGTTCGTGACCACTTCATGCGGCGCCACGATCCGGTCCCCGGCGCGCACGATGTATTTGCTGGGATCGACGCTGCCGCGCAGCTCGTTGCGGCGACGCTCGGTCTCGAGCTGCTTCGGGATCAGCGTGGGCCGGAAGAACTGGCGCACTAGTTTCAGGTAGAGCACGTCGCCCACGCTCGAGCCGGCGTCCGGATGCAGCTGCTTGGCGCGGTTCAGGTACTGGGCGAACGTGAGGACCTGGTCGCGTTGTATCGACGATTCGGTGGTCCCGCGGCGCACGATCAGCTCGCGGGACTGCTCGACTTGCATGACGCCCGGCCCGGTGACGCCCTGGGCCAGCGTGCGGTCGAACACTTTCACGAGCGACTGCTGCAGGGCGCGCCGCTTCCCGCCTTTGCTCAGATACGCAGCTTCCTGTAGCGTGACCGGGACGCCAAAATCGCCGGCCGCGCGAATCACCGCCTGGGGACCCTGGTCCACCGCGGCGTCCACCGCGGTAAAGAACGCGGCCATGGTGGTGGCGGCGCTGTCGTAGGCGTGCTGGCGAAACTCGTAGATGGGCTTCGCCGACGCCGCCAGCTCTTCGGACTCGCGCTGCAGCTCGTCTTCCGACTTGTTCACGACGAAGTTGAACGGCGCCACGATCTCCTGGTCGGCTTGCGCTCCCGGCTCGAGCAGCGGCGCGACGTCGGCCGAGCTGGACGGGAAGGCGACATGCACCACCAGCGCCAGCGCGGGGACCCACACCCAGCGCGCGACGTGATAGCGCACCTGATCTTGCGTCGGAAGCTTCATCTCAACCCTGCGCGTCCTCGGCGTAGGCGCGGATGATGTCGCGCACCAGCCGGTGGCGGACGACGTCGGCGTCGCTGAGGTAGCAGAAGCCGATTCCCTCGATCCCGGGGAGGATGCGCTCGACCTGGAGCAGGCCGGAGTCCTCGCGGTTCGAGAGGTCGATCTGCGTCTTATCGCCCGTGATCACGGCGCGCGAGTTCACACCCAGCCGCGTCAGGAACATCTTCATCTGCATCCCGGTCGCGTTCTGCGCTTCATCCAGAATGACGAACGCGTCACTCAAGGTGCGGCCGCGCATGTACGCAAGCGGCGCGATCTCGATGGTGCGGTTCTCGAGCGCCTTCTGCACGCGCTCGCGCGGCATCATGTCCTCGAGCGCGTCGTACAGCGGCCGCAGGTATGGATCGACTTTCTCCTGGAGATCGCCCGGGAGGAACCCGAGATTCTCGCCCGCTTCCACCGCGGGCCGGGCCAGGATGATGCGGCGCACGCGTTTGCGGGCGAGCGCGTCCACGGCTGCCGCGACGGCGAGGTAGGTCTTCCCGGTGCCGGCCGGTCCGATCCCGATCACGATGTCGTGCTCGGCGATCGAGCGGAGATACTCCCGCTGCCCCGCGGTCTTCGGCTGAATGACGCGGCGCAGCCCGGGGAGAATGATCTTCACCGGGTCGGGAGCGGCGCCGTCGCGCCCGAGCTCCCCGTGCGCTTCGTCGGAAATCGTGCGCTCGACGTCGTGCACGTCGAGGATCTCGCCCATGCGGGCCAGGTCGATCAGCGCCTGAGCCACGGGACCCGCTCGCTCGATGGCGGCCGCGGGCCCCGCGAGCGACAGGCTGTCGCCGCGCAGCGAGACGCGGACACCCAGGCGCCGCGACAGCTCGAGCAGATTGGCATCGTTCACGCCGGCCAACGCCAGCGGATCTACGCCTTCCACGGATAGCCGCTGGACGACGTCGTCGCTCATGGCACCACCTTGATGTGAAGGGCGGCCAGATCTTCGGGCCGCGCCGGAGCGGGCGCACCTTCGAACAACGCCCGTGCCGCGGTTGTCTTCGGGAATGCGATCACGTCGCGCATCGAACCGGCCCCGACGAGCAGCATCGCGGTCCGGTCAAACCCGACCGCAAAGCCGCCGTGTGGCGGCGCGCCCGCCGCGAGCGCCGTCAGCAAGAAACCGAAGCGCGCGTCGATATCCGCCGGTGACAGCCCCAGATGGCGGAAGACGGTGCGCTGGACCGCCGGATCGGTGATACGGATGGAGCCCGAGCCAAGCTCGTTGCCGTTGTAGACCGCGTCGTAGTGCAGGGCGCGACAGGCGAACGGGTCGCTGTCGAGCTTGCCCACGTCGTCGGGATGCGGCGAGGTAAACGGGTGATGGGCAAACACCGGTTTGCCGGTCTCTGGATCCGGCTCGAACAGTGGGAAGTCCACCACCCAGCAGAGGGCGTGCGCCGTCTTCGGCGCGGGTGCGAGCCGGCGAATCACCTCCCGACGAACCTTGTCGAGCGCGGGCGAGGTCACGTGATCGGGACCCACGGTCATGAGGGCGACGTCGCCGTCCCCCACACCCAGCCGGCCCAGCGATTCGGTGGTGAAATGTTTGCCGACCGAACCCGAGACCTGCTCCCCTTGCCGTTTGACCCACGCGAGACCCGGCGCCCCATGGCTTTTCGCTGTCTCCGCGAGCACGTCGACGTCCTTGCGCGACAGCCCGCCGCCACCGTGCACCGCGATGCCGCGAACCCGGGCGCCGTTGCCCTGGGCGGTCTGCAAAAACGGTACGGCGAACGGCTGCACCGCCGCGGTCCAGTCCGTGATCGCGAAGTCGTAGCGCAGGTCCGGTTTGTCGGTGCCGTAGCGCTCCATCGCGTCGCGCCAGGACAGTCGCGTGAACGGCCGCTCGATCCGCTGCCCCGCCTCGTCCCACAGGGCGACCAGCACGGTCTCAACAATGGCGAGCACGTCATCCTGTGCGACGAACGACGCCTCGAGGTCGATCTGCGTGAACTCGGGCTGCCGGTCGAAGCGCAAATCCTCGTCCCGGAAGCAGCGCGACAACTGGAAGTAGCGGTCGAATCCCGCCACCATGAGCAGCTGCTTGTAGATCTGCGGCGATTGCGGCAGCGCGTAGAACTCCCCCGGGTGCACGCGCGAGGGGACCAGGTAGTCGCGGGCGCCTTCCGGCGTCGGCTTGGTCAAGATCGGCGTTTCGATCTCGAGGAAGTCGAGCTCGCTGAGCACGCGCCGGGCGCGCTGTGCCAGCCGGTGGCGCAAGATGAGATTCGCCTGCAGCTCGGGACGCCGCAGGTCGAGGTGCCGATACTTGAGGCGCAGCTCCTCGGCTGGGAGTTCCTCGGTCTTCCCGCGAGCCACCGGAATTGCGGGAGTCTCGGCCGGGCCGGCGACGCGCAGACTCGTGGCGTGCACTTCGATCTCGCCGGTCGCGAGCTCGGTGTTACGCATCGCCGGCGGGCGGGCCACGACCTCGCCTTCGACGAGCAGCACCGCTTCCGCGCCTGCGGCCTGCGCGCGTGCGACGATTTCGGGTGAGGCCCATCCCGGGCCGACGGCGACCTGCACCAGTCCGTCGCGATCCCGGAGATCGAGAAACACGATCCCGCCGAGGTCGCGGCGGCGGTGGACCCAGCCCCCCAGGCGAACGCGCTGTCCGACGTCAGCGGCGCGCAGCGCGCCGCAACGGTGGGTTCGCAGGGTTGTCCGAGTCACAGATGCGTCTATGCTCCCGCCCTCCCCTCGCCTCGCTCCGCATCGCAGAGAATGCGGTAGAACTCCTGAGCATCGGTTGCCGCGAGCAACTGCGCGCGCGTCGCCTCGCGCCGCACGAGCCGCGAGATGCGACTCAGCGCCTTCACGTGCGCGCCCGCCTGCGACTCCGGGCCGGCCAGCAGGAAGAACATCCGCACCGGCTCGCCGTCCACCGTTTCATAAGGCACGGGCGATCGCGCTGTGCCGGCGACCGCGATCAGGTTGGCGAGGGCCGGCGTCTTCCCGTGCGGAACTGCGACGCCATAGCCAATGCCGGTTGGGAATTGCCGCTCTCGCTCCATCACCGCCTGCAGGACATCGGGGGCCACGCCATTCGCCCCGACCAGGAACTCCACTAATTCCCGCAGTACGCCCTCCTTGCTCTGGGCCCGGATGGGGACCCGGATGCGGTCGGGTGTCAGCAGTTCGGAAAGCCGCAATGGAGTATGTCCAAGTGCCGTAACCGGTTGAAGATAGTTGACTTGAGTTGACGGCGCCACAGGAGTGAGTAAACGTTCGGCATGCAACGCATTGGCGCGCTGTTCGTTGGACTCCTGACCTTCGGCGCGGGGCGAGCGGCGGGACAGCAGGCCACCGGGACGACGCTGTGGCGTGTTGCCGCAACGACGCTCGCCACGCCGCCCGCACTCGCCCTCGGTCCCGCCGCGGCGATTTGGAATCCGGCACAGACCGAAGACAGCGCACGGCTGCTGCTCGCCGTCGAAGCGATTCAAACACCTGCGGCTGTCGATGCGACCGGTCTCATCACGACCGTGCGTTTCCCGGCAGGATCCCTCGGACAGTTCGGACTGCTGTTTGGCCGTGTCGGGTTGAGCGACATCACCCAGACCATCGACAGCCCTGATCCCACGGGGAGCGTGGTGCCGGTGTACACCTTCGCGGCTGGCGCCACCTGGTCGCGTCTCGTCGCGGGAACCAGTGTGGGCGCAACGCTCGCGTTTCATGAGACGCGTCTCGACGTCGCCCGGGCCGACCGTTGGACGATCGATGTCGGTGCCAGCCGGGCCTTCGGCGGCGACAGACTCCGGATCGCCGCCGCCACGCACTTCTTCTCATCGCTCAAAACGAATGACCCAGCCCAGGACGTGTACGCCGGAATCGAGGGACGACTGTGGAGCGGGCCGATGGGGGGAGGGGTGGGCAACAATCGCGTGGTCGTGCGCGGCCGCTACGGCATTTCCTTCGCGCACGGTTTTGCGGCGGATCATCAGTTTGGCCTGGGCGCCGACTTTGCGAAGACCATCGGCCTCGATCTCATGGTGGTGCGCGAGGGGAGCTACGGCACTGCAGTCAATTGGCGGCCTGTTGGA
>Ga0193755_1000158_pt1 | contig 18671 bp, 14 predicted proteins | sample H1a2metaG_FD_144921 | JGI IMG/M metagenome (GOLD analysis project Ga0193755, IMG submission 144921) | Soil microbial communities from a riparian zone of the East river system, Colorado, United States - H1a2 | ecosystem: Environmental > Terrestrial > Soil > Riparian zone | place: USA: East River...
GTCGCCGTCGCGACGATTCTCGCCGAGCAGCAGATGGACTCGGTCACCATCGCGGCGGCTCTGTTGCATGATGTCGTCGAGGACTCGGACGTCTCGGTCGAAGACATCCGGCGCACCTTCGGCCCCGAGGTGGCGGAGCTGGTCGACGGGCTCACGAAGCTGTCCACCCTCACCTTCCGGTCGACGGTGGAGGAGCAGGCCGAGAACTACCGCAAGCTCCTGCTGTCCGTCGCGAAGGACGCCCGCGTCATCATCATCAAGCTCGCAGACCGGCTGCACAACATGCGGACGCTCGAGCACCTGGACCCCGAAAAGCGGCGCCGCATCGCGCTCGAGACCCGCGAGATCTACGCGCCGCTGGCGCACCGCTTCGGCATGGCAGGCGTAAAGGCTGAGCTGGAGGACCTCGCCTGCAAGTTCCTCGAGCCGGAGGAGTACCGCGCGCTGGCGCGCAAGGTCAAGGCGAGAAAGAGCGAGCGGGAGGAGACCATCGAGCGGCTGCGGATCCCGCTCGCCGAGGAGCTGCGGGGCGCCGGACTCACGGGCTACGAGATCACCGGCCGCCCCAAGAACCTGTGGTCGATCTACAAGAAGATGAAGAAGCGCGACAAGCCGTTCGAGGAGATCTACGACCTCCTCGCGGTGCGCGTGCTGGTGAACGACATCCCGGAGTGCTACCACGTGCTGGGGGTGATCCACCACAAGTGGACCCCGCTGCAGGAGCGCATCAAGGACTACATCGCGAGCCCGAAGTCGAACGGCTACCAGTCGCTCCACACCACCGTGTTCGGACCGAGCGGCCAGCTGTACGAGGTCCAGATCCGTACCCACGAGATGCACCATACCGCCGAGTACGGCATCGCGGCGCACTGGCTGTTCAAGGAGGGGCGCAAGAGCCCGGACGAGCTGGACCGCCATCTGGCGTGGTTCCGCCAGCTGCTCGAGCTGCAGCAGGACGCGCACACGCCCGAGGAGTTCCTCGAGTTCCTGAAGGTCGACCTCTACCAGGACGAGATCTTCGTCTTCACGCCCCGCGGCGACGTGAAACGCCTGCCGAAGGGCGCGACGCCGATCGACTTCGCGTTCGCGGTGCACACGGAGGTCGGCCAACACTGTCAGGGGGCGCGCATCAACGGCCGCATCGCGCCGCTGCACCGCCCGCTCAAGAACGGCGACACAGTGGAGGTAATGACCAGCCCGCAGGCCAAGCCGTCCCGCGACTGGCTCGCCCACGTGCAGACCGCCCGGGCCCGCCACAAGATCAGGCAATGGATCAGCCGGGAAGAGCACGAGAAGAGCCTCGAGCTCGGGCGGGAGATCCTCGCGCGGGAGGTGCGGCGGCGCCGCCTCACGTTACCGGACGCCGCGCGGTTGGAGCGCGCCGCGACCGACCTCTCCGTCGGGACGGCGGAACAGCTGCAGGCCGCGCTGGGGCGGGGCGACATCGCGCTCGGCACCATGATGCGGGCGCTGTACCCCGAGCTGCCCGCCGAGGAGCTCCAGGCGCCCAAGCCGACCGCCTTCGGCCGCATGATGCAGCGCATCCGCCTGGGACGCGGCATCAAGATCCAGGGGGTGGATGGGCTGATGGTGCGGTATGCCCAGTGCTGCCAGCCGGTGCCGGGCGACCTGGTGGTCGGATACGTCACCCAGGGCCGCGGTATCTCGATCCACCGCTCGGATTGTCCCAACCTCCTCCTGCTCTCGGCCGAGGCCGAGCGTCGCATCGAGATCGATTGGCAGGAATCCGAGGGGGAGACGTTCGTCGTGCGCCTGGCCGTCGGCGGGGAGGACCGCCGTGGCCTCTATGCCGACATCTGCACCGCCATCAGTGAATCGGGCACCAACATCCGCTCCGCCGAGATCTCGACGCGCGACGGCGCGGTCTTCGGCTCCGTGCTGGTGGAGGTCGAGAATCAGACCCACTTGAACAAGGTGATCCGGGCGATCCGGCGGGTGAAGGGTGTGATGGACGTGTCCCGCCGCGAGTCGGGCCCCCAGACGCAAGCCCCGGTCGGTTAACTTTCTTTGATGCTGTACGACCTCGTATCCCCGTTCGCGCCCGCGGGGGATCAGCCACGCGCGATCCGGGAGCTGGCGGCGGGCCTCGCGCGCGACGACCGCTACCAGACACTGCTCGGCGTCACCGGCTCCGGCAAGACGATGACCATGGCCCACGTCATCGCAGGGTTCGGACGCCCCACCCTCGTGCTGTCCCACAACAAGACCCTGGCCGCCCAGCTCTACGGCGAGCTCAAGTCGTTCTTCCCGAAGAGCGCCGTCGAGTTCTTCATCTCGTATTACGACTACTACCAGCCCGAAGCCTACGTCCCGCAGACCGATACGTACATCGCCAAGGACTCGTCGATCAATGACGACATCGACCGGCTGCGGCTGCGCGCCACGTCCAGCCTCATGGAGCGCGAGGATGTGGTGATCGTGGCGAGCGTGTCGGCGATCTACGGCCTGGGCGACCCGGAGCTGTACCGCCAGCGGCTCGTGACGGCGGCCGTCGGCGAGGAGCGCGGCCGCGACGCCCTGCTCGAGGCGCTGGTCGGGGTCCAGTACCAGCGCAACGACACCGCCTTCGAGCGCGGGACGTTCCGCGTGCGGGGGGATACGATCGAAGTGTTCCCGGCGTACGACGAGCAGGCGGTGCGCGTCGAATTCTGGGGTGACACCGTGGAGCGGATCGCGAAGATCGATCCCCTCACCGGGAACACCATCGCGGAGCTGGCGCGGGCCGCGGTGTATCCGGCCACCCACTTCGTGACCGAGCGGCCCACGATCGAGCGCGCCGTTGCGGCGATCCGCGCGGAGCTCAAGGAGCGCCTCGCCGAGCTCCGAGTCCAGAACAAGCTGCTCGAGGCGCAGCGCCTCGAATCGCGCAGCAACTTCGACATCGACATGTTGCTCGAAGTGGGCCGCTGCACCGGGATCGAAAACTACTCCCGACACCTGACGGGGCGCGCCCCCGGCGAGCGCCCCGCGTGCCTGCTCGACTACTTCCCCGAGGACTACCTCTGCATCATCGACGAATCGCACCAGACGCTGCCACAGGTCGCGGGGATGTTCGAAGGAGACCGCTCCCGCAAGCAGACGCTGGTGGACTACGGGTTCCGCCTGCCGTCGGCCCTCGACAACCGGCCGCTGCGGATCGACGAGTTCATGAAGCTCGTGCCCCGCATGCTGTTCGTCTCCGCGACGCCGGGGGAGGAGGAGCTCAGGCTCTCCGGCGGTGTCGTGGTCGAGCAGATCATCCGGCCCACCGGGCTCGTCGACCCGCAGGTGGAGGTCCGCCCGGTGAAGGGCCAGGTAGATGACCTCCTGCACGAGATCCGGCTGCGCGAGACGAAGCACGAGCGCGTGCTCGTCACCACCCTCACCAAGCGCATGGCGGAAGACCTCACCGATTACCTGCAACAGCACGGCGTGCGGGTCCGCTATCTGCATTCCGAAATCGACGCGATCGAGCGCGTCGAGATCATCCGCGGCCTGCGGCTGGGCGAGTTCGACGTCCTCGTGGGGATCAACCTGCTGCGCGAAGGGCTCGATCTTCCCGAGGTGTCGTTGGTGGCCATCCTCGACGCCGACCAGGAGGGCTTTCTGCGCTCGGATCGGTCTCTCATCCAGACGGTCGGCCGCGCGGCGCGGCACCTCCATGGCCGGGCGATCTTGTACGCCGACCGGGTCACGGGCTCGATGCAGCGCGCTCTCGACGAGATGAGCCGCCGGCGTCAGACACAGCTCGAGCACAACGAGCGGTACGGCATCACGCCACGATCGATCGTCAAGTCGGTGGACCAGGTGCGATTCGCGACGCGCTTCGCGGACGCGAAGACCGTCAAGCCGGTCGACGCGGGCTTCCACCGCCCCACCGATGCCAAAGAGCGCGATGCGCTCATCAACCTGCTCGAGAGCCAGATGCAGGCCGCCGCCGAAGAGCTCGACTTCGAGCTGGCCGCAGTGCTGCGGGATCAGATCCTCGAGCTGCGAGCGGACGGCGACGCCCTACGCCCCTCTCATGCGCCTCTCCGCGGACGCACTCAACCGGTTCGGTGAGACGCTCGGCCGCGAGCTGACGGCGCCGGCCGTGATCGGGCTCTCCGGCGAGCTCGGCACGGGAAAGACCACGTTCGTGCAGGCGATCTGCCGCGGGCTGGGGGCGCGGGGGCTCGCCACGAGTCCGACGTACGCGCTGGTCCATCAGTACCGGGCGCCCGATGGCCGGCTCGTCTATCACGTCGACTGCTACCGCCTCCGGTCTCCGGCCGAAGCACAGGATTTGGGGTTCGACGACATGGTGCGCGACGGGGCCATCGTGCTGATCGAGTGGCCCGAGCGCGCGGGACCCTGGGCGCCGCCGCTGGATCGGCACTTTCGCCTGACGTACGGTGAGGCAGCAGACGTTCGCGAGCTCGAGGAGATCCAATGAGAAGCCCTCCAACGGCTCGCGAGTGCGGAATGCGGAGTGCGGAATGCGGAATGGACCGTCCGGTCGTCGATTTGGATGGGTATGCTCCGGTATCGAATTGTCCCCCACAATTCCGCACTCCGCATTCCGCATTCCGCACATGGGGGGGGTGGGGTTGAGCGGCATCTGGCTCGCCATCGATACCGCGACCGACATCGCGAGCGTCGCCGCTGGTCGACCGCCGGCGGCGCAGAGCGGAGCGCACGTGCAGGGACGCCGTCGTCACGCAGCCGAGATCATTCGCCTCGTCGACTTCGCGCTCAGCCGGCTGAGCGTGCGACCGGCGGACCTCGACGGCCTCGTGGTAGGCGACGGTCCCGGGAGCTTCACCGGGTTGCGGATCGGCTGGGCGGCGGCGAAAGGGCTCGCTCATGAAGCGGGGCTCGAGCTCCGGGCCATTCCCTCGCTGATGGCCGCCGCCGCGGGAGCCGCTCTCAAGCTGGGGTCGGAGCCCGTGGCGGCGTGCTTCGATGCGCTCCGCGGACAGGTCTATGGAGCGGTGTACGTGTTTCACCCCGATCGGGTAGAGACCCTGGTCGCGCCCGCCGTGCTCACGGTAGCGGAGCTGGCGCGGGTCGCGCCGGTGCGGCCCCGCATGGTCGTGGGCGACGGGGCGCTGCGCTACGCCGATGAGGTGGCCCGCTGGATCGGGACCGCTCCGGTGCCGCTCGAGGGCCTGCCGCCGGCGGCCACGTTGCTCCTGGCCCTCTTGGAACGGGAGGGCACGGGCCGGATCATCGAGGACCCGGCCACCGCGGAGCCCGTATATGGACGTCCTGCGGAAGCGCAGGCCAGATGGGAGGCGCGCCACGGGCGTCCGTTGCCCGATTCGCCCCGCCCGGCTGGCTGACGTCGGCGACGTCGACGCGATCGAGCGAGCCGTGTTCTCCGATCCCTGGTCGGCGAACGACTTCACGGAGTGCGTCACGTCGGGGGTACCGTTCCTCGTGGCCGAACGGCGGGGCGTCGTCGCGGGCTACATCATCGCGCACTCCGCCGCCGACGAGGGAGAAATCCTGAACCTCGGCGTGGCGGCAGCACACCGACGCCAGGGGATCGGTCGCGCGCTGGTAGAGCGCGTGCTCCAGGAGCTCGCTGGGCGCGGCGTCCGCACCGTGTACCTCGAGGTGAGGGCGTCGAACGCGGCGGCCCGGCAGCTGTACGAGTCGCTCGGGTTCGGCGAAGTCGCGCGCCGGTCGGGTTACTACCGGCGGCCGGTCGAGGATGCAGTGGTTCTACGGGCTGCCATTCCTGCAGAGGGGGGGTCTGCAAAACTTTAGCACAAGTGGCGTATCTTTGATTGACAGAATAACTTGCGGGTCATATACTGTTGTCGCCCTTGGTCCAGACCCGCCCAGCGTCTGGAGGTCTGTTGTGAGCCGGAGTCTCAATAAAGTCATGCTAATCGGGAACTTGGGGGCCGATCCCGAGGTGCGGAGCACCAACAATGGCTCCCGCGTCGCCACCTTGTCTCTGGCGACCAGTCGGCAGTGGACGGGGCAGGGTGGGGAGAAGCAGGAAAAGACCGAATGGCATCGGGTGATCTGCTGGAACAACAAAGGCGCCCAGCTGGCGGATCTGGCCGAGAAGTACATGAAGAAGGGGAACCGGATCTACGTCGAAGGGCGCGTCGAGTACCGAACCTGGGAAGATCGGGAGAAGCAGACCCGGTACACCACCGAGATCATCGCGCGGGAAGTGATCCTCTTGTCGTCTCGGGAAGGCGGCGAAGGGTCCGGCGATTTCGCGCGGGCCAAGGCGGCCGCCAAGGTAGAGCCCGAGGGAGGGGGCAAGGCGGAATCGCTCGACGCGTTCCCGGAGGCCCTGGATGAGGAGGACGACGATCTGCCGTTCTGAACGAGCAGCCCTGCTCGCCCTTGTAGCAGGGCTGCTCGCGGGGCTGGCGCCCGCGCTGGCGGCGCAGGATACGACGCAGGCTCGACCGGATACCTCGCTGCCGGCGCAGGACACCTCCGAAGCAGCGGCGGCGCCGGCCCCGCTGGGCCAGTTGCCCGCCACCCACGTCGTGGCGACGGGCGAGACCCTCTGGTCCATCGCTCTGCTCTACTACAGCGATCCCCTCCTCTGGCCTGAGATCTACCGGCTCAACACCTCGCAGATCGACGATCCCCACTGGATCTATCCGGGGCAGGAGTTGAGCCTGGCTCCGGGAGCGAGCGTGGCGCAGGCGCCGGAGTCGACGTCCGTGGCGGCGGCTCCGCAGACCGGGGATACGGTGCACGCCGTGCCCGCGCCCGACACCGTCGTCGCGGTCGGGCCGGACACGACCCCCATGTTCGATACGGCGACGGTGGTCGAGGCGCCCCCGCCGGAGCCCACCGAAGGTTATCAGACGATCTTCGATCGACGTCGTACGGCTACGCAGGAAGTGCGGGACGTGCTCCGGGCCTACGCGAATCAGCCGTATCGACCGTTGCGCCGGGGCGAGTTCTACGCCGCGGGCTTCCTGACCGAGCAACAGAGGTTCCCGTACGGTCGCGTGCTCGGCAACACGTCCATCCCCGCCATCCCGCGGCTCACGGACCGCTCGACCGCGACGACGTTCGATCAGATTTCGATCCAACCGCCGCGGGGCGCATCGTACCATGTCGGTGATTCACTGCTCATCGTGCGGATCGACCGCGACATCGCTGGCTGGGGAGGAGTCGTGGTGCCGGTCGGCGTCGCGCGCGTCACCGAGCTGCAGCGGCGGCAGGTGCTCGCCGACGTGATCATGCAGTTCGGGCGCATTCACGACGGGCATCTCGCCCTGCCGCTCGAACCGTTCAAGGATCCGGGTGAGGTCCGCCCGACCCCGGTGAACGGCGGACTCGAGGGCGTGGTGGTCGCCGAGCGGGATCTCCACGTGCTGGCCGGTCCGCAGCAGATCGTGTTCATCAATCGGGGACGTGCGGAAGGTGTGACGACCGGCGACGTATTTGAAGTATTCCGACCGGCGACGGGGGTGCCGGGCACGTCGTCCGAGCAGATGCAGGTAGTGCTCCAGATCGTGCACACGCGCGATCACTCGGCCTCGGGGTTGATCCTGAATATCGGCCACCCCAAACTCGTTGCGGGCATGCCGGTGCGGCTCATCCGGAAGATGCCGTCCTGATCAGCGGCCGGCGACCGTGTCCCGCGGCGCCGGCGCTTCCGTCCCGTGGTCCTCGTTCCGCATCTGATCGCGCTGGGCCTGTATGCAGTGGCCACGGCGCTCGCGTTGGCACCGTTCGCCGGCCTGCGGCCGGCGCCGCGGGTGCTGAGGTTAGGCGTTCCGCTGCTAGGGCTGGCGGCACATGTGATCGGCGTGGCGCGACTCACCTCCTTCCTCGGCGTCGCACCGACGCTCTCCATGCTGGCCCTGTTCCTCGTGGCCCTCCAGGTGGCGAGCGAGGGCCTGTTTCGCGCGTCAGCCGTGGGCGTGTTCACCGGGCCGCTTGCGACGGGGCTCCTCGGGCTGGCGTTGCTCATTGGGCTCGCGCCGGACGGCCCGCCCGCGTCGGAGCGCGGCGCCTGGTCGATCCTCCACATCACGGTGAGCGTGCTCGGCCTCGCCATGCTGGCGCTGGCGTTCATCGCGGCCGCCCTCTACCTGCTCCAGTTCCACGAGCTCAAGGCGAAGCGGTTCGGGGCGGTGTTCCGGTTGTTCCCACCGCTGGAGCGCCTGGACCAGCTGAATCATCTCTCGCTGGTGCTGGGATTCCCCACCGTGACGCTGGGCGTGCTGCTCGGGTTCGGCGTCCAATATGCCGGGGGCGCGTCGGTCGACGCCGCCCAGGTCGTGTGGGGTATGCTCACCTGGGCAGTCCTGGGATGGGCCGTGGGGGTGCGGGTGGTGCGACACTGGGCTGGCCGGCGAGCTGCGTTCGCGAGCATCGCGAGCTTCACGGCGGTGCTGCTCGTGTACGTCGCGCTCAAGCTCGCGGCGCCGGGAACCCAGCGGTTTCTCTGAGTGGGCCGACGATGACCATCACCGTTCTGGGCGTGAATCACCGCACGGCGCCGCTCGAGGTGCGCGAGCGTCTGGCTCACGAGCGGCGCGACGTGCCGCCGTCACTCGAGCGTGTGCTGGCGGCGGGCGCGCGCGGCGGCGTGCTGCTGTCCACCTGCAATCGCACGGAATTCTACCTCGCGGAGCCGGACGAGGCCGTGCCGCAGGCCGTGTGGGCGATCCTGTCGGAGCGCCTGGGCGGCGGTCGCAGCGCCAGCGAATACGGCTACACCCAGCGTGATCGCGATGCGGTGCGTCATCTGTACCGCGTCTCCGCGGGGCTTGATGCCATGATTCTCGGCGAATCGCAGATTCAGGGGCAGGTGCGTGACGCGTGGGAGACGTCGAAGGCCCAGGCGGGCCCCGTCTTGCACCGGCTGTTCCAATCCGCCTTGCTCGTCGGCGCCCGCGTGCGCAGTGAGACGGGTCTCTCGACCGGCGCGGCATCCGCGCCTTCCGCCGCGGTCGCGGTGGCGGCCCGGATCTTCACACGGCTCGCCGGCCGCTCGGCGCTGATCCTCGGCGCGGGAGACATGGCGGAGCTCGCAGCCACCTGCCTCGCGTCCGAGGGTGTGCAGGTCACGGTGGTGGCCAACCGTACCTACGAGCGCGCGCGCGCGATCGCCGAGCAGCTGGGCGCGCGCGCCCTCACGCTGGACGAGGCGTGGGACCATTTCGCCCAGGCCGACATCGTGCTCAGCTCGACCGCGGCGCCGCACGCGGTCGTCACCTGGGACCGCGTGGCCCCGGCCATCGCCCGGCGGGGGGGGCGTCCCCTCTGTATCCTCGACCTCGGTATGCCACGTGATGTGGAGCCCGCGGTCGCCCAGCTCGAGAACGTCTTCCTGTACGACATCGACGATCTCCAGGCGGTTGCGGCGCAGGCCGCCGTGGAGCGCCGCCGCGACATCCCGGCGGCGGAGAGCATCGTGAGCGAGGAGGTGGAGCGCTTCTGGGCCTGGTACGGCGGGCTGGTCGTCGTGCCGGTCCTGAAGGAGTTCCGCGAGCGCTTGGACCAGGTGCGCGCCGCGGAGCTGGAGCGCGCGCTGCGCCGCCTCTCGCATCTGAGCCCCGATGAGCGGGCAGAGATCGAGCACTTCAGCCACACGCTCCTCAACAAGTTTCTGCACCAGCCCACCATCGCCCTCAAGGAGGCCGCGCAGGCCGGGCGCGGCTACGGCCTGCTCGAGGCCCTGAGGCGGCTCTTCGGCCTGGAGCGGCGGGATGAGGGGTAGCGTCCTCGTCACCGGCGGGGCGGGCTACATCGGCAGCGTCGTGGTGGGGCAGCTTCTCGCCCGGGGCCACACCGTCGTAGTGCTGGACGATTTGAGTCGCGGCCACCGGAAGGCGGTGGCGCCTGACGCGACGTTCGTGCAGGGCGGAATTGGAGACCGGGGGGTCCTCGACGCGTTGCTCCGACGTCACCCGTGCGATGCACTGGTGCATCTCGCTGCCTATGCCCTGGTGGGAGAGTCTGTGGCCGAGCCTGAGAAGTACCGCGCCAACAATGTGGCGGCCGGGCGGGTGCTCCTCGAGGGCGTTGCCGCGGCGGGCGTACGGCGCGTCGTGTTTTCGTCGTCGTGCGCCGTGTATGGCCATCCACGCGCGACGCCGATCCCGGAGGACGCGCCGCTGGCGCCGGTGAACCCATACGGTGAGACGAAGCGCGAGTTCGAGCGGCTGCTCGCGGACTACGCGAGCGCGGACGGCGCCACGATCTTCAGCCTGCGCTATTTCAATGCTGCCGGGGCGACCGCCCGGCACGGTGAGGATCACCTGCCCGAGACGCATCTCATCCCCAACGTGCTCCGCGTAGCCTCCGGGCGGCAACCAGCGCTCGAGGTCCAGGGGACCGATTACCCCACACCGGATGGGACGGCGGTGCGGGACTACGTGCACGTGCTGGACATTGCCGACGCGCACGTGCGGGCGCTCGAGGCGGATCCGGCAGAGGCGGGAGCACGGGGCAGGGCCATCGCGGTGAACCTCGGGACCGGGGTCGGGTACTCCGTGCTCGCGGTCGTCGACGCGGCGCGGCGCGTCACGGGCGGGCAGATTCCGGCGGTGGCACGGCCGCGCCGCCCCGGCGACCCGCCCGAGCTCGTCGCGGCGGCGGGTCGGGCCGAAGCGGTCCTCGGCTGGCGGCCGCGGCACTCGGGTCTCGAGGAAATCCTCGCGAGCGCGTGGGCCTGGCACCAGGCGCACCCGCATGGCTACGAGAACTAGGGAGGGCTGATAGCGTGCTCTTTCAGGTGGGCCGGGCGGTCCCCACAACGCCCTGGGAGCTGGTTCTCACGTCGAGCCGCGAGACCAAGTTCGTCCTCGCCGTTCTCGTCGTGTTTTCCATCGTCTCCTGGTATCTCATCTTCCTCAAGTGGTGGCAGTTCCGCCGGATGCGTCGGCAGGCCGACCGTTTCATGGCCGAGATCGAGCGGGCGACGCGGCTCGACGACGCGTACCACGCCGCCATGCGGCTGCCCGCCTCGCCCTACAACCGCCTGCTGCGCGAGGGCATCAATTTCTTCTCCGAGTTGAAGCCCGGCGGGTTGAAGGACAACGGCCCGGCGGTTGCGACCCAGACCGCGCTGACCACGACGCAGCTCGAGGCGCTGCGCATGGTGCTCGCGAAAGAGGTCGCGGCGGAGCGCGACGCGGCGGCGCGCTTCCTTCCCTGGCTGGCCACATTCGGCTCGGTCAGCCCGCTGCTCGGGCTGCTCGGGACGGTACTGGGCGTGATGGACGCGTTCATCGGGATCGCCGTCGGTGGCTCCGGGAACATCGCGGCCGTGGCTCCGGGCGTCGCCGAAGCGCTGGTCACGACCGTCGCCGGGCTCGCGGTGGCCGTGCCGTCCGTCATGGCCTACAACTTGTTCGTGAACCGCCTCGGCCTATTCGCCGGTGAGCTGGAAGGGTTCGCCCAGGAAATCATCGGCACGATGGCGCGCGAAGGGAGGCTCTAATGGCCGGGCTGCTGGGCGGCGGCGGAGGGGGGCTGCGCGGGCACGGCGAGCTGCCCTTGAACGCCGACATCAACGTCACGTCGCTCGTGGATGTGGCGTTCGTGCTGCTGATCATCTTCATGATCACCGCGCCGATCATGCAGGGGGGCGTGGACGTCCGCTTGCCCCGCGCCGAGGCGAAGCCGCTCGAGCCGAAGTCGGGCCTGGTGGTGACCCTCGACCGCGAGGGCCACATCTTCATGGATCAGGCGGCGCTCTCATACGCGGATTTTCGGGCCACGTTTCCGGCGTTCGTGCGAACCAAACGCCCCACTGGGGTGTACCTCCGGGCCGACGGTCGGGTACCGTACGCGGACGTGGTGCAGGTGCTGGCGGCCATTCGCGCGGCGGGCGTGAACGACGTCGGTCTCGTCGCGGAGCCGGAGGTGGTCGAGCGGTGAGACGCCGGTCCCGGGGTTCGGAGAGCGCGGGCGTCGGACTCGTCGGTACCGTCGCGGTGCACGCGCTCGCCGGGCTGTTTCTGGTGGCGGGGGCGGCTTCCGCGCGCAAACCCGTGCCTCCGACGTATCGTGTGCACCTCGTGGCCGCGCCCGAGCCGACCGAGGACGCGCGCAAGGCGCCCGCGGCGGTGGATCGACCGGCCGAGGCCAAGCCTGCGCCGGCACCGAAAGCCAAGTCGCCGAAGAGCACCGTATCCCCGGCGCCGCCGCCGCCGGTGGCGGACAACACCAAGCGCGAGGCCGCGCCGCGCACCACGCCCAACGTGGCGCCGCTCCCGGGAGAGAAGCCGTCGACCGGCACGGACGTCGCCACGGTGAGCACGGAAGGGGTGGAATTTCCGTTCCCCGAGTACTTGCAGAACATCGTGGCGCAGGTGCTGCGGGTCTGGCAGCGCCCGTTCCAAAGCACTCCTCTCGAGGCGGAGGTCTCGTTCCTGGTACATCGCGACGGGTCGGTGAGCGATCTCCAGCTCCTCAAACGCTCGGGGAGCTATGCGTTCGACCTCGAAGCGCAGGGGGCGGTCGAGCAGGCGGGGCGCATCAAGGCGTTCCGCGCGCTCCCCGACGGCTGGGATGCCGACGTGCTCTTCGTCCGGTTCTACTTCTCCGGGAAGCGCCAATGAGGCGGCTTCTCCTCGGCCTCGTGGTTCTGTCCGTCGGTCCGACCGTCCGACGGTCCGACGCTCAAGACACCTCCGCCATTGATCGGGGCGTTCGCATCGGCATCATCTACCGGCCCGGGGTGCGCCCCGGGATGGTCCTGTTGCCGGTGCATGCACCCGCGCTCGATTCGGTGCGTGCGATCCTGTCGCGGGATCTCGACTACAGCGACCGCTTCGAGCTGATCACGTTGCCTGGCGGTGACTCGATCCGTGTCACGGCCGCGGCGCCCGGCCCCCGCCCTCCGGCGGCAGGCGGCGCGGGGCGCGGGACCGGAGGAGCGGGCGCAGCGGCCGCGAGCACGCTCAACTATCCGTTGTACCAGGCGTTGGGCGCCGACTTCGCGGTCGCCGTCACGCCCGCGCCGGACGATACCACGATCGTCACCGTGCACGACGTAGCGGCGGGCGGCGTGCGGCGCGAGGTCCGTGCACGTCTGCCGGCGCTCAAGGACCCCGGGTTTCGCCTGGTGGTCCATCAGCTGGCCGACCGCGTGCTGGAAGCGGCGCTCGGCGTGGGCGGCACCGCCGCCACACGGGTCCTGTTCGTGATGGAAGGCAAGGTGTACACCATCGATCAGGACGGCGCCGACCAGCAGCTCGTGTCGTCGAGCGATCACCAGGCGATGTCGCCCGCGTGGGCGCGGGACGGGCGTCGCTTCTCATACATGGAATTCTGGCAGGGCCACGGTCGCCTGTTCATCCAGGAGGTGGGGAGCGGGAAACGCGCCCCCGTCGCCACCACCGGTCAGGCGCTCGACTTCACGCCGGCGTTCTCACCCGACGGCAAGACGCTCGCCTTCAGCCGCGCGACCGAGGAGGGCACCGACCTCTATACGGTGAACTTCAAGGAGGGCTGCTGCTTACAGCGCTTGACCGTGGGGCGCTTTTACGACAACTTGTCACCGACCTACAGTCCCGACGGCCTGCGGATCGCGTTCGTGTCGACGCGAGCCGGGCTGCCGCAGATCTACGTGATGGCGGCGGACGGGACGGACCAGCAGCTGTTCGCGCCGTTCGACTACGGTGCCACAGGTTCGTCCAATGCGCCGGAGTGGTCGCCCGACGGCCAGACGGTCGCCTTCCACCGCGACGTGGGCGGTACCTTGCAGGTGTTCGTCCTCGACGTGCGGACGCGCGCGGTGCGGCAGCTCACCTCGGTCGGGCGGAACGAAGATCCAACCTGGGCACCCGACAGCCGTCATATGGCGTTCGTGTCGGATCGTTCAGGGTATCGGCAGCTCTGGATCATCGATGTGGAAACCGGCCGCATCCGTCCGCTGCTCCAGAAGAGCGGCGCGCGCCTGCCGGCCTGGTCTCCGCGGTTGCCGGAGACCGCATCGTCGACCCCTTGAAATCGGAGAGGACTTCAACCGATGAAACGTCTACCCTTGCTCCTGCTGAGCGGTCTCGCCGTCGCGGCCATGGCCGCGTGCGGCGGCAAGACGCCGGAGACGACGCCCGCGCCGGCAGGCATAAACGCGGACTCGGCAGCGGAGGCCGACCGGCTACGCGCGGACTCCATCGCGCGGGCGGAACGCGATGCCCGGGAGCGCGAGGAAGCCGAACGGGAGCGCCAGCGGCGGATTGCCGACTCGCTGGCCGCGCTCGGAAAGTCGACGGAGGCGGTGCGGACCCTGCTCGCGACGATGATCCACTTCGATTACGACAAGGCGATCATCCGGGGTGGGGACGCCGCGGTCCTGGACCAGAAGGTGGCGATCCTCCAGGCGAACCCGGCGCTGCGGATTCGCATCAGCGGCCATTGCGACGAGCGCGGGTCCGACGAATACAACCTGGCGCTCGGTAACCGTCGCGCGACGGCGGCCAAGCAGTACCTGGTCAGTCACGGCATCGATCCGAGCCGCATCGAGACCGTGTCCTACGGCGAAGAGCGGCCGATCGCTCAAGGCCACGACGAGGATTCGTGGGCCCAGAATCGCCGGGACGAGTTCGAGATTCTGGCCGGCGGCGACAACCTGAAGCAGCCGTGACGACCCGGATCGCCGGTTGAAACACGCCGGGCCGTTCGTGCTCGCCCTGGGGCTCACCGCCGGATGCGCGCTGAAAGGCGACGTCCGGCGGGTCGAGCTCCAGGTCGAGGCCTTACGCGTCGAGCGCGCCCGGGCGGACAGCCAGCACGTGGCCGCGGTCGATACGGTGCGTGCGCTGCTCGCCACCGTCCAGGAGCGACTGGTCGCGCAGCAGGCCTACCTGGTGCAGCTGCGCGGCGACGTGAAGACTGACCTGCTGGCCGTGCAGCAGCAGCTCGTCAGCGTGCAGGAGCTGACGGGCCAGAGCCAGCAGCGGTTGACGGAGCTGCGGGGCCGGCTGGAAGAGCAGGCCCGCCAGCCGGTGCCGGTCCTGGACACCAGTCGGGGCGGCGCGGCCGTTCCGTCGGGGAATCCCGCGGGTCCGGGGCCGGAGCAGATGTACGACCTCGCGTATCAGCAGTACCGGGCGAGCCGATACGGCACGGCGCGGCAGGCTTTTCGAGAGTTCCTGCGGATGTTCCCCACCCACGAGCGGGCACCCGATGCGCTCTACTTCATCGGTGAGTCGTTTGCGGGGGAGAACACGGACTCGGCTGCCGCGGTGTACCAACAGGTCGTGAAGACCTATCCGACTTCGCCGCGGGCTCCGTCGGCGCTCTACAAGCTGGGCTACCTCGCCGAGCAGCGGGGCGACAAGGCGGCGGCGCGGACCTACTACGCCCGGGTCATCGCCGGCTACCCCCGCTCTCCAGAAGCCAACCTCGCGCGCGACAAGCTCCAGCGCCTGGGGCGGTAGCCTCTCCCGGGTCTGGGGCCGGGGTCGGGGGGGCCGGCGTGTCGGAGACTCGTGAGAACCGGGCCGAGATGCCGTTCCTCGACCACGTCGAGGAGCTGCGCTGGCGCATCCTCAAGAGCCTCGTGGCGGTCCTGTTGGCGAGCCTGGCGGGCTGGGTAATCGTCGAGCATGTGGACGTGATCCGCATGTTGATGCGTCCCATCATCCCCCTGCTTCCCGACGGCAAGCTCAAGTTCACCAGTCCCACCGAGCCGTTCCTCATCACCCTGAAGTTCGCGTTCGCCCTGGGCCTGCTGATCGCGTCCCCGGTGGTGATCTACCAGGTCTGGGCGTTCCTCACACCAGCGCTGTACAACCGCGAGAAGCGGTTGATCGTGCCCGCGCTCTCGGTCGGCGTCGTGCTGTTCCTGACCGGCGCGGCCGTCGCCTATCAATGGCTACTGCCGCGTGTGCTGCGCATGCTGTTCAGCTTCCAACCGCAGGTGTTCTCGCCGATCATCACGGCCGACGGCTATTTCTCGTTCGCGGCGCAGTTCCTGATCGCCATCGGGCTCGCCATGGAGCTGCCGCTCGTGGTAGTGATCCTCACGGCCCTCGGGCTGGTGACGCCTCAGTTCCTCGCCCGCAACCGGCGCTACTCCCTGGCCATCGCGGCGGTCGCCGCCGCGTTGCTCGCGCCCCCGGATGCGCTGTCGATGCTGGTCGGGATTGTGCTGCTGATGGCGCTGTACGAAGTGAGCATTTGGTGCGCGTGGATCGTGATCAAACGCCGGGCTCGTCGCGAGCGGGCCAGCGGGGCGGGCGCTGCCGGGCTCGTCGTCCTGGCGCTGGCTGGCGCTGGCGCACTCGACGCCCAGACGCCGCGGCGGCCCCCCCCTCCACCCGCCCGGCCCGACACCACGCTGCGGACCGCTGCGGACTCGGCCGCCCAGGGGCGCCTCGACACCGCCACCGCCCGCCGGCTCGGTCTGCCCACGGCCCCGACGCGCAGCTTCCCACCGGCCGACGCCGTGATCGACTCGCTCCTCAAACTGCGGGGATACCGCATCACGCAGTATCTCGCCGATACCCTCATCGTCCAGGGCGGCGATACCGAGACGATTCATCTGCGCGGCGAAGCGTACGTGGAGCGCGAAGGGACGAAGGTCGAATCGGACTCGATCCGCTACCACCAGCGGAGCTGCCGGCTCGATGCGATAGGGGATCCCCGTTTGTTCGATCAGGCGACGGTCATGGTGGGGGAGGCGATGCGCTACGATACGTGCCTCAAGCGTGGCACCGTACACAACGCCCTCACCAACTTCCAACAGGGCACCGCCAAGTGGATCGTGCGCGGCGACCTCGCGGTGGACTCGGGCTCCACGCGCCTGTACGGCTCCAACAGCCAGGTCACCTCCGACGAGAACCCCGTTCCCGATTACCACTTCGCCACCGGAGAGATGAAGTGGCTGAACAAGAACGTGATGGTGGCGCGCCCGGCCGTGCTGTACATCCACGACGTCCCGATCATGTGGCTGCCGTTCATCTTCCAGGACGTCCGGAAGGGGCGGCGCAGCGGCATCCTGGTGCCGCGCTTCGGACTGAACGACATCGTCCGCCCCGTTCGCAGCTACCAGCGCCACGTGCTCAATGTCGGGTACTACTGGGCCATCAACGACTATCTCGATTTCCTCGTCAAGGCGGACTGGTATGCGGCCCGCTACCTGTCGCTCCGAGCCGCGAGCAGCTATAAGTGGCTCGACCGGTTCATCGACGGGAGCATCTCCTTCGAGCGCTACGGCCAGCTCGACACCCCCGGCTCCTCCATCCGCCTCGGCTGGCAGCACCAGCAGCGGTTTTCCTCGCGTACGCACTTCAGCGCGAGCATCGACTATTCGAGCAACACCCGCGTCATTCAGACCAACACCGTGAATCCGTTTCTCGCGACCGCGGCCCTCGGCTCGCAGGTGAGCTTCACCAAGCAGTTCGACTGGGGGACGCTCACCGTCGGCGGCAACCGGCGACAAGAGGTCGGGAGCGGGCTCGTGTCGCAGACCATACCGACGGTGAGCCTTGCGCCGTCCCCGATCAACATCACACCGTCCATCACCTGGTCGCCCGGGTTTTCGTTCACCAATCAGCAGGCGTTTCACCAGCTACAGTCGGCGGTCGTCCTGCCCGGGGGCGCGTTGGACACCCTGTTCTTCGACAACCGGGCCACGACCCTGAGCTTTCAGACACCACTCAGGATCGGGCCCTGGAACTGGAGCAACACCTTCGACGTGGCGGACAACATCAGCAACGCGCGTCAGCAGTTCGACATTCCGGATTCGACCGTCCCGGGGGGACGCCGCCGGGTGCTGTTCGACCAGACGTTCAGCACCGCCATCAACTGGCAAACCGGGATCAACCTGCCTTCGCTGTTCACGGGAACGTGGAAGCTCCAGCCGGGCATTGCGATCGTGAACCAGACGTCGCAAGGGCCGTTCATGATCCGCAATCAGTTCACGAACGGGCAATTCCTGCGGCAGGGCAAGCGGCTCCAGTTCAACGCCGGCCTCAGTCCCACCTTCTTCGGGTTCCTCCCGGGAATCGGGCCGATCGCGCGCATCCGTCATTCGATTTCGCCTTTGATCAGTTACGCCTATGCGCCGGGATCCAGGGTCGACTCGGCATTCGCGTACGCGCTCGATCCCACGCGCCGGAACTTCACCACGCGCAGCGATCCGCAGCAGACGATCAGCCTCGGCCTGTCGCAGAACTTCGAGGCCAAGCTCAAGCCAGCGCCTGGCGACACGACCCAGCGGGCGGCGCGCAAGATCCGGCTTCTGAGCATCAACACGAGCTCGCTGTCTTACAACTTCGAGCAAGCGAAGCAGCCGGGTCACACCGGCTGGCAGACGCCCTCGATCAGCAACTCGTTCGCTTCGGACCTGCTCCCGGGCTTCAGGCTGAGCGTGGCGCACGACTTGTGGAAAGGTCAGGTAGGCACCGACACTGCGAAGTTCGACCCGTTCCTGACGAACGTGTCCGCGCAGTTCGCCATCACCCCGGCGACGATCCGCGGTATCGCCGCCCTGTTCGGTCTGGGCCGGCGCGCCCAGCCCCCGGCCACTCCTCCGCCTGGAACCGAGAGCCCGCCGGGCACCCCCCCCGGGTTCGGTCAAAGGGAGTTCTCGGGGCCGCAGGGGCTGCCGGTCGGCGGGGGCAGAGGGTTCAATCTGTCGCTCAACTACACCAGAATACGGACCCGCCCACAGGCGGACACGGGATTCGTCGGCGCCAACGCCGGGAGTCAGCAGGTAGGATTCACCCTCT
>Ga0193755_1000159_pt1 | contig 18668 bp, 18 predicted proteins | sample H1a2metaG_FD_144921 | JGI IMG/M metagenome (GOLD analysis project Ga0193755, IMG submission 144921) | Soil microbial communities from a riparian zone of the East river system, Colorado, United States - H1a2 | ecosystem: Environmental > Terrestrial > Soil > Riparian zone | place: USA: East River...
CGTGACTACGACCCGCTTGCCAGACCATTTGCTGTGGTTGTTGTGGCCCCCGCTCAGCAGCCGCTCGGCCGCCGCAAAGATCGCCTCGGGCTCGCTCATTCGTCCCGGCCGCTCGCTCGGACCTTCAGCGAGCGCGCCGATCTCGGGGCCGACGAAATGCCAGCCACGCTCCTTGAGCGTCTTGATGTTTGCGGTGGTCGCGGGATTGGCGTACATCGCGTCGTTCATCGCCGGCGCGACGAGCACGGGACGGTCCGCGCGCGCGAGCAGCAGCGTGGTGAGCAGATCGTCGGCCATGCCCATCGCGGCGCGCGCCAGGACACTGGCGGTCGCCGGCGCGACGATCACGAGATCCAGATGTTTGGCGAGATCGATGTGGGCGAGCGCGTGGCCGCGTTCCCACAGCGACGTCAGGACGGGCCGCCCGGTCAGCGCCTCGAACGTCACGGGACGCACGAACTCCGCGGCCGCGGCGGTCATGATCACATCCACTGTCGCCCCCGCCTCGGTCAGGCGACGCGCGAGTGTACAGCTCTTATAGCAGGCGATCCCGCCCGCCACCCCAAGCACGACGTGCCGCGGGGGGCCGGGGGGGCCGGCGAACGGCATCAGGTTTCCTGCGAGCGCCGCCGCCGCACCAGGCGGTACTTAAGGCCGCCGCGGACGAGCTCGTCGAACGCGCGCGTGGTGAGCTTCTCTTCCCAGTCGACCGACCGATCGCGCGGGAAATCGTTTACGAAGCGCGCGAATTTGGCGGCCACCAGGACCCCCAGGTACTTGTTCTGCGTCTGGCCTGCGACTTCTGCCGGTGTCACGATCCGCATTGCTCTGCCTTTCTGTTAGCTCGGTGTATCGTAGAGACGTCTGGCCTCGTCCTGGAGGAGACGCCCGTAATTCGCGATCCACTCGAAATCCTTCTGCTCCCGCGTACGGCCGCGCGTGTCATCGGCGATCGCCACGACTCTCTCGACGGCGGTCTTCAGGTCGTCGTTTCGAACCCACCGATCGAACAGCGTCGACTGTTGCAGCTCGTACTCGGCGCGGTCCAGTCGCCACCGAATCTGCTCGACCGAGTTGCTCTTCCGCTGCCGCAGGCGCTCCAGCAACACCCGCGGGTCACTCGGCAAGATAAAGATCGATACCGAGCGCGGCGGGGGATACTGGTTGCGGACCTGCCGCGCCCCTTCGACCTCGATATCCAGCAACACGTGTTTGCCCGATTGCAGCACCTTCTCGACTTCGGTCTTGAGGGTGCCGTACATCTCATCGCCGTACTCGGCGTACTCGAGAAACCTGCCCGCGCCGACGCCATCGAGAAACTGTTGGCGCGTCTGAAAATAGTAATCGACGCCGTCGCGCTCGTTTGGCCTCGGCTTCCGGGTGGTCGCCGACACCGAGAATACAAACCGCTCCGGGTTGTGCTCCCGCACCGCGTTCGCGATCGTCGTCTTGCCGCCACCTGATGGCGCGGACAGGACGACTATCCGCGGGATCACTCCAGGTTCTCCAGCTGCTCCCGGAACTTCTCGAGGTCCCCCTTCATCGCGATCACCGTCTGGGTGATACGCGCGTCATTCGCCTTCGAGCCCATCGTGTTCACCTCGCGCAGCAGCTCCTGCGCCAGGAACCCGAGCTGCTTCCCCACCGCCTGATCGGACCGCAGCGCGGCGCGGGCCGCCGACACATGCGATCGGAACCGCACCAACTCCTCCGTGATGTCCACTCGATCCGCCAGCAGCGCGATCTCGAGCGCCAGGCGCTGCTCGTCCACGTTTGTCTGTGCCGTCAGCTCTGCCACTGCCTGCTTGAGCCGCTCGTGCTCCGCCTTGAGCCGTGCCGGCGCCTGCGTTTCGATCGTCTGGGACGCCGCTTCGAGTGCGTCAAGACGCCCTTTCAGTTCGCTCGCGAGCGCCTGCCCTTCCCGCTCCCGCATCGCGACGACGTCGCGCGCGGCTCGCTCGACGATGGGCTGCACGTCCGCCCACTGCACCGGCTGTTCACTCGTGCCATTCGTCGCGGTCAGGACGTCAGGCTGCCGCGCCACGAACGCGAGGTCCACGTTGCCCTTCAGCTTCAGCTTCTTCTTGAGCTGCTGCGCCGCGGCCACCACCTGCTTGGCGCGCGTCAGGTCGATGGTGACTTCCCGTTCTGGCCCCGGTCCCTCGACCCATCGTGCGGTCACCGCCACGTGGCCGCGCTCGAGCAGCTGGCGCAGCCGCTCGCGCATCTCGATCTCCACGCCAGCCAGATCCCCCGGCAGCTTCAGCTGCGGGTTGAAATAGCGGTGGTTGACGGTGCGGATTTCAACTCGCAACCGTCCGCGGAGCACCCGATCTTCGGCCGAGCCGAAGCCCGTCATACTGCGCGGCACAGGGCCTTAAATGTAGTCGGGTGTGCTAGTTCGTGAAGAACCACCGCGCCCCATACTGCTGCGCGCTCTTGGGATAGCCCAGTCCTTCCACGTAACTCGAGCGCATGATGTTGATGTTCGTCACGCTCCAGAACAGCGTGACGCCGGCGAGCTGCATCTCGAGGTTGGTGTCGACGAAGCTCGATCCGGTCATCGCCCGCCGGACGCCGGCGGTGTCGAGGCCGCCGAGTGCAGAGCGGCTCCACGATTCCATGGCGACTTCACCGCGCAGCGCGAAGATCCCGCTCTTGAAGACCCGCCAGAACTTCGAGTAGAACGTCGCCGACACACGTCCATGCCGCGGCGGTTCGAAATCCCCGCCTCCAATCACCGGGTCGAAGAACCAACCGCTCAGCGTGAATCCGGGCGCAACATGCAGTGTGGCGTGCGCCGCGACGAACTCTGTGAGCGGCGTGGGATTCAGTGAATCCACGGTTTTGATCCCGGCGGCGAACCCGAGCGGCGCGAACGGATCGCGCCGGCCACGACCGACCTCGACCGTCACGCGGCGGTTCTCGAAGCGCAGCCAGCCCGCGACGTCCAACGTGCGATGCATGGGATCGGTGGTGACGAGCGGTGCCTCCGCGTCCTCCTGCCAGGCTACCTCGGCCCGGGCGGAGAACCCGAGCGGGAGCGTGAGTCCGGCGGAGCCAAACGTCCGCCAACCGTATCGATTGCCGACGTAGAACGATTGCCGGAAGGATCCGGCGAGTGTGATGGGCGAGAGCGGCACCCATCCCGCGCGCGCCTCGAACTGTTGCGGCGCCCCGGCGGCGCCGAACCGCGCGACTCCCGAAACCGACGCCGCGCGCCACGTCTGGCTGGCCTCGAGGATCGCGGCGGATGTCGTCCGGCGCGCGACCAGGGTGTCGTGACTGATGGCGCTCGTCCCGAGCGTTGCCGTGAACCGCCACCCGAGACCGTCATCTCGCTCCGCGACGAACAGGCGCAGCATCCTGTCGCGGCGATCCTGGCGCCAGCCGTCCACGCGGCCGTCGCTTGCGGAGTCGCGATGCCAGCTCGCGCTCGACAGCTGAAATGATGCGCCTACCCGTCCGCCGGAGGGGACGTAGTCGGCCTTGACCCAGATGTCGCTCGTCCCGAACGGCGGCGTCGTAATAACCGGCGAGGTGGTACCGATGCTGGCCCAATCGACGAGCAGCGACACGCCAAAACCGGAACGCGTACGCGTGGCGTAACCCGCCCGGTAATCGGCGATGTCCGCTTGACCGGAGACAATGCCGACCTGCGTGCGCGGCGCTGTCGGACGATGTTGCGCGGTGACCAGGTACACCTGAAGCGATGCGGGGAGGATGATGACATCGACGCGCTCGATCGGTCCAAGCGGGATGCGCGCCGGATCGAGATAGACCGAGTCGCGGCCCAGCGGCTGCATCGGCATGCCATCCCAGTAAATCTCGAGCGACGATGGGCCACGCCCGCCGTACAAGACGATCTCGGGCTCACCGTACCAGCCGCCGCGCGCGACATAGACCCCGGGGATGTGGCTGAGGAGATCGCTCAACGTGCGCGCGCTGGAGAGGATGATCGAGTCGGCCGTGAACGTGTAGCGCGTGCCCTTGGGCAACGGACCGGGCATGATCGCCGGCGCGAACGTCGGGAGCAACGCGGTCGTCGTGTCGCGTGCGGTTGTGTCTCGTGCCGACGTGTCTCGTGCCGACGTGCCTCGGCCTGTGGTGTCCACCTGGGCAGAGAGAGCCGCAGGCAACAGGGCGAGGACGAGTAGTCCCGCCCGGGCAGGAATCAAGCGCCGGCGCGTTTGAGCAGGAACTCCGTGAACAACCGGACGCCGATCGCCGTCGGCCCCTTCGCGTGGCTGGCACCTTCCCCTTCCAGGTACGCCGTCCCGGCGATGTCGAGATGGACCCACGGGAAGCTGTCGACGAACTCGCGCAGGAACCAGGCGCCGGCGATCGTGCCGGCGGCGCGCCCGCCCGAGTTCTTGATGTCGGCGACATCGGACTTGAGCAACTCGCGGTAGTCGTCCCACAACGGCAACGGCCAGCAGCGCTCCCCGGCGCGCTCGCCGGCGTCGCGCACCTCGGCCAGCAGCGGCTCATCATTGCCGAGCATGCCGATGGCATGATGGCCGAGCGCGATGACGACGGCCCCGGTCAACGTGGCGGCGTCGATCGCGGCGACCGGCTTGAAGCGCCGGGCGTATGAGAGGGCGTCGCACAGAATCAGGCGCCCTTCGGCATCGGTGTTGATGATCTCGATCGTCTTGCCGAGGTGGCTCTTCACCACGTCGCCGGGCTTGATCGCAGTCCCCGAAGGCAGGTTCTCGGTAGCCGGTATCAGGCCGACGACGTTGATCTTCGGCTTGAGACGGCCGAGCACCTCGAAAGCCCCGAGCACCGCGGTGGCACCGGATTTATCGAACTTCATATCCTCCATGTTCGCCGCCGGCTTGATCGAGATGCCGCCGGAATCGAACGTGACGCCCTTCCCGATCAACGCCACGGGGGCACCTGATCCGCCGCCGTACTCCAGCACAATAAACCGCGGTTCTTCGGCACTGCCTTGCGCGACGGCGAGGAGCGCGCCCATCCCTTCCTTCTTTATCTGCGCCTTGTCGAGGATCGTCGCCTTGAATCCATGGGCTGCCGCAAGCTTGCGAGCCTCCTCGGCGAGGTAGCTGGGCGTGCAGACGTTCCCAGGCTGCATCTGCAGGTTGCGCGTATACAAGTACCCGGCCGCGATGGCGTCCCCAATGCGGCGCCCCGCCTCCGCTTCGTCCTTGTCCGCCGCGTCGATCACCAGCTCGACGGACTCGATCTCGGGGTTGGGGTCCTCCGGCTGTTTCTTGAGCTCCGTGAACTGCCAACCACCCTGCGCCGCGCCCTCGATGGCCACCTGTGCCAGCTCGGCCGCGCCGAGACTGCCGCGTGCCTCTTTCGCGACGGCGATGGAGAACGTCTTGGTCCCCAGGCTGCGGGCGCGCTTCGCCGCGACCGCCGCCGCGCGCCGGACGGCACTCCGCGTGATCTCGTTAGCCTTGCCGACGCCGACGAGCAGGATCCGCTCAGCCTTGCCGGCGCCGTAGATGAGGAGCGTCTCGTCTTTCTTGCCCTTGTAGTCGCCCGAGGCAATGGCACGCTCCAAATTTGCCTCGAGCTTCGGTACCGATCCCTGAGCGACGAGCAGCGCCAGGAGTGGCGTGTCAACGTTCGCGAGCGGCTTCGTCGAGATGAGAGTCTTCATGACAGGTGCTCGATGATGGCGTCGGCGAACGCGGAGGTCGAGACCTCGGTCGCGCCGGGCATTTGGCGCGCGAGGTCGTACGTGACACGTTTCGCCGCGATCGCGCCCTCCAGCCCGCCCACGATGGCGCGCGCCACCTCATCCCAGCCCATCTCCTCGAACATCATCACCCCGGAGAGAATCACACTGCTCGGATTGACCTTGTCCTGGCCCGCGTATTTCGGTGCGGTGCCGTGGGTCGCCTCATACACCGCGTAGCCATCCCCGACATTGCCGCCCGGGGCGAGCCCGAGGCCGCCGACCTGCGCGGCCGCCGCGTCCGACAGGTAGTCGCCGTTGAGATTCGGCGCCGCGATCACCGAGTACTCGTCGGGCCGCAGCACGAGCTGCTGAAACATCGCGTCCGCGATGCGATCCTTGATGACGACCTTGCCGATGTCCTCCTTGCGCTTGCCGCCCTCCGCCTCAGTCACCGTCTGCGCGCCGAAGCGCTCTTTCGCGATTTCGTAGCCCCAATCGCGGAAGCCCCCTTCGGTGAACTTCATGATGTTGCCCTTGTGGACCAGCGTCACCGAGGGGCGCTTGCGTTTGATCGCGTATTGGATCGCTTTCACGACGAGACGCTGCGAGCCGAATTTCGACATCGGCTTGATGCCGATGGCGCTCTTCTCGCGGATCTTCGCGCCGAAGCGGCGCTGGAGAAACTCGATGACCGCGTCGGCCTCCGGGCTCTCGGCCTTGTACTCGATGCCGGCGTAAACGTCCTCGATGTTCTCCCGGAAAATGACGACGTCGAGTTTGCCGGGCTCCTTTACAGGCGCGGGCACGCCGGCGAAGTAGCGGACGGGTCGGATGCAGGCGTACAGGTCGAGGATCTGGCGGAGGGCGACGTTCAGCGACCGGATCCCGCCGCCCACGGGCGTCGTCAGCGGCCCCTTGATCGCGACACGATGCTCGCGGATGACCGCGACCGTCTCCTCAGGCAGCCAGTTGCCATTCTGATTGAACGATTTCTCGCCGGCCAGCACTTCGCGCCACACGATGCTGCGCTTGCCGCCCGACGTTTTGGCCAACGCGGCGTCGAATACCTTGGCCGAGGCCCGCCAGATGTCGGGCCCGGTGCCATCGCCTTCGATGAAGGGAATGACGGGATGGTCAGGGACGATCCAATGGCCGTCCCGGAATTCGATTTTGGCGCCCACGGCGCCGCCGCGACGGCCTTCAACCTGTGTTGGCATGGCCCCCAGTTTACCACAAAAAGGCCCGCCTTTGCAGGAGAGCCTGTGACCTACCGGAACGCGAGGGGTCACATGGGTAAGGGACTTATGCGAATCACACCTTTGAGCGTCAGCGGAACCCTGCTCGTCGTGTTGGTGAGCGGCTGCTTTGACGGCACAGGCTCCGGCCTCGTTGGCATCAGCGGCGGCAATGGCGGCAACGGCAGCAACAGCCCGCCGGTTCTGGGGTTCTTCGTGCAGCCGAATTCGGCCGATGTCGGTCAGGTCATCACGCCGCCGGTCGAGGTCGTGGCGCAGGATTCCGTCGGTGGCACGGACAGCTCATTCACCGGCAGCATCACGATCAGCCTCGCATCCAATTCGACGGGTGCCTCATTGAGTGGCACCACCGTCGTGCGACCGGTGAACGGGATCGCGAGCTTCGGCAACCTCGCGATCGATAAGGCCGGGACATACACGCTTCAGGCAAGCACGAGCGGCGCCACATCGATCGTGAGCGGCGCGTTCACGATCAACACGCCGAACGCGGCTTCTTCTCAGAGTCTGTAGCCCGTCAAAACACCCGCCGCAGTCTGTAAGAAGAGCATCCCCGAAATATCGTCCACCGCATACACGGGCTCGCGCTGCTTGCCGAGGTCTACGCGCGAGCGCGGCTGCGCGGTGTCCTTGTCGATTTGTAGTAGGACATTGCCGCTCCCATCGGGTGACTTCGTCAGTACGAACACGGATCCCGGTGTCGCGAGCGACGCCTTGAAGCGTTTCGACGCCAGCGACGCGGCCTGACTCGAGTATCCCTGCAGTTGTGCCCCGCCCTGGCTGTACGCGGCGGCCAGTTGGCCCGTGATGCGTTTCGCGGTCGTGTCGGTCGCGTTGCGCGATGCCTGCGCAAACGCGTCCCCGTACGCCGAGGCCGCCGCGCCGTAGAGTCCGGCTCGCACGGAGTTGATCCGGTACAGTGCGCGCAGCAGCCCGGGCAGCTGCGGCGCCGGATTATAGACCTGCTGCTTGATCTGCCCGTCTCGACCCACGATGACGAGGTTCTGCGGCGAGATCAGCACGAGACCCGCGGTGCGAACCTCGAACGCGGTCGGATCCTCATCGCCCTGCAGCTTGATCTCTCCGCCCAGCGCGCGATACGTCCCGTCCTGGCGATTCACCGCGTAGAGATGGCGATCCTTGTTCGCATACACGTACATCGTGTTGCCATCGATGGCATACAGCAACACAGCTGATTTGCCCTCGATCGCGTCCTTGTATTTCGGTTCGCCGCTCGTCAGATCGATGATGTTGACTTCGCCATTCGTTGCCTGATCAGAGCGCGAGACGTAGAGCAGTCCGGCCGGCGTCAGCTCGGCATATGCGAGCTGCCCCTTGATCTTGACATCCTTCTTCAGCCGTACGGTGGCCGTCGCGATGTCGAGCACATTCACGAACGTGCGCGACTCGGCGTCGACCGCCAGCACGGCGGATCCACCGGTGATGATCGCCTGCCGGACCGTGCCGCGCATGCGCAGGGGCTTCGCGGCGATTGTGCTGCCATCCTCGTAACGAGCGATGTTGAGCCCAGTCTGCACGACCCCGTTGATGATCCGCACATTGCCGGTCGCTTCGCCGGGTGGCGGCGACTCCGGCAGGATGATGATGCCGCCGGGATGCTGCACGATGTCGTGGACCCATCCCTCGATGATCGCAGGCTTGGCCCACAGTGCCTGACCATCGGCGAGACGATAGGCCATCAAGCGATCGTCGAAACCCACGTAGATGCGATCGGATTTTTCGGACGGGAAGAGCCGCACGTGTTTTGCAGGGCTGCCCGCGCGTGCAGTCGGCAGCGTCGCCGACCAGCGTACGGCGCCCGTTTTCGCGTCGAGTGCGCGCAGCCCCATCAACGTGTTCACGACGATGACTTCCGGTCCGGCCTGCAGCACTTCCAGTGTGGTTGCCCCCGATGCCATGCGCACGAGGCCCTGCATCAAACCGCCGAGGCCGCCGCGCTTCGGTTCGGTCTGTTGAAAGAGCGACTCACTCACCCAGCGCTGATTGCCGGTCGCCAGGTCGTAGAGCGCTACTACGGGCGGACCCGATGCGCGCTGGCCGTGGACGATCAGCGTGCCCGTCTGCGGCAGCACGCGCCGCGTCACCACCCTCGTCAAACTCAAACGCCGCGAGTCGAACAGCACGGTGCCGGTGACCGGATCGAAAATGAGCGACAGGCCGGGTTTCGCCGCTTCCATGAGGAGCGACCCCTCGACCGTCCGCACGCTGTCGACCGGGAGGCCGCCGAGCTCCGGTTTCTGCCATGTGATCAGACCGCGCTCGACGTCGACGCCCGCTAGGCCGCCGTCGGTCGAGATGAGCAAGGCTCCAGCCGGTGTGATCTGCTGCCAGCGGATGTCGCCGCTGAAATGGAGTGTCCAAGCCGCGACCGAACCGACGGGCGTCTGCGCCGCCGGATGGGCGGTGGTGGTCTGAAGCAGCACGAGGAGCAGCGGCAGAGCCATGGGTGACCTCCTGAGAGGCCCCATATCCCCCAATGACCGCCTTTCGCGCAAGTGCCTAGGGCGGAGGTGGCTGGCGGCTGAAGCGAACTTCGACGGTTCGCTGGGTGTCGATCTTGGTTTGTCGGCCGAAGCGATAGGTTGTGATGACCGTCGCCGAGTCTTGCAGGGGTACGCCCCGCGCGATGTTGCGAAAGCGCGTTCTGAAGTTCATCGAGCGGACGCTGATCAGGGACGATCGCTCGGGCCGTGTGAGCCACGTCGTGGTGTAGCGCAGCTCGTAGGTGACGGAGTCGAGATACGCGGCGCCCGCCATATCGGCCGAGCGGACGCGTGTCGCCGGCTCGAAATCGATTCGCACGAGCGTTTCGCCGCCGACCGTGTCCCGTCCCGCCAGGCGGAAGCAGTGATTCGCGATGAAGTCGGCGTTGCCCAGATCTTGCAAGTCAGCGCTGTGGATCACCACCGTGTTGTCGGGACTGCCCCATGGTCCCCATGCGGGCTCGACGACGCGGCCCACGGCGTAGGGATGGTTGTCGTTGCTGGTGAATCGGAGCGTCTGAACCACCGGTCGACCCGTGTCGCCGCGCTGATTCACTTCTCGCATCGTGATCTGCAGCCCGTAACGGAATGGGTAGGAGTCCGCGAGCAGCTCGAAGCGCCGCGCATTCTCCTGGAGCTGGTCAAACACGGCGAGCAGCACCGAGTCTGTCGAGTCGGGCCGGCCGGGATTCGTGCACTGACCGGCGGCGATCGTAACCGGAGGCAGCTCGATGGCGAGGTGCCGCAGCGCGATTCGCATGATAGTGGTGCTGTCGCCGCCAACGACGACCTGCGTGTCGAGCGGCGTGTAACCGATCTGTCGGACGCTGAGGACGTAGGTGCCGGGCTTAGCGCCGGCGAACGCGAACGCGCCGGCGCCGTCGGTGAATTGCCGCCCGACGTTCGGGTGGAGGGTGACGATGCTGAAGCTGAGCGGTAGGCCGGTTTCGACGCTGACGACGGTGCCGCGGAGGGCGGGTTGCTGGGCGGCGGCGAGTTGTGCAGTGATCAGTAGGACGTACGTCATAGCGGATGCCCGAGGAGAGAGTCGAACTCTCATGGGGTTGCCCCCGACGGATTTTGAGTCCGTTGCGTCTGCCATTCCGCCACTCGGGCCGATTGCAGCGGGGGAAATATACCTACGGAAATAAGATGCGGCTGCCACGGAGCAACGCGTGGCGGCCGCACTTATGGCTCAAGGCTTCGACTAGATGCCCCGGCGGCGGCCTCCCCGAATTCCCGGACGCACAGGCCTCGTGCCCGGGCCTCTCTGCATCCCCCGCCCTTCCCGCCGCTCCATCCGCAGCTCGCCGACCCGCTGCATCAAACGCTCACGCATCTGTTGGTAGCGGGCTCGCTGGACCGGCGTGAGATAGCCGGACATCTCTCGGTCCTGATCCTGCTCGATCCTGAGCGTCTCCGCGCGGCCCGTCTGAATCCCATCCATCAGCTTGCGCACGCTATCGGAGTTCGCCGCGATGCCCGGCTGCATCTGATTCTCGAGCGCGCGACGGCGTTCCATCTGTTGCTGCATGACATCGCGCCGGCGGGCGCCAAACCGTTCCTGCGTCGCACGTAGCTTGGCCGCCTGGTCCTGCGAGAGGTTCAGGTCCTCTTGCACGCGGCGAGTGAACGTCGACTCGATTTGCGCGCGCAACCGTCCCGCTTCCACGGTGTCTCGCTGCTGAGCCGAAAGACTCGGCGCGAGGAAGACGACCAGGCTGAGTAGCAAGTACTTCCTCATCATGTTTATCCCTCCAAAGCGCGCAGTACTGCACGCAGCTGCTGCGCGTCCAGTTCATGCAAGTCCGTGCTGCCTTCCGGTACGGCCACACTATCATTGCTGATCAGTTGATCGAATGTCGCGAGCACATCGCGCAGCTCGTCCGCCGAGAGATCGCTCAGATCGTCGGCCACGAAATGGGCGCTATGCGCAGAGCCGGGTCGGATGAGACTCTGGCGGACCGCCATTGCGCCTCCCAGCACGATGACGAGCGCCGCGGCAATCCGGAGCCACGCCTGCTGAACCCATGCGATCCGGCGCACTGGCTGCTCGCGCAAGCGCTCGACGACCTTCCGCGCAGTCGCGTCGACGTCGAGCCGTGCCGCAGCCCCGCTGCCAAGTCGCTTCGCCAGATTCTCGAGTTTCTCGTCGTTCACTTCACTATCTCCTTCAGTCTCCGCACCGCGTGATGGTAATGCACGCGGGCTGCTCCAGGTGTCGTCGCCAGTGCCGCCGCGATCTCTTCGTACTCCAGTCCCTGCTGCGCCCTGAGGAGGAACACTTCCCGCTGCAGCCGCGGCAACTTCTGCAATCCCGCCGCGAGCAACGCTTCGGTCTCCCTCGCCTCGGCATGCTCGTGCGGGTCACCGGTGACATCGCGCACGGCCTCATCTAACGGAAGCACTTTGCGCCGCGAGGCGCGGCGTCCGAAATCCTTCAGCACGTTGCTGCCGATCGTCAGCAGCCAGGTGCGAAACTGACATTGCCCGCGGAAGCGGTCCACGCTGCGAAACGCGCGGATGAAGGTCTCCTGCACCAGATCGTCCACATCCGCATCGGGCGCACCCGCGCCGGCCAGAAACCGCGCCAAGGGCCGGGCGTGGCGTCCGACGAGCTCGGCCGCCGCCTGTTCGTCGCCGTCCCGCCATGCAGCAATCAGGGCGGCATCGGGCGCCGCATCGGTGCGCGGCAGAGGATTCGCCATTGGCTCCGTTTGTCTGTGGACGTGGAAAGCCAGGCAATATTAAGGACCCTTGCCAGCACGCGGGCTCGTAGATAGCTTCGAAATTCGAACAATCGTTCGAAAACATGCGTCCCTACGACGAGCGCCTCGACCACCTGCTCGCCCGCGCCGCCCGGGTGTTTGCGGACAAGGGCTACCACCCCACCACCATGCGGGACCTGTCCGCCGCGAGCGGCATGTCCCTGGCGGGGATGTACTACTACGTGCGCGGCAAAGAAGATCTCCTGGCGCTCATCCAGGAGCGCTGCTTCACACAGGTTCTGGAGGGCGCGCGGCGGGCGGTCGCGTCGGCCAGCGATCCCCAGGAGCGGCTGCAGGCGTTCATCCGGCACCACGTTTCGTTTTTCGCGCGGCACATGGCCGAGATGAAGGTGCTGTCGCATGAAGCGTCGCCGCGCAGCATCAGCGCGATCAAGCGGCGCTATGTCGACCTGCTCGAGTCCATTCTCAAAGAAGCGGCGCCGGAGCAAAGCGCGCTCGACCGCAGCGCGGCGGCCTACATCCTCTTCGGCATGATGAACTGGATCTACAACTGGTACGACCCGGCCGGCCACATCGATCCCGCGCGGCTGGCCGATCTCATGGCGAGCATCTTCCTCGGCGGCTTCGTCGAGACCCATCAGGAGGCGAAATAATTCCATGGCAACCATGACCGAACCGCAAGTCAAGACGCTCATTCAGTATCGCACGGAGGACGGGCTCGCCATCATCGAGCTCGACGATCCTCCGGCGAACACCTACACGTTCGAAATGATGCATCAGCTGGACGAAGCGATTCTCAAAGCGCGCTTCGACGACAACGTCCACGTCATCTTGCTGCGCGGCCACGGCGACAAGTTCTTCTCCGCGGGCGCGAACATCGGCATGCTCAACAAGGTGACGCCGCGGTTCAAGTACTTCTTTTGTCTCCACGCGAACGAAACGCTGAACCGGCTGGAGCAGACGCCCAAGCTCACGATCGCGGCCCTGAACGGGCACACGGTCGGCGGCGGTCTCGAGATCGCGATGGCGTGCGATCTGCGGATTGCAAAGGAGAATGCGGGCAAGATCGGTCTGCCGGAGGTCAACCTCGGCGTCCTGCCGGGCACCGGCGGCACCCAACGGCTCGCCCGCATCGTCGGCAAATCCCTCGCGATCGAGCTCATGGTGAAGGGCGAGCTGTTCTCCTTCGATCGCGCCAAAGAGATCGGGCTCGTGAACGAGGTCTTCGACGCGAAGGACTTCTGGGAACAGGTCCTGCTCTACGCGAAGCAGTTCTGCCCGCCTCACAAGGCATCCAAGGCGGTCGGTCTGATCAAGCGGGCGGTGCAGTCCGGGGCGGAGGTGCCGTTCGAGAGCGGCCTGGCCATCGAGCGCGAGCTGCAGCAGCAGCTGTTCCAGAGCGATGACGCCAAAGAGGGCATCGCGGCGAACCAGGAGAAGCGGATGGCGGAGTTCAAGGGGAAGTGAAGACCGACCTCTTCATTAATAACGAGTGGCGGCCGGCCGCCAGCGGCAAGCGGTTCGCCGTGGAGAATCCGGCGACCGAAGAGAACCTGGCCGATGTGGCGGCGGGCGACGCGGCGGATGTCGATAACGCGGTCCGCGCGGCCAAGGCGTGCTTTGAGTCGCAGGCGTGGCGGGAGATGTCAGGCAGGAAGAGAGGCAAGCTCCTCTTTAAAGCGGCCGACCTGCTCGAGGCCCGGCTCGATGAGGTCGCTCGCCTCGAGACGGCGCAGAACGGCAAGACGCTCTTCGAGTCGAAGATCGAAATCGGCATGACGATCAACACGCTGCGCTACTACGCGGGGTGGGCGGACAAGATCGTCGGCGACACGCTCCCGGTCGAAGGCCCCTTCTTGACCTACACGCTGCGCGAGCCGATCGGTGTGGTCGGGGCGATCGTGCCGTGGAATTTTCCGCTCAACATCGCGAGCTGGAAGTTCGCCCCTGCCCTCGCGGCCGGGTGCACCGTCGTCCTCAAGCCCGCGTCGGAGACGCCGCTCACTGCCCTGCTCTTCGCCGAGATCGCGCTCGAGGCGGGATTGCCTGCGGGCGCGTTCAACGTCGTGCCGGGCGGCGGCTCCACCGCGGGCGCGGCGCTCGTGCGCCACCCCGACGTCGACAAGATCGCGTTTACGGGATCGACCGAGGTCGGGCGGCAGGTCATGAAGATGGCGGCCGAGACAAACAAGCGCGTGACGATGGAGCTGGGCGGCAAGAGTCCGAACATCATCTTCGCCGACGCCGACCTGAAGGCCGCCGTACGCGGCGCGCAGACCGGCATCTTCTACGGCAAAGGCGAAGTGTGCGCCGCGGGATCGCGCCTGCTGGTCGAGAAGTCGGTGCACGCGCAGGTGATCGAGCAGCTCGCTGAAGGGGCAAAGAAGATGACGCCGGGCGACCCGCTCGACAAGAACACGCGGCTCGGAGCGCTCGTCTCCAAGAAGCAACAGGAGACGGTGCTCTCCTACATCAAGAAGGGCGTAGACGAAGGCGCGCAGCTCGTCGCCGGCGGCAAGGCGGCGAAGCCGAACGGCAAAGGCTATTACGTCGAAGCAACGGTGTTCGACGGCGTGCAGCCCGAGATGACGATCGCGCGCGAAGAGATCTTCGGACCGGTGCTCGCGGTGCTCACGTTCGACGACTTCGAGCAAGGCGTGAAGCTCGCCAATAACACCATCTACGGGCTGGCTGCCGGGATCTGGACCAAAGACATCCAGAAGGCGCACCGGGCGGCGAAGGCGATTCGCGCCGGTACGGTTTGGATCAACTCCTACAACTTCTACGATTCTGGTGCGCCGTTCGGCGGGTTCAAAGCCTCGGGATTCGGCCGGGACCTCGGCCGCGAAGCGCTCGACGGGTATCTCGAAACGAAAACTGTGTGGGTCGCGCTGTGAAGGAGGCCTTTGTAGCGGAGGCTCTGAGGACTCCTGTCGGTCGACATGGCGGGTCTCTGGCCAACATCCGCCCTGATGATCTCGCGGCGGTCGCGATCAAGGCGGTGGTCGAGCGCTCTGGAGTAGATCCGGCATACATCGATGACGTCATCCTGGGCTGCGCCAATCAAGCTGGCGAAGACAATCGCAACGTGGCCCGGATGGCGCTCCTCCTCGCCGGTCTGCCAGTCGAGGTCCCCGGCCAGACGGTCAATCGCTTGTGCGGCTCCGGTTTGCAGGCAGTCGCCAGCGCCGCGCAGGCGATCAAGGCTGGCGAGGGCACCACGTTCATTGCCGGCGGCGTGGAGAGCATGACACGCGCGCCTTACGTCACCCTCAAATCAGCCGAGCCGTGGAGTCGCAAGGTGCCCGAAACGGCGGACACCACGGTCGGCTGGCGCTTCGTGAATCCGCGCATGAAGAAGGAATGGACGATCTCGCTCGGTGAGACCGCCGAGGTTGTGGCGGAGCGGTACCAGATCAGCCGCGCCGAGCAGGATGCGTTTGCCGTGGAGAGCCAGCGGCGCGCCGAGCGGGCACTCAAGGAATGCGTGTTCACGGACGAGCTCGTGCCCGTGCCGCTGCCGGACGGTTCGACCTTTTCGAAGGATGAGTATCCGCGGGCAGGGACGACGATGGATAGCGTCGCGAAGCTCAAGCCGGCGTTCAAGAAGGACGGGACGGTGACCGCGGCCAGCTCGAGTGGGATCAACGACGGGGCGGCTGCTTTGCTGGTGACGAGTGATAAGAAGAACGCGATGGCGAGAATTGTGGCGACCGCCGTGTTCGGCGTCGACCCGAGCGTCATGGGGTTAGGGCCGATCCCGGCGACAAAGAAGGTACTAAAACGGGCCGGCCTCACGATCGATCAGATCGGTCTTGTCGAGCTGAATGAGGCGTTCGCGGCGCAGGCGATTGCCTGCATCCGCGAGCTGAAGCTCGATCCCGAGAAGGTGAACATCTACGGTGGTGGCATCGCCCTCGGCCACCCGCTCGGTTGCACCGGAGCCAAGCTCTTAACCACGCTTGTCCACGCCTTAGCACGCCGCAACACGCAGTTCGGTTTGGTAACGATGTGCATCGGCGTCGGACAGGGCATCGCGATGATCGTGGAGCGCGTCTGATGGCGGCGTTCGAGCGCATCCTCGTGGAAATCACCGATCATATCGGAACAGCGACGCTGAACCGGCCCGACAAGCTCAACGCCGTCGATCCCGACATGTGCGAGGATCTGCTCGAAGCGTTACGCATGCTCGCGGCGGCGGACGCCGTGCGCGTCATCGTCATCACGGGGGCGGGCCGCGCCTTCTGCGCCGGTGCGGACCTCGGCGTGCTGGGCACGCAGGGCAATGCGCTTGTACGGGCCGGCAAGGAGATCGCGCTCACGATTCGCAACGCGCCAAAGCCGGTGCTCGCCGCGGTGAACGGCCCGGCAGCCGGTGGCGGCGCCAATCTCGCGCTCGCCTGCGACTACCGCCTGGCCTCGGATCAAGCGTCGATCGGGCAAGTATTTCACAAGCTGGGTCTCACGGTCGACTGGGGTGGAAGTTATTTCCTGCCCCGCGTGACCCGCGTCTCCAAGGCACTCGAGCTGGTATGGAGCGCGCGCATGGTGCCGGCCGCGGAAGCCGCGGAGCTCGGGCTATTCGACCGCGTGGTGCCGCACGCCACGCTCGGGGCGGAGACGAAGACGCTGGCACAACGCTGGGCGGGCATGGCGCCGCTCGCCGTGCGCAAGGCGAAGGAAGCGCTCTACAAGTCGGAGCACAGCACACTCGAGGACATGCTCGACCTCGAGATCGCAGACCAAGAGATCCTCTTTGCAACCCCCGAGGCACGCCAACTCATAAGGAATCGCTGATGGTCCGCAAACTCCACAACTTCGACGACTGGATCGACTACTTCCGGTACTGGCAGGACTCGATCGGCCTGCCGCAGGGCGATCTTCGCAAGTACGGGTTCGACGCAAAGTTCAGCGAGCCCGAAGTGCCCCACATCGAGTTCGGGCATTACAAAGGCCAGCGCAAATGGCCGACCGTGATGCACATCCCCGACCAGCGTATCCGCGACGCGCTGCTCAACCTGATCGTGTATCAGGGCGACACCGAATTCGCGTCAGTCGAGCAGCAGCGCAACCTGCTGCAGCACGCGCCCTCCGACTACGATCTCCTGTCGCTGCAGCGCGTCATGACCGAAGAGATGCGGCACGGTTGGCAGATGTCCTACCTGCTGTGCACGCATTTCGGTGACGAGGGCAAACGCGAAGCCGCCAAGCTGCTCGAGCGGCGTGCCGACGAAGGTGAACGGCTGCTCGGCTCCTTCAACGAGATCGTGGACAACTGGCTCGACTTCTTCACCTACACGCAGTTCATCGACCGCGACGGCAAGTTCCAGCTGAAGATGCTTTCCGTTTCCGCATTCGATCCGCTCTCCCGCTCGATGGGTCCGATGCTCAAGGAGGAGTCCTACCACCTCGGCACGGGCAACAACGGCCTGCTCCGCATCGTGAAAGCAGGCAAGATGCCGACCGAGGTGATCCAGCGCTTCTTCTATAAGTGGATCCCCACGGCGTTCGATCTCTTCGGCACGGACAACTCCTCGTCCGCCCACTGGGCGTACGTGTGGGGACTCAAAGGCCGCTACGACGAACGCGAGAACCCCACGAACGGGGGGGGCGCCGAGCCGGACAAGAGCAAGCTGAACGAGATGGCGCGAAATCTGTATCGCCAGGAGATCGTGAAGCTGGTCGAGCGGCTCAACATGTTCATCCCCGAGCGCGAACGGCAGCTCAAGGTCCCGGACCTGAAGTTCAACCGCCGCATCGGCATGTACGCGCACCAGCACTTCACGGTGGACGGACAGCCGCTCGACGCGGCCAAGTATCCGGCGTATCTGGAATCGGTGCTGCCGCGGCCCGAAGACGTGGCGCGGGTGCACGACATCGAAAAAGAGCCGAACTGGATCGAGCCGAAGAAAGCCGACAGCCTGCAGCAGTGAAGCCCCCCCCTCTGGTTATTGCCCACCGGGGCGCCTCCAGCATCGCGCTGGAGAACTCCCTGGCCGCCTTCCGTGCGGCTGCCGGCCAGGGAGCCGACGGCGTGGAGCTCGATGTCCACGCCACGATCGACGGCGAGATCGTCGTCCATCACGACCCGTCTGTGCTCGGCCTGCCGATCGCGCAGGCCCGGTGGTGTGACCTCGCGGCTGTCCCGCTCGCGAACGGCGAACCCATCCCCACCCTCGCGCAGGCGCTCGATGTGCTCGGTATGCTCAAAGTGTTCGTGGAAGTGAAGGTGCTCGATCCCCGCTGGGACGATCGGTTCCTCGCGACGCTCGATCGCGGCCCGAACCCGAGCGGCTACGCGGTGCACAGCTTCGCGTTTCACGTCGTACGAAGGCTCGGTCAAAAGCGGCCCAGTCTCCCCCGTGGCGTGCTCTCAGAGGTCCCGACGCGAAACCCGCGGCAAACGCTCGAGGACGCGTCGGCCGAGACGCTATGGCAGGAGCACTCGACGCTCGACGAGTCGCTCGTGAAGACCGTGCACGGCCTCGGCGCCGGCATCTTCGCCTGGACCGTAGACAATCCTGGC
>Ga0193755_1000160_pt1 | contig 18661 bp, 12 predicted proteins | sample H1a2metaG_FD_144921 | JGI IMG/M metagenome (GOLD analysis project Ga0193755, IMG submission 144921) | Soil microbial communities from a riparian zone of the East river system, Colorado, United States - H1a2 | ecosystem: Environmental > Terrestrial > Soil > Riparian zone | place: USA: East River...
GGGCTGTTTCAACTGCGACCGCTCACGTAGTTGTTATCGGAAAAGGCATGAAGCACAACAGAAAAACCAGAACCGCAAGGATCGCAATTGCTACTCTGGCTTTCCCGAGCGGCTCGTCATCCATCAGCGGCGGGTGGCCAACCTTTAAGAGGAACAGCAGCACCAGCGCCCAAAGAAAGTACACCGGCGGTTGATCAAGGTAGAAGGCCAGCGCTGCAAGACTCACTACTGAAGCTGCGGTGATGACCGAGATCCACTTATGAATCCGTTTACCCGCGATCGCGTACAGCACGTGGCCGCCATCGAGCTGCCCTACCGGGAAAAGGTTCAGCGCCGTGACAAGCAGCGTTCCCCAGGCCGCCCAGTATATCGGGTTCCACTCGATATACTTTGGCAACCCCAAAAGGTCGGTAATGACAATGAAAAGCAGAGGGTCACGAAACTGGATGCCTTCGGTCAGGTCCGCCCCGCCTGCCGGCAGCGCGGCCTTGGCGAACACCAGCCCGATTACCGAAGCCGGCAACGCAAACGCAAATCCCGCGAGCGGCCCGGCGATCCCGATGTCAAACAGCGCGCGGCGAGAGCGAATCGGAGCTTTGATCTTTATGACTGCGCCGAACGTCCCGAACAGCGTGATGGCCGGCGGCGCGGGTATGAAGAACGGCAGCGTCGCGCGAATCCCGTAATGCCTGCAGGCAAAGTAGTGACCCAACTCGTGCGCTCCCAGGATGGTCAGCAGGGTAAAAGTAAAAACCAGACCCTTCGCCAGCGGGTCGAAGTTGCCGCTTGCACTCTCCCTCAACACCGCTATGAGCGGCGCGAGCAGCGAGCCCAGGATTGTCGAATCGGCAGGGACTTGAACAGCGAACGCCGCGCCGGTGAGCATCGTGGTCACCCCGGTCGCGATCAGAAGCACCGAGTGGAGCAGCACTCGCGACCCGCTCAGCTCCTGTTCGCGTCGCGTGCCTGACAACTCATCTGCTTTTCGTTGGCGTTGGATTTCGGGGAACAGGTAAGGCTGGTCAGCGCTTTCCACACGTTTAGAATACAGCCTTTGAATGCTTCGCTGTCAACCGAGCGCATTCGGCGGTAGCGTTCAGAGTACAAGCTTCAGCTTGCTTCTCGGGTTCATTCGGGAAAGAGCAAGCTGAAGCTTGTACTCTGAACTCAACTGACCCACCACATATGAGATTTCATTCGAGCGAGTAACTGCGGATAAGACGCAAGGTCCTCGAGATCGGGCGCGGCGAGTCTAGTGGGTCGCGGGGGTAGCGGCGCGTTTCACGACTGGAGTTCTTTGCCGGGTTTGAACCGGATCGTCTTGCCGGGCGGAATATCGGTAACTTCGCCGGTGCGAGGGTTGCGCCCGACGCCGCGCTTGCGTGGCTTGACTACGAACACCCCGAAGCCGCGAAGCTCGATGCGTTCGCCTCGCTGCAAGGCCGACTTCATTGCGTCGAACAGAGCCTCGACTGCTGCTTCCGCTTTGATCTTTGGAACGCCGGTCGTGTCGGCGACAGTATTCACTATATCAAGCTTGATCACGTTGGCCTCCGTAGCCGCTTCTTTGAGCCCGGTTTGGAAAGGCCTGCATTATAAGAAGCGGGTCGAAGGCTGTCAAATGAGTTGTGTCCAACCGGGAGTGAAGCTTGCTGAACCTGGCTGTCCCCGCGAGTGGCCGCGAAGCCTGTGAGCATAGTCATCGAACGTTCGCGGGACGCCTGCTTTATGTCGGCTGAGATTCGATCTTCTCCACTTTGTCTTGCAGCTCTCTGATGTCGGCGGTCATGTCGATGAGTGTTTTGCCCAACACTCCTATCTTGCGATCGACGGCGCGGAAGCCATTTCCGGTCTCGACACGCATCTCGGTTATCTGTGTGAGTATCTCGACCATTCGTGCGAGCATCTCGGTGAACTGCCTGCGCAGCTCGGCCATCTCTGATTCGATTGCTCCGACGCGTCCGCCAAGCTCTTGGACTTGAGCCCGGACGGCTTCCCAGATTGGACGCGTGTCGTAGAGCCCCTCTTCAAGCACTCGCTCGAGTCTTTCAAACCTGGCGTCAGTTTCCGTATTCTTGTCGGCTAGATTCTTGACCAGACTGATTAGCTGGTCTAACTGGGCGCTAAACAAACTCTGTGTGGTTTCGTCGCTCATTCTCAGCCTCCAAAGCGACCCACGATTCGCTGGCTACCCTTATACCTCCGGCGGGATAGCCGGTCAACTCGCGGTCAGAACCGTAAGGTTTCGCTTCGCTCACCGGCGCTGCTTTGTTAGACTGAGGGCTCACCGACAAGGAACGATTAACCCAGGAATTACTAATGGCGACGTCTGAAGGAAGGATCGAAGAAAAACCGCCGGCGAAGTCCGAAGAGACGACCTCGTCTGGCGGCTTAAAGAAGCTTGCCGAGAAGAACGCCGCTGCATTTGCGGGCGGAGGCTCGGAGCGCATCGAACGCCAGCACGCCGCCGGCCAGATGACCGCGCGCGAGCGCATCGAATTCCTGCTCGACGACGGGACCTTCGAAGAGTTCGACCGCTTCAAGAAACATCGCTGCCTCGACTTCGGCATGGAGAACCAGCAGTACCCGGGCGATGGAGTCGTCGCCGGTCACGGCCTGGTCGACGGGCGGCGGGTATTTGTATTTGCGCAGGATTTTACCGTGTTCGGCGGCTCGCTGTCGGAAACCAACGCCGAGAAGATTTGCAAAGTCATGGACATGGCGATGAAGGTGGGCGCGCCGGTCATCGGGCTAAACGATTCGGGCGGCGCGCGCATTCAGGAAGGGGTCGTTTCGCTTGGAGGCTACGCGGACATCTTTCTTCGTAACACGCTTGCGTCGGGAGTCGTGCCTCAGATATCGGCGATCATGGGACCGTGCGCGGGCGGCGCAGTGTACTCACCTGCAATCACCGACTTCAACATCATGGTCAAGACGACTTCGTATATGTTCATCACCGGCCCTGACGTTATCAAGACCGTCACCCACCAGGAGGTGACGAAAGAGGAGCTCGGCGGAGCGATAACTCACAACTCGGTTTCCGGAGTAGCTCACTTCGCGGCGGAGAATGACGAAGACTGCCTGAGGTTGATTCGCGAGTTGCTCTCGTTCCTGCCTTCAAACAATCTCGACGACCCGCCTCGTGTTGCGACCGCCGATCCGTCGAGCCGGGCAGACGAACGATTAAATTCGGTAGTGCCCGAATCGCCGAACTTACCTTACGACATCAGGGACATCGTTCACCTTGTGGTGGATGACGGCAATCTATTTGAAGTGCACGAGCACTACGCGAAAAACATCGTGGTGGGGTTCGCGAGGCTCGGCGGGCGTTCGGTTGGAATCGTTGCAAACCAGCCGGCGCACCTCGCGGGCGTGCTCGACATAGATGCGTCGATCAAGGCTGCGCGGTTCGTCCGGTTCTGCGATTGCTTCAACATTCCGCTGATCACCTTCGAAGACGTGCCCGGTTTTCTTCCGGGCGTTCAGCAAGAGCACGGGGGCATCATCCGGCATGGCGCGAAGCTGCTGTTCGCGTTTGCCGAGGCGACAGTGCCGAAGATCACGGTGATAACGCGGAAGGCTTACGGCGGGGCTTACTGCGTGATGGCCAGCAAGCACATTCGAGCGGATGTCAACTTCGCCTACCCGACTGCCGAGATCGCCGTGATGGGCGCCGAAGGGGCAGTTGGGATCCTATACCGGCGCGAGATCGCGCAATCGGATAATCCGCCAGAGGAAGCAAAGCGGCGCGCGGACGAGTTCCGCGAGAAGTTCGCGTCGCCTTACATCGCCGCCGAGCGCGGCTTCGTTGATGAAGTGATCGAGCCGCGAATGACGCGTCCCAAGCTCATTCGGGCGCTCGAGATGCTGGACACCAAGCGCGATCAGAACCCTCCCAAGAAGCACGGCAATATTCCGCTGTGACAAGGGGTGTCTGCGCAGGTTCATTTCGGAGCTTCCCTGTTGTCTTCCGTCTGATTTCTTACTTCACATGCATCGCCGGATCGCCGAGCAGTATCCAGGTCCGCCGAATGTCCCGGTCGCCAGTTGCCGCCTTCGCATTGCGAATCGCCTCGCCAATGGTTGCGTTGCGGTCGGACGACTGGCGGCAGAATTCCTGATCGATCAGAGTCTGTCCGTCAGGAGTAGTCATCCCGCTTGATGCCCACACGGCAACAGCCCCTCCGTGCCCAGCCTTCATCAAGCTCTCGCCCAATGAGTCGGCCGCCACATCCTGAAAGAACCCGTTCAAACGGTTCATCATCACGAAAAGCGTCAACCGTGAGTTCTGTAGTTCCTTCGCATCGCTTGATGTCAACAGGCCGCCTCGCCACGCGTCAGGCGACCCGTGACCCGCGTAGTTAACTATTCTCTGTCCGCGATTGATCGCCTCGATCAGCGAGGCTTTTGCCGTCGCGTCGTCTGTGCGCGAGCGAAAGATCTCGTTCGCTCGCAGTCCTAAGCAACGGCTCCAGCGCAAGACTTGCCGCTTCAAAGTTGAAGCCGTCGTTGCGGTCCGCAACCAGGAGCGCCTCTTCGGAAGGCTTCGACTGCTCGTAACCGATGATCTTGCTGACCATTAACGCGGCTTCTTCCGAGGTGCGCGCAGGCAGGCGCCCAACTGGAATCTCCGCCAGTCCGTCGTCATCAAAGTCAGCGAACCAGTCGTCGGAAGCCGTCTCCATGAACTGCGTATCAATCAGACGAGTAGGAACCAGATCAGCTCCTCCAAACGCAAGATAGTTGCGCGGGTCGTAGCTGGCATCGCCGGCAAACAGCACGTATCGAGGCTTCTTCTTCCAGCTTGTGTTTGTGTAAGCGAGGAAGTCTCTGATTGCTTGCGGCGACTTATAGCCGAAGCTGAACTCGTCGAAGATATCCTCGACATTAACGATCGTGACACTCAAGCCTTCGTTTCGGCGGTGCGAGGCAAGCGGCTCGAGGCTAGGCATCAGCTCGCTAAAAGTAACAATTAGCAAGTCTGCTCCGTTCGCCGGCTGTCGCAAGCGCGATGGAAGATTCTGAGTGATAGAAATCGGCTGAAGCATCCGGGCAGAGGTCATCGCAAGCAGAGTTCTCGGCCCCTCCCCCGGCGTATCGACGGTTACCGAATAACCTGAAAAAAGCTTATCAATCACGCCAACGATCTCAGTGATTGCAGCCGGGTCAGTCACATCGAAGACTCGAACGTCGGGCGAGCTGAATCCGGTTATGGTCTGAGTCCGCGTGCCTTCCGGGATCGTGAGCTTGAGCGCGTTATGCTCCGCCGTGAAGCTGTGCGAATAAGTTAGCCGCACATGCTCAATGAGGCTGACATCGGCGCTTCCGCCCTCGGCTGTGAAGGTGACTGTGTTTGTTCCTTCGACCAGCGCCGTCTGAGCTACTGAGAACTGCTGAACGCTGCGCTGCCGGCCGTCGAAGCTGAGAAGACCAACGGCGGCTCCATTGAGCATCACTCTGACTTGATGATCTGGACATTGCGGAAGGTCAGTCACGCCTTGGAGTGCGACCTCGAGCACGGCCGGCTCATCATTGCCTGCCTCAATCGAGTGGATCGTCAGCGATTGATCAACCGGCTGAGAGGCTATTACCGAGCCAAAGAAGTTCTCCGCGTCGCCGTTGAGCAATGATGAGAAATAGATGGTCCGCTCTTTGCGCTCTACGGTGTAAGCAAAGCCTTGAGCGCCGCCTGGCTTGCCGTAGCTCTGCGCGAGCTTGATTCGTTTGCCTTCGCTTTGGCCCGCGACGAGCCAGTAGACGCGCGTGTCGGTTGAAGGCGTGTCGAGTCCTAAACCGTAAAACTCAACCGAGTCGGTAGAATCGAAAACACCGTCGCTTTCGCCCGTGACCAGGATGGGCTGCTCGATCCCCTCGGCGAACAGCCGGAGCAATCGCGGATTGGTTTTCTCATTCAGGCCCGCCCGTACGAGCTCAGGCTGGGCCACTCGATACCAGCCCTCGCTTCGGACTGAAATCTTGATGGCCTCGTTTGATACGAGAGACGATTGAAGATCGAGGTTTGCCTTAGTAGCGCGAGGCAATGCCGCCGAAGTCTCGAGCTGAGGCGTAGCGCTCTCACCATCGAGGGCGCGGCGGCCCAGTTCTGCGAGCGCTTCGGCTTGCCTGATCCTGTATTCAGGAAGCCGGCCTGATGAGTGACTCGGATAAAACGGGCAGTGCCAGGTGGATTTGTTGTTGATGTCAACGGCTTCGAGCCAGTAGGCTGCGCTCGTATCGGGTTGCGATGAATCGAACCATGTGTAAGCGCGGCCCGCGGTCATTATCGTTGCAGAACCGGCCACAAGAGCCGACCCCGCGATGAGCTGCGGATTTAAGAGCGCTCGCTTGCCCGAGGCTTCCCGGTAGAGATTGAAACCGAGATTTGAGACTTCAAGAGTTGTGTGCCACTCGATGAGCGTGCCGCTGTCGAATGATGTGGCAGCCGCGGTCAGGTCCTGGATAGCCGTTGGTCCATGCGATTGAAATACGGTAAACGTTTGACCGCCGATGGTCATCGTGCCGGTGCGCGGCACGCCGGGGCTTGGATTCGAAGCAACGTTGTAGGTGACGATTCCGTTGCCTGTGCCGCCGGGCCCACTGGTGATGGTGATCCAAGGGTTGTTACTAAAGGCAGCCCAATTACACCCGGCGGCTTTGATGACGTTGACCAGCCCGCTGCCGCCCGCGTCTCCAGGAGATGAGCTTGTCGGATTCAACTCAAGAGTCCCGCACGCGCTCGAATCGCTCACGATGAACGAGCGAGAAAACTCCGATGCGTTCCCGCTTGCGTCTCTGGCAATGGCGGTGACGAAGCTTCCTGCAGGAATGGACGCCGGGCTGAGAGTCGCGGTAAACGAGGCATTACCCGAATCCTCTGTGAAAAGCTGTCTTGACCCGAAATAGTTCTGTCCCTCGCCGAAGCCTGACGGGTCAGCGGCAGAGTTCCAATAGAAATCTACTGTGAAGAGAGTCTGCGGGGTGCTGTTGAGCGTTGCCTGAATGGTGATGCTTATGCCGCCCGTATTGGCGGAAGTGATCACCGGATAATTTTGCAGATTGTTTGGTCCGGTGTCCGGGTCGCCCACGTCGTTGGCGGTCACGCCATCGTTTCCGAGGTCTATTCCCAGTCCACCATTCGAATGAATCGAGTTGGGGAAGATCGTATTGCCCGTGCCGCCGGTGATTGCGATGCCTGCGCCGGTCGCAAATCGGATCGTATTCTTGTCGAAGGTATTTGCGCTGCCGATAGAGTTGTTAAAGCCGGAAATCAAGATGTTTGTGGTGTTGGGGAGCGGATCAACGCCATTCGAGGCAACGCTGAAATCGTTTCGTAACACGGTGTTGCTCGAACCGAGGAGATTGACACCCGTCGCGTTGGCCGCGATGAGGTTAGAGATGATGGTGTTGCCGGATGCGCCTGTATCAACCACGACGCCGCCATTGACGTTGCCGATAGCCGCGCCGCCGGTGGCGCTGGTGCCGATGCGGTTAAGCTGAATGCTATTGTTTGTCGCGCCAACCAGGAGGACGATGCCGTTCTGGTCGTTGCCGGAAATGATGTTCCGCAGCGATGCGGAGGCTCCGCCGATGGTATTGTTCCTTGTGCTGATCACAATGCCGGTGACGATGTTGCCGCGATCAATCGTGCCGGTTGCGTCGGTGCCGATGTAGCAGTTCTGCACCACATTGTTTCCGTTCGTTGACAGGACGAGGCCGTTGAAGGTGAAGCGATTGATGGCGAGCGCCTTGATCGTTGAATCGCCTGCGATGATCGTGAGTCCGCTTGCAATGCCTGCGTTCAGCCCATTGATCTCGATGAGCGGAGAGCTTGAATAGCCGGGCTGTGTCGTGCCATCTATGAAAACCGGGTCGGTGATTGTCGGCAGCGGCGAGGTCGGCGCGATGGTCTTGACGCCACTGCCGGCGATGTTGAAGGTGATGAGGTCAGCGCCATTGATCGAATTGGCGGTAATGATCGCTTGCCGCAAAGAACCCGTGCCGCTGTCGTTGGTGTTGGTGACGACCAGAGGATCGGGCGAGGATTCCAAGAAAACATAAGCCGAGCCTTGATCCGTATTCGGGCCAACATCATCAGCAAAAGCTCCGATGGCGATATAATGGCCGTCTATTGCTACACAAACGCCGAAGGCGTCATTCGCCGCGCCGTCGGCGGCAGTGAGCTTCTGTTGCTGCGTCCAGGTCGTGCTGCTACGTGTGAAGATATACGCAGACCCTTGATCGGTATGCGTTCCGATGTCATCGACAAAAGCCCCGGCGACTACGGTGTCTCCGCTGATTGCAACGGAGTAGCCGAACTGATCATCTGTTGTACCGTCGGCTGCGAGCAGTTTCTGTTGTTGTGTCCAGATCGAACCGCTGGTGCGCACGAAGACATACGCCGAACCTTGATCGATATCCCCGCCGATGTCATCAGACTTTGCTCCGACGACTGCGGTATCTCCGCTGATCGCAACGGAAATGCCGAATTGGTCATCCGCCGCATCTGCCGCAGTGAGTTCCCGTTGCTCTGACCAGATCGAGCCGCCGCGCACGAAGACATACGCCGAACCTTGATTAGAATTCGAGCCGACGTCATGAAGAGGCGCTCCGGCGACGATCGTGTCTCCGCTGATCGCTACGGATGTGCCGAATTGATCATCCGCCGCGATGTCTGGGGCAATGAGTTTCTGTTGCTGTGAAAAGGTCGAGCTGCTGCGCACGAAGACGTAGACCGAACCTGCATTCCCACCCAGCGTGCCGATGTTATCAAAGGGCGCCCCGACGACTATTGTATTTCCGTCTATCGCTACTGAAGAGCCGAAATTGTCATCCGCCGCGCCGTCTGACGCGACCAGCTTCTGTTGCTGTGGCCAGATCGTTCCGTTGCGCACGAAAACATACGCCGATCCCTGACCGGCATTCCCGCCTACCGTATCATCAAGAGCCCCAGCCACAATCGTGTCTCCGCTTATTGCGACTGATGTGCCGAAGAGGTCAGCTTCTGCACCGTCCGAGGCGACGAGCTTCTGTTGCAGGCTCCAATTCGTTCCGCTGCGCACGAAGACATACGCCGAACCCTGACCGCCATTCACGCCTACCGTATCAACAGGAGCCCCGACCACAACTGTGTCCCCGTTTATCGCGACTGAATTGCCGAAGAATGCAGTTGGTACACCGTCAGCGGCGGTGAGCTTCTGTTGCTGCGTCCAGTTCGGGTCTATGGTGATGGGATAAGTCGCGCTTTTGTCGTCAACTTCGAGATACACACGCCCTGCTTCGAGCTTCAATGCCGAGGGTAATTCGCGCCCTGTCGCGTCGAGCGCATACAACCCGGCATAGTTCAAAACCGTCTCTCCGCTTGCCGAGCGGAATTCTATAGCCGTCGCAGTGTCGTCGTTCATCGCGGGCTGCAACTCGCCGCCAACTTCGAGTGCGAGACGAAGTGGCCGCCCGTCGCTTTTTTTGTCTGGCGGATTGCTGAGAGTGAAGCCTTGCTCCAGCCCGTCAGGGCTGTTGACGTACCACTCTTCGACGATATTGGATTGTAGATCTTGGGTTTTGGACTGGTACTCGTAGGCGATCCGGTTGCCCTCGGTGGTTAGTCCTGGCTCGCCCGCAACCGGAGCGATCTCATCGCCGTAGCCGATGCCCGCGAGCCTCATCGTCACTGGTGGCGTGGCACCTGCGCGTGAGGTGATGCTCATGCCCCTGCTGGTGAAGCTCGTCCTGAACTGCTGCGCGAGATTGTTGGCGTGATACGCATCGTCATCAGCGCGGTCGATTTTGTAAAGTGATGCTGTTATGGCACGACCGATCGCGTTGTAAGAGCCGTCCTGCTTGAGATGCTCGAGGGCTTCCTCGCCTGAAAGCCTCATCTCAGCGCGCCGCTTTTCATGCGATTGATTTGCCTTCAATAACCGAACGATGAGCGCGAGACTGATGACTAAGAACAATAAGGCTAAAGTAATCAACCATATTCGTTTCATAATTGGCCTCCCGCTTAAGACAGTGTTTCAAGGAAGTGCCGCAGACGAGCAAGGCGCCGCCCTCAGCTTCCAGTTAAAGAAGCTTGCCTGCTTCGAATGGGCGTCGGAGTCTTATGTGACCACGCGGTGCGCGTGGCCACGCAAGTAGAATGACTCTCAGCGGTTAATCGCTTTTAAGCGGTTCTTTCATCTGTTCTGCTCGATCCGCCGCTGTCTGAGTTGCTTCATCAATTCGGGACTGTGTGCCCATTCGACGCCGCGCTCGAAGGGCTTGTCGAAGGCGTCGGGATGGAGATAGAAGCCGCGCTCGCGTTCATCTTTTTCCACTTCGACCTTGATGCGGTTCTTCTTTGCGAATGCGTCCTGGGGAACGCCTGTGACTTGCCAACTGACCTCGACATTTGGAGCGTTGGTCCTGATGACGAAGCGATTGCCTTTCATCTTTTCTGCAACAATCACCTGGGCGAACGTGCCGATGACCGTTAGCTGATAGCGAAAGTCTGCGTTCAATGCCTCGAAGTATTCAGGCATCGTCACCGCAGCATCTCCGGTTTCATTCGTGGTGATGTTGCCGTTGTAGATGTTCATCATGTCCGGCGATTCGACGAATGAGTGATAGAGGTACTTGTTTTCAGGGTCGAGCGGGTGATCAATCTTGAACGAGCCACCGCCTTTCGACAGCATTCCTGACACCTGGACATCTCCCATGAAATCGCCCGCCAGAGCGCCGCCGAATTGCGAAATGCCCCTTACCGCCGCGTCGTTGGCATCAGTGCTCGTTGTTACCGCGTTCAACCCGACTTTGCCGCCGCCGTTCAGACCAATGCCGTTTTGACTTATGCCCGTCACGCCGCGGCCTGTGCCGTTGTTCACGCCTCTGATGGCCGAGGTAGGCTGGTCCGAAGTATCTAACACGAATAGCCTGGCGAGAGATGAGGGCGGCTGGCCGACGGCGACTTGCCCTGTGACTTCGACATTGCCCATGAACTTACCGGCGAGAGCGCCATTCGACGCGATGCCGCGCACGGCAGCGTCCTCGGCATCGGTGCTGGTGCTTATGCCGTTAACACCGATCTTGCCTCCGCCGTTTACACCGATGCCGTTCTCACTTACGCCCATCACCCCGCGACCCGTGCCGTTGTTTATGCCTCGGATCGCTGAACCAGCATCGTCGAGATTGCAAACCACCAAAAACTTCGCAAGCGAACTTGGATTAGTTCCGATGCCGACGTTACCTGCGCTTTCTATGATCTCGGAGTCGCCGATTTCTTGATTGCCGACCCATTTGGCAATGCGGTCAGCTGTGCCGCTGCCCTTGACTGAGCTGCTTCCGTTGCCCGCAGGTATAATCTGAGCTGACTGCGCGTGGTTCGATTGCGCCAGGGAACCACTGAGGCTGATGCCTACAGTTGCCAACAAAACAGCGACGTAGAGTGTCCAACTGGTTTTCATGAATCTCCTCCTAGATTTGATTTCTAAGATCGTGTTTCAGGGAGTTACTGCAGACGAGCAATCCGCCGTCAGCAGTTTCCAGAAAGTGAAGCTCACCCGCTTCGACTCCCCGGAAAATTGCGCGGGCGGTTGTTTGTAGCAGCGCGGCGACTTCTACTGGCGCGAGCATCTGCACTTCCGCCCCGCACCGCTGGCACCAGGCTTCTGGCTGGCTCCGGCGGCGAATCGTTATCCGTTGCCGCGTCGCCACGGTGATTTCGGTTTTGGTTTTCGTTCGCTTCATGGCGCAACCGCGTTGCGGTTTTGTAACTGGGGCGTCGCCCCCAAATGATTTAAAGAAGGTTGCTCCGGTTGGGCAGAGCCGCCACTTCCACATCAAGCGGCGGAGCTTGCGCAAAAATAATCCGGAGCCGTGCTACCTTGGTTGTTGTGTGTTATCTAGCCGCCCTTCGGTTGACTACCGCACACAAGAAGTAAGAATCGGTATCGATCTCGACCGCCACGGGCGACCCGTCCGGCAGCGTCGAGTCAACCAAAGCATCTACAGCCGCTTCTGACTTCGCCGGAAGGTGGCTTGCATAAGCCGCGGCGACCGCACCGTCATTTGCCGGGTCTCCGCCGGTAATAAATGAATAGGCGGGCGCAACCGCAAACACGTGCCATAACGTTCGGTATTCGCCGTGTCCCGGATCCGAGGGCATCGAATCAAGAACGTGATCATGAAAGTCGTCAAACGTAATACCATCACCGCTGTGATCGCATGGGTTGCACTGCGGCGGAGCAACTCCCAGCGCTTCCCAGCCAATCGGGTACACCACAAGGTAGAAATCGGCCTGGGCTTGGTGCGGCGCGTTTTGCGAAACCTCGATCGCGTTAATCGTAACGGTTTTGTCGTTGACGTAAGCCAGCTCGTACTCTGGTTGACCTGCGGACACGCCGTTAACCAGGACGAGGTTCAGGATCATGAACGCCAGACTCAATGCCGGCGCGATGCGGATTAGTTGTGACAGCTTGCTCAGTTTTCTTTTCATGTCTTTCTCCTTTTTACTTTTCAATCTGATTTCTGCCTCTGCCTTCTGCGAGTCTAGGGTGAGAACCGCGAGCGGTAGCGAACGGAACCTACACGCGTCGTTGATAGGACCGACACGATTGGGGCCGGTGTTTTCCAAGTTGCCTCAATGATCCGGTCGGCCCCGCTTCTGACAAGATGTTGCCGTTGGCGCGCCGCCACGGTGATTTCAGTTTTGGTTTTCGTTCGCTTCATTTGTTAAGATTCGTCGGTCGCTAGAAATCGCCTTCGTGCAAAATGCCCTGCGGCTCCTGCTTTCGCGACGTGGTGCAGGATGGAGGCAAAGCGTCCCGAAAGTCTTTAATTCGCTGCGAATTCTTTCCGAAAATTCCGAATGACGGCCATGACCTCAGAAAAGCGCCAGGTTTACGAGTTCGACAATTTCCGGTTAGATGCAGCGGAACGCCAGCTCTCGCGCGATGGCGAGCCGGTCACCCTTCCCTCGAAGGCTTTCGATTTGCTGTTCGTGTTAGTCGAAAACAGCGGGCGGCTGCTTGAGAAAGAGGAGATATACAAAAGAGTCTGGGGTGACCAGGTCGTGGAAGAGTCGAACTTGACGGTGCAGATGTCCGCGATTCGTAAGGCTCTCTGCGAACGAACCCAGAATCCGCGGTACATCGTGACCGTTCCCGGCTACGGCTATCGTTTCGTCGGCAACGTAGTGAGTCTGGACGAAGATCGTGAGGTAGTGATTGAGACCGAGACGCTCTCACGCATCGTCATTGAAAAAGAGGAAGCAGACGACGACAACTCACATCAGCGCGCCGCGCCTCGTCTCCCTGATGGCGACAGTTTGAAAATCGTCAAAGCTCTCCCTCCTGTTCCGCCAGGACGGCAGGCGCTTGTCAGCAGGTTGCGGGGTTGGACTCAAGGCCTTGCGCGAAGCGCGTTCGTGGCGCTGGCTGTCGTCCTTGCCGCCGCGCTGGCGCTGCTGGTCTATTACTCATTGTCAAAGCAAGTGGCGCCAAACCCTCAACTCACACCACCCAACCAGATCAAATCCATCGCGGTGCTGCCATTCAAACCTCTGGTGCCGGAGGGTCGAGATGAATCGCTCGAGCTAGGGATGGCCGACACGTTGATAGCACGGCTTTCCAACATAAGGGGGATCGACGTGCGGCCCATAAGCGCAGTGCGCAAGTATGCAAGCATAGAGCAAGACGCGCTTGCGGCTGGCCGAGAGCAAAAAGTGGATGCGGTGCTCGATGGGCAGATACAGAAGTCGGGAGACAAAATAAGAGTAACCGTGAGGCTCGTCAGAGTAGCAGATGGCGCGCCGATTTGGGCGAGCCAATTGGACGATAAGTTGACGGATATTTTTGCCGTGCAGGATTCGATCTCAGAGCGAGTTGCCGGGGTGCTGGCTCTGAAATTGAGCGGCGAAGAGAAAACGCAGCTCGCCAAACACGATACCGACAACACTGACGCTTACCAGCTCTATCTGATAGGCCGTTACCACTTGAGCAGATTGACAGACGATGGATTCCTCAAGAGCCTGGAGTACTTTCAACAGGCGATTGAGAAAGACGCGAACTTCGCCGTGGCCTACACCGGAATCGCGGAGTCTTACAACGCGCTCGGTGAATTCAACGTCCTTCGGCCCAGTGAAGTCTATCCAAAAGCCAGAACAGCCGTGCAGAAGGCGCTCGAGCTGGATGACAAGCTCGCACAGGCTCACACAGCGCTTGCGGTCGTCAAAGTCAATTACGACTGGGATTGGCCCGGCGCTGAGAGAGAATTCAAACGAGCCATCGAACTCAACCCGAGCGATTCAGAGGCTCACCAGGACTATGGCTTCTATTTAGTTTTTATGGGGCAGTTTGATGAAGCGATCGCAGAGATGAGACGAGCCCAGGAGCTTGATCCGGTCTCTCTGGTGAGAATCACGGGAGTGGCACAGGTCCTTCTCATGGCGCGCCGGTATGACGAGGCGATAGAGCAATGCCGGAAGGCGCTGGAGATGGACCCTAACTTAGGCTTTGCGCACTGGCTTCTGGGGTTCGCTTATTTGTGGAAAGGGATGCCTGAGCCAGCCATTCTCTCGTTTCAAAAATCGATCCCCCTCTCAGGAGACAGTCCCGACGAACCGGCGGCACTCGGACTCGCGTATGCGCTCTCAGGCAAGACCGGCGAAGCGCGGAAGATTATGGAGGAGTTGAGGCAGCAATCAAAGCGCAAGTATCTCTCGTCAATCATAATAGCAACCCTTCATGGGGCGCTTGGAGAGAAAGATCAGGCTTTCGCGTTGCTCGACAAGGCATACGACGAACGGGATAACCTTTTGATACTGCTCAAGGTTGAACCAATGTTCGATCCGCTGCGGTCAGATCCGCGATTCGCCGGTCTGCTGCGGCGCGTCGGTTTCCCAGAGTGAGTTAACCCCCTGTGGCTTGCCAATACACGCCAGCTCGTAGTCCCGCCTTCAGGCGGAAGTAGCATAGACTTCAGTCTGTGTCCGGTGAAAATCTCTTCTATCGGGGTTACAGATAACAGACTAAAGTCTATGCTACTTCCGCCTCCCTGAAGCCTGGACTACGGAGCTCGCGTCTTCTACTGCGCTGCGGGCGCGCCGGTAGCGTGCGGATCGCCGACGTTGCTGAGAAGCAGTGTCTGTTGCGTGAAGTTGACGTACATCTCGAAGGTCGGAACGACGAGCGAGCTTGCCGAACCTCTCAGCACTTTGATGCAGGGGATGATGCCTACACGAGCGCCGAGGGCAGCTATATCGTTTCCGTTCAACTCCAAAAAGTCAGCGTGATTAGGATCAATGGTCACGATCTTTCGAGTCTGACGCCCCGTGCGATCAACGAAGACATTGTCGTTGGCATCGTGAAAAGTTATCTCCACCGTGACTGGATCGGGCGGATTCTGGCTATTGGGATTCTGCGCGTTGAGCACATAAAGGCGGCCGGTGACTCCCTGTGTAATTCCCACAAGGCCGAAAGCTAGTTCGGGAGGCACGGGCGGATCAGGCTGCGGGTCGAAGCCTCTCGCGGTTCCGGGACTGAGCACGAAGGTTGTCTTGAGCAGGTTGTTGAACAGTTCGAGGGTGGGGACGGCGAGCGTTCCTTCACTGATTCTCAAGATCCTGACACAGGGAATTATGACGACATGCGCGCCCGGGCCGGCTACAAGATTCCCGTTTAGATCCAGAAAATCACCATGATGAGGATCGATGGTCACGCTCTTTTGAACCGGGTGCCCGGAGCGATCCCGTATGATATCGCCGTCGCTGTTGTGAAAACACATCTCCACACTTACAGGACCGGGCGGAATCAAGCTGTTGGGATCCGGTGAATTGACCACGTTGACGCGTGCGGTCTGCCCGAGCGTGATCCCCACAGTGGCAAGAGGGCGGTGAACAGGGCCCGTTTCCTCCTGCAAGGGCGTGCCGAAAGCCGGGAGCTTCTTGACAGCGAGAGCCGGCCCCGAAGCGTTGGTTAAGTAAAGGTTGCCCGCGGCCAGCAGCGTCGTCAGAACGATTGCCGCTATACGCGAAAGTGTATTCACAAGCTTTCTGTTAATTCGCATATTCTTGTCCCCCAATCAAATTCGATTCTCTGTAGCTTGAGCCGGCGCTCGCGGACCTCTATCCGTTGCCGCTTCACGACGGTGATTTCGATTTTGGTTTTCGCTCGCTTCATTTGATAAGATTCGTCCGTTGCAAGAAATCGGCTCTGCGCGCCCTGCGACACCTGCTCTCGCGACGTGATGCAGGATGGCGGCAAAGCGTCCCGAAAGTCTTTAATTCGCTGCGAATTTTTCCCGAATCTTCCGAAGTGCCCGCATGAGCAAAAAAAAGCGGCAGGTTTACGAGTTCGACAACTTCCGACTGGATGCCGGGGAGCGTCAGCTTTCGCGTGACGGTGAGCCGGTTACCCTTGCCTCGAAGGCTTTTGATTTATTGCTCGTGCTGATTGATAACAACGGGCGATTGGTTGAGAAGGACGAGCTATACCAAAGAGTTTGGGGTGATCAGGTCGTCGAAGAGTCGAACTTGACGGTGCAGATGTCCTCGATTCGTAAGGCGCTGGGCGACCGAACACAGAATCCGCGATACGTCGTGACCGTTCCCGGATTCGGCTATCGTTTCGTAGGAGATGTGGTCAGTACAGGCAAAGATTGTGAGTTTGTGATTGAGACTGAGACGCTCTCACGCATCGTCATTGAGAAACAGGAAGCAGACGACGACAACTCACGTCAGCGCCTCCCTGATGACGACAATGTGAAAATCGTCAAAGCTCTCCCTCCTGCTCCCCCGGGGCGGCAGACGTTTGCCTACGGGTTGTGGCGGTGGACTGAGAGGGTTAGAGCAGGACGCGCTTGCGGCTGGTCGGGAGCAAAAAGTGGATGCGGTGGTGGACGGACAAATACAGAAGTCGGGTGGGAAGATCAGGGTGACGTTGCGGATGGTGCGAGTAGCAGATGGCGCGCCCCTCTGGTCGAGTCAGTATGATGAGAAAGCGACAGACATATTTACAGTGCAGGACTCGATCTCTGAGCGGGTGGTTGGAGTGTTGGCTTTGAGACTGAGCAGCGAGGAGAAGGAGCGCCTCACGAACCGTCACACTGACAACACCGAAGTTTACCAGCTTTATATGCTGGGCCGGTTTCACTTTGCCAGGAGAACGAAGGCTGCGATCAGTAAGTCCATAGCATACTATGAGCAGGCAATTGAAAAGGATCCGCACTACGCGCTTGCCTACGCGGCATTGGCGGCATCCTACAGCGCATCCGGGTGGTACGGATTTCTTCCGCCCCAGCAGGCTTACACGAAGGCAAAGGAGGCGGCGACCAAAGCCCTGGAGATAGACAGCACAGTCGCTGAAGCTCGCCCTGTGCTCGGCAACGTGAAGAGGAGTTATGACTGGGATTGGGCGGGTTCTGAAAGCGAGTACAAGCGAGCAATCGAGCTAGACCCGAACTATGCGACGGCTTATCACTGGTACGGAGATCATTTGGCATACCTTGGCCGGTTCGATGAATCAAACGCATTGTTCAAGCGAGCGCAAGAGCTGGACCCGGTCTCCCTGATTATCAACAGCAGTATCGGAGACACGTTGCTTCTGGCCCGCCGCTACGATCAGGCGATCGAGCAATACCAGCGGGTATTGCAGATGGACCCAGTTTCGCGGAGGCTCACTCTCACCTTGGCGAAGCCTATCTTCGTAAGAACAACTATCCGGAAGCCATGTCGGAGTTGCTAAAGGGAGCAGCCGCTTCGGGCAGAAGCTCTCAAGACGTCGCAGCCCTCAGGACCGCTTATGAAACCTCGGGGATGCGGGGCTATTGGCAAAAGCTGATTGAGTTGAAGAAACGACCGAGCGAAGGGTATGTCTCGCCGTACGATATGGCAGTCCTCTACGTAGCATGCGTAGTAGCCTCCCCTTGCGAGTGAGCGCCGCAAACAAACCGAGAGCAAAACAATCGGCGTGCGACGGCATCGTTGCAACGACCCACGACATCCTGCTGACAAGTCGAGGCCGGCAACGTATAATCAGTGAGTCGCGCGAGAAGGCTATACTTGATTGTTCGCAGCACGTGCAAGTCTGCAGCCTAGGGGAGCACTTATTCAATGAAACAATGCCCTGATTGCCACCGCTCGTACCGCGACGATAACAGCTTTTGCACGATCGATGGCTCCAAGCTGATCACATCCGACGTCCCGGCTTCGGCTGCCGCATCGGAAAAGGCCTCGGAGAGGCAGATCCCGCAACCAGCCAAGCCATTGCCGCTTCGCCTGACGATCATAGATCAGGCTGATGATGGGCATAGGTCGCGCGTGATTGACGGGCTGGTGCTGGACGTGGGCAAACAGGGGATGCGGATACAAACCGGCACTATCGAAACCGGGAAGCTGCACATTATTCGCGATCACACGATCGCCTTCAAGAACAGGCTCGAGCTGGAATTCGATCTGCCTCGACGGACGGTGACTTGCACGGGCTTTGCCGCGTGGTTCAAGCCTGAAGCGGATGGGCTTGTCTGGGTGGTGGGCGTCTATATTCGCGACATGCCGGCTGCCGACCGTAAGGCTTATGACGAGTACTTGAACGAGTTGTCGAGCGGCAAAGCAAGCGAAGGAGCCCCGGCTTGAGCGAGAGATCGCGGCTTCTCCTGAACCGGGAGGCCAAACAAATCGTTAGGCCCTCTG
>Ga0193755_1000161_pt1 | contig 18645 bp, 14 predicted proteins | sample H1a2metaG_FD_144921 | JGI IMG/M metagenome (GOLD analysis project Ga0193755, IMG submission 144921) | Soil microbial communities from a riparian zone of the East river system, Colorado, United States - H1a2 | ecosystem: Environmental > Terrestrial > Soil > Riparian zone | place: USA: East River...
TCGGCCTGGTCCTGGCCTCGATGGACTGGTTCGGTGGTGGGCTGCGGCTCTGGGTGGTCACCCGTCACGTGTATCCGGGCGTCCGGCTGCGGGACATGGTTCTCGCCGGCGGGTTCGGGGCGTGGGGCGCGTATCTCACGCCCTTTCAGTCTGGCTCCGCCCCCATGTCGATGTGGGTCATGAAGCGCGCCGGCGTGCCAGTGCCCGTGGCCCTCAGCTCGATTTTCGTCACTTTCATCGCGACGGTCGGCTTCTTTGCGATCGCCGGGCCTCTCGCCGTAGTGCTCGGCGCCGGCAAATCACTCTCTCAACATGGCCTTATCCTCGGCATCACCCTCTACGGTCTCTTCAAGACCAGCCTCACGATCTTTGGGTTCCTCGGACTGCTGATGCTGACGGCTATAGTATTTCCTAGCGTCGTGAAGCGGGTCATACAGCGTCTGGCGCAGCGCATCGCCCGTCGGAGCCCGAAGGCCGCCGAGCGCATGGAGAAACTGTTGGTCGGCGTCGATCGCGCACACGAGTGTATGATCGCGTTCGGATCGCCGAAGGGCCTGTTCACGCTGCTCCTGGCCATCGTGATCTCGGCGCCGTCACACGCCAACAAGCTGCTGGCCGGATATGTAACGATGCGGATACTGGGCATCCCGGCCGACTTCACCGACATTCTCCTGTTGCAGACCCTGATTTCCTTCCTTCTATATTTCGCGCCCACACCCGGAGGGTCCGGCCTCGCCGAGCTGACCTCGGCCGCGGTGATGTCGATCTACGTTCCGCGCGAGTTGACGCCGAGCTACACGCTGATCTGGCGGTTCATCAACAGCTACGCGACGGTCATCGTCGGCTCGCTGATATTCTGGTACTGGCTGCGGAGCGGGCTGATCGGGCGTGAAGAAGACGTCGGCGTCACGTAACTTCTGGTTCCTTGCCCGGTTACACACCCGGGCGTAACTTCACGGCCTGGCCACAGATACGGGAGTGCGCGTGCATGGCGTTGCTTGAAATGGGCGGGCGGAGATTCACACTCCCGCAAGGGGAAGTGTTGCTCGGCGCGGATCCCAGTTGCGCCATCCCGCTCGCCATTCCAGGTGTTCTTCCCAAACACGCGAAGCTGAAATCTCTGCCAGATGGGCAAGTCGTCATCACCAAGGCAGTTCCAGAAGCCGACGTCCTCATCAACGGCGTGCGCCTGGGTGCCGAACCGACCCCCCTGCTGCATGGCGACAAGGTGGAGGTCGGAGGGCAGGAGCTGACCTTCGTCGATGAGCGGCGTAGCGGCAGCACCCAGTACGTGCAGGCGATGAGCGTTCCGCAGGCGATGGAGCGGGCGAAAGCCGAGGCCAAGGGCGGGAAGGTCACGGTGAACACCGGTGGACGCGTCGTCTCGCTGACGGATGGCCGGGAGTACGCGATCGCCGGGGCGTCGCTGGTTTTCGGCCGGGACGCCTCCTGTGACGTCGTTGTCTCCGGGAAGGACGTCTCGCGTCGCCACGCCGAAATCATGCAGACGCCCAAGGGCTATCTCATCGTCGATTCCAGCACGAATGGCACGTCGGTCAACGATGTGCGGGTGGAGGGACAGCGGCTGCTGGCTCGCGCCGACGTGATCACGATCGGCGAAGAAAAGTTTCGGTTCTACGCCGACACGGCCCCCCCCCCGCCCCCTCCACCTCCTGAAAACCCTCGGCCGGGGCCGGCCGCTAACGCCCCCTCGGCCGCCCCCCCCGCACCCGCGAAGGGCGAGAGGCTCAGGGAGACCGTGCATGGCGTCTCGGCGCCCCGGCCGACCGGTGCTTCCCTGGCGAGCTTCCTGGTACGTGGGGGTGCGCTGAAGGGACAGCGGCTCGCCGTCAAGACTCCCGTCGTCAACATCGGGCGAGCCGACTACAACGACCTTGTGTTGCCCGACGAATCGGTCTCCACGACCCATGCGAAGCTGCAACGTCGCGAAGGCGTATGGGTATTGGTGGACCTCGATTCCACGAACGGGACGTTCATCGACGGGGACCAGATCAAGGGGGAGGCTCCGCTGGCACCGGGGGCTACGGTTCGATTCGGGGATGTCTCGCTCGTCTTCGAGCCGACGGATGATGGGGTCGATGTCGCCAAGGGGGGCGGGACCCGTGTGATGGAGCAGATGGTGATGAGTGCTCCCCCCCCCCCTCGGCCGGCACCTGCGACGAAGCCTGCGCCGGCTATCCCGGCCGCTCCCCCAAAGTCTAAACCCGCGGCGCCGAAACCCGCCGCGGCCAAGCCGGCGCCGACAAAGCGCCCTCCGGCCACGCAGCAGAAGAAGGGCAAAGGCTGTGGAGGCAGCGCCGCTGTGCTCCTGCTCGGGATCGTCGGACTGGCGTACTGGCTGTTTATCTAGGGATCACGTGCACATCACATCCGCGGGCCGCACCGACGTGGGCGTTATCCGGTCGGGGAATGAGGACAGTTTTCGAATGATTCCCGACCGGGGGATTTTTGTCGTCGCCGACGGCATGGGAGGGCATGCCGCGGGCGAAGTCGCCAGCGAGATGGCGGTGCGGATTGTCGCCGATGAGATCCATTCGGTCCGCGGTCTCACCGATGCGCAGGTCACGGAGCGGATGCGCGCCGCGATCCGGACGGCGAACGGCGCGATCTTTCAGCGCACGCTGACTGAGCACGACAAGCGGGGCATGGGCACGACCGTCACGGTGCTGACGCTGTACGAGAATCGGTTTCTCATCGGCCAGGTGGGCGACAGCCGGGCGTATCTAATGCGTGACGCCCATCTCACCCAGCTGACGAAAGACCATTCCTACGTGCAGGAGCAGGTGGACGCGGGCTATCTGACGCCGGAGCAGGCCCGCACGCATCCCTACAGCAACGTGATTACGCGCTGCGTCGGTGCCAACAGCGATGTCATGCCGGACATCTATGTGGGGGCGGTGAAGCCCGCGGATCTGTTCCTACTGGCGTCGGACGGTCTGACCGGAATGCTGGAGGACTATCAGCTCTCGGAGCTGCTGTCGCCGGATCGCATGCCGCAGGACGAAGTCGATGCGCTGATCGCCGAAGCCAATCGCCACGGTGGCCTCGACAACATCACGGCGATCATCGTGCGGATCGACTCCGTCGATGCTCCGATGCAGGAAAACGTCACGACGCTGCAGACCCCCTCCCGGCCGCGCTGAGCAGGCTGCGGTCGCCGGCGAGCCGTGCGGCGATTTCTTCGCGCGGCACCGTCACCAGCTCGATGATCGCACGGGCCGGAATCTCCGCCGGCTCGAGGACGAAGACGCGCAGGCGCTGCGCGGATCGATGCAGCTCGGCGGCGACGCGCGGTAAGCCGAGGCTTCCCAATCCCGGCAGCGACACGTCGAACATGTCCGGCTTCGCAGGAAAATCGAGAAACAGCTGATCGGGGCGCAGTCCGAGCTCGCGCGCGAGCCGCTCCTCCACGCTCTCGAGCAGATCGGGATCCCGCGACGGCCAGTCGAAGGTCTCGGCGGGCAGGTCGGTAGCCGGAAGGTCGAGTGCACGCTTGGCGAGCCGCCGCTCGCGCAGCGCCCGCGCCAGTCCGGTCTGATCGTTGTGCTGCAGCTCATGGCTCAACCCGTCGTCGGTCGCGACCGCGATGTCGTCGGGAGACATGCGCCGGGCCGCGATGGCGCGCCGGACCAGCCGCTTGAACATCGCAGTCGCGCTGCGCACGGCGTGGTGCCAGTACACGTTGCGGTACATCTGATACTTCGCGAACAGCAGCGACTCGAGCGCCGCGAGCCCTTTGGCGTGCAGCGCCACACCCTCCGCCGACACGGTGAGCGATGTGAGCAGCCGGTCGACGTCGATGACGCCGTACGGTACGCCGCACATCGTCGCGTCGCGCGACAAATAGTCGAGTTTGTCGACGTCGATGGGTCCCGACACCAGACCGGCGAGCGGGGACGAGCTCGTCCCCTGAATCAGCTCCAGTAGCCGGTCTGCGGAAACCCCCAGGCGCTCGAGTGCGGTCGCCAACGCACCCGTCCGCAGGTGACGGGCGGCGAGACTTTCGTGCGGGGGGAGGCCCGCCTCTTCGAGCGCGTGGGAGAACGGGTAATGACCGATGTCATGCAACAGCGCCGCGAGCTGGACCTCCAGGTCCTTGGTGACACGACAGGCAAGATGGTACGCACCCAGCGCGTGCTCAAACCGGGTGTGCGTGGCGCCAGGGTACACGAGAAATGCGTGACCGAGCTGCCGGACGTACCGCAGACGCTGAAACGCCGGGGTATCGATGATTGCCAGCGCCTCGGGCTCGAGGCGGATGTTGTTCCACAGCGGGTCGCGAACGACCTCGAATTGACTCAAGTCTTCGGTCCGGCCTCCCGGACACTCACCGGAACGAGCTCGGCGAACTGCTCGAAGTTCTTCCGAAAGAGGGCGGTCAGTTTCTTCGCCTGGTCGTCGTACGCAGCCGGATCCTTCCACGTCGTCCGGGGATCGAGCAGGGCGTCCGGTACGCCGGGCACGTGCTTCGGCACTTCCAATCCGAACACCGGCTCCCGGCGCGTCGCCGCCTTGCCGAGCGCTCCCGCCAGGGCGGCGCGAACCATCGCGCGGGTGCTCTTCAGGTCCACACGATGTCCCACGCCGTAGGGCCCGCCGGTCCAACCCGTGTTCACGAGCCAGCACTGGACATCGTGCCGCGCGATGCGCTCGCCGAGCATCTTCGCGTAGACGCTGGGGGGCAGGGGCAGGAACGGCGCGCCAAAGCACGCTGAGAACGTCTCCTTCGGCTCCGTGACGCCGCGCTCGGTGCCCGCGACCTTGGCCGTGTAGCCGGAGAGGAAGTGATACATCGCCTGCTCGGGTGTCAGTTTCGCGATCGGCGGCATCACACCAAACGCGTCGCACGTCAGGAAGACGACGTGCGCGGGATGGCCGGCCATGCCTTCCGGAACGTGGTTCGGGATGTAGTGAATCGGATACGAGGCGCGCGTGTTCTCGGTGATACGCTGCGAGTCCAGGTCCACGGCGCCCGTCTCGGGATTCACGTCCACGTTTTCAAGCACCGTGCCGAACATCTCCGTCGTCGCATAGATCTCGGGTTCACCTTCGCGCGACAGCCGGATTACCTTCGCGTAACAGCCGCCCTCGAAGTTGAAGATCCCTTGGTCGGACCACCCGTGCTCGTCATCGCCGATCAACCGGCGCTCGGGATCGGCGGAGAGGGTCGTCTTCCCCGTACCGGAGAGACCAAAGAACAACGCACAATCGCTGAGCTTGCCGACATTGGCGGAGCAGTGCATCGAGAGCACACCTTGCTGCGGCAGCAGATAGTTGAGGACGCTGAAGATCGATTTCTTGAGCTCGCCGGCGTAGCGCGTGCCACCGATCAGAATCGTACGCTGCGCAAAGCTCAGGATGATGAACGTGCCGGACTTGGTTCCATGGATGGCGGGATCCGCCTGGAACTCGGGTGCGTGGAGCACCTCGAATCCCGGCTCGAAGCTCGCCAGCTCGCCGTCGGCAGGGCGCAGGAACATGTTGTAGACAAAGAGGGCGTGCCACGCGTTGGGCGTCACGAAGCGAATCGGGACGCGGAACGCGGGATCCGCGCCCGCGTACACGTCGCGCACGAACAGCTCCTGACCGCTCAAGTGCGCTTCGACGTCCGCCTTGAGGCGCTCGAACTTCTCGGGCGCAATCGGCTGATTCACTTTGCCCCACCAGATCTGGCCGGTGGAGACTGGCTCCTGGACCAGGAACTTGTCGTTCGGGCTGCGGCCGGTATGGGGCGACGTCACGGCGCAGAACGGTCCCCGGCCCCCCGACGTCACGATCCCTTCGCGCCTGCGCAGGGCGTGCTCGTACAGTTGAGACGGCGTCAGATTCCGGTACACACGCTGCTCAGTTGATATGCCCATTGGGCTATTTGCTTGACCCCGTGTGGCGGCGATACTCCAAGGCATCGACGGCGGCAATTACCGCCATATTCACGATGTCGGGGACCTCTGACAACCTTTGCAAGACGTGGACCGGTCGACCCATTCCCACAAGGATCGGCCCAATCGCCTGGGCGTCTCCGAGGCGGGCAAGCAGCTTGTAGGCGATGTTGGCGGCATTTAAGTCTGGGAATATCAACACGTTAGCCGGCCCCCGCAGCTTGGCGAATGGATATACCCGGGTCAGAATCCGCTCCACCACCGCGGTGTCGGCCTGCATCTCGCCGTCGACCTGCAGTTCCGGGTCGCGCTCGTGCAACAGTGCGACCGCCTGCTGCACCTTGGCTGCGGCAGGGTGCTTCACTGAGCCGAAATTCGAGAAAGACAGCATCGCGACTCGCGGCTCGATGCCGAGCCGAGTCACGAACTTCGCGGTGGCCGTCGCGATCTCCGCGAGGGTCTCGGCGTCAGGCTCGATGTTCACTGTCGTGTCGGCGAAGAAGAACGTCTGCTGACGGAAGATCATCATGTAAATGCCGCTCACGTGCTTGCGTCCCGGCTCAGCGCCGATCACCTCGAGCGCCGGGCGCAACGCGTCCGGATAGTCGATTTCCTCGCCGGCGACCAACGCGTCGGTGCGCCCGGCGCGCAGCATCAACAGACCGTAGTACATCGGATCGAGAATCCGGTTTTTTGCTTCTCGCAGCGTCATGCCGCGCCGCCGGCGGCGCTGCCACAGCTCCTGCGCGAGCTCATCGCGATCGGCGGCGGTCCGCGGATTGACGAGCTCGATGTCCTCGAGCGTCAGCGATCCGTCGTCGGCTTGACGCCGGATCGCATCGAGATCGCCGAGCAGAATGGGCCGCGCGATGCCTTCATCCGCGAGAATGCGGGAGGCGCGCAGGACTCTGGGGTCGTCTCCCTCAGGAAACACGATGCTCGGTGGATCCTGCTGCGCTCGGGAAATGAGCCCGCGCATCACCTGCCGCTCGGGTCCGAGCCGCGCTTCCAGCTCGGCGCGGTACTCCTCGACGTCGATGATCCGCCCCGCGATTCCGGATGCCACCGCGGCCCACGCGACTGCCGGCGCGACCCACAGGAGCACGCGCGGATCGAACGGCTTCGGGATCAAGTACTCAGGCCCGAATTTCAGCTTCTCTCCCCCGTACGCGCGCGCGACCGACTCCGGCACTTCCTGTTTCGCCAGCTCGGCAAGCGCGCGCGTGGCGGCCATCTCCATTTCCTCGTTGATCTTCTTGGCGCGCACGTCGAGAGCGCCGCGGAAAATGAACGGGAAGCCGAGGACGTTGTTCACCTGGTTCGGGAAATCCGACCGGCCCGTCGCCACGATCGCGTCCGGGCGGGCGTTCTTCGCCTCGTCCGGCATGATCTCGGGTGTCGGATTGGCGAGCGCGAAGATCACGGGTTTCTTCGCCATCGCCTGCAGCATCTCGCCCGTGACGATCCCGGCGACCGACAGTCCCACGAACACATCGGCGCCCTCCAACGCTTCGGCCAGCGTGCGCGCCTTCGTCTCGATCGCAAAGCGTTGCTTGAACTCGTCCAATCCCTCGCGGCCTTTGTAGATCACGCCCTTGTGATCAGACATGACGATGTTTTCGCGGCGCACGCCGAGGCGCACGTAGTGCTCGGCGGTCGCGATCGCGGCCGCGCCGGCGCCCGCGAAGACGATCTTGACCGTGGAGATCTCTTTCTTGACGAGGAGCAGTGCGTTGAGCAGTGCCGCGCCGGAAATGATGGCCGTGCCGTGCTGGTCATCGTGGAAGACAGGGATGCCGAGCGTTTCGCGCAGCCGTTGCTCGATGTAGAAGCAATCGGGCGAGCGGATGTCCTCCAGATTGATCCCGCCCACGGTCGGCTCGAGTAACTGGCAAAAGCGGATGACGTCTTCGGGATTCTCTGAGCCGACTTCCAGGTCGAACACGTCGATGTCGGCAAAGGCCTTGAAGAGGATGCCCTTGCCCTCCATCACCGGCTTCCCGGCCAGCGCCCCGATGTTTCCGAGCCCGAGGACCGCCGTCCCGTTCGTGACGACGGCGACGAGATTGCCTTTAACGGTGTAGAGGTAGGCGTCGTCGGGTTTCTTGGCGATTTCGAGGCACGGCTCCGCCACCCCCGGCGTGTACGCCAGCGATAGATCGCGCTGATCCTTGAACGGCTTTGTAGGGGTAACCTGGATCTTCCCAGGCCGACCCTGCGAGTGATAGTCGAGGGCCTCCTGGCGACGACTGGGCGGGGCCAAAGACAGAAGTCCTTTCTTGAGAAGGAGTTATGCTAAGGGCGCGTGACGGAGCCTGTCAAGAGCGGATCATATCTACTAATATGGCGCCGATGCGGAAACGCTCGTTGTGGGTGCGCACGCCACTCTTCCTGCTCACGCTGCTGCAGCTCAGCGTGCCGGCGGCCGCCGCGTGGGCCGATGCCCGCATCGGCGAACCGTCCGGTCCGGCGCACATCGAGTCGCATTCTACCGCCGCGTGCGCCCGCATCCACCCGGCCGACTGCGCATTCCATCGCTTTCTCTCCGCACCGCTCGCGCGCAATGCCGCGACGGTCGTGCGGATTCGCGAAGGGCAGGGCATCAGATGGACGCCTACGCTCCTTCAGCGCTCGTCAGCCGCCGCTGATCTCACTCTTCCCGATTCCCGCGCTCCTCCCACGCTCTCCTGAATAACGGCGCCGCGCTTCCGCGGCGACCGAACCATTCGTTAACGGCTGCGTGCGGCACCGCTCCCCTGGGGCGCGGTGGTGCGCGGGTCATACGATCAGGAGAGCACCAATGCGTTTCACTTTCTTCCAGAGCGCCGTGCGGGCGCTTGCGCTGTCAATTGTGCTGGCTGGTGGGGCCGTGTCGGCGGCGGCCGCCTCCAATCCACCGAGTATTTCCGGACGCGTGACTGATGCCGGCGGCCAACCGGTCGATCAGGTCACGGTCCGAGTGATCGAGCTGCGGCGCGAGGCGCGTACGGGAAGCGATGGCAGGTTTACGATTGCGCAGATCCCGCGGGGGACCTACACCGTCTCCTTTGCGGTGATCGGCTACGCTCCACGGATCCGCAAGGTTACGGTAGGCGACGCGGACGCCACGCTGGACGTCATGCTCAAGGCTTCGGCGCTCGAGCTCCCCGCCGTCCAGGTCTCGGCCTCGGCGGAGGCCACGAGTCCAATGAACTCTCCGCAGCCGATTGTGTTGGCAAGCGCAGAGAATCTCACGAAGCTGCGCCCAACCAATCTGGGCGAGGCACTCGAAGATATCGCCGGCGTCCGCAACAACAGCAGCGGGGAAGCGGCCGGAAAACCGGTCATCCGCGGGCTCACGAATAACCGCGTGCTGGTGCTGGACAATGGGCAGCGGCTGGAACACAACCAGTGGGGCGACGATCACTTCTCCAGTGTCGAGCCGGCAGCATCGTCCCGGATCGAGGTTATCCGCGGTCCCGCAAGCGTGCTGTACGGATCGGATGCGATCGGGGGCGTGATCAACATCATCTCGCCGGACCTGCCTGACGCGATCGGCCGTGCTCCCTTCGTCCAAGGCAGTGTGACCGGGGGGTTCGGCACCGGCAACAGTCAGCCTGACGGTTCCCTCACGTTCGAAGGGGCCAGCGGCGGTTTCGGATATCGCGTGTCAGGTACCGGGCGGACCGCCGGCAACGTGCACACCCCGACCTATACGCTTTGGAACAGCGGGTATCACAACGTCGGGGGGACCGGGACCCTGGGATACCGCGGTCCTTGGGGCTCGCTCACCGGTCTGTACACGTACCGGAACGACCGCCTCAACCTGACCGACTCAGATTCGACGGCGACCGGCCGCGCCGGGACAGACGACCACCGTGTGCACGTGGACCTTGCGACTCGCTTGGGGTCGTCGCGCCTGGACTGGGGCGTAGGGTGGGAGCGTAACCAGCGGCACGAGTGGGCAGACGCCGTAACCACGAGTGAGGCCTTCGGCATGCGGCAGAAGTCGTACACGACCGAGGCCCGCCTGCACCATTCCCCCATCGGGCCGTTCAGCGGCCTCCTCGGCCTGTCGGGTGAGTACACGAGCGACGCCAACTTCGGGTCGGAGTTTCTCGAGCCCGACAGCAAGGCGGGCGACGCCGCGCTCTACGTTTTCGAGCAGGCCGATGCCGGGCGCTGGAACTTCTCGTTTGGGGCGCGCTACGACTACCGGCACCTCAGCGTCGATGCGAATACCGACCTCGGCAACCCGGCTGCGAGCCTCCACTGGAGCTCGGTCACAGGCAATCTTGGTGTGTTGTACCACGTGTCGGAGCCAGTCGCTCTGGTACTCAACGTGGGACGAGGGTTCCGTTCGCCGTCGACCTTTGATCTCTTTGCCAACGGTCCGCACGAAGCGACCCAGACGTTCGAGCGCGGCAATCCGAACTTGAAGACCGAGACGTCGATCAACACCGATGCGGCGCTCCGGATCCAGTCCGCGTCGGCAGCGATCGAGCTGGGCACATTCGTCAACTTGATCCAGAGCTTCATTTATACCGTGCCCGCGGGCCAGGTCGATTCGGCTTCCGGTCTCGATATCTACGATGTTGTCCAGGGCGACGCGGTCCTGCGCGGATTCGAGGGACAGATCCAATACCACCCCACCGCCTACCTCCACCTCGAGGGCACGGCGGACTACGTGTACGGGAAGAATACGACCTCCGGCGACCCGCTGCCGAGTATGCCGCCGTTCCGAGCGACGTACACCGCCCGGCTCGAAGGAAGATCGCTGGGCGCGCTGTCGAGCCCCTACTTCTCGGTAGGCGGCGAGACCAACGCGCGGCAGACCCGCTTGAACCCGGCAGAGGTGACGTTCTACGCGGGCGCCCTCGGCGGACAGGGCTATCAGTCCGCCTCCTACACGCTGATCAACCTGGCCACCGGCTTCTCCTTGCCGGCCGGCGGGCGGACGATCCAGTTCGACCTCCAGTTACGGAACGCGCTGAATAAGGACTGGGTGGACTATCTCAGCCATCTCAAGACGCTGGTCCCCAACCCGGGCATGGGCCGTAATCTGATCGCGCGAGTAACGGCGGGGTTCTGAGACAGGGGTGTAAAGGGGGAGGCCGCGTGGTGCATCCTTCGGGGTGCGTAACGTGGCCTTCCCTTTGGGGTCTTAGAAGGCGGGGCATAGGCCGTTCACTCATCGCGCGGATAACGACGGAGTTCTAAAGTGGCTGTGAACACTCGGGTTTCACTGCTGGCAGTTCTTGCAAGCGTAGGGGGCCTGGTCCTGACGGTCGCATGCAGTAGCGACTCGGCGGGGCCAAGCCCCCTGCCGTCCTGCGGGGCGCACGGGACGCAACTGTCCCTGGCCGTGGGCGCCTACACCTCCATCGACCCCGCGAGTGATTCGGGGTGTGTGACGTTCGCGGCGAATAGCGGAGTCGATACGGCCGAGTACCTGGTGCTGCCGTGGTCGGCCGGCGGGACCCCCCAATCATCGGCGCCCTTCAGGCTGCAGTCCGCGGCCCCCCTGCCGTCGATCGCGATGTCCCGCGCTTTCACGCCGCGAGCGGCGAGCAACCGGGGCGCGACGGCGCTGGCCTTCGATCATTTCCTGCGGGGGCTCGGGAGAAATCGTCGCTATCCGGTCGCCGATCGATCGGCGCCGGTCGCTGCCGCAGCGATGCCGCGGTCGCCGGCCGGTCCACCGACGGTAGGCAGCGCTCGCACCTTCAAGGTCTGTGCGAACATGAACTGCACGCCGCCCCTTACCAATGTCGGAGCCGTTGCGCGGGCGGTGGGTGCGCACATCGCCATCTACATCGATACCCTGGCACCGTCGCCGGGGCTCAGCGCCGGTGATCTCGATTCGCTCAAAAATGTGTTCGATTCGCGGCTCTACCCGCTCGACACCACCACGTTCGGGCATGTGTCGGATATCGATTCCAATACCGTGGTCATCGTCCTGATGTCCAATCAGGTGAATAAGCTCGTCACCAAAGCGGACTGCGACACCAGCGGCTACATCGCAGGATTCTTCTTTCCGGGTGACCTTGATCCCCAGTTTTCTACGACCTTCAACAACGGCGAGATCTTTTACTCGATTGTTGCGGATCCGAACGGAACGTTGAGCTGCACCCACACGAACGCGGCAGTCAATAATGTTACGCCGGTCACGTTCACGCATGAGTTCCAGCACATGATCAATTTTGTCGAGCATGTGTTGGTGCGGAACGGAAACGACTCAGAAGAGGGATGGCTGGACGAGGGCCTCTCGAAATATGCCGAAGAGATTGCGGGCCGCAGTTACCTCGCTGAGGCCGACACGGGCATGTTCAGCAATTACGCCATCGGGGCCGTGTACGACGGCTATCAATATCTACTCGTACCGGCTGACACACCCTTGCTGATCCCCGTCGATCAGGGATCGCTCGCGATGGTCGGCGCGAGCTGGCTCTTCACGCGCTACATCGTTGACCAGTTTGGGGATTCGTTGCCGGGCAGGCTCGTCCGAACGACACTGACCGGCGCCGCGAACGTGGCGGCACAAACCGGCCAGCCTTTCGACCGGACGGTCAGCCATTGGGCGCTCGCCAACTGGGTCTCCGATCTGCCGGGATTCTCGGCGCCGAGCGAGTTGCAGTACAGCTCGTGGCATTTCCGTCGCACGTTCAGCTCGCTCCACAGCCAGGACGCCCACAACTTTCCGCTCGCCTATCCATTGGTCCCGACACTCTCCGCGGGGAACGCGGTCAACATCAGCGGCACGCTCCATTCGGGCTCAGGCGAGTACGTGCGGGCCGTGCAGCCGCCGGGGGGCACGGAGTTCACGCTGCATCTCAGCGCTAACGGAACGACCGCCGTTTCTCCGGCGGTCGTCCCGCGTCTAGTTGTCGCGCGAATTCGCTAAGGCTTTGTCGCCCACACCGATCTTTCGTAGCACCGCAGCGACAATGAGCAGTACGCCGTACATGCAGACGACCAGGGGGCCCGTGGGCAGGTCCCTCGTGTAGGAAAGCCACAGGCCGAGGATCGATGCCAGGGCGCCGGAGCTCCACGCGATAATCGTGAGCCGTCGCTTGTCCGCTGTGAAGAGGTTGGCAATCACGGCGGGCACCACGAGGAAGCTGAAGACCATCAACACGCCGGCAATCGGCACCGCGAGCGTAATGACGACGCCGAACGACAGGTAAAAGACGAAGTCCCACCAGCGAATCTTCCAACCCTGCGCCTGGGCCTCCTCGGGATGGAAGGAAATGGTGAGAAAGCGCCGGCGCAGCACGAACTGAAAGACGCCGAGCGCGGCGTACGCGATTGCCAGCTTCACGATGGTCGGCCAGGTAACCCACAGCAGACTGCCCACTAGTGTTTTCTCTACGGCTTCACCGCCGCCCGGTACCTTGTTGGCGACCAGGACCGCGGCGGCGGACGCGACGACGTACACGATCCCAATGAACGCTTCCTGAGGCACGCGGCCGCGGCTCGCTCCGCCGTGCCCCGACGTCCGCGTCACCGCGAACAGAGCCGCGCCGATCGCGGTCGCCAGTAACGCAAAGACGTAAGTCATCGGCGAGTCCGGCGCCACGTGGAAGAGCAGGGCGGAGAGGCTGCCCAATGCTGCCATCTGCGCGAGCGAGAGGTCCACGAAGATCACCTCACGCGCGATCACGTGCAGACCGAGGTAGGACAGCATGGCCACCAGGATCATGCAGGCGACGAACGGCGGCAGCATGAGCTCAAAGCCGCTCACGGAACCTCCTTCGCGCCGAAGGCCTGGGCGAGCTCGGTGACCCAGAGATTCATGAGGTCGAAGTAGGTATTCACGCCAGCCTGACCTCCGGTGTTGGACGGCACGATGACCGCTTTCGCACCGGTGCGCTGCGCCACGTCCATCACTTGATTGTGGTCGTAGTAGTTGGTGGACAACAAGACCTGGATGTGCTGATCGCGCATCGCGGTGATGATCTCCTGGACGTGCCGCGGGGTGGGCGGAATCCCGGGCTTCGGCTCGATGTAATCGAAGCAGGTGACCTGGAACTCGCGCGAGAAATAGTCCCATTCCTTGTGGTAGCACGCGACCAGCTTCCCTCGGAACGGCATCCCCTGCTTCAGCCAGCCGCCCAGCCGGTTGATGAGCGGCGCGCCCTGATACTGCTGCTGGCCGAGGAAGTTGAAGAGCTTGCCCTGGCGATCGAGATCGGCAAGCGTCTCACCGCCGATCAACTTCACCAGGTCGTCGCCAAACAGCGCGCGGTACATCCGGTCCTCGAAATCCTTTTCACGAGTCGTGAAGTAGTCCGCATCCGCAGGCGCGACGCGCTTCAACCCTCGCAGAATGTTGCGCGCGATGAGCACGGCATTGAGTGGGTCGGTCCAAATGTGCGGATTCCCGTAGACGTGAATGTCGCCCTGCGAGCGCGACAGATTGACGGGAACGTCGAGCAGCGGCAGGCCCTGGTAGGCCGCCACATATCCAGGTCCGCCCTCGGTGATCTTCGAATTGTTCGCCTTGTCGAGCAACGCCGGCACCCACAGCTCGAGGTCCAGGCCCGTCGTCACGAACAAGTCCGCTTGCGCCAGCGTCGGCACGAAGCTCGGCTTGGGCTGCACGTAGTGCGGATTCTCGTCCCCTACCGCGATGGAGCTGACCTTGCCGCGGTCCCCCACGATCTCCGTGGCGATCGCGGCGTAGGTGGTGAGCGAGGTGACCACTTTCACCGGCGCCGCCGGTGCGCCGGGCCGCGAAGGCGAGCTCACGACGCCAAGCAATAGAGCAATGATCGATAGCATGTCAGTATGTCTCGTGTTTATGAGGTCCAATGGCCCAGACGGCCTGGAAGGCGATCTGGTGATTCGCGGGCGCATTCGCTACCTGCTGCCACTGGTATTGCGCGCGGAGGAATACCCACTCGCTCTGCCACATGGTGAGCGATGGAATGAGCTGTCTCGTGATTACGCCAAAATCAGGCGACTCGACGTAGTCGTAGCGGGCGCCGAGGATGAAACGCTGGTTCAGTTTGTAAGTGGAGCTGACATAGCCTCCCAGGCGCGTCGGCCCCGTGCCCGCGACCTGCTTCTGGAGCGCGAGGAGCTCGCCGCGCAGCGTCCATTCGTGGTACATCGCCCGAAGCGGCGGACGCCACGTGAGTCGGAACTCGAGCCCGCCGACCTTGGTGCGCAACGCCGAGTCCGGATCGGTGCCATAGAGCGCTGTGCCGCCAATCTGCATATACGTCGAATGATTGAGCTGCCAGAAGTTGAGCAGGTGCAGCAGATAGGTCGGTCTGCCGCTGTTGCCGAACAGCTCCGAGTCGCTCGCGCTCCGGGTCACCTGCGCAGTGAGCTCGTGAGTTCCCAGCCCACCAAACGCGCGATAGAGCGAAAGCCCCGTCCCGGAGAGACCGTCCTCTCCGAGGAAGGTCGTGATCGCGAGTGGATACTCCGTTTCGGGCACGGCATGGAGATGCCAGCGATTGAGCTCGCCGAATTGCTGCCGGTACTTGCCGACATCGAGTCGAATGTGGCCGGGCAGCCCGGTCCAGTAGGCGTAGCCTTCCTCGACACTGACATGGCCGCCCTCGAGGCTGATGAAGATCTTCGTGTGCGAGTACGGGTCGAGCGCCGACTGAAAGCCGACTTCGAACTCTCGCGGGTCGAAGTTGTCGCGCTGGACGCCACGGCCTGTGGCGTACGCGCGCACATCGCCCGTAGCGCCAATTTCGGGGTTCAGCTGCGCCTGATTGCGCTCCCGACCCATCGCTTGTGTCAGCGTATCCGCGGCCCGCGTCGTGTCGCTCAAGCCGCCACCCGCGGCCTGACTGGCGGCCGCGCGCAACGCGGCGAGATCGTCACCGACCGGCGCCGCGGGAGGCGGGGCGAGGGCAGGGCGGCGTCCGAGGACGGCGAGCACGCTGTCCAATCTGGCGCGCAGTTGTCGCACCTGTGCCGCCAGAGAATCCATCTGTCGCTGCGTCGGTTGCTGGCTGGCGCCAGGCATCGTCAAACACACCGTCGCCAGCAGTACCGCGCACACCGTGCGTATCATGTTGGATGACCTCTCCTGTATGTACGAATTCGGGATCGCTCCGAAAAAACGCGGAGCGCGTGCGGGTGCTTCAGGAGAGTGGAGGTGCTCGAGCGGGGGCGGTGAGTGGATCGGCGGGCGCGAAGACAACAATCGGTTGAACAGGAACAACGCGGACCGCCACCTGAGGAGTGGCGAGGGTAAACGCCTGCTGCCGGACGACGCGGGAGCTCGCGTAATGGCACAGCGCGCAGCGCAGCTCGTCGTGCAAGATTGCGCACCGCGCATCATGCCGCGCTTCATACCCGGGCGGCGCCACGACCGCGTCGCGCGCGTGCGCCAACGTGATCGCGCCACCGCCAAGAGCCTGAATGGCGAGCAACAGCATGAGCGGGATGCGTTTCAGCATGGTCTCCTTCATACGCCGACGGCTGCTCGCGTGTTGCCGCGCGCGTAGGCGCGCAAGCGCCGCAGCATCCGGCGATCGTGCCGCAGCGGATCATCCCGCTTTGGCGTTTCGATAATCTTAACGACCCCGGCCAAACGCGCGTCCCGCATGATCCGGCGGAACGGCTCCGGTCCGATTCTCCCTTCGGCGATCCACTCGTGCCGATCCACGCGCGATCCGCGCGCCGCACGGGAGTCGTTGAGATGCAAGCATTTAAGCAGATCGAACCCGATCACGCGGTCGAACTCCTCCCACACTGACTCGAGCCGCCCCAGATCGTACCCGACGGCGTGCAGATGGGCGGTGTCGAGGCAGAACCCCACCCGGGTCCGGATCTGGTCAGGCAGCGCGTTGCGCAGGTCGCGCAGCTCTTCGAACCGCGCCCCGAGCGCGGTGCCCGATCCCGCCGTCCCTTCAATCCACACCTCCACGTCGCCCGGCACCGACCGCAGGCATTCCGCGTAGCCCAGGGCGTTCCGCTCGAGCCCGGCCGCGCGATCGTCCATGTAGTTGCCCGGGTGCGAGACGATCGCTCGCAAACCCAGCGCTCGCGCGCGCTCCAACTCCATGCGGAAACTCTCGATGCTGCGCGCCCGCAGGTCCGGGTCCGGCGAGGCCAGGTTGATGAGATAGCTGTCGTGCGACACCACCGCCTCGAGCCGGTGGCGCGCAACCTCCTGTCGGAATCGCTCGATCTGATCTCCAGCGAGGACTCGCTCGCGCCACTGGTTCGGCGTCTTGGTAAAAAGCTGAATCGCCGTGGCGCGCAGGGATCCGCCCCGCGCCGGCGCCATCGCCACGCCGCCCTGACTCGAGACGTGCGCGCCGAGCATCAGTTTTCCTCGGTGAACGCGTAGCGCGAGATCAGGGGCACGAAGCGAACGCCGCCGGCCTGATGCTGCACCAACCGTTCGCCGCTCGTAGGCCGTTCCAAGATGACCAGCTCTTGCGACGACAGGTCACCGACCGGAATGACCAGGCGACCACCCGGCGCGAGCTGGGAAGTGAGTGGCTCGGGGATTCGTGGCGCGGCCGCGGCCACGATAATCCGGTCGAATGGCGCTTCCTCCACCCAGCCCGCCGCGCCGTCCCCCAGGCGGGTTTCGATATTCGTGAGGCCGAGGCGGCGGAACCGTTCCTCGGCTTCGACGAGGAGGTCGGGAAGGCGTTCGACCGTGAAGACTTTGCCGCTCGCGGCGAGATACGCGAGGATTGCGGTCTGATACCCGGAGCCCGTGCCGATCTCGAGAATTCGGTGCGTGCGGTTGGGCTCCAGGCGTTCGGTCATGAGCGCGACGACGTAGGGTTGCGAGATCGTCTGTCCGTTCCCGATCGGCAGGGGCGCGTCGTTGTAGGCGTCGGTGGCTAAATGAGGAGGCAGAAACCACTCGCGCGGCGCCCACCGCATCGCCGCGAGCACACGCTGATCCCGTATCCCGCGCCCCGCGAGTTGCCGCATGACCATGCGGGTTCGAGGTCCACGGGTGGTTGGCGCCGGACGTGCTTGCCTGGGCATGCGCTGAACTATACCTTGCCCCCGCCCCTAGCGCGGACGAAGTCGTTTTGCCGGACCTGTTTCGTCACCGCATTCTTCTGCTCGGCAGTCCTGCCAGCCGTCCCGAGGGTTTGGAGCGCGTGCTGGTCCGCGGCGGCTTTCAGGTCACCGAAACGCCGTCCGTCAGTCCCCCCGATTTCATCCTCTACACCCCCGACGCCGGCGCCCCGAATCTCGCGGATGACGTCCGCGAGCTGGCGACGCAACCGACGTACGGTGGCGCGCCGGTCTTCGTCCTCCTGACACATGGGCCGGCCGAGGCGGCGACTGATGTGCTGCTCGCCGGGGCGCGGGACGCCCTGGTTGCGCCGATCCAGCTGCCGGAGCTGCGCGCGCGCCTCGACGCGCACATCCGCGCCCGCACTGAGGCGCGCGAAGCGCAGGACGCACTGCGCGCGCGGGACCTCCTGTTCGACATCTTCCAGGAAGTCTCCGCGGCGGTCCGTGCGGACGAAATCTTCCAGACGCTGGTGCGTCGTGTGGGCCAGGCATTCGGATTGTCGCACTGCTCGCTGGTGCTCACGGCGCCGGGAGACGACAAGGGCCGCGTCGTCGCCGTCTACGAGAATCCGGCGATCCGGGACCTGCGGGTCGATCTCGGGCGGTATCCCGAAATTCAGGAGGCGATCCGCACCGAGCGCCCGGTGGTGATCCACAACGTGCACGAGGATCCGCTCTTCGCGACCATCCGGCAGCATTGGAACAAGCAGCAGATCGAAGTGAACGTGCAGGCAGCGGTGGCATT